>Ga0209504_1000058_pt1 | contig 110272 bp, 81 predicted proteins | sample COGITO_mtgs_1005_FD_184791 | JGI IMG/M metagenome (GOLD analysis project Ga0209504, IMG submission 184791) | Pelagic marine microbial communities from North Sea - COGITO_mtgs_100511 (SPAdes) (version 2) | ecosystem: Environmental > Aquatic > Marine > Epipelagic ... | reverse complement strand
TCACTGTTCCTCCAGTTAAAGCTGTGTACCAAACGATGTTGGCTTCGTTAAATTGTACACTTGCAAATGTTGGTGCATTTACCAAACAGAAGTTTTGTGTGCCCGCTGTTACCAAGGTTGGTGTACCCGGATCGGTTACACTAATGGTTACCGTCAATCTTACTGCGCTTTCACAAGTCGTAGTTGGATCTTTGATTACCGCATAATAAGTACCGCTGGTTAAAGCTGTAGTAGATGGAATCACTGTTCCTCCGGTTAAAGCTGTGTACCAAACGATATTGGCTTCATTAAACTGAACACTCGCAAATGTTGGTGCATTTACCAAACAGAAGTTTTGTGTGCCCGCTGTTACCAAGGTTGGTGTACCAGGATCACTAACGGTTACAGCTGTTACTGATCGCACTGAGCTTTCACAGCCATTAAGGTCTCTGATGGCTCCATAATAAGATCTGGTGGTCAGAGCAGTTGTTGGATCTAATGCAGTTCCTCCTGTTGCTGCAAGGTACCAAACCACGTTGGCCTGATCAGCCTGAAGATTAGCAACTGTAGGCGCATTAACCAAACAGAAACTTTGATTCGCCGGTGTAGACGTTGGTGTCGCCGGATCATTAATAAGAACCGTCACAAGTCTCAACTCTCCATTTTTATTCTGACAGGTAAAATCGCTTGAAACGGCAACATAATAAGACATTGGGCTCATTGCCGGTGTCAAACCTGTAGCTGTTAAAGCCCCTGTACCACTAATCGTATAATCCACTCCTCCAATTGTTCCGGTAAAAATAGGCTGCGTTTTATTCGCATCTAAATACCAGGCAAAAACAGGGTTCGACAGCGTACTTGATGGTGTTAAAGTAACTGGCGTATCATGACAAATAGAAGCATTATTTATTGAAATATCGGTTACCAAAGAATTTGGTAAAATAGTAAAGGTCACTTCTTTTCTGTCTGCCGGAGCAGTTTCACAATATTCATCTGAACTTACTCCAACATAATAGGTATAGGTTCCCGGAACTAAACCGGTTACAATCAATTTAGAGGTTACTTGTCCAGGAATTAACTGGCTCGTTGTACCATCAAAGCTATACCAGTGGTATACCGGATTTGTAAGTACCGGTGTAGCACTTAAAACTGCATCTAAGGTTACCGTACCGGTTTCTGAACAAATAATAGTAGCTGACCCTCCGTTTATGGTTACGTTTGTTATCGTTGCTGCAGGAACAGTAGCTCTTACCACCACAGTAACTTCTCCTCTTTCTAAAGCTGCACAACCGTAACGAATTGGCTGAATATAATATTTATAAGTTCCCGCTGCTAATGTAGCTGGCAAGGTATAAGTCTGACCACTGGCTACGAGATTTCCTCCTGTTGGAGAATCGTACCATTCATAATCAGCACAAGGCTTAGGCGGGACGACGAGTGTAATGTCTGTGCCGGGGCAAACCGTGACTTTATTATCAGGATCACTTCCTATGACTTTCGTATTGGTTACACGATCAATAGAATGTACTCTAAGCTGATCTAAAACACTGGCAACACCTCCAAGTGTTATCACCACTTTATCATAAGGCTGTGTTTGAGGAGCAACAATAGTCATCGCCATCGTGTCTCCTGAAAGTAGTTTTAAAGTCAACAGACTGCTTGTGTTTTCAATTGGTGCCCCAACCGGAATGTTTCCTGAATAAAGCTGAATCGAAAATCCGGTAAGCAAATTAAGGTTTAAAACTACTCCTGGTTTTGAGATTACAATTCTTAAACTATCCCCAACCATAGAAGGAGTTCTAAACGTTGTTGTAAGTTCAGCAGCAGCCAATAATCCTACTGCATTAAACATAGTCGCATAGGTAGCAATATCTTTGTCGGCTATATTCCATGGGTTTGAAACTCCCACTGTAGCGGTTAATGCTCCTATTCCCAAGTCTCTTACGCCAGAGAAAACATCCTCGATATCTCCCTGTCCGCAAGTGATCTGAGTTACTTGTTTTTTGTAATAAGCATCGTATACACTGATGTTTTGTGCTACGCTTAAAACTGATCCTAATTGTACACGGATACCATCATAATCCTGAAGTCCTAAAGTATTAGACGGAACAAAAGTAAATTCAAATGAATTTTCTCCCGGTAATAAGTTTAATAAAGATCCTGTTATCGGTTGTAAAGTTCCAATATCGATAGGATTATTAGATCCGTCACGTTTAGTACCCACTACTGAGATGTTTTGGGCTACAGCAATTAAACTGTTTTCTAAACCAATTTTTACCGTTACAGGTGTTCCTTTGATAATTGTTGTTGGCCATTGCAGATTTTGCCAGGTTGTTCCAATACCCAAAAGTCCCAAACCGGTTGTAATGGTAGAGCGGGTACTTGGATCGCCGTCAACAGCTAAAGGTCCATTGCTCACTCCTCCGGTAATAATGGAGCCTGACAATTGAGTAGTAGCATAAACTCTCTCTAATAACGGATCGCAGGTAGCAGGATCAATTACACTAATCGTAATAGTCTGACTTGTGGTACAGGTTCCATTACTGGCCACCACTGTATAACTAAAAACACCTACTGTGTTTAAAGGTCCTGTATTGTTTGAAGGGACTACATTTCCCAGCTGATCGTACCAGGTAATTGTTCCGTTTGAAGTTGCTACTAAAGCAACAGAAGTACCTTTAGGAACCACTATTGAACTCGTTACTCCTGTTAAGGTTGGCAACGGATTAATGGTAACTGCTACTGATTCCTTAGCAGATGGACAATCACTACCATTCGCCTGAGCCTGAATAAAATAATTACCATTTACTGTAATATTTGCAGCGGCCTGATCTGTTATTGGATTGTTCAACGAATCATAAAAAGTATAAGTAGTGGTTGGATTAAAGCTAACAATAGCATCTTTTAAATTCACTTTAGCACAGCCTGCCAAAGTTGGTGTTACCGTCAAAGCCGAACCTGTTGGGAAATTTACGACCACTGCTTTTAAGCTTCCATTTGCATTCTCACAAATACCGCCGTTAAACACAGATACATAATAGGTATAAGGAGAATTTAACGCAGTAAGTCCGGTAATCGTTAGAGCACCAGTTCCGGAATCTTTAACATAGGTAACTCCCGAAATTGTTCCGGTTGCCTCCTGTGTTTTATTTCCATCTAAATAATATTTAAAAGTTGCTCCCGCTAAAGCTGATGTTGGAGTCAAAACAATGCCTCCTGAACAAGAAGCTGTTAAAGGAGTTGTGATATTGATATCTGTCGCTGTTGGTAAAGGCAATACAGTCACAGTAACGGGCTGACGAACGGTGTTGATACAAGTTCCTCCGCGCGTTGCTTCCAGATAAAAGGTTGTTGTAGCCGTCAATGCAGCAGTTGGATTAACCGCTACTATATTTCCTCCGGTTGGAGCATCGTACCATTCAAATGTATCTCCACCAGCTGCAGTTGCTGATAAGGAAGCAGTTTGTCCGGCACAAATTGGTGCGGTTGCTCCTGTTACTACAGCATTTGCAAATCTATAAGAAGCTTCGTAAATCTCCAGACTTGATAAAAGAGTTGCCAATCCGCTTAATCGAACACGCACACTGGTAAAAGTACCCGCTGCTGCAAAACTTGCTTTGAAACGATTTCCGGATAAGATCTGAACATTCAAAAGATTATTAATGGTATTAAAATCACCATTAGGCACCCCTGAATTAAAACTTTGCAAGCTAACATTAGAAAGTGCACTAATATCAAGAAGTCCAACAGGAATTCCTAGTTCCACATCGATAATATCACCAGTCTGCCCTGTTGTTGGAAAGGTTAGATCTTGTTGAATGTGATCTGTTACCAAACCAATAGGGATTGAAAGAGTAGCTGCTGTAGCAGAATTTCCGTCTACAGAATTTCCGTCTGCGCTTGAACTACAAGTTAAACAGTTTGTGGTTCCTCCTTTAGTGGTTATTTGTGAATTGGCTAACAAGCAATTATTTACGCCATTAATTACAGTAACAATAATCGCAGTTCTTGTACTGCTTGTGCAGTCAGAAGTTAAATCTCTGCTTTCTACATAGAATGTTTTACTTAACGTTAAAGCTGGGCTAGGCGTAAAAGTATCTACATTAGTAGCCAAAAAAGTCCCTCCTGTTGGCACATCATACCAGCTATGGATAATGTTAGGACTGCTTACAACTGCTAGCGTTACATTCTGACCAGACTGAGTAATCACATGTGAAGATACTGCAACTGGAGGTGAAGGTCGTGGATTAACATTGACCGTAACCGGAGTACGTGTTGCACTTATACAAGTTGTGATTGAAGCTTCGACATAATAGGTAGTCGTAACTGTTAAATTTGGTGTATCAAAAACGGTACCCGTAAACACTAAGTTTCCGCCGGAACTCGCATCATACCATTTATAAACCGTTCCCACTACTGGTGACTGAATCGTTATTGTAGTTGAAGATCCGCTGCATAAATTCAACGGACTGGCGACCACTGTTGCCGGAGCTATCGGATTATTTACAGTAACCAAAACCGGATTTCTTTCACTATTTACACAGCCATTGCGAGTAACTTCTACATAATACGTTGTATTTGCCGTTAAAGCGGGCGTAGTATACGCAGCTGTACTGGCCAATAAAGTTCCTCCTGTTAAAGCATCATACCATTTGATACTTTCACCAACAGTAATATCTGAAGTTAAAGTAGTAGTCAGTCCTCCACAAATTGTGGTGCTTCCTGTAAACGAAGGCGCTTTATAGCGGTGCGTAGCCTGATAAATTTCTAAAGTTGTTAAGGCACTTACCAATCCACCTAATCGAATTTCGATACGATCAAAATTGGCCACAGCAACAAAACTCGCTCTAAATTTACTTCCGGATATTAACTGCAAAGAAACCAATGCGTTATTGATAAAATTTCGGTCGTTATTATAGGTGGCACCATTATAAGTCGCGAGGCTAACTACCCCTAACAAATTAAGATCGGCAATTCCTCCAGGCAACGCAAGGTCGACATCAATAATATCTCCTGCTTTTCCCGGATTATTGAATTGTAATGTTTGCTGAATCCAGCCGTTTACTAAACCTATTGGAACCGTTAGACTAGATGAAGTAGCACTATTTCCGTCAACGGAATTGTTCTGAGCACTTGACGAACAAAGCAAACACAAACCATTCTGAGTGGTTTGCTGGCTATTGGCTTCTAAACAACCTCCTAGAGCAGCAGGTATAACCGTTACCGTTACAGGTGCTCTGGTTGCACTGACGCAGCCTCCCGCACTATTTCGGGACTCCACATAATACGTTTTAGAAGCTACTAATACCGGAGTTGTAAAATTATTTGAATCTCCTAATAATCGAACGCCTCCTGTAGCTACATCATACCAATCTAAAGTTACACCAGGTTCTGAAGTAGAAGCACTAAGTGTTGCATTCTGACCAGAAACTATAGTTACACTTTGTGTTAAAATAGTGGCAACTCCCGGAACAGGAGTTGAAGTAACCGTAACCGGAGTTCGAGTTGCTGTTTTACAGACACCTATAGATGCCTCGACATAAAAATTCGTAGTTCCCGTTGGAACAGTTGGTGTATAGGTGCTCCCTGTACTTAATGCCGACCCACCCGTTGCGGCACTAAACCAGGAATAAGTTGTTCCAAGTACCGGATTTATAACGGATAGCGTTGTTGCTTGTGTTGCTCCCGAAGAACAAATTGAAGTACCAACTGTACTAATTGTCGGTAATGTAGGATCCAGAACATTAACTGTAACCGGAAATCTTTCATCGCTTTCACAACCAGCACTTCTTGATATACCTATATAATAAGTAGTACTTGTCGTTAAAGCAGGTGTTGTAAAAGTATTTACATTTGAAAGCGCTGTAGTAGATGTTGGAGAACTGTACCAGGCCAAAGTAGTACCTACAGCAGCTGTCGCTGAAAGTGCAATCGACTGTCCTAAACAAACGGATTGTGTTGCTCCTCCAGCAATAGTTGGTTTTGCAAACTGCAACCGAACATCATATATCCGCACATTAGTCAGGACACTAAGCAGACCGCCAATTTCTACCTTAACCTGATCTGCATCAGCTGTCAGGGTATATTTTACAGTAGCAGTAGTAGCTCCGCTTATGGCGTTTACATTCAACAATGGACTGTTTAAAGCCAATGCTGTACTGCTTGTACCCGCGACCGAATTACTGGGCTGAATAGTCGTGTTGGCTACTAAACCAACATCTAACAGGTCTGCATTTGATCCGTAAACGATTACAATTTGGTCACCGGCTTTTGCCATTTGACCAAACTTCACTGTTTCCTGCACAGAACAAAGAACTCCCAAAGCATTGGTCAATGAAGCGTACGTACTCGTACTCGCATCATAAGCAAAGGTTGGATTAAGTACCTCTGTAGTTCCCAAACACACTCCGGCTCTACTACTCGTATTGGAGATGGGTCTACAGAAAGTCTGGGCAAAGTTTTTATTGCAAAGCAGCAATAAAAAAAATAGTCCCAATAATCTCCTCTTTACTAGGAGATCATAAAAAGTAAAATTTTTTTTCATAATTTGGAAGATTAGAAAATGGACAATAAAATACCTCTTGCGATAAGCAGACGTGCTTAGGCAATTTCAAAAAAAACACTAATAATCAACTTGTTGAAATAAAATTTAGATTCCCAGAATACTAAGAATGTAAACAACATTTCAGTAAAAAATCATGTTGCACCGAGTATACAGAAGTATACTAAAGAACCGCTCCTACTCTTTTCGAATAAAAGACATACCAAAAAATCGGGAAATACTGACCTAAACCAGACTTCCAAAAAGAGTGATTTGTTATAAACCAATTTTCATAAAAGAAAATATACGTTTCGGAGAATTGGGGAATTCTACATCATATATAGTATGATTCAATAGTCATAAAAAGCTGATTATTCTTTTTATAAACTTTATCTCTTTTAGAACAGAACTCTAAAAATTGAATCAATTCATTTTAAAAAACGCAGTCGACATTTAAAGAATTTTAAACACAACAATACGTTTCATCAACAACCCCCCGATTGGGATTTGAAAATAAAAAAATAATAAATCTGGAAAATTGATGAAATAAGTTTGAAGTGGAACTAAAACTCAATTTGATGATAAATTCAATTTTATTCAAACTCTTACAAGACAAAGCTAAAATAATACGAAAACCTAATGCAAACTTGATAAAGAAAGTAGTGATCAATTCCATACGCAAACTAATTAAGTTATTATAAAAAACTTCAACTCTAGATAATCATACAAAAACTTACTACTTACTTTATTAAAAAAGACTTCAATAGCTGTTTTTGAAAAAAAGAACAAAAAAGTTTTGTTTAACTTTTTCTATTCTAAAATTAGAAAAAAGGAGAACACGAAACAAGTATATTTTTAACGTTTTTTTAATTCATCAAAAATTTAAAATTTAAAAAACTGGTAAATCATCGGAAAAACCTGCCTTTATAACGGTTAATGAAGGCAAACTAAAATGATAAAAAATATTTTTATTTTTCCATATCTGCAAAAAAAGGAAGTAAAAGACTACAAGACAAAAGGGTAATCGATTGAAATTAAGCTAAAAAGCACAAAAAGAAGGCAAATCATAAAAATAATTTAAAAAAAACACTCCTTTTTAAATTATTCAGAAAAAATGCGTAGAAATACGGGTAAAAAAAAACATTAAAAATTAAACAAAAGTTAAAAAAATAAAAAATAGGTAAACATTTAAATATCAAACATTTACCTATTTCAAACCTTTAAAACTTCAAAAAGAGCAATTACGATTCAATAATCGAATTAATTTGCTTAAACAATTGTCCGTCACTTAAGAATGCTCCTTGCTGAATTAATTCAAAAATAGAAGCATTTCGATCTTCTGTAAATACTTTTTTGCCTACTTTCATTTCTATATTTTCGGTAAACATATTATCCGACAGCCATTGCAAACCCTCTTTAGTCAGAAAATCAGTTTCAGCAACCAACGATTTTAATACTATAGACTGCACATGGGTTTCAAAACACTGAAATAAAAAGATATGGTTTTTAGAAAAATGCTCCAAAAATTCTGCTCTCGACAAAACACCTTCCCAGATCAAATCTGAAAAAACATCCAGTTCCTGCTCCGCAACTTCCGGTTTATTTACTTTAAGAGCATCCCACTCTGCTTTATCAATAGCCTGCGTTGCCAAAAAGCTGGCAAATTCTGCGTGCAATTCATCAAATTGCTCTTTTGTTAATCTTGCGTACTTCATTGTTTTTCTTGTGTTAAACACTCTAAAAAGAGCTTGTATAAAATTCCGGAACTTTTTTTGTATCCATAAAAAAAGCCCCCGCAAATGCGAGGGCAAATTTATAACTTTTTTTGCTTTACTAAAAAATGTATCGTATACCAAATTGCGCCTGCCATCTCGACATTAAACTGGCATCATAATTAAACGTTTTGGTCTGTGTTCCATTAAAAGTATAAGTCGGGGTATTCCCAACAACTTTAACCCCAATAGGCTGAACGCTTGTAGGCACCTGAACCACTCCCCAGTCTGAATTTAGCAGATTTCCAAAATTCAAAACATCAATACTAAACTGAATTGTATTCTTCTTATCAGAAGCTGAAGAAATCTTGAAATTATAATCCTGTAGTATCTTCAGATCACATCTTCCTCTCCAGGGAGATATGGCACCGTAACGCTCTGCATACTGACCTCTTCTGTTTTTCATATATTTATCCTGAGCGATAAATTGATCAAAAGCAGCTCCTTCTCCCGCTGCACTAAAGTTCATTAACGCTATTTCAGCTGTTGTAGGGATATAAATTAAATCGTTTACATTGGAACCGTCCCCGTTAATATCTCCTCCGTATGTATAATTAAAGCGTCCTCCCTGTGCATATTCAAAAACAGCAGAAACCGTTGTTGCCCATTTGTCTTTTCCATACTTCCATTTTTTAGAACCTACCGCTATAAAACGATGATTGTCTCCGTATTTAGAATTCGAAAGCACATCATTATTTACATTTCCTAAGGCCGGATTAAAAGCAAAAGCATCTCCTGTAATTTCAGCTTCGATAGAGTTCACATCCTTTGATTTCAGGTAATTATAAGCCACACTGGCATAAAGACCATTTTCGAAGTTTTTCTGCACTTTTAGCGTTGCATTAAAAGCGCTCCCCTTATCTGAATTTGTCATTACATAAGCATTGTTTGCTCCCTTATCTGCCGCTAGGTAAATAGACCTGTTGTCGACACCCGCCAATGTACCAGTTGGTGCTTTTAATCCCCAGTTCTGAACGTGTACCGCATTGATATCTCTATTATAAGACAAATCTGCCGTTACGATATAATTGCTTTCAAACCGGTGATCAAATCCGAGGCTCGTTCTCCAAACCTGTGGCCATTTATAATCCGGATCCATAATCTGGAAAAAGCTGTCGTCCGCACCGCTCACCTGATTGCCTAACCAAACAAAAGGAATTCTACCGGTAAAAACTCCCGAGCCTCCACGAAGCTGCGAAGTAGCATCGCCATTAACATCCCAGTTGAAACCAACTCTAGGGGACCATAAAATCCGGTCACTTGGTAAATCGGTGGAAATTAACTTAACAGCCTGACCCGTTTGCGGATTAAAATAATCTGTATTGTTATTTCTTTTGCCTCCGCCATTATCAGTATCTATGTATTTCTGAATCAAATCGGCAGTATTAAAATACAAGGGTTTGTCAATTCTTAATCCTAACGACAACTTAAAATCATCCCCAATACTGATGTCGTCCTGGGCGTAAAATGCCAATTGCCCTACATTCAATTCGGCCAATTTCCATCCTCCATTACTTCCCACCTCAAAATTACTTTTAGTCGCAAAAACATCCTGAGCATACTTTAAATTCTGCGCAATAATACTGGTAGCAAAAGGCTTGGCAGCATCATTTAAAAAGTCCTGTGTTGTAAAATAAGGTGTAAAAAAGGTTCCGGCATATCCGTTTGGATTTCCAAAATTGTCATAACCGGCCAGATTAAAGGAGTTCGCAAACTTAAACTTTTCAAAAGAAGCTCCAAAAGTAAAAGCATGTTTACCCACGTTATAATTCAAATTATTTGTAATCTGAATTACTTTCTGATCTAAAGTATTATTAATAGAAAAAGGTTCATGTCCTGCAATAATATAATTAGAACCCGCTCCATCCTGAATATTAATTACAGGAGCCGGAACTGAAAATGGCACCCTGTAGTCATTAAAATGCGAATATCCGGCCTGCAGTTTATTTGAAACCGATTCACTGAATTTTGAATTTAATTCAATCAGAAAAGAACTCAGGTTATTGTTAATCTGATACCCTGCATTTCTAAACTGCAAAATGGAAGCATTTGGTCCTCTGAAACCCAAAGCCGTAGGGTGTGCCGGTTTGTCTTTTGAAGCATCTAGAAAATTATAAATAACCGCCAGCTTATGATTGTCATTGATATTCCAGTCAATTTTAATAATTCCTTTATTCGAATTAGATTCGTGCTTAAATCCCTGATAAGGCCCTGTATCATATCCTAACTTAGCCAAAGCACTTGAAACCGCTATTAAATCCGATTCCAAAACCCTAGATTCATTAATTCCGGTCACACCGTCATTGTTATTAGCAACGAAATTTGATCCTAAATCACTTCGCTTGTCGATTTCAAAATTCCCAAAAATGAACAGCTTATCTTTAATAATAGGAGCGCCTAAGCTAAAACCCGCCTGGGTTTGTTCTAAAGTGGGTACGAATATTTTTTCTCCTTTTATCTTACTTCCCGTCAAATCCTGATTTCTGTAAAAACCATAGGCCGTACCGTGAAACTCGTTTGTACCCGACTTGGTTACAGCATTGACCGAAGCTCCGGTAAAACCCGACAAAGTAACATCGTAAGGAGCTGTTGCTACCTGAATCTGCTCAATAGCATCAAGCGAAATAGGCTGTGATCCTGTCTGTCCTCCAGGTGTTGCAGCATCCAGTCCAAACGGATTATTAAATACCGCACCATTTAAAGAGTAGTTGTTATACTGATCGTTTCTTCCTCCAAAAGATCCCCCGCTTGCAGTTGGCTCCAAACGCGTGAAATCTTCTGCCGATCTGGAAATGGTAGGCAAAGCTGTCAACTCCCTTTTTCCAATTGTAGTTTCAGCTCCCGTTTTTCCACTTTTAAAAACTTTATCCTTAGAAACGATTTTCACCTCTTCCAATGTCTGGCTTTCATCTTCCAAAACAACGTCTAGATTAAAAGGTTTCCCCAGATCGAGATTCAAGTCAGTATATTCGTGATTTCGAAAGCCTACAAAAGTCACTACAATTTTGTAGGGACCTCCAATTCTCATGTTCAAAATATTAAACCTTCCGTCTTCGTTGGAAACAGCTGAATATTTACTTCCTGTAGGAGTATGAATTGCTAAGATAGTAGCACCGGGCAAGAGCTCGTTGGCAGAACTCTTGATAATCCCCTTAATACTCGACGTTGTGGTTTGCCCGATAGTAGTGGTTATGGCAAACACACCTAGTAATAATGCAAAGATTTTTTTCATTTCCCTGGTTTTGAGAGTGTTATTCCTCTCAAAATTAGGCAAAAAAAAACCACTCCTAGGAGTGGTTTTTATATTTTATTAACAAGAAGTTAACAAAATGTTATTTTTCAGCGATAATCTCGTATGCTAATTCAACAATAACATCTCTGTGTAAACGGATGCTAGCTGTATATTTTCCAGTACGTTTTACGATACCACTAGTGATGAATTTTCTATCAATAGCGTTACCTGATTTCTCTAAAGCTTCAGCAATGTCGATGTTAGTGATAGAACCAAAAAGTTTCTCTCCACCAGCTTTTGCAGTAAGTTTAATTTCAAGAGCTTTTAAAGTTTCAGCTAATGCTTTTGCATCAGCAACAACTTTAGCTTCTTTGTGTGCTCTTTGTTTTAGATTTTCAGCTAAAACTTTTTTAGCAGAAGGAGTTGCTAAAGTAGCAAAACCTTGAGGAATTAAAAAGTTACGACCGTAACCAGGTTTTACAGATACTACATCATCTTTAAATCCTAAGTTTTGTACGTCTTGTTTTAAAATAAGTTCCATGTTGTTGTCCTTATATTTTAGAAGTTAGGTTCTGACTCAACAGAAACCAGCGACTAGAGTTTTTAATTATTTTAATAAATCGGCCACGTATGGCATTAAAGCTAAGTGACGAGCTCTTTTTACAGCTACAGAAACTTTTCTTTGGTATTTTAATGAAGTTCCAGTTAAACGACGAGGAAGAATTTTTCCTTGCTCATTCACGAATTTCAATAAGAAATCAGCATCTTTATAATCGATGTATTTGATTCCTGATTTTTTGAAACGGCAATACTTTTTAGTCTTGTTTGTTTCAATGTTTAAAGGCGTTAAATATCTGATATCTCCGTCTTTTTTTCCTTTTGCAGATTGCTCGATTGTAGACATAATAATTACGCTTTAGTAGATTTTAATTTAGCTCTTCTTCTTTCCGCCCATGAAATAGCATGTTTATCTAAACTTACAGTTAAGAAACGCATAACTCTTTCGTCACGTCTAAATTCAGTTTCAAAAGCAATTAGAACTTCTCCAGATACTTTGAATTCGAATAAGTGATAAAAACCACTTTTTTTGTTTTGGATTTCGTAAGCCATTTTTTTCAGACCCCAATCCTCTTTCGATACCATTTCAGCTCCTCTACTAGTAAGAAATTCTTCAAATTTCGTTACTGTTTCCTTCACCTGAACCTCAGATAAAACGGGATTTAAAATGAAAACAGTTTCATAATGATTCATAAATACAATATTTATTTGTTAAAATTGGGTGCAAAAGTAACCATAAATTTTAAATATCCAACACTTTTTTACTTTTATTCGTTGTACAACAAAAAATACATGCCAATTTTAGTTTTTTTCTTAAAAAAATAATACATTTACTATTGCTATCCTGAATTTATTCTAAATTTTAATGTTATGAAACTAAACTGTGTTGTTGTAGATGATAGTTCTATACAAAGGACTATTATTGCAAAATTAGTTAATAATCACCCAGGTTTGCATTTAATCGGGGATTTTTCTAATGCAATAGAGGCAAAAAGCTGTATCTCTCTAAATAATATCGATTTAATATTTCTTGATATAGAAATGCCCGTTATTAATGGGTTTGACTTTCTTGACGGGCTAAAATCTAAGCCTCAAATTATATTCATTACTTCTAAAGCAGAATATGCTTTAAAAGCATTTGACTATGACGCTACCGATTACCTTCAAAAACCTATTGCCGTAGATCGTTTTAATGCCTCTGTAAAAAGAGCTATTGATATGCATTTACTAAAAAAAGATATCAAAGAAGAAGAAGGCGAACACATATTTATTAAAAGCAATCTTAAAAAGCTCAAAATATTCACAGCAAAAATCAAATGGATAGAGGCTTTTGGTGATTATGTAAGAGTGGTTACCGAAGACGATAGCAATCTGGTACTTTCGACTATGAAATCTTTTGAAAATGACCTTTCAAAAGAAAAATTTATTCGTGTACATAAGTCCTATATTATTAACATTGATAAAGTAGAACGCTTTAACAGTAAATTTGCCGAGATAGGTATTACCAAAATTCCGCTTAGCCGAAACAAAAAAGAAGATTTAGTAAAAGCATTATCAACGTCGTCTTAATTAATAAAAGTCAACGTTTGCAACAACCTTTATAGCTCTGTACTGAGCCACAGCTTCAAAACTATTCAGCATTTTCTGAATAGTTTTTTTAGTATTTACCAAATGTAGGTTCTGCGGAATCTTGATCAAAATGGTTCTGATATACTCATTCCTGATTCTACTGATTGCAGGTTCTTCAGGTCCCAGTACCGGCATATTTAAATTCTGGCTTAAAACCTGATACAACCACATAGACCCTTCTTTTAATTTATCAAAATCGCGATGCTTTAAAGTCAGTTTTATAATTCTGAAATAAGGCGGGTATTTGTAAATCTGGCGATCATACAATTGCTCCTTATACATACCTATATAATTATGATTGGTAACCTGCTGAATCGTGTTATGATTTGGATTATAGGTTTGAATTACAACTTTCCCTTGTTTTTCTGATCTTCCGGCTCTTCCCGCGACTTGCGTCATCATCTGATAACTGCGTTCAAAAGCTCTGAAATCCGGATGATGCAGCATATTATCCGCATTCATAATTCCAACCAAACTTACATTATCAAAATCCAATCCTTTCGCCAGCATTTGTGTACCGACCAAAATATCAATTTCACGATTTTTAAAGGAATCAATTATTTTTTCAAAACCATACTTTCCTCGGGTTGTATCCTGATCCATTCGTCCGGTTTTAGCTTTAGGAAAAAGAGTGACCAGTTCCTGTTCAATCTGCTCCGTACCAAATCCTTTAGTGGTCAAATCGATACTTGAACAGCTATGACAATGCGTTGGTTTTGCAATAGAGTAACCACAGTAATGACAACGCAGCTGATTTTTATGTTTATGAAAAGTCAGACTTACATCGCACTGCTGGCAATGTGGTACATGACCACAAGTCATACATTCTATTATAGGTGAATATCCACGTCTGTTCTGAAACAAAATAATCTGTTCACCCAAAGATAAAGCCTCTGCAATTTCCTCAATTAAAAGATCACTAAAATGCCCCGTCATTCTTTTCCTAAATTGCTTGTCTTTCAAATCAACCAGAACAATTTCCGGCATTCGAACATTATTATAACGCTCAGTAAGTGACACCAGACCGTACTTATCTGCCTGTGCATTAAAATAGGTTTCAATACTTGGTGTCGCCGAACCTAACAATACTTTTGCCTTATGGAAATTAGCCAAAACAATTGCTGCATCCCTGGCATGATAACGCGGTGCAGGATCTGTCTGTTTAAAAGTCTGCTCGTGCTCTTCATCAACAATCAATAAACCTAAATTATCAAAAGGCAGAAACAATGCCGACCTAGCTCCTATTACTATTTGAGCTTTCTCCGAATTTTCAAGTGTCTGCTTCCAAACCTCTACTCTTTCATTATTACTGTATTTAGAATGGAAAACCGCCACCTTATCTCCAAAATAAAGCCTTAATCTAGAAACTAATTGTGTGGTCAAAGCAATTTCCGGCAACAAATACAAAACCTGTCTTCCGGTTGCAAGATACTCTTCAATAAGCTTGATATAAATTTCTGTTTTTCCGCTTGAGGTAACACCATGAAGCAGGCAAACTTCTTTTTCTAAAAGATTCTCTTTGATAGCAGTAAAGGCTTTTCCCTGCGCTTCACTCAACAACAATTGCTGATCTGTTGTTTGTCCCGTAAACAAAACTCTGTCTTGCTGCAAAAGATACTCTTCAAAAATTTCTTTATCAATCAGTGCTTTAACCACAGCCGAAGTTGAATTTGAAACCTCAACCAGTTTTTTTACCGTAATCGGCTTTTTCTCAGACGCCATAATCTGAAAATAAGCCAATACAATTTCCTTTTGTTTGTTGGCATTTTTTAAAACCTCCAACAATTCGCCTAAACCATTATCCGATTCGTATTTAGCGTGCAATTTCACATAACGAACCAGTTTTGGCTTGTACCCTTCTTTAATCTCTTCTTCTAAAACAATAATGTCTCTGGCAATCATTTTTTGAAGAACAGGAAGAATATTTTTCTTATTTAACATCGAAATAATCTCCTGAACCTTTAAAGAACTTTGTTGCTGCAGGGCTTCATAAACCAAAAACTCATCGTCCGAAAGTTCATTTTGATCCACTACTGCATCCACTTTATACGAAATAATAGTTTCACTCTCCAACAACAATCCACTTGGGAAAGCGCCACGGTACACATCCCCAATAGCGCACATATAATAATTCGCTACCCAAAGCCAGTGTTTAATCTGAACTTCGGTTGCGATCGGTTTCTCGTCTAATATCTCATGAATTTCCTTGGCTTCATACAAGCCAGGTTCGTTTTGATGCAGATCAATCACCAATGCTGTATAAATTTTACTTTTACCAAATGGTACAGCAACCCTCATTCCCTTTTTAATAAAATGAAATTCAGCTTCAGAAACACGATACGTAAAAGTTTTAGCCAAAGAAAGCGGCAAAACGACTTCAACAAAAAACATGTAAATATTTTATAGAATTTATAAATGACGATTTAGCTCCAAAACCAAATCTTAACAACTGTAACTCTTTGATACAGCAAAAACAGATTACTACCTAGTAACCTTAGTCCCGTTGTATTCCTGCGCCAGTTTGAGTGTATGCTTTAAAGAGGTCAAATCCTTCCAATCGTCATGACCTGTAACAATGTATTTTGGGTTTTTAAATTTCGACTGCGCTCTCAAAATAGATTTCTGCCATTCTTTCACGTCTGCATCTCCCAGATAACCTAAATCTTTTGCTTCGGCGCTTTTAATAAAACAGCCTCCGTAAAGCACTTTTTCTTTATTAAACCAAACTACAATATTGTCAGGCGCATGACCTTTTCCCGGGTAATAAACCTCAAAAGTATATTTACCTACCGTAAATAGAGTATCATTTGGAATAACAAATTCCGCTCTTTCTTCTTTGTTTTTTTTCAGAATTTCGTCTGTTAGTTTTATTGTATAGGTTTTGATTCCTTTTTTTCGGTAAAACTCCAAACCTCCTGCCCTGTCTTCATGTGAATGCGTAGCAAAACACATTATAACCTCTTTATGATGCCTTGTCTTTATACTATCCAACAAAGGCTGAAACTGTGTTTTATCCCAGGGAGCATCAAACAATACAACTCCTTTAGCTGTAACAAGATACATGGCATTTGCCGAAATCTGTGTTCCTTTATATTCATGAAACGTCCTATAAACATAAAAGTCACCCGTAAGATGACTTATTTGTAATGGCGAATTCTTAGATTGTGCAAAACTATTGGATAGCTGTGCCAGGACTAAAACAATCAATGCTAATTTTCGCATTTTATTTTTTTTTGAAATTAATTCTTCACTCTACTCCAATATTGTGTTCTTCCCATGATAGAAATACCAACATAACCACGAAGTTTAAGTTTATCCGCAGATTCTAATGCAATATAACATTTGTATTTTTTCCCGTTTGTTGGATCCAAGATTGTTCCTCCACTGTATTCAGAACCGTCTTTTTTAAGTCCGTTGATAATGACCATCCCCAGAATTGGCTTGTTTTTATCTGCTCCATCACATTTAGTACATAAGTCCTTTTTGTGGTTTTCGCGAAGTATTTCTACAATTTTACCATACACTTTACCTGATTTTTCATAAATCTCTACAATCGATTTAGCTTCACCAGTTTCATCATCAACTGTTTTCCATTTTCCAATTACACCCTGACCTTGAATTGTGCCTAATGTTAGAAAAAAAACACCAATCGTTAACATCCAATTTTTCATATTATTTATTTTTTTTTTGTTTTAATTTTCTGATAGAGGCATTCAATTCAAATCCCAAAAGCAGAATCATACAGTTTATCCAAATGTAAAACATTAGAATTAATAATGTACCAATCGAACCATAAAGTTCGTTATATTTTGAGAATTTTATAACCCAAATCCCAAAAAAGAATGAAGATATCACAATTAAAATGGTTGTAAAAACAGACCCAATGCTTATAAAAGGCACTTTATTATACTGCTTCGTACCATAACGCAATAAAATTGAAGATGTTATCAGAATCATTAAAATAACAAACAAATACCTCCCTAAAATAATCAGCGGAATACGATCACTCAACACATCCTGAATGATTGTTTTTTGAATAAAGACCTCAAAAACAACAATGGTTGCCACTGTTACAAACAATATAATGGTCATCACAAGCGAAATCGCCAGCGCCACCAAATACTGGCTTAAAAAACCACGCTTGTCAAAAACATGTTTCGAAGACTCAAAACCACTCAATATTCCATTAATACCATTCGCCATTAAAAATATCGAAAGCAAAAAACCTGATGACAATAAACCGGAATGACTATTGTTTAAAATATCACTTATAATTTTGCTGATCGCATCGTATGTATTTGGAGGAACGCCTTGCTGTACAAACTGTAAAAAATCCTGTTGAAATCCTTCAATAGGTATAAAAGGGATCAAGTTTAAAATAAATAACGCAAAAGGAAACAAAGCCATAAAAAAGCTGAACGAAACAGCGCTCGCATGATACGAAAATGCTCCTTCAATAATACCAATCGTATACATTTCAAGCAAATCATACAACGAAAAACCTTCCAGCCATGGCAATTTTATTCTCTTGAAAAAGTACACTACAGATCGCACAACCGGAATTTTGTCGATCCGGTCTTCTATCTCTTTTGACATATTTATTTTAGATTTTTAGATAGTTAGATTCTTAAATTGCCAGATACTCGATAATTAAATTTACACAAGCTATGCCTTTATTTACTCACATTTCACACCTAACATTTCACACCTAACATTTTTCATTTTACATTTTACATTTCACAACTCACTTAAAAAGCCTTCAGACTTAAATCCATGTTGTAAATAGAATGCGTTAGAGCTCCAGACGAAATATAGTTTACACCGCAAAGTCCGTATTCACGAATCGTTTTTTCGTTGATATTTCCTGAAGATTCCGTCTGGCATTTTTTACCAATTAATTGCACAGCCGTTTTAGTGTCTTCATAATTAAAATTATCGATTAGAATTCTGTGAACTCCCTCACTCAAAAGAATCTCGCGAATCTCATCTAAATTTCTGGCTTCGACTATAATTTTCAAATCTAAATCATTCGCTGCTAAATAGTCTCTGGTTTTCTTGATGGCAAGTGTAATTCCACCCGCAAAATCAATATGATTGTCTTTCAGCATAACCATATCATACAAGGCAAAACGATGGTTTTCTCCTCCTCCGATTTTTACTGCCCATTTTTCGGCAACCCTGAAATTTGGAGTCGTTTTACGCGTATCTAATATTTTAGCTCCGGTTCCTTCCAGTAACTGAACATACTGATCTGTTTTGGTAGCAATTGCCGACATACGCTGCATGGTATTCAAGACAACTCTTTCTGCTTTCAAAATAGACTGAGAACTTCCCGAAACTTCAAAAACCACATCACCGTATTCTACATGAGTTCCATCTTCTATAAAAGTTTTCACTTTTAATTTTGGATCTACATATTCAAAAACCATTTTCGCCAAGGCAACACCTGCAATAATCCCCTGATCTTTAACTAATAATTTAGCCTGCCCGTGTGCCGTGTCCGGAATACAAGCCAGAGAACTATAATCTCCCGTGCCTACATCTTCCCGAATTGCATTACTGATCAATAGTTGTAATTCGTCTTGAAACTGTACTTCGCTAATCATTTTTCTTAAATTTTATGAGATGCTAAAGTAGGATATATTTTGTGGATTTGAAAGCTTAGCTTTGATTTTAAAATGTACAAACCATTAAAAAAGTTTGAAAGATTAAGTGTTCATTCCTAACTAAACTTAATCCGTTAATCGTTCAAAAAATTAAAGAACAATAAATACCTTTGAGGTTCATTCAAACAAAACCATGGGATTAATTAAAGACATATACTCGGTTGCTTTTTACGAAAAATTTGGTCAGGCCGTAGCAGAAGTACATCCAACATTCGATAAACATAAATTTATTGAGGCTATTTATGAAGGTGATTTTGGTCAAAAAGAATGGAAAGACCGTATGAAACATACCACTGTTGTTTTGCACCAGTTTATGCCTCAGAATTTTCCGGAAGCCATTTCTTTACTTGATAAAATCATTGAAAATCTAAAGAAAAATAGCTTCACAGATAGCAATCTCGCCTTTATTTTCTTTGCAGACTATATCGAAATGTATGGTTTGGATGATTTTAAAACTTCGACAAAGGCCTTCGTTTCGATCACACAATTTATAAGCTGTGAGTTTGCCGTTCGTCCTTTCATTTTAAAGTACAAAGAAGAAATGACCGACGAAATGACCAAATGGTCCTTGCACGAAAACCATCATGTTCGCCGATTGGCCAGCGAAGGAAGCCGGTCAAGATTACCTTGGGCTATGGCAATTCCGTATCTAAAAAAAGACCCTGCCTCTATTCTCCCTATTTTAGAGAACCTTAAAAATGATCCTTCGGAATATGTGCGTCGAAGCGTCGCCAATAACCTGAACGATATTGTAAAAGACAATCCGCAAATCGTCTTAAAAATTGCCCGTAATTGGAAAGGTCACAGCAAAGAAACTGACGGAATTATCAAACACGGCTGTCGTACTTTACTAAAACAGGGACATCCTGAAATCCTCAGTCATTACGGACTGGAAAGTACCAATATTGAACTTTCTTCTTTCGAAATCAAGACACCAATTGTAAAAATTGGAGATTATCTGCAGTTTCACTTTCATCTGAACAATAAAAATAATGAACCGAAAACGATTCGTTTAGAATATGCTGTTCACTATAGAAAAGCGAAAGGGCATCTGGCAAAAAAAGTCTTTAAAATTAGTGAGAAGATTTATCTCCCAAATGAAACCATTAAAGTAGAGCGAAACCAATCGTTCAAAATCATTACAACACGTGTTTTTCATACCGGAAAACATCAGTTATCGATTATTATCAATGGAACTGAAAGCGAAACCCTCGATTTTGAATTGATTGAATGATTAACACAAGAACACGAATTAGAAAAATTAACACAAATTGATTGAGTAAATTTTTAAACACATAGAAACATAGTTTTTGATTATACATATAAAGTCATTTCATTTTAAATAAGACTCATAGTTTTATGAAAAAATCTTGATTTTCTTAAACCTTCCTCCGCATCCAATTTAGGGTTCTATGTTTCTATGCGTTCAATCATTACACAAAATTAGTTCGTGAAAATTGGTATAATTGCTGTTCTTTTTCAATTCAAATCAAATCTTTTTTAATTCTATTCCTTACTTTTATAAAGAATACCAAAAACAAACTTTCTTAATCTAAATTAAGTTACAGATTACAACTACAGCTGTAATTTTGCTTTCAACTAAAACGAAGAACATGTCAAATATCAGTTTAATCATCGAAGAACGCGCTGCCAATATTGGCAATTTTATGGTAGGCCGTTTACTGCCTTTCCGTGAAAAAAGAGCGGTTGGACCATTTGTATTTATCGATCACATGGGACCTGCGCATCTAAATCAATATCAAAATATGGATGTCCCTCCACATCCGCACATCGGACTTTCTACTTTGACTTTTTTGTTTGAAGGAAGCATTATGCACCGCGACAGTCTGGGTACCGAACTGGAAATAAAACCCGGTGCCGTAAACTGGATGACAGCCGGAAAAGGGATCGTACATTCAGAACGAACTCCTGAATATTTAAGACATTCTTACAAGATGCTTCACGGTCTTCAAATTTGGGTGGCATTACCTAAAGAACTGGAAGAAATGGATCCCAATTTTACACATGTAGAAGCCAGTGACATTCCGAGCTGGGAAGAAGATGGTGTTTCGTATAAATTAATCGCAGGAGAAGCATTTGGTAAAAAATCACCTGTTCCGGTTTATAGTCCGCTTTATTTTATTGAGATTAAAAGCACGGAAGCCCGAAAAATTAACATTGGAAAAGATTTATTCGGCGAAAGCGGTTTGTACATTCTCGAAGGAAGTATTAAAAGCGGAGAGCATGTTTACGATCCAAAACAAATTCTAATTACCAACGACAGTACGTTATGTGAATTTGAAATCGCCGAGAACACAACGGTTTATATTTTTGGAGGACAGCCCTTTCCTGAAGAACATTTTATCTTTTGGAATTTTGTTTCTTCAGATAAAAACCTAATCGAAAAAGCAAAAAAAGACTGGACAGAACAGACCTTCCCTAAAGTTCCGGGCGAAACGGATTTTGTTCCTTTACCTGACCCTAAAATGCGATAACTATGGATACACTATCAGCACAAATCGACACCCGTTTATATCGCACAGAAATAACATCTGCCAGCGGAAACATTGTAATTGCCGACGAGCCGCAGGAAATGGGAGGCAAAAATTTAGGATTTAGTCCGTCAGAACTACTGGCCTCCTCTTTAGCCTCCTGTACTTTGATAACACTTCGAATGTATATCAATCGTAAGCAATGGGATGTCACAGAAATCAAGATCAAAGTAGATTTTGAAAGGGATCTGGATCAAAAAGTTTCCTTGTTTACCCGAAAAATTGAAATTATCGGCGAAGTAGATGATAAGCAAAGACAACGTCTTGAAACGATTGCCAATAGCTGCCCGATACATAAAACACTAACAAATTCAATAGAAATTAAAACCACATTAATATAACACATCATGGAAATTCAACAAATAAACGATACAAGAAGAGGTTATTTTGAAGCTGTAGAAGACGGAAAACAAGCCGGAAAAATGACCTATACCTGGGCAGGCGATTCTAAATTCATCATCGACCATACAGAAGTAAATGAAGATTTTAACGGAAGAGGCGTTGGTAAAAAACTCGTAATGGCCGCAGTAGAATTCGCCCGAACTAATAACCTGAAAATTATCCCGCTTTGTCCTTTTGCAAAAAGCGTTTTTGATAAGGTGGACGAAATTCATGATGTGCTTTTTTCTTAAAGGTGCTAAGTTTTTTAACCGCAAAGCACACAAAGAATTACGCAAAGTTCGCAAACTCTTTTTAGGTAAAGCGTTACGAACTTTGCGTTTATATAAAATTTAGCACATGACAAAACCTTGCGCTCTTGGCGGTAAAAATTATTCCCAAAATCTGCTCCAGCAGAGCGTAACCCAAATCTTTTAAGAAGTTTTTTTGAACCGCAAGGCTCGCAAAGAATTACGCAAAGTTCGCAAAATACTTTTAAGGTAAAGCGTTGCGAACTTTGTGTTTATATAAAATTTAGCACATAACAAAACCTTGCGCTCTTGGCGGTAAAAATTATTCCCAAAATCTGCTCCAGCAGAGCGTAACCCAAATCTTTTAAGAAGTTTTTTTGAACCGCAAGGCTCGCAAAGAATTACGCAAAGTTCGCAAAATATTTTTAAGGCAAAGCGTTGCGAACTTTGTGTTTATATAAAATTTAGCACATAACAAAACCTTGCGCTCTTGGCGGTAAAAATTATTCCCAAAATCTGCTCCAGCAGAGCGTAACCTAAATCTTTTAAGAAGTTTTTTTGAACCGCAAGGCTCGCAAAGAATTACACAAAGTCCGCAAAATATTTTTAAGGTAAAGCGTTGCGAACTTTGCGTTTGTATAAAATTTAGCACATAACAAAACCTTGCGCTCTTGGCGGTAAAAATTATTCCTAAAATCTGCTCCAGCAGAGCGTAACCTAAATCTTTTAAGAAGTTTTTTTGAACCGCAAGGCTCGCAAAGAATTACGCAAAGTCCGCAAAATATTTTTAAGGTAAAGCGTTGCGAACTTTGCGTTTATATAAAATTTAGCACATAACAAAACCTTGCGCTCTTGGCGGTAAAAAAACAACACAACGAAATCAATTTTTAAATCTCGGCAGAAACTCGTATATTTGCATGTAATTTAAACTTAGAGTATGACAAGGATAATTACACTTTTCTGTATTTTTATAGCACAAATCGGCTTTTCTCAAACAGCTGACAGTTATTTAGAAAAAATTAGAAATAACGAAGCTCTCTCAACAGCTTTCTTTCAACAAATGCCAAAAGGCGGTGATTTACACCATCATTTTTCCGGATCAATTTATGCAGAACCTCTTCTGGAAAGAGCGATTGCAGAAGACTTTTATCTGAATTTAGAAACTATGGAAGTCTCTAAAACAAAACCCGAAAAAGGAAACTGGCAGACCTTCTCTTCTCTAAAAAAAGAAGGCAAACTAGATCACTACCAACAACAGGTTATGCAAACTTGGTCTGCAAAAGATTATAATGGTTCTGTACCTTCTGATGATTTGTTTTTTGACTCTTTTCAAAAATTCGAACCTACTATTAAAGGTCATTTTGCCGAAGGAATGTTGGAATTAAAAAAACGTGCTCTGGCTGAAAATGTGAGTTATATTGAAACCCAATTATCAACGATTCCGTGTGATATGAATGTTTCTGACCTGGCTGGTTTTAATTCAAAATTACGTCAGGCAGCAACTCAAAAGGACGAAAAAGCGACACTTAAACTTTTAGACGAGTTGTACAAATCACTTGAACAAAAAGAAGCCAAGAAGTATGCTGTAGATTTCAATACTAATTTTATCGCTAAACTGCACAAAGACCTGAAAATTGACGATGAGCGTTTTACGATGCGCTATCAGAATTTTGTGTTGCGTTTTATGGATCCTGTCGATTTATTTAAAAACCTGACCATCGCATTTATCTCTGCCAACAGCAGTAAACTGGTTGCAGGCGTAAATATTGTTTCACCGGAACACGGCGAAAATTCGATGAAAGATTATTGGTTGCACATGGTGATGTTTAAATACTGTAATTCTAAGTTTCCTGCTGTAAAGTATACACTTCATGCCGGTGAATTAACTTTAGGATTGGTTCAGCCAGAAGATTTAACCTGGCATATTAATGACGCTATTTATATCGCGGGTGCGAATAGAATCGGACATGGTGTCGATATCGCTTATGAAGCAAACTCTTATGATTTGTTGCGTAACATGGCAAAAAATAATATTCCAATTGAGATCAATCTAACCAGTAATGAATTCATTTTAAAGGTAAAAGAAAACCGTCACCCGTTTACTCTTTACAAAGAATTTAATGTCCCAATCGTAATCAGTACGGATGATGCAGGAATTCTAAGAACAAATATGACGGAGCAATATGTTTTATTAGCCAAAAGATACAAGGATGTTTCGTATGCCACGATAAAACAATATGTCTACAACAGTATCAATTACAGTTTTATTCAGGATGACTCTGTAAAAAAACAATTATTGAAAGATCTGGATGCAAGGTTTAAAACTTTTGAAGATAAATTTTCTAAAAACTAAATTACTTCAATCTGTGTAAAAATCGCACGCAGATTTTAAACTGATTCAAGCAGATTAATGCCGATTTTTATGTCAAAAAATCAAAACAAATCTGCCTGATCAGCTAACCCGAGCGATAGCGAACAGACGAAGCAATCTGCGAGAGTATTTTTTTTCCGCAGATTCAGCAAATAAAATTATTATAAGTATGATCCTTGAAGCCGCTTTTCTTTATGTAAAACCAAGTCTGGCAACTCAATTTGAAACCGATTTTGCGAACGCAAGTCGATATATTTCGTCGATTGAAGGCTATCTGGGCCATCGTTTGGAGAAATGTCTTGAAGTCGAAAACAAATATCTTTTGCTGGTCGACTGGAATACGCTCGAAGACCATACCGTTGGTTTTAGAACTTCTGAAGCATACTTAGAGTGGAAAAAGATGCTGCATCATTACTACGAGCCATTTCCTGTTGTAGAACATTTTGAAACGGTATTTGAGAATAAAAAATAAGCTCACAGAATAAACGGTTTATGTGGATTTTTCTATTTTAAAATTTGGATTAATTCGTGTGATTCGTGGCAAAAAAACAAACAAATGAATATCAAACTTATCGCCATTGGCAAAACAGATAACAAATCGCTTCAAACTTTGATTGATGATTACACCAAACGTCTGTCGTTTTACATCAAATTTGATTTGGAGATTATTCCGGATATCAAAAATGTCAAGAATTTATCTGAAAGCCAACAAAAAGAAAAAGAAGGCGAATTGATTCTGTCCAAGCTTTCACCAACAGATCAGCTGATCTTACTGGATGAAAACGGTAAAAATTTCTCTAGCGTTGGTTTTTCTGAAGAGTTACAAAAGAAAATGAATTCCGGAATCAAAACCTTAGTTTTTGTGATTGGCGGCCCTTATGGGTTTTCTGATACTGTTTACAGCAAAGCACAGGGGAAAATATCGCTTTCGCTAATGACGTTTTCCCACCAAATGGTACGCTTATTTTTTATAGAGCAATTGTATAGAGGATTTACTATTTTAAGAAACGAGCCTTATCATCATCAGTAAAGGTTAATCGTTAATTTGTTTAATGGTTTAATCGAATTCAAGTTAAAAGACGAATTCATCGTCTGTTAGATTCAGTACCGGAAAAGGAAATTTTAAGGTTCTCATTAGAATTTTACTATTGATATAACTTCCGTAATTTAAATCTTTATCAAAAGAAAATATATATTTATTCGGTTTATCACAGGGTATATTATCAAGATAATCTTGTAATTTTTCTTTTTGAACCAATACTCCATTTACTAAAATTGAGTTGTCTTTTTTAAAATAAACTGTTACGCCAAATTTTGGTTTCTCCATTTTGTAATACACTTTCGTGAAAGGCAAAAAAGCCAGATTCTTTCCAATTGAATCAGCATAGGAATAATAATTTTCGGCGTTTTCGTTTTTATGGGCGCTGTCGGCTCGCTTTTTCTCTTGTAATTTCATTACTTCCGGAATGACCAATTTTAAAGGCAGACGCTTGTCAATATTGAAAATCCAATTGGTCGAAATGATGCTATTTTTTCGGTTTACATTGGCAATAGTATCTTTTCCCTGAGTTTTAAAGAAAATGTAAACGGGTGAAAGGTCTTGTACGTCTTTTACAATCGTAACATTGGATTTTGGAAGCAAAACGTCTTCTTTTTTACCACAGGAGAAAAGTAGGAAAGCAATAATCAGCGTAAAGTATTTCATGTTTTTATATTACTTTAAATTAACCAATTTATAAATTGTTATTTTCTTTTAAAATCAGGTATGCAAAAACTCCCAATCGCTCCAGAACTAAATGCAAATACAATATTATCTTTATAAAACATTTTAGAACAATCATCCGAATTCACCTTTTGTTCCTGTTTGCTTAGATTAGTATCAAAGATCAAATAACTTAAAACTCCCATTCCTCTAAAACCGTATTCTAGTTCAGTAGGATTTCCATTTGTTATTCCAATGCAATTTACATTCTCTAGTTTATCGTAAAGTTTAATAAAGGTTGCATTACTCCATTTAAGTTTCTTTTTAACTTCTTCTAATGATTTTGTTTTTCCATCATAATACGAAGACTTTTTAGATGCAACATAATCTTCAAAATCAACATTCCATTCCTGAAATAATAATTCTGTTTTACCTGGAATATTTGTTGGTTCGTAAACAAATAAATCAATTTCATCTGAATCGTTATATCTTATTCTAACGATATAGTTTTTTGGAACTATCTTATTAAAATATTCTTTCAACTCTTTAATTTCATTGATCTTTTCGCTATAATTCCTTTTTAGACCGGATGAATCTTTATTAGCACAGCTTGCTGCACAAATTCCAATAAAAACTAAACACAATAAATTCTTAATCATTCTTTTTCTCCACTAGAATATTGTTCACACTCATTTTGTCAAACAAAGTCACACATTCCAACGCTTCTTTCACATCATGAACGCGTAGTATTTTAGCACCTTTTGTCAAAGCAATTGTATTCAGAACTGTTGTTCCGTTTAAAGCTTCGGCAGCAGTATTATTTAATGTTTTATAAATCATTGATTTTCTCGAAACACCCGCCAAAACAGGCAAGTCCAATAGATTAAAAAGCTCCATTTTTTGTAAAACTTCAAAATTCTGCTCGGTTGTTTTTGCAAATCCGAAACCCGGATCTAAGATTAAATCATTGATTCCAATGTTTCTAGCTTTTTTTACCTTTTCTGAGAAATAGAAAAGCATCTCTTTTACAATATCATCATATTGTGTCAGACTTTGCATTGTTTGCGGGTTTCCACGCATGTGCATCATAATATAAGGCACATTGTAATGAGCAATCACCTCGAACATTTTATCGTCCAATTCGCCTGCTGCAATGTCGTTTATAATAGCTGCACCGCTTTCGATACTCGCTTTGGCAACTTCGGCTCTAAAAGTATCAATTGACAATAAGGTTTCCGGAAAATGTTTTAGAATCAATTCGATCGCCGGAACGATACGGTTAATCTCTTCCCGTTCTGTTACAAACTCAGCACTTGGTTTACTCGAATAGGCACCAATATCAATAAATGAAGCGCCTTCAGAAAGCATTTTACCAACCTGTACGACTATTTCATCTTCATTTTTATATTTTCCTCCGTCGAAAAAAGAATTGGGTGTCACATTCAAAATCCCCATTACTTTAGGAATCGACAAATCGATAAGCCGGCCTTTACAATTAATTGTCATTTGTTTTATTTTTTTGTTTCAGGTTTCTGGTTTTCTTTATTTCAGGTTTCTCGTTCCGGAACTTACACAATCTGCGCCAACCTGAAACTTCGAACCTGAAACCTGAAACTTTTCACATTCTTTTCAACTTTCAGATTATTGGTATTAACACTTTGTTTAGAAAAAACTTGAAACAAAGAAAACCCGAAACTTGAAACTCTTAAAAAATTATCCTTATTTTTGAAGAAATTTTTAGCAAATATACAGCAATAAATGAAGAATACTTCCCTTGAATTTGATAATGTAATTACGGTTTGCCGTACTTTGTTTATTAACAAAATGAAAGATTATGGCAGTGCATGGCGTATTTTAAGATTGCCATCGTTAACCGATCAGATATTCATAAAAGCACAAAGAATAAGAAGCTTACAGGAAAATGAAGTCCGTAGAGTTGATGAAGACGAAAAAGGAGAATTTATCGGAATTATCAATTATTCTATCATGGCTTTGATTCAGTTAGAACTTGGAGTTGCAGATCAACCAGATTTAGATGTTGAAAAAGCAACTGAATTGTACGATGCTAAAATTAAACTGACTAAGGAGTTAATGGAAGCCAAAAACCATGATTACGGTGAAGCCTGGCGTGACATGCGCGTAAGTTCTCTGACGGATCTAATTCTGCAAAAAATACTTCGCGTAAAACAAATCGAAGATAATAAAGGTAAAACCCTGGTTTCTGAAGGTATTGATGCCAATTATCAGGATATGATTAATTATTCGGTTTTTGCCTTAATTCTAAATCCTATAAACAAATAGAAATTTCAATAGATAAATTCCAACTTTCCAGCAAAATTTTGGAACTTAAAATTTGGAGTTTTAACTTAACTATTTCCCTATGAAAAACATCATTACCCAATTCTCAAGATTATTTGTCGGAGTATTATTTATTATTTCTGGATTAATCAAACTAAACGATCCCGTTGGATTCTCTTACAAATTAGCCGAATATTTTAGCGAGCCGGTTTTCAATATGCCTTTTTTAGAGCCATTGGCATTAGGATTAGCGATCTTTTTAGTGATTCTTGAAGTGGTTTTGGGTGTCATGTTATTGGTAGGATACAAATCAAAACTTACGATCTGGGCTTTGTTGCTATTAATCGTTTTCTTCACGTTCCTTACCTTCTACTCTGCTTATTTTGATGTTGTAAAAGACTGTGGATGTTTTGGAGATGCTTTACACTTAACCCCTTGGCAATCTTTCACAAAAGATATTGTTTTACTTTTCTTTATTCTGATATTGTTCATCAATAAAAAATTAGTAAAACCTTTATTTTCAAAATTTATTACCAATATTCTAACTTTGATAAGCATAATTTTGTGTGTTATCATGGCTGTTTGGGTACTCAACCACAATCCAATCAAAGATTTCCGTCCGTACAAAGTAGGAAGTAATATAGAGAAGGGAATGGAAATTCCTGAAGGTGCTCCAAAGTCGGTTGTTGAAATGATTTTTATCTACAAAGTAAACGGTGTTGACAAAGAATTCTCGGAAAAAGACCTGATGAACATTCCGGAAGGTGCTACGTTTGTAGACCGAAAGGACAAAGTCATTACAGAAGGTTATGTACCGCCAATTCATGATTTTACGATGACTAAAGATGATTCTGATTACAAAGAAGAATTGCTTAAAGAACCTAAATTATTAGTATTTGTGACCTATGATTTAACACTTTCTAATCCTGAAGGAATGAAAAAACTGCAAGGTATAAACAAAGAAGCTAAAACAAAAGGCTATAAAGTAATTGCAATGACGGCTTCGGGTCCTGATGAAATTGCAAAAGTCAAAAAACAATACGGTTTAGATGTTGATTTCTATTTCTGTGATGCAACTACTCTAAAAACAATCGAAAGAGCCAATCCAAGTATTGTAGTGCTTCAAAAAGGAACTGTAGTTCAAAAAGTACATTATAATGATGTTGACGATTTAAAGTTATAAACCTTGCTTCAACCGCAAGATTACAAGAATTTACAAAGTCCGCAAAGTTTCATCACTTTGTGGACTTTTCTTTTTTACTCCTTTTCAACAAGTGCTCAAAAACATCTAAACGTTTTCAAAATTTGCATTTTATAAAGCGAAGAATAACTTCTAAATCAGAGTTTACAGGAGACTTTATTTTGATCCAATCTGACGTTTTCTAACCGTCAAAAACATACTCTTTTGAAAAAAAGTTTTCCCTTTTTGGTTTTCTTAAAGATTTATTCCCAAAAATCCACTCCGATTTGAAGTCTATTGCCCCAACTATTACGATTTCATTCCTCTTTTTCTAACCGAAATCGACACATTTGTGATAAAACAAACGACTCTTCAATTTTTGTTAATCTCCATTTGGCTTTCGAATTGTTTGTTTAACTTTGTTCAAAATCATTTACCACTATGAAACAAATAACGCTAATCCTTATTGCATTTATTACTTTTTCATGCTCACAAGCTCAGAAAACGAGTTTTTCTAAAGAAGCTTTGTCTGAAAAATTATTAGCAACTGATGGAAGTCAGGTTGCTTTCAAAAACATTTTAAAAAAATACAAAGGTAAAACTTTGGTCATTGAAGTTTGGGCTTCCTGGTGTGGTGACTGTGTAAAAGCGATGCCACACTTAAAAGAGTTACAAGCCAATAATCCTGAAGTTTCGTACTTATTCCTTTCAGCAGATAAAACTGCGGATAAATGGAAAGCAGGAATCGAAAAACACGAGTTAAAAGGCGATCATTTTATGATGAACGACGGTATGAAAGGTGTCTTCGGAAAAGCAATTGACTTAGACTGGATTCCAAGATACATCATTGTAGACAAAAAAGGAAAAATTGTGCTCTACCGCGCCATTGAAAAAGATTTTGATAAAATCAATGAAACTTTAAAAGGTTTAAAATAAAACCTCAACATCAATTGCACTTGCAATGATACATTTCAAAAAAATAAAAGCAAAAAAATAAAAACTACCAAAATGAGAAAAAAGATTGTTGCAGGAAACTGGAAAATGCATAAAAACGCCCCACAAACTGAGGAACTATTAACAGAACTAATTGCTAAAATACCTGCAAAAACTACTGCTCAAGTAATTGTAGCACCAACTTTTGTAAATTTGCAGGCTGCAGTAGCTAAATTAAAAAACACAACTATTGGTGTTGCTGCGCAAAACGTTCACCAGGCTGAAGGTGGTGCATTTACAGGAGAAATTTCTGCTGACATGTTAACAAGTGTAGGGGTTAATACGGTAATTCTTGGTCACTCTGAACGTAGAGCAATTTTTCACGAAACAGATGCTTTAATTGCTAATAAAGTAGACACTGCCCTGAAACATGACATGACCGTAATTTTCTGTTTTGGAGAGGAATTAAAAGATCGTCAATCAGACAATCACTTTAATATTGTTGAAAATCAATTGCGTGACGGATTGTTCCACATTGCAAAAGAATCATGGTCTAAAATTGTTTTGGCTTATGAGCCAGTTTGGGCGATTGGAACAGGAGAAACTGCTTCACCGGAGCAAGCACAGGAAATGCACGAATTTATCAGAGAGGTAGTTCGCAAAGCATTTGGAGCTGATATCGCTGACGAAGTTTCTATTCTTTACGGAGGTTCTGTTAAACCGGAAAACGCTAAAGAAATCTTCTCTAAACCAGACGTAGACGGAGGTTTAATTGGAGGAGCTGCTTTAAAAGCGGATGACTTTTTAGCTATTGTTACTGCTATTTAGATAATGAGATAATTAGGTAATTAGATAATTAAATACTCTAATTGCTTAGTACCTTATAAAAAAAGCGTTCATAAGAACGCTTTTTTTATATCAACTCTTTCCTAATTTACTTAAGATATGCTTTCAAGAGCGGGCAATTGTACTTTTGAAAAGCGGTTGTTTTTCGATACACCGAATAAAAATTAAACAGCTCCTGCCCTGCTTTAAACGGGTTCTTCTCTTCTTCTTCCGCCGAAACTAAATTGGCATAATGATCGTAATAATTACATTCAAAAATCATTAAACTGGCCAAAGCTTTTTCGTTATTGTTTTTAGACATCTTCAAAGCTTTTTCATAGTACATTTTGGCCATCTTTAAATTATAATAATTGCCCTTCTGATATTTCTTTTCATTTTCTGAATTGTCCCCATACACATAATCCACATAGGATGCTCCCGATGTCCAGTCGTAAGCAGTCATCATCCAGGAATTCCCCAAATACGAAACATTAAAATAGGCATGTGCCAGTTTCAGATTGCTTGCGGCCGTATTTTGTTTTTTTAACTGAATCAGCTGCGCTATAAAATCGGTCTTATTAAAACGATAATTAAACTTACGTTCTTCTGCCGTTTGCAGGATTTTAGGCAGAAATGGGTTTTCATTCAAATAATCTTTATACGCGTAGTTTTTCTCCCAAAAATCTTGTGGCATACTCGCAAAAGTTTTATAAGCCAGTTCTAAATCATTATTTCGGAATGCAATAGTTCCTTTCAGGTCTCTATAATAATTGACATTTGGCGCCATGGTCCCTAAACAAATATAGGTTTCGAAAGGTGTTTTATCTTTTTTCTCCTGTAGCGCTATCAAACGGTCTACATCAGCTGTAGTAGCATTATTCCTGTCAAAATGACCAATATAATTGTAATAATAAGGTGTCCCGCCGTATGCGGAATATTCTCCTTCGTTTTTAATATCCGACTTCATAGCTAACAAACCCGCCGTGACACGATCGCCTTGTTTGGCAAAATCGGCACTGGCAATTCGGTACAAACTATATAAATTCTTAAACACCCCATGGTCCTTTTCTATCAGATTTTCTACGGAATCAAAGTATTGGAAAAGTTGGTTTTGAACTTTTTCGTTCTTCAAATCATCTTGCTTTAAAGAAACCAACGCCAATTGTATATTCTTCTGCATTTGTATCGAAGGATTGGCTTTATCAGAAATCATGTTGGTATATTTTTTCCCCGAATCAATATCGTCATCAATAAAACAAAGTTGGGCAATTGCCGCCGTGATATAGTCTTTTTGCTCTCCCGAGGTCTGTTCCCGGATAGAAATTAGAAAATACTGTAACTCTCTTAAGTACAAAATGTCTTTATTAAAATTTTCATCTTTTGCTTTCGCGTAATTTTCGTACCAGCTGGTACTATCAAAAACAACCGAAGGGGTTCCGTCATTGGTATACATAGGGGTAAAAATCCAATCTTCGAGTTTGTTAACTTCTCTTCCAATCAAAAAACTCAAATACAAGCTATTCGGGTTCCCTTTATACACTTCCTGGATCGTTTTCAAATCCGGTGCGGGATTGCGTAAACTTTCAATAGCCAAAATCACACTTCGTTCCTCGTCATTTTGAGCCAATGCCAAAGTCTCTGTGGTCAATTTCCAGTTATAATGCTGTACAACAGCAAACGATTTTTCTTCGCAGGAAGCAAAGACTTTGCTCAACAAATAATTCTGCAAAGGCAAATTTTCAATACATAAAGCCTTATAATACAAAGCCCAGGGCGCTAGAATAGTGTTTTTATAATCTGTGAAATAAGTATCATACAAACGAATTACCTCTTCCTTATCAGAAGCATAAAAACTATACCTCAACATTAAAAAGGCATAACGCTGCTTTAAAAAGGGGTCTCTTGCAGTCCAGATTTTCTTTTCAAAATCTCCAACCTCAGCTAGTTTATGATCTTTACTATCATAGCTCACGGTGTCCCAGGATTCCCATTTTACATCAGTATTGCTGTTGTACTCCAATTTTTTAGCAAACAAAATATAATGTAAGAGTGCTTTATTTCTAGATAATACCAGCGCTTCAATAAAACTATTCTTTTCAAAAACCTTTTTTAGTGACCTGGTTTCATAAGCCGTTTCAAATGTCTCGGCATCTGTTTCGTATAAAATAACGTGTACGTCTTTTGGATTGACCTGGCTGCCCAGTTTTTTTGTCCATTCTATACAATTCAACTCCTGATCAACCCCTGAAACGGTATTGGTTGCATAATAATTATCTGCCGAATAATAAAAGGGTGTCAGCTTAAAGAAACCTTCCCGTTGTGCTTTGAACAAAACTAACCTGCTGGTTTCCGGCGAAACACTCCATCCACAGGCCAAAGAGACCTGAACACTTAAAACAAAAAGTAAACTGCTAAAAACGCGCATAGTAACCGGATATATTTTGGGTTCCATAATCATTGATGTATTTTTTATCAAAAGAGAAAAACGTCACTTTGGTCTGATTGTCAATTGGAATTTTGCTCTTTACAATCGAGATCATCTTATCAAGTTCGTTTTCTGAAATTTTCTCGATTCTTATTTCATCGCCGTTTCTCAAATAAGTCTGTCCAACCAAAATATCGTCCTGCAGTAAATATTTAGAATCTGACATTTTTTTTAATTTAACGGTATCACTTTGAATCCTATCGTAATCTGATAAAATTCCCTTAAACTGATTTCCTCTAAAAACCACTGCCCAACTGTACAATGGTAAAGCAATATCAAGCTTTAACGGATATTTATCATGCGTTATATATTGTGCTAATTCTTCGCTGGTTCCTATAGAGTTTTTGGTAGTAAATTCTTCCGGCTTTGTGATATTGTAACACATTAACAAACCTTTGTCCACTGGGGGAACACCCGCTTTTGAAGCATATTTATACTGCCAAAGTCTAATGGTAGCCGAAACCGGAGTAGCGGGATATTTCTTCTTGATTTGCTTTAGTAAATAAAAATAATTGTTTTTTGATTTTTCCGACCAGTCACAATCAATCAAAATTTCTTTGAAATCCACTTTCAATTTGGCCATTTCAATTGATTTTACCGAATCATAATTCAACTGTTTGCGATGCTCCTGCTTGTAATAATCCTTTGGATAAACAATCGCACTGGCAGTTTTCTCGGCCTTTGTCTCGTTCATTTTTGTTCCAACCTGTTCAATGCGCTTTGCAATTCTTGCGGCCAGACTGTCCAGTTGTTTTTTATTGGATTGCAGAACCACTTCATTGGTAATAAAAATACTTGGTGTAATTTCAGGATTGCTTTCATTTAATCTGATATCCAGTATTGTCGCAACCGGCAAAGGTTCTTTCGCATAAGGATTCCAATCGACATCAAAAAAACGAACGTATAAATGTTTTACCTTCAAATCCCTGATTAAAGAATCTTCTGTCTTTTCGAAATTTAAATCTGTTTTCCAATAACAAAACGATCGCACAACTTCATGTTCCTTTTCACAAGTTGCTCCATTAAGTACCACAAAGAGCAAAATAAAAATGATATTCTTCATATTTTAAAAATCCTTACAAATTCTAATCAAAATTAACATTAATTAAGGTAAGGATGTAGATTATTTATGAACAACTTCTGCTTTGTATTCTTACCTTTGCAAAAAAATTATTTATGTCGAATATATATTTAGGGTACCATTTTACGGTTGAACCAAAAGAACCGGGTTCAGAAATTTTAATTGCTGAATTAGGCGAAAAAGCGTTTGAGACTTTTACAGAAACTGAAAACGGAATTTCGGCTTTTGTAAAAAAAGATTTATGGGACGAGAATATTCTGGACGACATTTATATTTTACAATCTGAAGAATTTAAAATCGAATATACGATTGAAGAAATCGATCAGGTGAACTGGAATGAAGAATGGGAAAAGAATTTTGAAGCCATTGATGTAGATGGAAAATGCCATGTTCGTGCTCCTTTTCACGAGAAAACGGATGCTGAATTTGATATTGTAATTGAACCCAAAATGAGTTTTGGAACAGGACATCATGAAACCACACACATGATGATCCAACATTTACTGGAAATTAATGTTGAAGGTTTGAAAACGTTGGATATGGGTTGCGGAACTGCGATTTTAGCAATTCTGGCCGAAATGAAAGGTGCTCAGCCAATCGACGCGATTGATATCGACAACTGGTGCTACCTTAATTCAATCGAAAATGCCGAACGCAATAATTGCAAACACATCTCCGTTTATGAAGGCGACGCTGCTTTATTGGCTGGAAAAAAATACGATTTAATCATTGCCAACATTAACCGAAATATCTTGCTGAACGATATGCAAAGTTATGTTGAATGTTTAAATCCAAATGGAATACTGCTTTTAAGCGGTTTTTATGAAGAAGACATTCCGTTTATCGATGCTTCCTGCACCGAAAAAGGTTTAACTTATGTTAAAAAGTTTCAAAGAAATAACTGGGTTTCATTAAAATACGTAAATTAGATAGTTAATTATCTGTTTATTAAACAGTTCACAGGTTTTATTTTATTTTTTAAATTTTGATTAATCTGTGTACTATGTGCCAAAAAAATTAGTAATTCACAACAGTACAAAAACGTAAAAAAATGAGTACTAAAGAAAAAGTAAGAGAAAGAGTTCGCGAAAAGGAAGCGACGGGTTTCAATAATGAAATCATTGTTTACAACGACGATGTAAACACTTTTGATCATGTAATTGACACCTTAATGCGTGTTTGCAGCCATACGCCGGAGCAAGCAGAACAATGTTCCCTGATTGTACATTACAACGGGAAATGCACTGTAAAAACAGGTCCTATGGACAAGTTAAAACCGCAATGTACACAACTTTTGGAAGCCGGATTAAGCGCCGAAATTGTTTAATTACAAATAATTTAAAAAAGATTCTATTTTATTCTATATTTGAATAAAATAGAATCTTTTTTTTATGGAAGAATACGGAAAGATATTGATTATTGCAACGCCGATTTTTTTAGTATTAATTATAATCGAAAAATTATACGGCATTTATAAAAAGAACGACACTGCGCCTTTGATAGATAGTGTATCAAGCATCAGCTCCGGAATTACCAATTCGGTAAAAGATGTTTTAGGGCTGAGCCTGACTTTTATTTCTTACGAATGGATGGTTTCTAAGATTGCCCTTTACCATTTAGAAGCCAACATTTTCTCCTATTGTATTGCCTTTATTGTAATCGACTTTTACGGTTACTGGAGCCATCGATGGGCTCATCAGATTAATCTTTTCTGGAATAAACATGCCATTCACCATAGCAGTGAAGAGTTTAATCTGGCCTGTGCATTGCGCCAACCTATTGCAAGTCTTGTCAATCTCTTTACGTTTCTACTCATTCCGGCTGCATTATTGGGAGTTCCGGCCACTGTAATAGCCATTACCCTGCCACTTCATTTATTTTTACAATTCTGGTACCATACCAAACATATCAATAAAATGGGATTCCTGGAATACATTCTGGTTACTCCTTCGCATCATCGCGTACATCATGCTATAAATCCTGAATATTTAGACAAAAACCATTCTCAAATTTTTATTTTCTGGGACAAACTTTTTGGTACTTTTCAAGCCGAATTAGACGATGTGCCGCCTGTTTTTGGCATTACAAGACCGGCACAAACCTGGAATCCAATCCGTATTAATTTCCAGCATTTAACCTTACTGATTAAAGACGCCTGGCGCGCTGAAAACTGGAAGGACAAATTCACCATCTGGTTTAAACCAACCGGCTGGAGACCCGAAAATTTTGAAGAAAAATATCCTGTAACTAAAATCGAAAATGTTTTTGCCTTTAATAAGTACGGTACTCAAAATTCTAAAAAACTAATTTATTGGTCCGTAACTCAAATGTTAATCACATTACTTTTTGTGACCTATTTGTTTGATAATATTGCCAAAATTGGATTGCCAAGCATCTTTATTTATGGCTTTTTTATCCTGATCACGATTTACAGTTATAGCGAATTAATGGACAAAAGCAAATATGCTGTTTTCTGGGAAGCTTTACGCTTTAGCATTGCGACAGGAATTATAATGTACTATGGTGACTGGTTCGGTTTAAATAATATTTTACCATATACCAATTATATTATTCTAATTTATTTAGCCTTATCCTTTTTAGCTACCATTTACTTTGTAAATATCGATTTTAAAAACTACCAAAATCAACCTGTTAATTCATAAACCGATTATGAGAAATACCTTTATTTTTAAAACTTATGTTGCTTTCAGTATTTTATATCTAATTGTTTTGTTTCTGGAGTATCAAAATTTAGACTTATACTTAAAACCTATTTTGGTACCATTGTTAGGTTTTGGAGTTTATTTTAATCGAAAATTCCCTACCAGAAAAATCCTTTTGACTGCATTATTATTCTCCTGGATGGGCGACGTTATTTTACTTTTTGCAGATATTGGTGAAATCTATTTTATTCTCGGCTTGCTATTTTTCTTAATTGCACACCTGATGTATTGCGTACTGTTTAACAAACAAATTAAGAGAGCAATATATATTAACAAAGTTCTTTTTGGAATAGGAAGCCTCCTTATTGCTTTTTATTTAATTGGAATGATTATGTTCCTGATGCCAAATCTGGGAGAATTAAGAATACCGGTAATCATCTACGCTGCGGTGATTTCCACAATGCTTTTATTTGCTTTTAATGGAGGGCTTAGCTGGAAAAAACCAGGAAGCTTCTATGTTTTGGCAGGAGCCGTTTCATTTGTTCTTTCCGATAGTATATTGGCGTTTAATAAATTTCATTCTCCCATAGAAAAAAGTTCCTTTTTTATAATGCTTACCTATCTTCTGGCACAATATCTGATTGTAATTGGTGTATTAAAACTGAATATGAAGGAAGCAGATTAACTTACAGCTGCAACAGATTTATACTTTTTTGTAAATCTTCTTATCCTTATTAACTGTAGTAAAAAACGCTTTATCTTTGTAGGACCAACCTCAATAAACCATGAAAAAAATAGCCCTTTTTATCCTTTTACTCCTTACCACAGCTTCCTGTATAAGCACAAAATCGACTTTAAAAAATGTAGATGACAATGCTCCGGATCTTGTTTTAAAGAAAGACAATACTTTTGTTATAACACTTTTCAGCAGCGATAAAAAATACGGTTATGATCCTGATTATCCTATAAATATTTTTTTTCAGAACACCCGCAATGAGGCCTTAAACGAAACTCGTTTTCTGAATGCTCTGGCAGGACCCAATGGTGAAAAAATCACCTATACCCGCTTAGAAACCTGTTGTCCTTTTCCAACCAAAAGAAGTGACATGGGGGCTGGATTCTTAAATGTCTATGAATTGAAATGGGATGGGCAAAAGAAACCTATAAAACTTTATTTAAATGTTTATGAAAAAGGTATTTTAATGGTTCCGATGGGATTGCGTTTGAAGAGTAATTAAAATAATAAAATTACACGCAGAATCACAAAATGTTAGAAAATATACCTCTCATTTTAATTATCCTTCCCTTACTTTTTCAAATTATAGCTGGCAGAAAAGCAATTGGTGAAACTATATCCTTAAAATTCGGTACTGTGTGTTTAATTAGCCTCATTGCACAAATAATAGTACCGGTTCTCTCGTTTTATATTGCCACATACAATGCTAATAAATATACCAAACAAAATCCAAACTCACTTAAATGCGGAATGGAGTTTGTTGGTCTTTTTATGCTTGCCTTTCTTTTTTCTTTTATTCTAATAGTGACTATAATTATACAGTACCGCATCAAACGATCTTACGAAAAATAATTTGCATACAAGCATGACAAATGTCATGTATTAGTCTTTGGCATTATCTTAATATTGCTCTGCATTAAAAAGGTATGATTCCAAATGAGCTCACTATTTAAATCAGTAATTCTGCTGAAGACTAAGTGCTGAAAGCAGGATTGGCTTCTTAAAAAAAACTTAAATCTTCATCTGCTATTCATAAATCATAACTACCTTTGCACTGTCAAAAAAAACATACTATGAACATACAACATATTCCACAAATTAAGCATACAGAAAGCGGTAACTTCTTTTTATTGGCAGGGCCTTGCGCTATCGAAGGAGAAGAAATGGCGCTTAGAATTGCAGAAAAATTAGTTGGCATTACCGACAATCTTCAAATTCCTTTTGTATTTAAAGGATCTTTTAAAAAAGCCAACCGTTCCAGAATTGATAGTTTTTCGGGAATTGGTGACGAAAAAGCATTAAAAATATTACGAAAAGTTTCTGAAACTTTCCACGTTCCAACTGTAACAGACATTCATACCAATGAAGATGCTGCTATGGCGGCACAATACGTTGACGTTTTGCAAATTCCTGCATTCCTGGTTCGTCAGACTGACCTGGTTGTAGCTGCGGCAAATACCGGAAAAACGGTAAACCTGAAAAAAGGGCAATTTATGAGTCCGGAAAGCATGAAACATGCAGTACAAAAAGTACTAGACTGTAACAATGAAAACGTTATGGTTACAGATCGCGGTACTATGTTTGGTTACCAGGACATGATTGTTGACTACAGAGGAATCCCTACTATGCAGCAATACGCTACTACAGTTTTGGATGTGACACACTCGTTACAACAACCTAACCAAACTGCGGGAGTTACAGGAGGAAGGCCTGATATGATCGAAACTGTTGCCAAGGCAGGTATTGCTGTTGGTGTTGACGGTATTTTTATCGAAACTCATTTTGATCCTGCTAATGCAAAAAGTGATGGCGCTAATATGCTTCATTTAGACTATTTCGAAGGTTTAATGACCAAATTGGTAGCCATTAGAAAAACAGTTAATTCATTCTAATTACTTAATACCATTTCATTGAAAACAAATATTATAATTTTCTTTTTGTTGTGTTTCTCTGCGAGCACTTTTGCACAGGAAGAAATCGCAGTACAAAGATATACCGCCCACAATAAAGGAAAATTTTTCGTTTCCTGGGGAGGAAACAGAGACAGTTACACTAAATCTGATGTGAATTTCAGAGGGAAAGATTACAACTTTACAGTTGATAACATGAAAGCTCATGATAAACCAAAAGGATGGCATATTGATTATGTAAATCCGGTTAACATGACCATTCCTCAAACTAACTTTAGAATGGGATATTTCTTTAGCGACCATTACAGTGTTTCTGTTGGTTGGGATCACATGAAATATGTAATGAGCCAAAATCAAACCGCTAATGTTAATGGTAATATTAATTTACCTCTTGATCAGGCCGGATCTATTTACAACGGAGTTTATAACAACAGACCGGTAGATATGTCTCAGGGTGGTGCTCAGGAAGGTGGTTTCGGAAAAGGTGAAGTTGGAAGTGGAACTGCTTTTTTAATGTACGAACATACAGACGGTTTGAACTATATTAATACTGAAGTTTCCAGACATGATGATATTTCTAAATTGTTTGGTATCACTAACACTGATAAAATTCAGGTAAATTTGACTGAGGGTTTAGGTGTAGGACTTTTATATCCTAAAACCAATACAACCCTTTTAGGAAAAGAACGTCATGATGATTTTCATATTTCAGGTTATGGCCTTTCTGCAAAAGCGGGAATTAACCTTACTTTCTTTAAGTATTTTTACATACAGGGTGAGCTAAAAGGTGGTTACATTAACATGCAGGATATTAGAACTACACAAAGCAGTGAAGACAAAGCATCACAGAACTTTTTATTTTTACAGCGAATTATTGCTGTTGGAGGAATTTTTAGAATCTAATATTTCTTAAAATTATATTTAAAAATAGTTATCATTTTGGTAGCTATTTTTTTTTGACCTTTATTTGTCGTGACAACTTGTGGTGGGAGTTTACGGTAATTGGTTTCAGGTTTCACATCTTACAGATCACATTTCACATCTAACATTTTACATCTAACATTTTACATCTAACATTTTACATCTAACATTTTACATCTAACATTTCACATTAACAAAATGAAAAAATCAAAATATCTCTTTCTAGGAATTACGTTCTTACTTAGCTTTGGGTGTGCTTTGTTTGTCGCGCTGCAGGTTTTTCCCAACAATCCTTTTTCACACGTTAAAACGAAAGAAAAAACGACATTACAGGATAAAATTAAAGATGGCGACCTTATATTCCAAACCTCTCAGTCTCCTCAATGTGAAGCGGTACGAATTGCAACAAACTCTAAATTCTCTCATTGTGGCATTATTTACGATATCGACGGAAAATGGTTTGTTTTTGAAGCCGTTCAGCCTATAAAACTTACTCCTTTTGACGAATGGATCCAGCATGGAAAAGACGCTAAGTACCTTGTAAAACGATTGAAAAATGCAGATCAGGTTTTGACTCCTGTGGTTCTTCAAAAAATGAAAGAGTACAGCCAGCAATTTGACGGAAAAGAATACGATGCCTATTTCGAGTGGACTGATGCGCGAATTTATTGCTCTGAACTGATCTGGAAAATTTATAAAAATGGGACAAGTCTTGAATTGTCAAAATTGAAACAGTTAAAAGATTTTAATCTAACCGATCCAAGAGTACAAAAAATACTAAAGGAAAGATACGGAAATAATGTTCCTCTCGACGAAAAAGTAGTTGCTCCCTCCGATTTGGTCGATTCTGACCTCTTAAAAACGGTAATTGATACCTATTAAAATCCTTTTTTTGTTCACTTTGAAAAAGAAAACAGAACCATTTCGTTTCCAAAAACTTACACTTTTACAGACCTAATAACTTTTCAACGAATTAAAATGTTTTTAAACGAATATTCATTAAAATTGTTAAAAACAAATCATAAATGTAAATTTTTAGTGTTATTTTAGTAAAACAAAATTCTAATTAGGTTTAAACTATGATTAATAGAGCACCTAAATTTTCCAGAAACAATCTGCACTTTTTTTCGCAGTTCGAAGATTTTTTTGACTCTTCACCAGATTTATTGTGTATTGCCGGTTTTGACGGTTATTTTAAAAGAATAAATCCAGCTGTGTCTAAGCTACTGGGGTATACTGAAGAAGAATTATTATCACACCCTATAAACGATTTTGTTTTTGAAGCCGATAAAATGAGTACCGCAAATGCACGTAAAGACCTTACTCAGGATATTGGTTTGTATAATTTTGAAAATCGTTATGTAACCAAAAATGGTAATATTGTATGGCTCTTATGGAGTTCCTTTCCAATTGCCAAAGACAGATTAGTGTATGCCGTTGCTAAAAATATCACTTTTAAGAAAGAGCTCGAACAGGAAAGAAATCTTCATTTGGCTGAACTCACCAAACTATGTAAAGAGCTCAAACAACTTACTTACACAACAGCTCACGATTTAAGATCTCCTGTAAATAATCTGTTGGCTGTTTTTGATCTTCTAGACACCTCTGCCATAACAGATTCTGAAACCCTCGAATTAATCTCTATTATTGAAACTTCTACACAAAGCTTAAAGAAAACCCTAATTGATCATGTCGCGCTTCTGGATAAAAAAAATGAGGAAGACGAGCAGTTAGAAATTTTGAATTTTGAAGTTGTTTTAAAAGAAGTTTTATCCTCAATCAATTCGCTCATTCAAAATTCAAAAACAAAGCTTATAATTGATTTTTCGGAGGCAGAGACGGTTCTCTTCAATAAAACGTCCCTAAAAAGTATATTTCTGAATCTGATTACTAATTCAATTAAATATTCCAAACCCGGTTTTTTACCGGTTATCCATTTTAATTCTTGCTGTGTTAACGGAACTACTCAATTGATTATTTCTGATAACGGAATTGGCTTTGATATGGAAAAAGTAAAAGACAAAATTTTTGGATTGCATCAAAAATTCAGTTCAAATAAGGACAGTAACGGAATTGGTCTCTATTTGGTTTACAATCACATAACAAATCTAGGTGGTCATATTTGTCTGGAAAGTAAACCCGATGAGGGAGCTAAATTTACGATTACGTTCTGAGAACTTCTTTAAAATTCCATATAAAAAAAATCCAATAAAAAAATCCCAAATTCCAATAGAGCTAATCTAATTGGAATTTGGAATTTAAAGTTTGGAATTTATTCTACAAGTCTAGTTCACCGCTGGAAGAACAATTCCGCCCTGATCCATTAAATACATCAAAGTTGTCATTGTTGCAGCCCCAAGCTCTAATTCTCTTTTGTTAATTGCATCAAATTTATCATTTGCAGCATGGTGATAATCAAAATAACGTTGTGAATCCGGTTTTAAACCTGCTTTCACAATTGCTTTAGATGTTAAATGATTGATGTCTGACCCTGCGTGTCCAATCGTGAAACTATGTACCAAATACGGCTCAAAAAGATCTTTAAAACCTGCTATTTTCTTGAAATTTGCATCATCAGCTTCAATCGAAAATCCTCTTGGGCTAAATCCTCCTGAATCACTTTCTAAAGCAAAAATATGGTTCTCGTTCTTTTGTTTCGAAACTTCTTCATACTTAGCTCCTCCTTTTCCACCATTTTCCTCATTCATGAACAGCACTACGCGAATTGTGTTTTTAGGTTTGTAGTTTAGGTTTTTTAAAATTCGAACCACTTCCATACTTTGTACTACTCCTGCTCCGTCGTCATGCGAACCATCCGCTAAATCCCAGGAATCCAAATGCCCGCCAACAACCATAATATTACCCGGGTTTTCTGTTCCGGTCATTTCTCCAATTACGTTATAGGATAAGACGTCCGGTAATGTCTCACAAGATTGTTTGAAATAAAACTTTAGAGATGGGTTTGTTTTCAAAGATTTGCTCAACAACTCCGCTCCGTTGGTACTAATTGCAGCGGTCGGAATATACTGGTCTTTTGGTAAATCACCATAACTTTGAGCTCCTGTATGAGGAAAATCGTCCAAACGTAAATTCATAGAGCGTACGATTGTTCCAACTGCTCCTAACTTTGCTGCTTCTTTTGCACCGGCATATCTTTGATCTACACAGGCTCCGTAAGATTTAAAAGTTTCGATATTTTCAGGATCCATTGGTCTGTTGTAAAACACAATCTTACCTTTTACTTTATCCCCTAATTCCGCCAATTCTTTAATTCCTTTTACCTCGATTATCTCAGCTGTAAGCCCCGTTTTAGCGGTAGCAACTGATCCTCCTAAAGCACAAATTGGCACAACAGTTTTCGTTTTATTGTCTAATATATAGGCCGTTTCTTTTTCACCACGAACCCAATGCGGAACCATTACTTCCTGCAGGTAAACTTTATCAAGACCAAGAGTCTCTAGTTGTCTTTTGGTATACTGCACTGCTTTTTCGGCACTTGCAGAACCTGACAAACGGCTTCCGATATCGTTGGACAAATATTCTAGCCAAGTGTAACACTTAGACTCGGTCAGCGCTTTTTTATAAAATAATTTAATGTTTTTTTCCTCATTTGACTGCGCAAAAGACGTCAATCCGTTTAAAACTAAAGCAGTTAAAATAATCGTTTTTTTCATAGGTGGTATAGTATTTTTGGTTGTTAGACAAAGGAACAAAATTCTTTAGAACTGCCCCGTATTTTTATGTAACGATTTCGAAAAAAAAACACACAGAAACATAGACTCCCGATATAAAAAAAACTACAAAAGAAATAGGTGTATTTCAGTGAAGTGGAACGTCTTTTTTACAGAGATGGAACCTATGTCTATGTGTTAAAATAAATTACACTCAAGAGGTTAAAATGAGAATTATTTTACTTCTACTACTTCATTTTTTACACCAATTCCGTTTTCATTAAAAGCTTCAATTGTAAAATAATAAGTCGTTCCTTTATCCAGCCCCCTAAAATCATAAGAACTTTCGTCATAGACCATAATGCTGTTATACAATTTGTCCGGTGCAATTCCATAATAAATATTGTAACCGGTAGCGTTCTCTTGCTTTTTCCAGGAGATCATAGCGTTTCTGGAATCAGCCGGATTTCGGTCTACCTTAAAATCAATAACCGATTGTGGCTTTTCTGCCAATCCGTTTCCAAAAACCCTGAAATCAGAAATAGCAAATAATCCGGAAGCATTATGAACGTTAACCATTTTAATGTAACGGGCCTTAATTGCTTTGGTCAGTTCTACATAATCATGCGGAACATCCTTTGCGTTTTTAGATTTATCGACTACCAATTTCCAGTTTACAGCATCATCAGACATAAAAATTTTATACTGATAATAAATGTCCATCGCTTTGTTAAATTGTGTTGCTTTATGATCTGCATAATTGATTTGTAGAGCGTTAATTTGCATTTGTCTGCCTAAGTCCAGCTGTAACCACTCTCCCGGATTCGCTGTTTTTGCAGACCAGTAAGTTTGAATATTTTCATCAGTTAAATTCACGGATCCATAGCAAAACTTCTCGTATACTTTTTTTCCGCCATTGTCCATTCTGTGGGTTTCAACTTCCATACATTCTTCTGAAGAAGAAACGGTCACCGGTTTTTTATACGAAAGCAACATCCAGCCTGAGGAAGCTCCTTTTTCCTGATTGCGTTTTTTGGTTGGAAGAACGATCGGAAAATCTCCATAAGAGGTGATCGAATACATGACATCATCTTTATCAAATCCAGCAGGAAACATGTCTATACGACGCTCAAAACGATCTTTAATGGAAATTTTACAGGTTCCTGTATTCCAATAATTACCGTAATTGTCTGCAAAAGTATTTCCGTGTCCTGCTCCAATCACAAAGCCTCCCGGTTTATACGACATTGGGTTGTGCTTTTGATAAGTAAAAGGTCCCAGAGGACTGTTTCCAACATGAACGCCATTGGCATAACCTTTAAATTCAGTAGCAGGAGCTCCATACTGCATGTAATATTTACCATTGTGTTTGGTCATCCAGGCTCCTTCTATAAAATTCCCCCAAGGTGCCGGTTCCATATCGTTATTAGGTCCAAAACGCTCCCAACCATGATTGGCAGGATCTAAACCCACTACTTCTTTTATCTCGCCATAGGCACGCTGAATGTCTTCTACTTCGGTGGCTTTATAGAGTTTTTCATAAGCTGCCTGATCACCTTTTGGAAGCCAGGTGTTGTAATCTACCTCTACGCCCACTAGAGGTAATTTTCCACTTGAACCGTAGTACATGTAAACTTTTTTATCATCATCCTGAAAAATAGCAGGGTCCCAGGTTGGCAGCATGGCTTTGTCTACATGTCGCAACCACTGACCCGATTTTGGATCGGCAGTTTTCCAAATGGGATGATCTCTTTTCCAGGTCGATCCAACATAAAATAAGGTATCGTTTACTACCCATGCAGCTGGAGCACATTGGTCATCATCGGCAGGACGGCGCTGAAAACTACCGTACACAAACTTCCAATCTGACATGTCTTTACTCCAAAAATACCCCGCCTGATTGGTGGCAAACAAATAGTACTCTCCTTTGAATGTGATAATTACAGGATCGGCACTCGAACGTCGGGATTCCGGAATACCATTGTGATTTTCGGTGGTATAGTTGTATCCAATATTAATCGGATTGCAGTAGGTTGAGGCTTTTTTATTAGGATCAAACCATTCCGTCTTGCCTGGGATTTTAGTATTTTGTGCCAATGTTCCGTTGCTTAAACCAACAAACATCAGCAGAACTGCTACTAAATATTTTTTTTTCATATGATGATTTTTATATAAAAGATTTTCTCTGTTACAGAAAATACAGTTTCAAAAGCTAGCGTGTGGATACAAGTATAAAAAGTAACACGGATTACACTAATTGTTATTAATTCGTTTATAAAATTAATTTCACAAACAAGGTTAACCTATTAAAATTTGTGTCCAGACAGTAGGTTTCATTAGTCTATTTTTTCTTTTCGATTCGTTGCTTTAACAATTCAGGTTCATTGGTAGTGATGTAATCAAAATTATTTCCAATAATCCAATCCATTAACTCAGGGTCATTAACTGTCCAGGCGTTTAACGTGATCTTACTCTCTTTGGCTTCTTTGATCCATTCAGGATGTTTTTGAAAAACAGAATAATGGTAATCAATCCCCGAAATGTTATCTAATTGTACTTCTTTAGGTGTTTTATTTCCTTCCAGATATTGCAGCGTGGTAACCGGATCTACTTGTCGGATTTGTTTGAGAATTTCATAATCAAAACTGATGTAGGAGGTTTTTTTCTGTGCCTTAAGCTTTTTTATTATTTCTACCGTCATTAACGCCGTCTTTTTTCCCCTTTCTTTACTTATTTCGGAAGGTTTTATTTCACAAACCAAAAGTGTGTGTTTATTATTTCTCCTTCCTTCGACAATATACTCGTACAAGGTTGGAAGTTTCTCCCCATTTGAAAGTTTAAACTTTATCAAATCAGTATAATTCGTTTCCTCAATCAGCAATTTATTATAATGTGCATCGTGATTGATTACAAGCGAATCGTCAGCAGTTCTCCAGACGTCAAATTCCGAACCAGCAAGTTTTAAGTCGATTGCATGTCGCAGAGCCGCTATAGAATTTTCAGGAAGATTGTTTTTTTTCCATGCCCCGCGATGTGCCACTATTGCATTTTCCTTTACACAACAGGACTGAAATATAATTATTACTGTCAAAAAAAATGATATACGAAGTGCTCTAGTAGTACTCATTGATTTTAAATTTATTAAATGTCTAAACAATTCCTTTTTTACAAAAAAGCCCTTCGCAAACCAAACACGAAGGGCTAATCACTAATCAATAAACCAACTAATTAGTTAACTCAAAACTAACTTTCTTATCGGCATCTGAATTTCCACCTACGAAAACATCAAACTGCCCAGGTTCTGCTACAAATTGTAAGTCAGAATTATAAAATTTTAAATCTTCAACTGTGATCTCGAAAGTCACAGTTTGCTTCTCCCCTTTTTTAAGGCTTATTTTCTGGAAATTTTTTAGCTCTCTAACCGGTCTTGTTACAGATCCAACCAGATCTCTGATGTACAACTGTACTGTTTCTTTTCCATCATAGTTTCCAGTGTTGGCAACATCTACTGTCACTTTTAATTTTCCGTTTGAATTCATTTTATCAGATGAAATTTTCAGGTTTGAATAATCAAAAGTGGTATAACTTAAACCAAAACCAAACGGGAATAAAGGTTCGTTTCTTTCGTCAATATAGTTTGATCTGAATTTTTCGAATTTACCTTCTTTGTTAACAAGAGGTCTTCCTGTATTTTTATGTGCATAATAAATTGGCAACTGACCAACACTTCTTGGGAAAGTTGACGTTAATTTTCCTGAAGGGTTTACATCTCCAAACAAAACGTCGGCAATAGCATAACCTGCTTCGGTACCAGCAAACCAAACATTTAAAATAGCAGGAACAGTTTCATTTTCGTCTTTTATGATTAACGGACGACCGTCAAATAATACTAAAACAACCGGTTTACCTGTTTTTAATAAGGCATTTAATAAATCTTTTTGCGCTTGCGGAATCTCTAAGTTTGTACGGCTGCTTGATTCTCCGCTCATTTCGGCAGATTCTCCTAGCGCTGCAACAATTACATCTGACTGATTCGCTACTTTTAAAGCTTCTGCAAGCAATTCTTCTTTTGAACGGCTGTCACGGTGTAAGGTTTTACCAAACATTGTTGCTTTGGTTTCAAACTCTTCATCATAATCTAAGTTGCTTCCTTTAGCATATAATAGTTTTGTTGAAACTCCCGCTACTTCTTTGATTCCAGCCAAAAGTGAGATTGCATTTTCCATTTTTGTAGCCACACTCCAGGTTCCCGGCATGTTTTCTTTTGCATCTGCCAAAGGTCCGATTAAAGCAATTGTACCTGATTTTTTAAGCGGTAACAATTGATTTTGATTTTTCAATAAAACCAATGATTGTGCTGCTGTCGAACGTGCTTCTTTTCTGCTGCTTGCTGTAAAGATTTCAGTTTTTGCTCTGTTGGCATCACAATATTTATAAGGATCACTAAATAAACCTAAATCGTATTTTGCTTCTAAAATAAGTTTAACTGCATTATCGATGGTCTCGATGGTTACTTTTTTCTCGTCTAATGATTTTTTTAAAGTCCCTAAGAAACCTTCACCTACCATATCCATTTCGACACCAGCATTTAACGACAGAGCCGAAACTGCTTGTAAATCTCCCATTCCGTGTTCGATCATTTCAGGGATTCCGGTAAAATCAGTCACTACGAAACCTTTAAAGCCCCATTGTTTTCTTAAAACATCTGTCATCAGCCATTTATTTCCTGTTGCAGGAATTCCATCAATCTCATTGAAAGAAGCCATCACAGAACCTACTCCTGCATCAACAGCAGCTTTGTAAGGAGGAAAATAGTCATTGAACATTCGAATATGACTCATGTCAACTGTATTGTAGTCACGACCTGCTTCCGGTGCTCCATATAAAGCAAAGTGTTTTACACAGGCCATAATCGAATTATTTTTTGATAGATCGTGTTGCTGATAGCCATTTACCATTGCTTTTGCGATCTGGCTTCCTAAATACGGATCTTCTCCTGAACCTTCAGAAACTCTTCCCCAACGCGGGTCACGAGAAACGTCAACCATTGGAGAGAATGTCCAGTTGATTCCGTCGGCACTAGCTTCCTGAGCCGCAATCTGAGCACTTCTTTCGATCAGATTCATGTCCCAGGTACAAGATAATCCTAATGGAATTGGGAAGGTAGTTTCGTAACCATGAATCACGTCCATTCCGAAAATCAATGGAATTTTCAAACGGCTTTTTTCAACCGCAATTCTTTGTACTTCTCTAATTTTTTGAACCGATTTAATATTGAATAAACCTCCAACTTTACCTTCAGCAATTTTTTTCGCCACATCAGAACTGTTTGCCTGTCCTGTTGTTATATCCCCAGAAGTTGGTAAATTAAGCTGACCTAACTTTTCGTCCAGTGTCATCTTTGACAATAACTCGGCTACAAACTCTGATTTTGGTTTAATTTTTACTGTATTTTTAGCATTCTTTTTCTGGGCATATCCGAGAACAGCACATCCTAAAAATAGTAAGACTAATTTGTTTTTCATGTGTATTAAATATTTGTTTCTGAAACATGAAACCGCCTTTATCCCTTTCATTTATTGTTTGGAATCAAAGCGTTTTCATTTAATCTTTTTATTTGTTTGTATTCGTTTTGAACTGTTTAAACATCCAGTTGTAAATTTCCGGACTGTCATAAACTCTTGACCAGCTATCATGACCTGCATCATCAAAAATGGTTAGCTGAACGTCTTTGGCATTGCATTTTTTCAATTCTTTGTAAACAGCCACCGCATGATCGACTTTTACAACATCATCTAGCAATCCGTGGTAAATTCGGGTTGGAACAGCGGCAATTTTACACGCACTTTCTAACTCAATTAGATCCACAAAACCTGAAATTGGCACTAATGCTGCAAACTTATCCGGATATGAAAGTGCTAAATTCCATGCTGCCCAGCCTCCTGAACTCAGTCCTGTAACATAAATGCGATCAGGGTCTATTTTGTTTTCTTTCTGAATTTTTAAAATCAATTCATAAATTGACTCAATACTCCACTTTTCATCTTCTTTGCATTGAGGAGCCAATATATAAGCATCTAGAGAATGTGTTTTCAGATATTTTAACGGCCCGTGAATTTTTACCTTTCCAATATCTGTCCCTTTTTCTCCATCACCAGAGATAAAAACGATCAGAGGTTTTTTCTCTTTTGTATTGACCGGTTTATGTAAGACATAATCCAATTCATAATTCGTTACCACTACCGTTTTTATCTTTCCAACTGTTTCACTTTGTGAAAAACCAGCTATAGAAAACAACAGTATTAATAATGCCAATTTATATTTCATTGGAACTTCTTTTAGAATCCGTATTTTCCAGATTTAAAACCAAGCTTTATTAAACCTTGTTTTACTTCGGGAGCATTCATGAATAATTTCCACAACAAACCTGTACGGTAGTTTTCGATCATTACTACTTCAGGTCCCTGATCGATGGCTAAATAGCGCTTTGCTACCCATGTATTCTGCAAGCTTACTGCATCATAAAACCCTGCATTCCCAAAGGTTTCTTTTTTATGATTTTCGTATAAGTTCCTAATTACAGCCATTGATTCTTTTGGCGTGTACACGATCGAACTAATTGCAGCTGTTGGTGAGATTACTCCTTTATCATTGCTTGGCATATGTGCATCGTAACCTATAGATCCATCAGGATTTCTGGAATAAGATGCAGTTAATCCCCAATAATCTGGTCCATATCCTTTAAACTTACCTGGGTTTTCGATACAATACTGGTAATCAATTTTTACCTGATTGACATTCAGGTTCCAGTAGTTCGCATACTTATCTGTTAATTGGTTAGGATCAAGTCCTACATACGAGTAATGCGCCCAAAACAATGGCCCACCAAATTCTTCAGCACCGTTGTGTTTTAGAATTAAAGGAATGTTATATTTTGTTTTTGAAGAAACAATTCTGCCATTTCGCGCCCAGCCTTCGTGATACGCTTTTGCCTCTATTGCATGTGTTGGTGAAGAGGCTGCCATCACGTAAGTAATCAAACATTCGTTATAGCCTTCAAGTGGAAAATTCATTTGCCAATCGTAAGTTGGCGACCAGTGCCAGTACAACACATTTTTATTGTTGGTGTACCATTGCCAGTCTACTCCTTTCCAAAGCGCGTCATATTTTTGAGCTACTGCTTTCTCTTTCTCAGATCCGTCTTTTAGATATTCGCGAACGGTAATCATTCCTGCAACCAAAAATGATGTTTCGACTAAATCTCCACCATTATCCTTGGTTCCAAAAGGTTTTACTTTTCCTGTATTTCCGTCTATCCAGTGTGACCATGCTCCGTGAAAACGATCTGCTTTGCCTAAAAAATCAGCAATTTTGTTCAGTCTTTCAACTCCTTTTTCTTTGGTTACATATCCTTGTGACATTCCGGATACTATAGCCATCAATCCAAAACCGGAACCTCCTGTAGTTACAATATGTGCATCGTTTTCAGGATAATTTCCATCCGGATGGTAACGCTCTCTTGCTAATCCTGAGTTAGGCTCAGCATAATCCCAAAAATATTTAAATGTCTCTTTTTGAACTGTCGCTAAAAGCTGATCGTCTGTTAATTTTACTACAGATGATGACACTTCTTCTGTTTGTTTCTTTTCTTGTGCATTACAGCCCAAAAAAGTAAAAGCCAATAGTAAAACTGAAATTCTAATCATTATTTTTTTTTTTTTGAGATTGTAGTAAGTAATCACTTCCTCCCAGAAACTGGAAGGAAGTGATAATAAGAATATTAATTATAGCCAGGATTTTGAGAAGACATTCCTTCAGCTACCAAAAGGAATGATGACGGAATTGGAAACAATTCGTTTTTACCTACTGTAAATACTTTTCCATTAGGGAAAGCTGCGCTCTTATCAGCTGCAAAAGCATCTTTGGCCTGACCAGTTCTAACTAAGTCAAAGAATCTATCAAATTCAAAAGCTAATTCAACTCTTCTTTCTTTCCAAATGGCAGTTCTAACCGCCGCCTGTGAAGTTGCCGGAGTATCACCTAAACCTGCTCTGTGTCTGATTATGTTTAACAACGGAATTGCTTCTGAAGTCTGACCTAATTCATTCAGAGCCTCGGCTTTCATTAATAATACTTCAGCATATCTTAGATATTTAATATTAGCATCTGTCTCCCATGCACTTGTATAGGCAGAAGAATAGGCTTTAAAATTATACCTTGGATTCGGATCGTCTTCACTTATCACAGGAATCACTCTTCCATCATATAAAGTTGTACCTCTAAAAATAATTGTTGCGTTTTTTCTAACATCTCCGACTTCATAAGCATTTACTAAACTTTGAGACGGCTGATTGAAACCCCATCCCCATGCATCACGAACACCTTGAGTATTGGAATATCCCTGAATTCCACGGGCAGGTACAGAACCAACACCATTAATTTCAAAAATAGATTCTCCGTCATTTTCTCCTTCTAATCTGAACATTTTAGCATAATCAGGAGAGATAGCATAACCTGTAACCAAATTACAATTGTCTATTACTTTCTGCCATTTCTTTTGATACAAGTTTACTTTTGCCAATAAAGCGTATGCCGCTCCTTTTGAAGCTTTTGCTTTTTCATCTGCTGCATATTGCGATTTATTTGGTAACACTGCCGCAGCTTCAGTCAAATCTTTTTCAATAAAAGCATAAACATCAGCAGTACTTTTACGAGTTAACTGCATTGCTTTATCTTCTGCAGATAATGGAATACTAGATATACGATCTACAATTGGTACGCCCCCATAACATTTCACTAAAGTAAAGTACATGAAAGCTCTTAAAAATTTTGCTTCCCCCATTAATCTCTCTCTTAATGCAGGATCAGCTTTATCCAATTTAGGAAGAATTGCTAATGCCTGGTTACATCTGTTGATTCCATCATAATTAGCATTAAACGTACTTTCAGCAGATGGATTTGATGCATTGTAAGTTAAGGCATCTAAAACATCTTTATCTGTACCTGTATCACTTGGAGTTGAGCCTTTATCTGCATCATCAGATGTAATACTTGCTAATCCAACCCATCCGAATGAACTCATGTCCCAATCTAAAAATTTACTGTAGATTGAAACAACAAACGATTTTGCACCACTGTCATTGTTAAATAACTCAGTATCATCTGTAGAAATAGTCTCAGTTTGTTTAACATCCAGGTAATCATCAGCACATCCTGTAAAAGTAAATGCCGATAACACGAAGATTGATATATATATCTTTTTCATAATATTAAAATTTTAAATTAGCACCAATTACAAATGATCTTAATGTTGGGTAAGCATCCAACTCAACTCCCTGAAGTTTGTAAGGGTCTCCATCTGCATTTAACTCAGGAGAGAAACCTGAAAATTTCTGTGTAATAAACGGGTTGATTGCATTAAGATAAATTCTGCAAGAACTAATAAATTGATCACCTTTAAGAGGTAGTTTGTATCCTACAGTGATGTTGTTGATTCTAAAGAAATCTGCAGATTCCATATAATAAGTTGAAGCAACAGGAACAGTATTAAATGGTCTTGGATTTGACGATGTTGTATTTGTTGGTGTCCAATAATCATTTGTCATAGAAGCTTCGATGTTTTCACCTCCAAAACGCTGTGCTTTTTTACCATTGTATACTTTTGCTCCACCAGTTCCATATCCATCAACAGAGAAATCAATGTTTTTGTACACCAATCCTAAAGAAATACCGTAATTCGCTTTTGGTAAAATTGAACCTACATATTTTTTATCAGCTGTTGCAGATAATGCATCCTGAGTCACTTTAGCGCCTGCAGCATTATAATAAAGCATGTTTCCGTTTGCCGGATCTACACCTGCATACTCATAAAGATAAAAACTACCTAATGGTTGGCCAACTGAGTTGTTGTATAACAATTTAGTATCTTGACCATTACCTAAATTACCTCCAACAACCTGAGATAATGAAACATCTTTTAAGCTTGTAAGCTCATTTTTGTTGTGTGAGAAGTTACCTCCAACCCAATAACTTAAATCCTCAGTGATTTTATCATCCCAACGTAAAGAAATTTCATAACCTTTATTTGAAACTTCACCTACGTGAGATGGAGAAGCCGTCGTAATTCCAGAAGTTGGATAAGGTTTTACATATAAAATTACGTTATCTGTATTCTTGTTGTAAACATCAAATGATCCTTTTAATCTGCTGTCTAAAAATTCGAAATCTACACCAGCTGAAGACTCTTCTGTAATTTCCCATGTTAAAGTAGGGTCAATTTGGGAAGTAATACTTGTTCCTTCATATAAAATTGAACCACCTAAATAACTGTTTAATCCGGAATTATAACTTTGACTGTTTAATGGTACATTTTGGTTACCCAATTTACCCCAGCTACCTCTAAATTTGATTAAATTAACTCCTTTAACATCTGATAAGAAACTTTCTTTAGTCATAATCCATCCAAGACCTACAGATGGGAAAGTTCCCCAACGGTAATCTTTTGCAAAGTTTGAAGATCCGTCACGTCTAATAGTTCCGGTTACTAAGTACCTGTCCATTAATTTATATTGGAAACGTCCAAAATAAGAAGCTAATTTACTTTCGTTGAATACAATATCCTGCAAATTTGTAACAGTACCGGAGTAGTCTACACCTTTTGCGTCTTTTGCATTATAAAGAGACCAATAGTTAGAATCAGGACTTACATTTTTTCTAGTAATAACTAATTTTTCTCTTGGACCTTTCACTGAAGTTTCAATACCAGCTGTTAACTCCACGTCATGAATTTTAGCGAATACTTTATTATAAGTCAAATAGTTAGATAAGTTCCAATTAAAATACTGCTCTCTACCTCTAGTCAATAAATTGATAGGATCGGTACTTGAATAATCTCCATCTTTACGAGTTGGATTAGCTGCTAACCAAGCATTTTTACTATCCTCGAAATTATAATTTTTCCAAGTATAGTATTCACCATTAAATTGCGAAGTAAACTTTAAACCTTCTAAGATTTCATAATCCAATTTCAAACCACCCTGAAGTGTAATACTTCTTTGTTGTTCATTGTAAAAATCTAATTGTGAAACAGGATTACCAACATTGTTAAATGAAGTACCTTTTGGGCTTGCAACTCCACTTGCATCTGCAAAAGGCGCACCATACTGACCATTTGCAAAACGAACAGGAACAATTGGTGATTGCTTGTATGCATTGGTAAATGCGCTTAATGGTTTTGGTGTAGAATTAGCCGATGTAAAGCTAAAATTCTGATTTAAGGTAACTTTTTTAGAAAGTTTAAATTCGTTATTATTTCTAAAACTTGTACGGCTATAATCTAAGCCGTTAAGAATGGCTTTTTCCTGATAATTACCTGCACTAAAAAAATATTTCACATTTTCTGAAGCTCCGGAAATAGAAATATTGTTTTGAGTATAAGTACCTGTTCTTGTAATTTCATCAAACCAATTTGTATTAACAGGTTGGTTTGTAGAAAATCTGTTTGTTCCTAAAGAAGCATTAGAATAGCTTGCATATTGATTAGCATCTGCCATTTTTACTTTCTTAAGTGGTGTTCTAACACCTCCAAAACTTTCTACTTCTACAGAGATTTTATCTCCCTTACCTTTCTTAGTAGTAATAATGATAACCCCGTTTGCAGCTCTGGTACCATAGATAGCAAGAGATGAAGCGTCTTTAAGAATTTCATACGATGTAATATCATTTGTATTGATATTATTGATGTTCTCTGTTGGCATACCATCAACAATATATAAAGGATTTCTTCCTCCTAGCGCAGTACCTAAACCTCTAATAACCACAGAAGGAGTACTTCCAGGAGCATCTGAAGAAGTTACCTGAACCCCAGCAGCTTTACCCTGAATAGCCTGAGAAGCATTTAATACCTTTGTTCTTGTAACATCTTCTGCCTTTAATGAAGTAATAGCCGAAGTATTGTCAATTTTCTTTCTGGTACCATAACCAATTACAACTACTTCTTTTAAAGAAGTATCACCTGCTTCTTTTAAGGTGATAGTCATTGGTATGGATGTCGCTGTTATAGAAACAGAATCGAAACCAAGCATAGAGATTTTTAAGGTCTCTCCAACTTTAGCATTAATGATAAAATTACCATCGAAGTCCGCGTCAGCAGAGGCTCTGGATTCAGAAGCACTAATAATTGCCCCAGGAACTCCCATTCCACTACTGTCTACTACTTTTCCTTTAATTGCTTGTGCCTGCCCCATCATATATGTAGGGAGCAACAAGAGCGCTAAAAAGCTAAAAATAAAATTTTTCATACAGTTCGTAATCGTTTAAGTTAGTAGTGCCAAATTAAACAATTACAACGTTGTAGTACATCAAATACCACTACAACACAGCTACATCATTATGTTAAAAAATGGACACAAGTAAATGGTTATCAATAAATTAAATGTTAATTTTATTTTATTAACATAACGTTATGATGTAGTAATGATGTATTAGAATTATATAATAAAAGAAGTAGAAAAATATAAGATATTTAAAAAACTAATCCCAATCTTACAGACTTAATAAAAATTTTGAGAGGTTTTCATCCTGTGTGAGCCCCAACTTCTTTCTTAGACGATATCTATGCAGTTCCACACCCCTAAAAGAAATGTTCATCATAGGTGCAATTTCCTTTGAAGAAAGATTCATTTTAAGATAAATACACAGTTTTATATCTTTTGGAGTCAAGTTTGGATACTTCTTAGAAAGGTTAATAATAAACTCATTGTGAATCTGGTTCAGATTGGTTTCAAAAATTTCCCATTCGTGTTTATTTACCTCATTGATCTTAATTGCCTTTTTGATCTCACTCTTAAGTTTATTAAAGTCTTTTTCTGAGTTCAGAATGTTCTGAATGTTATCGATCATTTCACTTTGCTTGGCAATCGACAATGATTTTCCTGCAACTTCAGAAGATTTTGTTTGCAGTTCCAATTCCAGAATGTGTTTTTCGTATTCCTGTAGATTCAGTTCATTCTCTGCTTTTAATTCCATTTCCAGAATTTCACGCTGATGTTTTAACTCTTCGGCCTGTAATTTCAGTTTTTGCATGTAACGCAGTTTATTCCATTTGTAATAAAAAAACAAAATACCCGCTGCTACCAGCAGGTACAGCAAAATCATCCAGAATGAAAAATACCACGGCTCTGCCACTTTGAAATCAAAATCTGCTACTTTTTCGTAGCTCGCCCCATCGTGCTTGTAAACCACAATAGCATGATTACCACTGCTTAAATTGTTCAGTACAATTAAACCGTCAGAAATTGGTAAAAAATCACTGCCTTTATTGATTTTGTAGAATAAGTTAGGCTTACTCGCACCGTAAATTCCTGAAATTACATTTATTTTTATCTCGGTGTTGTATTTGATTTTAGAATCGTTTGCTACAAGATTTCCATCATTAAAAGCTTCTATCTTGACATTAGAATTTTGCTTGTTTTCGTAAGTAAGCTGAAGCGAAATAAATCCATCATCAAGATTAAGCAAATAATGATTTTGAGTTTTAAATATCCTCAAATTATCATTGATCAGTGTGCCTTTATAATATTTCTCCTGAATGATGTTCCAGATAAATTTATTTCCTTTTGCATAAATGTGATACAAAATGCCATCCTGAAGCACAACAAAGTGATCTTCATCAATCGAAACGACATCGCTTATCTTCTTAAAATTAGAATTGAACAGTTCGTTTTCTTCCAAACTGGCGCTAATTGAATTGTAGGTGTACCACACACTATTGATGAGAAAAAGAATTTCATTTCTAAACTCAAAGATCTTTACGCCAAAATCATTCTTAATTTTACTCTGCTGCGTAATATTCTCGACTTTTTTGGTCTTATAATCATCATCATACAATACGCGATACAATCCACGATAATTGTCGGCTGCCCAGATTTCATTCTTTTGATTTTGAGCAACATATTTTATAGGCTTTGAAAGGTCGTTGATAACTTTATTCTGGGTAGGTTTCAAAATATCATCATAAACTACAACACCACTGTACGTAGACTGAAAATAAGTATTATTGATGCTGCTTTTCGTTAAATTCCATCCACCACTTCTGGCATTAATTCGGGTTAATGATCCATTTTCATAACAAAAAGTTCCGTCATTATGACCAATAATATATTTTGTACCAATTTTAGTAATATTCCAGGCTTGACCTTGTGTATTGGGCAACATCTTAAACTTACCGGAAACAAATTCAAAGACACCATGATTCGAAGCAATCAAATATCCCTTATCGATAGCTGCAACAGAATAAACTGAACCCAAAAGTCCCGAATTATCGTAAAAGAATGAAATTGGAGAGTTAATTTCAACATGTGTGATACCATTATCCAAACCAAGCCATAAATCGTTCTCTTTGTCAAAACCAATGCTCAAAACCGAGTTGTTCATTAAGACATTGTTCCTGTTGATATTTTTATAGGTATCGCTCTGAAAGTCATAAATAAATACACCTCTGTTTCCGGTTCCTACCACCAGTTTATTTCCTTTAATGAACTTAGCTACATTAATTGTTGCCGATTTTAAAACTTCATTTAATGGATTATTCCAGGGTCTTAAACCTCCTTTTTCTACAATGAAAATTCCTTTTTTCTGCGTAAAAATAAATGTTTCATTTTTGTACTTTTCGATGGCGTGAACTACCGTCTTTTTTAAAACGTTCCAGCCTTTCGGATTAGCAATCCTCGAACCATCCATACGGAAAAGCCCTTTCTCAACCGAGGCCACATACACATTATTATCGACTACAAAACAATAGGATATTAAAAAAGGAAATTTGATTTTCTGAATGTGTTTTCCATTATAAATAAAAACATCATTAAAAGACTGGAAATAAACAGAACCTTTAAACTTAAAGATTTTCCAGATCTCTTCATTGTCTTTTTCATCAAACAATCGCAGTTTCCTGGTGATCGATACATAGTGCATCTTTCCGTCTTTTCGGTACCAATACCCAAATTCTTTATAAGAACCTGAATAGATCTTATCTCCTTCGATCATGATCGAGCGGATGATTGTTTTATTGGGCAGGGTATACTTTTCCCAGATTACACCATCGTAACGCAATAAATAATGGTTATTGGCAAAATACATTGCAGCATCATTTCCCTGAACAACATTCCAGATTTGATTGTCGCCCTGATAATCTGATTTGTTGTAATTTTCTACGAAAGGAAGTAATTCTTGTGCCTGGATTTGAAAAGCAATGAAAAAGAAAAATATAGCTTTAAGAAGTATCGATTTCAAAATAGTATGATTTACAGCCAAAGATACAGACAAATATTTAATCTGAAAGCATAAAAAAAGCTTCCCGAATGAGAAGCTTCCTTATATTACATAGGTCAGTTTTAACTCTGAAGTAACTGATAAACCTGATTGGCAATTTCATATTCTTCATCCGTTGGTACCACCAAAACTTTTGCTCTTGAATTTGGGGTATTGATCTCTCTAATTTCTTTAGAACGAATCTGATTCTTTTCATCATCCAGTTCAATTCCGAAATAATCCATATCGGTACAAACCAGTTTACGTATATAAGAGGAGTTCTCACCGATTCCAGCGGTAAACACAATCGCATCCAACCCGTTTAAAGCTGCTGCATACGAACCAATCGTTTTTTTGATTCGGTAGGCATTCATTTGCAATGCGAGTATACAATCCTTATTTCCTTTTTCGGCTTCTGCTTCAATATCGCGCAAATCACTGTAACCCGTAAGCCCAAGCATACCGCTTTGTTTCAGTAAAATTGAATTTACCTCATCGGCCGTATACCCAAGATTTTTAACCATATAAAAAATAACCGATTGATCAATATCTCCGGCACGGGTTCCCATTATAAGACCGTTTGAAGGAGAGAATCCCATGGTATGATCGATGCTCTTTCCGTCTTTAATGGCGGTCATACTGCACCCATTTCCAAGGTGAATGGTGATTATTTTCGCTTTTTTTTCTAATTGACCAATCGCTTTTTCAGAAACATATTTGTGACTGGTCCCGTGAAAACCATAAACGCGTACTTTATGTTCTGTTAAAAGGTAATTTGGGATGGCATATTTATAAGCCAACTCAGGCATTGTTTGATGAAAAGCGGTATCAAAAACCGCAATTTGCTCTGCTGAACTAAAAATCTCTTCAGCAACATTAATTCCTTCTAAATTAGCAGGATTATGCAGTGGCGCCAATTCAAAAAGTTCTTTGATTTTTAATTTCACCTTTTCGTCAATCTTTACAGTATCACTAAAAGCACTTCCTCCATGTACCACGCGATGACCTACTGCTCCAATTTCGGAAGTCGATTTAATCACTCCTTTTTCGGCATCTAAAAGCATATTGGCTACTTTTTGCAAGCCTACTTTATGATTGGCGATCGGAAACGTTTCTTCGATTGTATTGGTTCCTGTTTTAAAGATCACATTTGAAGTTTCTAATCCAATTCTGTCAATCATACCGGTACAAATTACTTCGTTGGTAGGCATGACCATTAATTGATATTTGATTGATGAACTTCCTGAGTTTATTATTAGTATTTTCATTTTTTTTTAAGTTGCTAAGAGGCTAAGGCTCTATTTTTTTGTTTCAAGTTTAAAGTTTCAAGTTTAAGATTATATAACTTAACGATTGAAACTATTATTTTTTTTTACGCTGATAAAACGTTTTTTTTGAGTACCTCATACTGTAAGACGTATAATTAATAATTAACAATTCATAATTAATTAAAGTCCTTGTGCCTGAATGGCCGTAATTACAACCGTATTGATGATGTCATCAACGGTACAACCACGGCTTAAATCGTTTACCGGTTTGTTCAAGCCTTGCAACATTGGACCGATAGCCAGAGCCCCGGTTTCACGCTGCACTGCCTTATAGGTATTATTTCCTGTATTTAAATCAGGAAAAATTAGAACACTCGCCTGCCCCGCTACTTCTGAATCCGGCATTTTGCTTTTTCCAACAGCGCGATCTACTGCGGCATCATACTGAATTGGTCCTTCAATTTTTAGATCGGGACGTTTTTGCTTTACAATTTCGGTTGCTGCTCTTACTTTATCAACCTCATCTCCTTTTCCGGATGCTCCTGATGAATAAGAAAGCATTGCGATTTTAGGCTCAATTCCGAAAGCTGAACTTGATTCTGCCGACGAAATCGCAATTTCCGCTAATTGTTCCGCTGTTGGATTTGGATTGATGGCACAGTCTCCAAAAACCGAAACTCTGTCTTCTAAACACATAAAAAACACAGATGAAACTACCGATGAATTAGGTTTGGTTTTAATGAATTGCAAAGCCGGCAAAATGGTGTGTTGCGTAGTATGTGCAGCACCCGAAACCATTCCGTCAGCATGTCCTTTATATACCATCATAGTCCCGAAATACGAAACGTCTTCCATTAAATCTCTTGCCATAGTAATACTTACATTCTTGGCTTTTCGGAGTTCATAATAGGTGTTCGCATAGTCCTCGTAAAGTTCCGACTCTATTGGATTAATGACAGTAATTTTTGAAAAATCCAGTGTAATTCCCAGTTCATTAACTTTACTTTCAATCTGTTTTTTATCTCCGATAATGGTAATATCAACCACATCCATAGCGAGTAACCTTGAGGCTGCAATGATGATTCTCTCATCATTTCCTTCCGGCAAAACGATGTGTTTTCGATGCTGTCTGGCTCTTTTTACCATGTTGTACTGAAACATCTTAGGCGTCATTCCTTCTGCTTCAAAAGTGATCAATCTTTCAGATAGATCGTCCATGGCAACATACTTTTCGAACGTACTGATCGAGGTTTCTATTTTATTAGTATTATTTGCGTAAATCTCTGATCTGATAGACCCAATCTTGTTGGTGATACCGTAAGTCCCACCATCAACGGCAATAATTGGTACGATGGCCGAAAGTCCTTCAATAAGTTTGAGAATACTTTCTTCCGGAACAATATTTCCTGTTAGGATAATTCCAGATATTGTTGGATAATTGGCCGATTCATTGGCTTGCAAGGCTCCTAAAATAATATCTGAACGGTCTCCTGGCGTAATCACCAATGCATTATCATGTAAATGAACCAGATAGTTGTGCAATTGCATTGCTCCAACGCTAAAATGTCCAATTTCATTGTTTAAGTAAGCACCTCCAAACAATACTTTGGCATCAAGCTGATTGACTATTTCCTGCATCGTTGGATTGTTCAAACTTGAAATCAGCGGGATGGTGTTGATGAGTACATTTGCCGGTAAACTTTTTTGCAATCCCTGCGTCACCAATTCGATGTTTTCGGGCTGTACTTTATTAGCAATGACAGATAATACCTCAACTTCTTTTACTTTAAAGGAATCATAAACCAAATACAGACTGTCTACTAATTCTTCCAGAGTTTTACCTACTCCCGATCCGATAATAATGGTAGGAATCCCAAGGTTTTTGGCGATTAAAACATTCAAATCCAGTTCGATTGAAGTTCCTTCTCCGGTAAAACTTGTTCCTTCTACCAAAACAAAATCAAAACGCTCTTCAAGTTTTTTATATTTTTCAATAATGAGATCCAGAACCTCTCCTATTTTTCCTTTATTTTTCTTCTTGATTAATTTGCTTTTGGTGATCGCAAAGGCATCTTCAAATTTAATATCAAGATTAAAATGAGACAGCACTGTCTCGATGTGATTGTCTAACTCTCCATCAACAAAATCCTCAACTATGGGCCTAAAATAACCCACTTTAGCCGTTTTACCAATCAAGATACTCATCAAACCAAGTGTTACAATTGATTTTCCACTATTCTGATCGCTTGTGGCTATATATATTGCTTTACTCATAATTTATGTTTTAAACTAAACAAATGTCGTATATAATCGTATTTTAAACAGAGAAATAAACGTTAAAACCAGCGTCTTTTTTTGAAATAAATAATCAAACCTATCACCAATGCAAACATGGCTCCCATCACAATAAAATAACCGTTTCTCTCTTTCAATTCGGGCATATATTCAAAATTCATTCCGTATACCCCAACTATAAAGGTAAGTGGAATAAATATGGCCGAAATAATGGTCAGGGTTTTCATAATCTCGTTCATTTTTCGGCTCTGTTCCGAAAAATAAAAATTGGAAGCACTTTCTAAAGAACTCATATCAGACTCAATCTGCTCCAGAAGTTCTAAACTTTTTTGATGCAGTCGAATAAAAAAATTAAATGTTTCTTTTTGTATTAGACCATTATTTTCATCATCATCTTTAATGGTTTTCAAATAATAAAGTGAATCTCGAAGGGGAACAATAGAGCGTTTTAAAAAATTAAAGTTATCACGATGATTTTCAATTCTTTCCAAAATAATTGGATCTGCTCCTTTTTTGGTTAAATCGATAAGCTCTTCAATATTATCTTCTTCATCTTCGATCGTAATGTAAAAGTTTTCCATTACAGCATCAAGCAATAAATAAAGCAGATAATCTACCTTCTTGGATCTTACGATTCCGGCATGAGTACGCAACCGTTCGCGTATATGTGTAAAGAAATCACTTCTTTTTTCCTGAAAAGAAATCAAAATTCCGTCTTTTAAAATGAAACTGAGCTGTTCTACCTTAAGGCCATCTGAATACTCTGAAGGCAACAATGATTTTATGTTGAAAAACAAAATATCTTTTTGTTCCTCTAGTTTCGTCCTTTTGGTGGTATTTAAAATATCAGCCAGCAAAAAATCGTCTACTTTAAAATGATCTCCTATTGTTTTTATAAGACTGATGTCATTTAATCCGTGAATATTCAGCCAATTATTTTTAGTATAATCAAAGCAGGAATTTATGGCCAAAACCGTAAACTTCTCATATTCGACAATATCAGCATCATTATAAACAAAAAGCTGCATTTCTGTTTCATGATCTTTATGTGTGCCTGTATACTCCAGACTGGTATGCTGCAACTTTCTGCCTTTCTTGTATTTTATTTTTCTCATTCAAAAATGATTTACATAGTAATATTACAAAAAAGTTTCCGAACAAGAAATGACAATTGTCATTTTGTAACTGTCATCGCTGTAGAGACGCACTGTGACGCTTTTCTCTTATAAAGTTTTTTTTTAAACTATCTCATAAAAAAACAGATAATCACGAAACACATTACCTCAACATAAACCCAAAAAAAAACCGAGTCATTTCTGACCCGGTTTTCATTATTGTTTAAAGAAGAATTATTTTACTTCTTCAAAACTAACACGTACTGAATATCAATATATTACGAGTTAATGATACAAATATGGTACAAAATAAACCCTGATCTATCTCTAAGTAATAGCATACTGAGTAGAAAAAAACTATTAAATTAAAGATTTGATCGCTCAACTGCACTAAAGGATACAAATGTTTTTATAAAAGTATAATATACTAAATGGGACAGCTGTCGATTAATAATCTAATTCCTCTCGAACTTGGACGAAAAGCTATGTAATAAAAACTCACAAAATTATACATCTTTTTTAAAGAGTAAATTTTTACCAGAAATTTTACAAAAATATGTAAAGTTACTTCTTTCTTTTCTTAAATGGACGTGGTCCTCCTTTTTCATAATAGTCATCTATAATTCTCTTAAACTGATAAAGCCTTACGTTATCAGATTTCTTTAAAAATGTATCTACTTTTAAATCATTTGTAAAATATAGTGCAAGCAAATCAAGCTCATCAGTGGCCGATAACTTTTCATTATCATATAATGGGAGCCTTTTGTCGAGATAGTCCATAAAATCTTCCTCAGAGTCAATCAAATCAGAGAAAACCATTAAATCGTAAATATTCAATGCCCATGCAAACTCGGAATTCTTATCAATTATTCCATATTGCTGAAGTTTTGAAAGTGAAGAAATAAGTGTACCAACAAATGAAAAGCTAATGGATATGCGATAGATTTTTTCTTTATTTTTTAGTTTAACCAAACTGCCATCTAATAATTCAAAATCTGGATCGTCATTTTCATGAGTATATAATGATGCTCTATAGCTCTGACAAATAGCATCCCCAATAATAACAGATAAATCAGTTTTTATACTTGCTAAAGCTCCTCTTTTGGCAGCATCGCTTACTAAACCAGCTTTTACCTCAATTAAATAAGTAGCGTTTTCACTTATCCCTAAAATATCAAGTTCATATCTTCCATCAATTGAATTTGCACATCTTAATTCTAAATCTCGCTTATTGTATTTGTAGTGCACACTCTGATAAAATTCCACATTCGGCAGCAATGTTCTGAATAATGCAAGTACCTTTTTTTCTATAAACTCATCCTTAGCAATTTGAACCCTGTTACCCAAAAATGATTCCTTATAATATTTAGCATCAGCTTTTTCAATTAATGAATGGGTCATTAAAAAAAGATTTCTAGAAGGTAGGTTCATTGCAAATAAATAAAATTTACCATCTTCTTCAACTATTGGGTACTTATATACTTCACTTTTGTTTAATATTTCATACTTAAACTTTTCAGGAGTTATAAAACTTACATTATCGCCAAATTTAATAGACAAAGCTTTTATTACTTTTTCTTCTGCGTCTTGAATGTTTCGTATTTGAAATAATCGATCATAAGTTTCAATGCCGTTTAGTGGAAATAATATTACTCCATTATTCTCAACTATAATTTCAGGATAAACTTTAGAGAATCCTTCTAAATAAGAGCCTGAAATAATTTCCGCTTTTGTAACTCCGTACTTTGCAATATATTCACTTAGCCTTAAAGTTTGTATCGGATGAGGGCGCCCGTTTGGCATTAAGGTACGGAATCCGTAAGCCTCTTCTAACTTATTAAATGTGCTTAAAATATCAGATGCGGTAAAACCATAATGATTAATAAGAAAGTCATCGTGACCAGAAAACATTTCTAAATATAATTCGGTAACGTGTTTAATATATCCTTCTCCACGCATGAAAATTGCTTCTGCAATCATATCATATCTTAAATCAGATTCAATTTTAGAATATTTTCCTGTAGCAGTTTCAAAACTGAAATAATTTGAAAAATATCTTCTGATCTTGATTAAACTATTATTAATAAATGTTAATACTGTTCCAGAAGGAATTACTCCTTTATTTACATTAGGCGTAGCTAATGCAATACTTAAACAATATTCGATAAGTGTTTCTGATAGTCCATCATCCTCTGGATTGGATATCATTTGATTATAGCCAAAAGCTGCTATTCCTCCTAAAACAAAGATCTTATCGTAGTTATTAATTACTTCAACAACTTCATTAATTAATCCTTTTATTTCTTCATAAACCTTAGGGTGGTTATCCTTAATTTGTTGCATGTACTCTTGATGCTGCTGTTCATTTAAAGTACTTTTTACAAAAACATTTCTTCCTTTTCGAATTAGTTCTACTCCATTTAATCTTACAATTTCTTTTGTAGAAGATTTCTTTTTTGGTTTATTTTTTTTCTTTCTTCCTTTACTTTTAGGCATCTCTTATATCTTGATTAAGAAAATTATTTTATTTAGAAACTATTATTATTGTAAATACCTTGAGATTTCTTTTTCCAAAGTATTCCAGCTTACTTTTTTACTCATATTAAAAATAGCAAAATGTTTTTCTTTCTTAGGGATTTCTTCAAAACTGTGCAAAACCTCTTTTATATTGAATCTGCTCATATTACATTGCAAAAAAAGGTAATGTCTTGAATCTTTATTTCTAAGAAAAAGCAGAGAGTTTGAATAATTTTCATGCAATAAAAAAATTAGATTTCTCTTTAAATAACTTTTAGGATCTGAATCCCAAATTTCTTCTATTTTTGAGGATAAAATCTCGGAAGCATTTTCATCAATTAAAGCTTGTAAATAGATTTCGTTACCAGACTCGAAATAATCTTGTAGAATTATTTCATGATGCCTTTTATCTGAAACTTTTTTAAAAATGCTAATCGCAGATTTCTTATCATTGGAATATTTGGAATAATAAAATGTATTGAAAAAGTCTTCATAATAAATATCTGGCAAGGTTGGCAGTAACTCATACAATATATTCCTAATCCTTTGTCTTCTGACATAAGGTGCACATTCTAATTGACCATAAAAATTTGAATAGATTTTTTCTGAATCGTTTACCGTAACAAGACGTTTGCTAATATTTGAATTTACAGAATTCTTAAGGTCGGTATTTTTCATCTTAAGATAGTAAACAATAAGTTGATTTAATTCGATATTGTTAAGAATGCTATGTATCAAAATATTATAAGGGGAATCGAAACTAAAATCTTCTTTTTTCTTTTCCATCAACTGCGTTAAAAGAATTAAATGCTTTTTTTTCATACCTAAATTCTTATTCTTTTTATGATATTAGAAACTTTAATTTAAAAACAAATTCTGAATCCATCAAGTTGATTTTACAATCAATACATATACTTGAATATTATTTAATCAACGTTTTTTTCACTCATTTCAACTATACCAGAATTTTCAAGTTCTTGAAATAAAATTTCAATATTATCTCTGTATTGAGTTGCAAGATTTCCAAATCTATTGGGTCTTTGTTGACTAAAGGTAAAAACAACCCTTTCTTTTGCTCTGGATAATGCAACAAAAAATGCGCATTTATCTTCATCTTCCTGCTGTTGGAAGGACCAGAATGCCCCATCCTCCAATCCAATAAATATAACTGTATGATATTCCAAACCTTTACTTTTATGGATTGTCATCACTGGGATTGTATCTTCTCCTATAAGCATATCTAATGCTAAAACCATATCATTTACAGTTTCGTAATTCTTAAGAAACTCATCTCTTAATAACACTAAAACCCTTGTAAACTCAGTAGGATTCTTATATTGAGGAAACAATACCCTGATACGGTCTTGCCCCGCAAAATCAATTATATCATCAATCAAAGAATCAAACTGTAGATCAGTAAAAACAGTTTTTTTATATTTATCTTTTGTTGTTTTTATAAAATTTGAAAGTGCTATTTCTAATTTCAATAACTGTTCATCCTCCAATTCTGTATGGAGGTTACTTAAAAAAGTGAATACTTTTTGTTTCCTCCCTTGAGATTTTTTCTGAAAGATGACATACAGCGTATTAATAATATATATCGGGAGTTCTTGAGAAAGCAGATCTTGAAAAATATTTTCGTCCCTTGCCTTTATTCCATATTGGTTAAAGTAATTAATAAGCTCGCCAGCATACTGTCCTAGTTGCTGCTTTACCAATATACATATATTTCTGGCATCAATACCATCTTCTTCAATCCATTTTTTCACCTCTTGGAATAATATTTCCATTTCATCTGCAGGACTTTCGAAGAACCATACAAAACATTCGCCTTGATTATTATTCCATTTTGGGGAGGGTGTGGCAAAATCTGTTTTCCCTAATAGGTTTTGCGTGAGATGATTTAATAAAGTAACCAGCCTTGGAGCACATCTAAAATTCATTGTAAGTGGAATACGAGTAGCTCCGGTTTCTGCAATAAAATCTTCAAATATAGTTTTTCTGGCACCTGCCCAAATCATTATACGCTGTTTGTCATCACCTACAGCGGTGAATACTGATTTACTCGTTAAGAAACAGCTCTTGAAGAAATCATATTGAATTTCTGTGGTATCTTGAAATTCATCCAAAAAAACAAAGTGATAAGTTTGTTGGAGAAATTTTCGAATATTCTTATTGCTAATAACTATATACTCCGCAAGCCTCATAATCATTGCAAATGATAATTTAGATTGCTGGATCATTTTCTTCCATACCTTAATTCTAATTTCATCCTCAAGACTATCATTTGAAAAAGGAAGTTGTGAGTGATGAAATGCGAGGATAGTTTTTTTGTGTGTTGTGTTGCGATATTCAGCGTTTTCAGATTCGTATAGATCTAATATTAACTGATCCCCATGAATAATATCATAGTCAAGATTAATTTTAAAATCGTCTGGAAGAGCTTGAATAAAGCGATCCAGCAGCTGCTTTGCAAATGAATCAAACGTATAAGAATCAAACCTTTTAGAAAGTTCATCAGCACAGCGCTTTATCACACGTTCCTTTAAATTATAAGCCGCGTCCTTTTTAAAACTTATTGCTAAGATCTTATGTGGAAACTTGCAAGTGTTAGTCTGTAAAAGAAAACAGGCACGCTGCGCTAAAAGCTCTGTTTTTCCTGCGCCTGGTCCTGCTACCACGAGATAGTTTTTACTTTTTTTGGCTACCAGCAGTGCATTTTCTTCTAAATTCATTCCTTCTACAGGATTCCAGCAATTGGTTTGTAAAGGCTTCATAAAATATCAATCCTTTTTTAAAATTAATGATATGCGATCAAAAATTTGTGTAAAAACCTCAGGTAAATTTTCTCTAATCGCATCATCAGTCATTGAAGATAAAACTTTAATGTGTGTTGTTGGCTTTCCTCTACCCAAAAAATGGTAATTGTACCAGATCATTAACTTTTTTTCATCTTCATTATACGATTCTCCCTGAGCATTTTCAGATTTTAAGGTCGCTCGAACTGATGCAATCAATTTTGCATTAAACTTTACATTCTGCTTTTTTTCGTCAGGAATTTGAGGTCCTCCGTTTTCAGGAATAGCTTTTTTATAAAAATCTGGATAGTGAGTAAGCATCAAGAAATCTAAATCTAAGGGAGCAGAAAAAAATATATTCCTCTTATTTAATTTTACACTTATCCATTTTTCTAAAGTCTGCTTATCATATTTTTTTAAATCTCGAAGATGCATACGTTCAAATTCATCATCTGATAAATATTTATTATCTCGGAGTTTTAATAAAATCTTCTTACTAGAACCTTTATCAATTAACTGCTTAAGAGCATACTTTATCCTTCCCCAGCCACCGCCTTCACGCTCTAAGTCTAAGTCTAAAAGTGTTATATAAGGTATATGAAGTGTTTCTAATAATTTCCATATATGATTGACAAAACGATGTCCAAGAGGAGCAAATGTGATAATATTATCATCAAAATCAACTTTCATGACATCCATAAGACGATTAAAAATAACTTCCTCACTGTCTCCTTCTCCAATAACAACTAATTTAGCGAAATAGAGTTCAGGATAATTATGAACTGCCTCTTTTACATATTTATATTCTTCATCTTTTTTATCAGGAAGCAGTATTTGATTAACTTCTGTCTCATACTCTTCAGTTATTCTAAAATGAAGAATGCTTTCCGGATCAAGTCTCTTCACAATCGCGGGAGTATGCGAAGATAATAAAACCTGAGAGTTTTCTTTACCTGCTATTGTTTTTAGTATTTTTATTACTCTTCCTAATAATTGTGGAGCTATATGGTTTTCAGGCTCTTCAATTGCTAAAATTGTAAGCAATGGACGATTTATTCCAATATTTTCGTCTGCTTCATTATCTGCTAGCTTTTCTTCTATCTCCAGCAATGCACAAACAAGTGTCAAATAAAAAAGCGACCGGTACCCCTCCCCTAATTCATCTATCTTATAAGATTTGTGAGTACCTGTAGGACTGAAAGATATTTCTAATTTTTTAAGAATTGAGTCAAAATCGGTACCTGCAAAACTAAGTGTAGAATCTTGATAGCGGATATCTTTATGAAACTGCTGCCACAAGTCTGTTATAGAATTTTGAACGGTGCTAAATTCGTGCAGCTCTTTGAAATCATCATTTATCTCTTTTATCTTCTTATCAAATTCGGTTTTAAAAGCGTCATCCCATTTAATTTTTTTTAAAACGCGATATAAAATACTTCCCGAAGCGTATTTTAGCTGTTCTGCTGGTCTTCTAATTGCGGGAACATACAATACTTGTATTAATCTTCTAAAGTGATTTGGGAAAATTTGCTTGTCATCCTCTTTTTCTGGAGTGTCTTCGCCTACTTTTATATAGTAAGTTTTATTTTCAATTTCTCCTTCAGGTTCAAAATCAGATTTTCTCCAGATTGCTTCTAATCTTAAACGTATATAAGGTATATCATCGTAATGATCGACTACCATATCGGCAAAGAAATGAGGAATTTCTTCCATATCATCTTCCCCAAAATCAATTCTGACTTCAATTGAAAGAATTCTTTCCTCTATATCATCGGCCTGCTCCTCTTTTCCTATGTGGAAATCCTGACGAAAAATTTCTCTGTCCGCCAAAGACTGACCAAACATTTTTTTCAATGCCTCTAGAGATGCAGTCTTTCCTGCACTGTTAAGTCCAATAAATCCAACCAATTTTTCGTTGATTGGAATATATATTTCTTCCGGTCCAAAAGATCGGAATCCTTTAATCTTTAACGCACTTATTTTCATTTATATAAATGTTTATTAATGTAATTCAAATATGAAAATTTATAACAGTTATTCTTTACGGAAAACCATAGTTGAAAAAAAATTACAGATACAAACATTCTGTCTCAAATCCCGCTTAAATCAAGCTAAAGAGTAAAAGTTGTAATAATATCACATGTTATTTCTTTTTAATTAAATATATTTAAATTCCTTTCAGTAAAATACCAGTAGAAATACCTGTTTTTTATATAAATTTTTGAAACTCTTTTTATTTAAGTAGTTTTATGAATAATACTGCTTTAATAGTTTTTAAAAAAAATTGACAAAAGAAATTTAAAACTATAAAGGAAATTTTATAATACTAAACCACTCAATTTTAATTTATCTATATGCAGGCTAAAAATAAAAAAACAAAAACTTTAGATCTTATAGAGGATTTAAATTCCCTATTAAAAAAAAGAAGTGGCGGAGCAGTTAATTTCCGTGGCATTCATTATCAAGTTTTGTATTCCTGCCATTTGATTCTTAAAAATCTAAATGATCCGACAAATATTGAAAGTATAACACTTGAAGGACTTGAAGATATCGATTATAAACAATTTTCATTAACTATTAGTTCATCCGAGTTCATACAATTAAAGTCTTCAGACAATAAATTGAATGCCGGTGACTTTTGGGATATGAATGTACTTCAAAACTTCCTGCAGGTGTATTTAGAAGATAATTCAAGCAAATTTAAGCTAGTATACAACTTTAAAGTAGCAGAAGGTTCTTTAAAGCAGCTTTTTGAAAATAAATTCACATCAAATTCGATTGAGTACTGGCAGTCAAAATTAAGCAGTTATTATAACACTTCATTTGATATCCAAGATTTTTTTAATAAGATTTCTTATGAAAGAATTTCGTTTGATGAAATTTCAAATAGTATTACGCATCTCCTAATTAAGCATTGGGATATTAATATTGGCACAGAAAGACAATTTACAAATGCATTAGTGAGCAGTATTTTGCAGTGGTCAAAAGAACGCGCGACTATAAACCATCAAAATGTACGTAAGCTTTTTGAAGATGTTAAAGAATCCTATTCCAAGGCTGTAAAAAATGAAGCCGTAAAAAATGACTGGATCGAAAAGGTAAACTATTCAAACCCTGCTCCCTCAGATCTACTAAATTATTATGATGGTAAAGCGGCTAAACCTTATCATATTTCAAATGGGCTTCCTGCTCGAAGAAAATTCTGGGAAAAAAAAATCATGGAGGCTGTCAAAACTAATGACGTAATTCTAATTAGGTCTTCCAGCGGACAAGGAAAGTCTACTTTGGCCTGGCAGACAGGTTATGCAATTAAGGAAAAGCATACAATATATCAGCTTCATATTGCAAAGACATGGGAGCAGTCTAATTCAATTACGGAATTCTTACAATCTCGTGTTTTGATAGGAGAATTTCCAATAGTTATTATTGATGGGTTGGATGCAGAAGTGGATCATTGGCAAAAGCTGGTACAGCGCACATCATTGTTACCAGTTCAATATATTATAACATCCAGACACGAAGACTGGATAAGATTTGGAGGTGATATTTCAACTATCAGCTTAAAGCCAATAGATATTAGTATAGGAAAAGAAGAAGCCGAGGACATCTTTAATCAATTTAAACAAAAAGGTAAACTTCATAGTGATATAAAGCATTGGCAGCCCATATGGGAACAAGTCTTTGAAAAAGGCCTCCTGATTGAATACACTTACTTGCTAACACGTGGTGAAATGATAAGAGAACGTCTTGCTACGCAAATTAAAAAATTAAAAGATGACCAAAGTCCGGCCGCAAAAACTGAAATTCTAAGAATCGTATCTGCCGCAGATTGTCTTGGTTTAAAATTAGGAACTAAAAATCTGGTCAACTACATCGAAAAATCTGTAACATTTGCTAATCAGGATCGTGGAGAAGTACTACACGAACTTCAAAATGAGTATTTTCTTAATTTTGACAGCAAAAATATTGAAGGTCTGCATCCTATCCGTTCTTCTCATCTGCTTGATCTATTGCACAACACGTTGGCTCTTTCGGATACTTTTATTAATCTTTATCAATTATTACAAGATTCCGACAAGCAAAATTTCTTTCAGCATGCAGCTCTTTTAATCAAAAAAGAAGAATCTTTTGAGTTCTATAATAGTATTTCAGAAGTCCTAAGCCATGGAACTTATATGGATATGGTGTATGCCCTCAATGGTGTTTCTCATACCGAACCTCAAAAATACTGGCTCGAGAATCAAAAGCAGTTTGATGAAGCTTTTAAAATCGGGGCATTGGATTTGTTTATAATGCATACTATACCAGGCAAGCAAATGAATACTTTTGATGAGCTCATAAAAGTTATGCCAAGTCAGTTTACTGCAAATATGACCAAGCAAAGAGATCTTCTAAAAAATTTATCAAAATATGACTTCAAGGGAGGTGATATAGATATTTTAGCAACAGCCCTAATAGAGAAAATCAATAAATCTAATTCTTTTAAGCCATCATATTTGGGTCTGGGCCATTTAGCAAAATGGTTTACAAAGCTTGATCTAAAAATAACTATCCCATTTGACAAAGATTTCTTATCCGAAAACTTAAAAATCCTTACTATTGCAGAAGCAGTAGGACTTTTTCAATATGCCTATCTTTCAAATCCTTCAATTTATGAAAAGTATGTTTTGGAGAATAAACAAAATATCATAAACTATCTTAGAAAAAATACTGAATCCTTAAGAATTATAGAAAATGAAAGCCATATTGACATACAATATATATGGGATGGTGAGTCATCACTGACAACCGTCAATCAAAGCATGAAAAGGATTGAACATGTTTATAATTTTCTTCCCTATTATAAAAAATATAATACCCAACCTATAATACTTCCCTTTCCAACTGAGGAAATCATCAGAGTCACCAGAAGTGATGCCAGCAAAAGCATCAGTCCTGAGTACATTCCAGATTCCTCCGAAGTTTCATATAGTAATGTCTGGATTGAAACAATAAGTAGAAATTATGATGAGAATTCAGCTTTTGAATGGCAGCAAAAAATTCTGCAAATACGAACTACAGCTGCGGAATGGTGCAAAAGTGTCCTGCGGATCATTGACTCTTCTTTTGAAGGAAATATGCCAAAAAGAAACAAGGAAACGCAAATCTATGTGCTGGCCAGCGAGAAACTTAGCGCTTCAATGACGCCTATAAAGCCATATCCAAAATATGCCAATACGATGCCTGATAAAGCCGACTTAAAGAAGGCAGAACAATCAATCAATTCGTGGTTCGGTGTGATTAGGAATTCAAATTCTCAATTTATAAGCTTATTTAATCCAAAAGGAGAAAATGACCAGCATGTTGCCTCAAACAACTTCAAGTCTATTTTCCTAAAACTTACAGAAATGCAGGCTGCTTTTCACGATATAGAAAATCTTACTGCTGTTCACTTTGATTCTTTATCAATGGATAAAGATGAAACCATCGTATATGAGTGCCTTTACAAAAGTATAACCTACTTAATGAACCATTTTCCATTCAGTAAGCAGGTTCCTGTCAAAATTGGGCGCTTGGCTATTGAGAAGTGGTATATGGATTTCCTGAACAGCGAAATGTCTGATCTTAAGAAAATTCTTGAGACAGCGGCACTAGAAATCGGATGTGATTTCATAATGCCTAAGAGAATTAATAAAATGGAAAGTGCTGCCACAGTGATAATCGGCATTAAAGATTTCGATTTCGCAAAAGAAAACAACATCTTTTTACTTGCATATTCACTTCGCGCTTTAGCTGATTATCCAGTCTACTTTTTCTCTATATTATCAATACAGAACAACATAGCTGTAAGCGGATTTAGATTTAAAAATGAACTTTTTAGAATTTTAAATAATTTTGATGACACTAAGTTTGAAGATTTAAATTTAAACCTCCCTCTACCTATTATTCCAGATCAGGAGCATGCTGAGATATTAAATGTCGAAATAAAAAAACGGGCTACAGAGTCTTCAGCAGATCTCAAATACAGAATATTATTAGAATTATGGAAATTATCACAGGCTAGATCAATATTAAGCAGTCATGAAACATTTGACAGGGAATGGCTAGAAGAACTTGAATACAAACATCTTCAAACAATCGAAAAAAATATTAAATTAATCCCTGAAAGCACCATTAACAATAGTTTTATAAATTGGTGCCATGAAAATTCAAAAATGTTATGGTCAGATCAGGATATTATTTCTAAGATTATTGAAGCTGCACAGCACGAAACAAACCAATAAGTTTATTAAATAGCATAAAAAGTTGGAAGAAAGCATTAGGTGCATAATTACCGAGAACAGAATAGTTTTTTTAAAACTAAGTTTCAAATACAACAAGTTAAAGAATTGCTTAAATTAATATTTTTTTTCCCTTTGTCCTAAAATATCAACCTTAAAAGAAATTACAGCATAGTAGTAATTTCATGATATTCTATAGATGATTCTTTATAATTTTTAAGTATTTCACTTTTGCTAATTGATACCAGCTTTGAATCTTGAATATTAAGTGCATATCTGCATTTATTATAAATAGTCATTGCAGTATGTCTTGATAGTCCCATATTCTGTAATGCAATAACAATTCTATTCTGAGTACCATATTCTAAAAGGGTTGCCCAATTTTCTCCCGAATTCTCTTCACCCAATAGATTTATTACTATTTGATAATAATGATTAAAATATTTTTCAAACAAAAATCTTAATACATATTCAATATCATCAATAATTTTTTCAATAACTATGTTAACATGATTTAAATTATCCTTCTCAAATACTGCAAATTCATTGTAATCAACTTGTATCTGCAAAGATTTTTCATCATGCCAGTTAAGAGATTGAACTATTATTTGATTTAAAGTTATTCCATTTATCCATTGGTTCATTATAACAGCATAGTATTTCATACTATTCTTATTTGAAAGCTTTTTTTCAGCTTTATCCCACTCATATAAATCATACATGCTCTCCAAAATCTGCAAACAGACAGCATACGAAATATCTGTATTTGGAAGTCTTATATCCTGCTTTTTTAAATGTCTTCCATTTAAAATATTAAAAATTTTTTGCTGTTTACTAATATTGATTGACTGGTTGGCAGTAAGAATTTCTCTGGGTACAGTTATATCCTTTGTAATACTTTTGGCAATTTCAATTATCTTTTGTTTGTTTTTCTCTATAAGTTTTTCAATGACTGGGCTTTTGTATGAAGATCTGATTTCTAAAGTATCGATACATATTATGTTTGCTATGTAATCTAAAATTTCTTTTTCAGTTTCCGTACCACTGATATTTTTGTTTAATAAAATTTTTTCTATTTTCTGCAGATTCTTGTCAATTTTGGTCAAAATTGTAGGCTTTAAGGTAATGGGCTTTTTGAGCAAAATAGTACTTTTATTTTCCCATGTACAATCCTCATGTTTAATGCAGTAGATATTCCCAAATAATTCTTTATTTAACCTTCCCGCACGGCCAGTAAGATTCCAAAAATCAATTTCTTCCAATTTTCCTAAACCATTTTTATTATTAAGGATAAATAAGTTTTTAGTCGGCATATTGACACCCTCCAATAATGTCGATGTGCAAAACACATTCCTGATTTCCTCACTCTTATATAAATCTTCAACAAGATTTCTCAATAATTGCGGAAGTTTTCCATGATGGTAAGCAACCCCATTTTCTATTAAGTCAGCTAAGAAATAATCTTTATGGATGTAATCCCTAATTTGTTTTGAGGCGTTGGCAATGGCAGTTGTGATCTCTATTTTTTTGTGATCTCTATTTTTTACAAAATCAACCGCTCCATTTATAGTTTTTGGTTTACTGTTATTATAAATTAGATTATTAGAATTCTCTCCCAAATAATCTATCACTCTACTGATCGTGGAAAATTTTTCATTAAAATTTTCTGTCTCAATTTTTTTGAAATCATTTTTCTCAATTAGTTCTACAATTTCGTTTACTATGTCGATAAAGTATAAATTTTGAGAAACAGGCGATTCATCAGTTTGAAAATAATTATCACTAGTCTGGCTGTCAAACAAATTCAAAAAAACCTCCGGATTCGAAACATTGGGCGAGGAAAAATACAACTTAACATTTTTACCGTATTTACTCAACGTTCGTTCAATAGCAGAATAAGTGGTTATGCTTCTTGAATCCTTTTCCTGTGCGAGTTTATGAGCCTCATCTACGAATAAAAAACCTATAGGAGGATTGTTCTTTTGCGACAAATAACTGATTAATCTTTCTGGTGTTAAAATGAGAATATAGTTATGAACTTCCTCTGTCAGTAGATCGCTAATATTAGAATTGGTTGCAATTTTATAATTATAGCGTTCAAGTATGCTTTGTAATTCTCCTTTTAAATCTATTGTAAACTGATTAATTAGAGCTCTTGTAGGAACTAATACAACTAAATTTTCAGGTGGAATATTTTTTATAACTTTTCTAATAAAAGCTTTTATTATAAATGATTTTCCCATTGAAGTAGGACCAGAAAAGCTATATCTCAGGCTTGAACTTAAATTCTTAAACAATAAATATTGAGAATCAGTAAAAACCTGATTCTCGGAGTCCGGAACATGCTGGATTATCTTTTTTGCTTCCACTTCAATCATCCGATCAAATGGTATTAAAGAACGATTCGAATTTAAGTTTTCCAGATATCTTACTGCAGGAAAATTACCCAATTTGGAATATATGGCTTTTGCCATTGTTCTATATATTTCATTATCACAATAATTATAATTAAGAAATGTAACAATCTGATAAGATCTGTTTCTAGCAGATGAATCTAATGAATTTGAAAGAATATCTGCGAATCTCAAGGAATCCTTCAATTCTTTATTTGAGAGAATACTTTTTATCTTTTTATTTATAGCTTGTTCAGCATTTATCAAAGAACATTTATCGAATAAAATTTTAAAGTATTCATCATGCAGTATGTTCTCGGTTAATTTATCTATGATTTTTAATTGGCTCATAATAATTCCTTTATTATGTCCTGTCTAGTCTTCTCCAAATCAGAAAATGGAATAACATATATATAAAAATTATATCCTGTGAATTCTGCTTTTTTTATTTGATAATTTATTGAGGTTAATAATGAATTAACCTGAGCAGTAATTTTAGCTCTGATCTTTTCACGAAATTCATGATTGGGCATCTTTTTTTCGTCGGCATCAATGTCAATATTAAATCCTAAAAAGATTCCAAATGAATGGTCAATATTTGTTTCGTCTGTACTTGCACTTGGTATAATAATTTTTTTTAAGAGATCATAGCTATTCTCATCGTAAGCTTCCTTTACCAGTTGGCTGCTTACTAGTTCAATTTCAAAGTCTTTTTTTGCTCCTTTTTGGGAAAGTAATTTACCTATGGATTCAAATGCTTTATAAATGCCTTGTTGTAAATCCGAATGTAGCTTTGATTCTCCAAAAATCAACTGATAATCCTTTTCGTTTAATTTCAGCAAATGAACCCCGTCTGCACCATTAACAAACATTTGATTTGAAGTTTTTAGTTCAAGTTTCGTTAAAATTTTTGGAGCATTTAAATGTGATTCTAATAGGCAATAAAGCAATATTTCCCCCAGTTCACCTCCTTCAGTTTCTTTTGTTGTAGATGAAGGATTTTTTTTGATTTCTAAATGGTTTCTTAGAAGGCCTCTTGCTTTATCAGTAAGCGTCCTAAATTTTCCTTCATCAACTAATTTCTTTACCTCTGTTCTAGATAAGGCAAAGTAGTGCAGCTGGTCGGCTAATAAATCAATCAGTTCATTGTAAACAAATTGATTATTAGTAACCCGAAGAGTAAATAAATTTAATTTATTTGAATTTTCCAGTTCCAGATCTTTTATATCTGAGTAGAACAAATCGAGAAAATCTTTTCTAATATCAGTTTTTAAACTCATCAGATATATTTTATTAGAAGATTAAACAAAAAATATTTATTGTTTTGAAGTAAAACTTTCATTAAGAAAAATCTACGATACAATTATACAAAAAAAATAATACTAGTCTTAATAAATTTAAATGATCAATTTTACAAAAAAATGCTATAAATAAATATTTGCAGTATTATTTGTTAATTTTTTTTGTGGTACATTCTGTTAATAAAAAAAGCAGACTTGCGTTTATTAAATAACGGAGCTAAAAAGCTCCGTCATCTGCAAAAGAATAGTAGGTTTCAATAGTAATGATAAGATGATCTAACAATTTGATATCTAGAACACTGCCTGCTTCTCTGACTTTTCGGGTTATCTCCTTATCTGCCTCGGAAGGCTTTACCTGCCCAGAAGGATGGTTGTGGATCATAATCAGCGATACGGCATTGGCCTTGATTGCTGCTGCAAAAATCAATCTGAGATCAACCACAGTGCCGGAAATACCTCCAGAAGATACTTCGTAAATGCCAAGTACCTTATTGGACTGGTTCAATAGCAGGATCTTAAACTGCTCGAAAAATTCTATTGTATCCAGATTCCAGGACTGGAGTGCCAGCTGGTGAGCCGTTTTGGAAGAATTGATAAAAGGTCTTTCTGATGATTTTACTTTTGTTTTATAGACCAATTCAATTTCTGCTACCTGATTCCAGTTCTGAAGTGTTTTTAAAGTTTCCATGATTTCTTAAGTTTAAAGATTAATAATGGAACCTTAACCGGGAATGAGAAAGCGAGCGAAAAAAGCAACGCAATAAAGCAGGTTTTTCCGCATGCATTTATGGGGGAATTTTTTTCTGCGAACCGCCTTTCCTTCCCGAACTTTGTTTCGGAATTAAGCCTGAACCCTGAAACAATATCCCCTTCAAGTGTCTGCGCCGCGGAATTCCACAAAAAAGCCGAAAACTAATTTTCGGCTCTTTCTTCTTTTTTGTTTTTCATGCGCTTCTTTATCTGATAGAGGTTCTGATTAAGAAGCTTCAATATCTGCTTATGATGCGGAGAAACCCTGTTTTTGTCTCCCCTGCACTGCAGGACTTCAAGTGAGGGAAGCGCCACCTCTATTGTCTCTACGGGTTTGTTCTCAAATTTGGCCGAAAGGATAAGGGAGTTTCTCTTTTTGTAGTATTCATTGGTAAATACGCAGTGGCGGAGCACATCGCCCTGTTCCAGAAAATCATGCACGCTTTCCATAACGCAGATAGAAAGATTCTCTTTTGTGAACTCTAATCCGAAAAACTGTTTCTTCTGCTCTTCATAGCCAATCTGCGCCTGCTGTATTTGGGCTCTTAGTTCTTTTACATGCAGACGTCTTTGGATTATGCGTTTTCTCTCCACTAGCCTGTCGTGCAATTCTTCCAAATTCTCAGGACATACAAAATCGGCATTATTCAAATCCTTTCTGAACCATTTAAGCAGGGAGATGTAATCTTCCCAAAGTCCAAAATCCTTTACCTTGTAAGCGTTCTTGGCGCAGGTTTTGACTGCCTGCCAGTTCTCCCTGATGTGCTGTGAGTGCGAGACCAGATAATGAGAAAGAAAATCGGTCTGCCCTGTCTTGAGGAGCGTCTCTGCGTGGGTATCTTTCAAAAGAGCCGTAAAAAGCACCTGTGGAGCGATGCCGTGGAAACTGCTTTTGAAGCCGTTTCTTTTCAAAACGGAAATCGTCTTTGAAGACGAATAAACCTTATAAGGATTGATGCGGAATTTAGGAGAATCCTCAAAACTTTTCGGGCGGATTTCTAAAGGGGAATAGTATTTCCATGCATCATAGGCTTGAGAGAAAACGTTGGTGCCGAGCGAGAGCGTTCGAACCTCCCCTTTCGCGTTTATCCAATGTTGCATCACTTCCTTGTGGAAATAAGTCGGCATGCAGTTCTTTTTCATGTCCTTGTGCGAACAGATGATACGCACCACTTGAAATCCCCCACAGGCATCCAAAACAGCGAAATATTCTATTTCTTTGAAATGCACCTGATTATATTGTTGCATTTTCAACTTGCCACTGCATGTCGTACAGTTGATATATTTTTGACAGGATGCTTTCTGTGCATCAGGCTTCCAGGAGTGTGCACAGTCAAGGCAGTGGAATTTCCCCCTTGAAAGCACGCCCCATTTGATGAAAATGTTTTTTTCTGCCCAAACCTGCATCTTCTGCGATACAGGCGAAAGGGTCTCACTAAGAGACGTTATCTGTTTTTCGATGATGGTTTTTGGTATCATAGGTCAAAGAGTGTCAAGGTTTTTGATTTGGCTTTGGGAGCAATGACTTCCGTTTTTGCAACAACTGTATTCTGCGGAAATTCGGGAACGGAAGTAAACAAGTCAGCCACAGCAGGCTCTTTCACAACAACTTTGCAGTTTACAGGCTGAGGCTGTCCGATGCTGTCATCGGTGTAATATTTGACCGCCATGTCGAATATTTCCTGATTTTCAAAGGCGCACAGTCCTGTTTTTTTCACCTCGCCGAAAATGTAATTGCAACAGTTTTCCAAGTTTTTCGATTCCTTGGAGAAGTCCTTTGCAAAGACAGCATCAGCAAGGGCGGTCTGATTGAGGTAATTTTCTATAGCGGTCTTGAAGTTTTTTGAAGCTTTCATAAGGCATGATTTAAGATGAAACAAAAAGATTATTCAAAAGAGGTTCTGTAGATGTCATAACAGTACTCTTCAAAGCAGAGCCAGCACATAAAGGTGTAGTGAGGCAGACCGTAGCGGTCTTTTACCGCTTCCCCAAGGGAATCTTCCATTTCTTTTCTGATTTCTTCCAAATCATCAAGATGTTCGATGTAGAATTTTTTACAGTCGGCATGATAAATAAACTGGGATATCATACCGCTGATGCATCCGCTTCTCTGCATATCTTCAAGGAATGCTTTAAGCTGTTCTTTTTTTGTTCCGTCATAAGACTGCATTTCCAAGAGGATTATCTTTTGGAATGCATCGTGAATGTCGTACTCGGCGTATATTGATTTTTCTAAGGCTTTCATAACTCATTTCTTTAGGCTTATACATTTGATTTGGATTAAAAAGGCAGGTCGTCAGGCTGTTCCTTTTTGCTGTTTTTGGCGGGAACGGCAACAGCCTGCACAGGCTGAGCATCTGAGACAAACACCAATATTTTGATGTTGCTTGTGTGAAAAGTGAGGTTTGCCACCGCCTTGCCATCAGAATTGAGATAGGCGTTCACTCCTACTCTTCCGTATAGTTCCACCATTGCGCCTTTTTTGAGCCATTGCGCAACACCCGCACTGAGCCAATATGAGCAGTCGATATAGGTGACTATTTTTGTTGTTTCCGTACTTCCTTTAGCTTTGTAAGTATCATTGACTGCAATAGAGAAGTTTACCACCTCCCTGTCTTTTGCTGTTTTGGCAACAACTGCATCCCTTGTCAAACGTCCTGTGATTTCCATGATTTCTAAATTTTAAAAGATTACTTATTTTTAAAATTCTTTTCCCCTGCCTTTTACAAAAAATGTTTTCAAAAGAAAAAACGGAAAAAAAGAAAGCAGCAATAAAGCGGGCATCAAGGATACGGAGGGCTATAAGTCCCGAAGGGCGGCAGGGCCGTTATGCGCCTGCAGGATCCGGCGCACGCTAACTTGGCTGCCTTTTTATCCGTTTCGAATGAAAACCACTAAGACTATCCTATTTCCTACAGCCAGGATTCAAAATGCACAATACAATTGGCTGGATATAATCTATATTTGTGATACATTTAAAATTTGTTTTCCATGTCAAAAAAAGGAGGAAATTTAGAAATCCTTGCACTGGAGTTCCTTGACAAGATTTTCAAGGAACTAAAATTTACGGTTGTCCGCAAAAGGATCCAATTATCAGGCACACAGTACGGCTACGACAATGCAGTTGAGATCGTGAATGAGAAATATATAAGCAGATTGATATACAGCGAATGCAAGGACTATACAACGGAGCTGAATTATACCGACGCCATGATCAAACTGCCCCAGCTTGCATCTGCTCATGAGAAGATCGATCTGGCACTTTTCATCTCGCCGAGAAAAGACTTTACCAATATTTTTGAGGAAACCAAAAACAAACCTTTTCTGGAAAACCTTGCCAACAGGCATTTCCGTGTCGCATTTTTAACTCCGGAAACAGATGTGGAGAAATATTTTTCCCTTTATCCTGAAATCTATAGAAAGGCATATGACGAAGAGCCTCCGGTTCTCTCTGAAGCTGAAAGAGAAGAAATCCTGAATCAGTTTGACAAATACATCTTCTCAAGCAGAAATCTGCAGAAGATCGTAATAGATGAATCCGACAAACAGCAATATATTCAGGGCATTGAGATAGCCCCTTTTCATATCGAAAGAAACTTAAGGAAAAACCAGCAGAAGGAATATGATTATTACCGCGCTTCTTCCAACAGCAAAACGCTGCTTTCCGAGATCCGGGAAAATAAAAAAGGAATTATTTTACTGGGCAATCCCGGTTACGGAAAAACGTCAGAACTTCGTCAGCTCGCAGCCCGTCTTTGGAACACGCGAGAGGACACAGAGATAATTCCGGTATTCAGATCATTAAAGAATTTTACTACGCTGTGCAGGATTGAAGATTTTCTGCCGTCAGATTTCAGGCGCATCCCAAAGATGGCAGTCATTTTCGATGGTGTGGATGAAATCGAGAATATCATAGACTTCAGCAGCAAGCTTAGGGAATTTATTGTCCAGAACAATGAATTATCAGAAAGTGAAAACATCCAATTCATCGTAAGCTGCAGAACCAATATCTACAGAAAATACATCAAGGATATTAAAGGTCTTGACATCTACTTTTTAAACGAAGTAAGCGTTTCCAGCGCCCTTGGTTTCCTTGAAGCAAAATACGGACTAGATCTTCAGGAGCACAAAACATTCGATATATACAAAAACAGGGAAATCCTCGAAAATCCTTTTTATCTGGATCTGATCGGCATTTATTACAAGACCCATAAAAAGATCCTAACCAGTAAAGCGATGCTGATACGGGAATTCGTCAATTCAAGACTGGATCAAGACAAGGCGGATAAATTCCAAAACGACATCAGCTTTGACCGTGAGCGCATCATAAGCTGTACCCAGAAAATCGCTTTTGCGCTGGAAGCGATGCAAAAGCCATTCCTGACTGCTGCAGAAATTAAACGGGTAGCGCAGATTGATGAAATAGGGCTTGCCAAAAACTCCTTTTTAGAAGAAAACATGACAGGAAGCTGGAGTTTTGTACTTAAAAACATCCAGGAATATTTTGTAGCCAGCATTCTCTCGGAACTGGACTTTGAAGAAATCATACAAATAATCAAAATTGACGCGGCTACAGACAAGGTACATCCTACCTGGCATAACGTGGTAACGTTCCTATTGAACCTTATAACGGATGAAAGCCTTTACGATGCGCTGATCGAATGGCTGCTTGATAATGATTTCGAACTTCTTTTCAATGCCGATTCGGATCGGATTAGTGATAAAACAAAAGGAAGGGCCCTCCAAGACTATTTTGTCAAGAACTGCGTTGAGGACAATCTCTGGATTGCGGATCTTAAAAGCACAGCATTATTCAGCCAATGCGATGCCAATATAGAATATCTGATGCGTCAGGCAGCAGATACGGCCATCCACAGAAGAGCCAGAATGTCTGCCTTAAAGCTTTTGTCATATATGAGTATTTCCTCCTATATTGAACCAATAAAAGCACTGGTCACAGCAATCATAAAAGAGAACGATTCCGCAGAAGACGATTATGTTTATCTGGTGCAGGATGCGATAATGCTTACCAAAAGCCTGAACATCAATGAGGGTCCCGTTTTTTTCAACCAGATCATAACAATGCTTAAAAACAGGGATGAAAAGGAAATCGTCTATTCGATAATCTCCAGCGCTCCTGCAGCATCTGCTGTTGAGAACATTGACTATTTTCTGGAAATCCTTGACAAGGCAATCGGCACCAAGCCATGGAATTCAAAGGCAAAATCACGATCCCTTATTTCAACCAAGGATAATATCCTGAGCCTTTTCACCAGAATCGACAACGGTCCGGTACTGGTTAAAATTTATGCCTTCTCAATTGAGAAACTCAACAGTCATCAATTCAAGGACAGTCTGAAAAAAGAGTTTTGGGCATATGCTAATTCCTTTTTCAAATTCAATAAGCAGTACAATTCAGATCTGATCAAGATCATTTCAAAAGCGGTAATAAACAACCAGGCAAATCATTATGATGATGATCTGCTTCTTGAAACAACTGAATCGTGCGGCATACAGACCCCATTATTTGATATAGTGCTCGACTCCGCTGATGGAAACTCCGCCGACAGGCATTTCTTGGCTGAAGTGATAAGCGAGGATGATTTTGAAAAAGTGCTTCAAAAATACCTTTGCGGATCCGTTAATGAGGAATTCCTTCATCAGTTTAGAAATGTACTAAGCCACAAGGATTTTGATCTGAGCAAGAAACTTGAAAATTATATAGAATCGCGTACCCAGTATGTCTTTAAAGACAAATGCACCCACGAACAGCTTAATGAAAATAGTGAATACTGGCGCACAAAGGACCAAAGAGATTTTAATGTTCTTTTTGATAATGCAGAAATTGAAAGGCAGATTTTCATTCTGTATGAGTATATGGCCAAATCAGCATTAAATTATAAGGACATTGACAAATTCTATCACCGGTACTATGAAGATTTTGAACTGCAGAAAAAAGTCAACGGCAATGCCAAACAGCTTTTGTATGAAATCCTGAGAGACAATTACTCAGGAACGGCAAAACTCAGCAAGGCCGGCGTATGCAGAGAAATACAGATGGCTAAACCAAACCTAATACAGGATATACTAAACAGCCTTCCAGAGGAGAAAAAAAAGAACAAAATCGAGATTTCGGAGGATCAGAAACTATATATACAAAATTGGTGTACAGAAAATACCCCTTCAACCAAAGAATATTACTCGCAACATCTGATCAAGGGAACTCCAGATAGCAATTACAGGTACAGCCACGATTACGCTGTCTTTGAGGCCATTCATAAATTTCAAAAGTTTTTCCGTTTTCACCTGGATGAGGAACTGCTGCTGGATATGCTCTGGATTTATTCCCATGAAAAAGGCATCCAGACCGACTTTCTGGATGGAATTGTGCCGATCGAAAAAGTCCATGACCGCATTAGGCACAACCTTTCAAACGCAGTGCTTTCTGCAGCAAATTTCTGCCAGCATTTGAAATACTGCCAGCTTAACGATATTGAAATTGATGTATCCGGCCTGGATTTAAAATCAAAGATCTATAGTTTTCTTGACAACGACCACTACTATTATGCAAGGGAAGTCCTTGAGGATTATTTCAGCGGCAATCTGGATACCCTGAAAGAATTTTTGGAATATAATGCAGAGTACAAAAGAGATACCAATCGTTCTCTGTACGACTGCATCATAGCAATCCTAAAAAAGACGGGGCATGATGATACTGCCCGCGATTTTCTTATCGATAACTATTCACGCCTTCTGGAACAGGATATTTATACGGAAAAAGAACTGGTAAGAAAGCTGATCGGACTGAATTACAAGCATGGCTTTACCAGATATTATGAACTATTAAAAGACCAGACCGACCGGAATGCAAAAGGGGAATTTGCTTTTAATAAAGATGAATGGCAGAATTTCAGTAATCCCGAGGCATTGGAAATGCTGGCCGCTGTTTTTGAACTCTGCCTTTCATCGCCCGCTACCGGAGATCTTTTTGGCGACCATTATTCCCCTTTGAGAATATCTCTAGAGACTATTGTCAATATCTGCAAAGCCAATGATGAGAAAACCTGTATAAAGGCACTGGAACTCCTGGACGGCATAAATGTACAATCGCTGAAGGAACAAAACATTGATTTGTTTCATCTGAACAGGCTTAGGAATGAAGTCAAGGAGGTGCATTACAGCCATAAGTCAAAACCCTACCAGATTACACAGGTGTTAAAAATAATTGACCAGAACAAAATTTTATTCATCAATTAATGCCTCCCAGTGTATTTCCAATGAGTGCTATTATCAAATTTACCAGAAAACTTATAGTAATTTTAAGAACATTCGGATATATTTTTAATTACTTATAATGAGCCGTATTAATATAAAAAACAACACGATATAACCTTTTGCAAAGAGAAAATCACGGAAAAAATTTCATAAAAAAGGTAAACTAAATAGTTCTCCTTTTCTTTATAGCTACTGTACTGGATGGAAAGGCCGGCATTTACAAATGCCCATATACGGAACCTAGTCCTGCATCAGGCAGATTCCGTTGAAAAAGCAATAAAATCTTATCTGCCCTTTTTTACTTCTACTCTTTTTTTAATATTAAATAAGAGAGCGCCGGATCGTTTAGAAGCCGTTCCATTTCAGAATGATTTATATCCTGAATATCCTGCTTTATCTGCAGGTAATTACGCTGGATCATTGCATTATCAAGCTTGCGAACGGGCGGTATTTCCTTATAATTTCCGATCTCTTTTCGCAACGCTACATGATCGTTTATAATTTCATTATGAAAAGTTTTAAGCTCAATTTTACAGTCAGGATCATCGGCAACCATCCCTACAAATTCACCTGAACTCAACGATGAGATTTTCGATGGCGGCACTGCGGATTCCAATTGTTTTGAACGGCTTATCGACGTATCTGAACTGTTTATCGAAAGGCTTTCCCTGTCCTGCATAATTTTACCGAAGCGTTCGGACAATTGCTTGGAAGTGTCTCCTGTAACCTGTCCGCTTATAATATTTCCGACAATATTCATAATAACATCCGCCTGCTCCCGTCCATAGTCCTTGCGGAGCTGGGTAAAGTCCTGGATACCAAGACAGGTGGCCACCTTATTGCTTCGGGCAGTGGCAATAAGACTGTCCATATTATTGAGGTATATAGTAGGGAATTCATCAAAAATGAGACTTGATTTCATTTTTCCCTTTTTGTTTACTAGTTTCACGAGCCTGTTTACATAAAGTGACAACACAGCTCCGTAAATTTGAATTTTCTGCGGATTGTTTCCCATGCAGACTATTTTGGGGTCCTCGGGGTTGTTTATGTCCAACGTAAAATCATTCCCTGATAAAACATAGTACAACTGTGGGGATGAAAGCCTTGCCATGGCAATTTTTGCAGTAGCAATTTGTCCCTCAAGCTGGTCAGTCGCCTCGTTGAGGTACGCATGGATCAAAATCGACTTTAAGCAAACCGAAAATTCGGGCAGCTTCAAACTGAATCAATATCATCAGAACTATGGTTATGATCTAGAGGCCAATCTTGAAAAACATTCCATTAAAGAGCTTCAGACTCCCAAGTACAAAGAAGACCTTATAAATTCTCTTAAAAAAGGAAATCTGCAGTCGGTAACTTTTACGGCGAGTGGTAGGGAAACAAAAATGTATGTTGAAGCTAATCCGCAGTTTAAAACCGTAAATGTTTATGATTCCAGTTTCCAGAGAATTAACCACCGTGAAAGTAAAGACCAGAAGCAGGCTGAAGGAGAAAAAACATCGGAAAAGCAATCTGCCACAAAACAATCTCAAACTGCGGAAGACAGCACCGAAACTCCTGCCGCAAACAAAAAAAAAGAAAACAATCTAACTCAGTTTAGAAATTCCGGAGAATTAAACCTTAAGTCATAAATGAGCAGTTTCCCATAAACAGAGTAGAAATAGAATTGGGCCAGTGGAAAGCCTGAGAAGAACGCTTCAGCACCTTGTTTTCAATTACACCGGCTGATAATAAATCTTTACTTGCAGAGAAACTGCCCCAATTTGAGAGAATCAGGGCTAAATACAAATCTTCAAAAAATATAGAAGAGCAGCATTCGCTCCAGCTTCTTAAAATGGAAAGCAGCAGAATGTCAAAGCAGCTGTACCCGGGTTTAATTTCCCACTTTTTCAGAAAAATAATTACTGCTTCGCAAAATCAGATTTCCATTGGCAGTGATGTTAAAAAAGCAGAAAAAAATTTCAATTCGCTGCAGGAGCAGATGCAGCGAATTGGATTTCCTGACCTCTCAGAGAAATTAAAAATGCTTATTGAAAAAGCGCAAGAAAACTTTAGTCTATCTCTATCCTATTACATTAATGAAACAGAAAAAATTAATCACAACCTTTCGTTTTCTAAAAATACTGAAGGATATTTTGAGCTTGAAGGATACAAAAGCAGCCTGTATAATAATAGTATTCCAGAAGAAAATAGACAGCATTATTTTAAAAATGAGCAGGATACAATTTCAAACTGCATAAAGTCCATAATTTATTATCCGGCCGCTCGGTATATCATAATGAATCATGGTTCCAGATAGACTTTAACGATAAAGATGCCGCAGGAAATAATCATCTGAAAGAATTTCGAAATGGATATGGTTACGATTTGGAAAAGACATTAAAAGCTGTTCCTTTAAAAGCTGCCTCAAATAAATTTGAATTTGAGAAACTAAAAAATACTTTAAAGCAAGGTGACAGGATATCAGCAGTATTGATTAAAAATGGAAAAGAACAGCTATTCCATATTGAGGCTGATCCTCATTTTAAATCTTTAACAATCTACGATCAGCATTTACGTAAAGTAGATATAACTTCATTACGAACAGAGCTGCAAAAAAATCATGAACAAAATCAGAATCTTAAATTACCCAAACAAAATCAATCGAGAAGAACCTGAATAAAAATCTAAATAACAAGAGTAATGGACCAGCTAAATCCTTTAACGCAATTCTTCAAAGCAATAGAAAAAGATCAACGTATCAGCATTACGCATATTGGAATTTTTGCGGCATTACTACAATTCAGAACTGCTGCAGGTTATATTAATCCTATTAAAGCATATAGGCATGAAATTATGAAGATTGCTAAAATAAGCGGCCCTGTTACCTACCATAGATGTATCAGAGACCTAAATGATTACGGTTATATAAATTATCTTCCAAAGAGAAATAGAAATCAGAAGAGCATAATTTATTTCACCGTTTAAGAGTTTACTAAAATTCTCAGTAAAAGATAGCAAAGCTGTTTTTATGAGAAACTTGAGTTCTTTATCTCACGAGTAGATATTTTTTTGCCACAAAAAAAATTAGGTGTTTTTTTTAAGATATTTCACCACTTTAAGTTTTGTGGCAATATCATGGCGCGCATTATTTGGATCAATATCCAACACGACATCCAAACCAAATTCTTAAAGTCAATGAAATGCAAATACTACATGTAGCAGGCCACTATCTTCAAATCTTCAATAAAAATGTATAGAAATTTGTCCCTATATTATATATATTTATAATCAAACAATCATCCTAAATGATTCTAAATGATTTCAGATGTTATATATTATATAATTATATGAAATGTAATCTATCAAATTCTTCGATTGTCATATAACCTATAGCTGAATGTCTTCTTTTCTTATTATACCAATTTTCAATGTATTCGTATACTTTCACTTTCATTTGATTACGCGGTAAGAGTTTATTTCCATTAATTAACTCAGCTTTAAAAGAATTGAAAAAACTTTCAGAAACGGCATTATCATAATGACTTTGTCTCCGACTCATACTACGCCGAACACATTTATAGGAGTCTAATGTACTGGTGAAAATTTTATTGGCATATTGAACACCTCTATCAGAATGAAAAATTAAGTCTTTAGCAATTTTCCTGTTTTTAATCGCCATTTCCCAAGCAGGCAAGGTAGTTTGTTTAGTGCTCAATCGATCGCCTAAACTCCATCCAATGATTTTCCTGTCAAATAAATCCATAACAATGGTAAGGTATAGAAAGCCGTTCGTTGTTTGTATGTGTGTAATATCGGAAACCCAAGCTTTAGAAGGTTCATTAACTCTAAATTCTCTATTTAATACATTTGGAGACACATAATGATTATGAGTTGAATCAGTTGTGACCTTATATTTTCTTTTGACTTTTCTTCGAAGTCCCAGCATTTTCATATATAGTGATACTCGCGAGCTGTGTATTTTAAATCCCCTCTTTTCAAGTTCTTTAGTAATTTTTATGCAACCATACGTATGTTTAAATTCATAAAATATAGCTGTAATTTCTTCTTTTAATAAATTTACTCGAATTTTCGTATTTGTAGGTTCATGTTTTTTTCTCCAGTAATATGTACTTCTCGACACTTCTAACACGGTACAGATCTTTAAAATTGAGAATTTAGATTTATTGTTTTCAATGAATTGTTTAATCATTACTTTTCCTTGAGAAACGTATTTACTTCCACTTTTTAAAATTTCCAGTGTATGCTGTGATTCTTTGAGCTTTTTTTCAAGGTTAGTAATTAAGGCTTGTTCGGGAGTTAATTTTAAGTAACCACCTCCACAAAAACTTCCTTTTCCAAATTTTTTAAAGTCTTTCCGCCATCTACTTAAACAACCTCGAGTTATCCCCAGCTCTTTTTCAAGATTTTCAATTTGCCCCTTTCCTCTGCCATAACTTAATTTAACCGCATATACTTTAAAAGAACGTTCGTATTTTTTCATATTCTGAAGTTTAATTATTCGTAAAAAACGGCTTCTTTTTTAATGCGGATTTTCAATATATTCAAGTATTTTTTCTTCCATTTGTTTTTTAGTCAGAAGCATATTTAAAGCGGCTAATTCAGATTTAAGGGAAGTAAAAAAACTTATAGGTACCACATTATCTAAATGATTCCTTGTTCGGCTCATGCTTTGTCTGATTTCTTTACAAGATTTTAATTTATCGGTAAACAACTTATTAGCGTATTGAGGAGATCGATCAGAATGAAATATTAACCCCTTCTTTATTTTTCGATTATCAACCGCCATTTCCCAAGAGGGCACAGAAGTTTCTTTTATTGTCAGTCCATCACTCAGACTCCATCCAATAATTTTTTTGTCAAATAAATCCATAATAATTGTTAGAAACAAAAATCCAGTGACTGCTTCTATGCTGCTTATACCCGAAACCCAAATCTGAGAAGATTCTTCAGCTTTAAATTGTCGATTGAGAACATTGGGAAAAACACAAGGATTATAAAATTTACTCGATGTCGCTTTATCTCTTCTTCTAACCTTGCTAGAAAGACCTAGTTTTTTCATGTAGAGAGTAACTCGAGAACGTGATAATTTAAAACCCCGACTTTGTAACTCTGCTGAAATCTTTACATTGCCATATATACCTTTATATTCATGAAATATAGAAGTTATTTCTTCTTCTAATAAGATTGTTTGACGTTGCCTTGGAGATATTATTTGATTTTTCCATCTATGATACGTATTCTCTCTTATACCTAAAACTTTGCACATTCTCCAAAGCGGATATGTGTCTAAATTGTTTTCAATAAAATGAAAAATCTTTGGTTTCCCTTCAGAGATATATTTACTTGCGTTCTTAAAAATTTCAATTTCAATTTCCGTATCCTTAAGCTTTTGCTTAAGTGTTCTTTTAAGTTCGGAAAATCTTTTTTGTTCAGCGGTTCTAAAACGCCCCCTTCCACAAAAACTTTCTTCTTCATATTTTTGGAACTCGTTTTTCCATCTATAGATGTTTGTAGCAGCGATGCCAAATTCTTTTGCAACTTTAGAAAAATTTGTTTCGAGCGCTAGTTTTACAATATTTATTTTAAAATTACGGTTATAAATTTTATTCTTCTCCATTTCCTAAAGTTTAGGTTCCATTACGTGAATTTAAGAAATAATGAGATAGATATATAAAATAATAAAAGATAATGCTTTTGTAATCATATCATTATCTTTATTAAAAATCTAGGTTATGTAGGGAAATTAAAGTGGTAACCTGGGTATATTAATATCTAAAATTCATTGAAAGCACTTCTTCAAACAGTAAAAGGAAACAAAGATTTATGGGATCACAAAATTATCTGCGTGTAAAAAATAAATCCAATCCCGCAGCTACAATTCCCTGATTCTCAGATGAGTTTAAAAAAACAACCCCAAAACAATAAAAATACTTTATACTATCCCCCTCCACCCTTGCCCTCTCTGCAATTTTTACCTAATTTTGCCACATGACCCCAGAAGAAATAAAACGCTATTTTGAAGCCACTCCCCCTCCACAGGAAGTGGAGTTAAAGCCATGGGCTAAAATCACAGATTCCCAGCTTTTCCTTAAAAGCTGTTTCCTTACTATATACCATTATAAAGGAGACCTTGAGATGTGCCCTGCCTGGTGGCATTTAAAAGAGTTTTACGTGCTTGTCAAACGTATGGCGCAGGAAGCCAAAAGTGAAAAGCCAACGGAAGAATCTTAAGATGAAGCACGTTTAGACGTCTCTTTATCTTTACATTTTATAAATTTTACTTCTTTACACGGTTATATTCTGTAATACCGCCTGCGATTGATTATTGTTAAACGTGAAATATACAGCGTAGGAAAAAATGCCGAACCGCTAACAGCTTTTTGACTCAATTTTATCACAACTCCTTAAAAAAAATTACAATGTAAGCATGGAGCTGATAAAATTTAAAACTTCAATTTTTTTCTACTCACCCTTCGTCCCTGTTCTTTCTTTTTGGTATATATATATTCTTTAAATTCGTGGCGTGTGAGAGATTTCATTAAAATCTCTTTTTCCATAATTGCAAAATGTGCAGACAGCTGTTTTCTAATAGATTTGGAATCCATCCCTTCCCTATAGGCTTTCATTGATTTAGAGTAATAACGCTTCTTTGAAGCCTTTACTGCATAAGAAAGAAAATTCCTTTTTCCTAAATGTGAATATCTTTCAAAAATCTGCTTTTTTAATATTTTATCTCTCTTGGATTTATCACTATACGCCATCATAACAGTCTTTACAATCCTGCCTTTCATTTTTCTAAAATAACGGGAAAGACTCCCGGGTCTGATATAAATTGAGACTCCATTAAACTCAAAACCGAGGTACTGCAGATTCCTGTAAAACTGCTGCTCATTCTGGGGAGTGAAAACTGGTGAAAATTTTTCAATTTTCTTCTGGTTAAATCCTCTGATTTTCCCAGATAATGTAGGCCTGAAATGGATTATTTCAGTTTTTTTTGTCTGAATAACCAGTTTATAAGCAGCTATTTCCTTTAGAACAATTTCATTGATTTGTACTGCCTTTTCAGAGTCACAGATTATCAAAAGATCATCGCAGTAGCGACGGTAGGTAAAGTCCAGCTCGATACTGAGATTAAATATTTTTTCATCAAAATCAATCAGGTAAATATTCGACAGCAGTGCGCTCATGGGCGAGCCTTGGGGTATTCCCCGGAAACTTTTTTCACCTGCTTGGGAAACTTTAGGAAGATTGACCGTAATAAGATTTCTCTTCCTTAGCAGATCAAATTTATTGTTGAATGTTGCCCCTGCAGCATTGTCCGGCACTAAATCCAGAAGGGAGTTCCAGCTTGATGCCGTTTTTAAATCTATTTTAAAATGCTTCAATATACTGTCACGGCTTATGTAGCTGTATTTTGTCAGAGATCTGAAAATTTTATACTGGTCTTTTGTCAGCTCTTGAAGGTTCAGTATTTTACACCATTTACTTTTTAAAATAGTGTGGTCAATATTATCAAAATAACCCGTGATGTCAAGTGCGATTGAAGTGCAATGTCCGTTAGATGACGTCTTTTTCCTTACAGCTTCAAATGCTTCTTTGGCAAATTGTATATTACATTTCCCATCAAGATCTGATCTGTAGGCCAGAACACATTCACTAAAACCTTTAGCACGAATATAGTGCTGGTACTTTTCGGTTAAAGCAAAAGAATAATAACCATAAATATAAGAGTCAAAATGCGAAGCGAAAGCGATAGGTCTTATTTTAGTTTCCAGACCATAAGTTTTTTCGTTTTCCTGAAATCTGAATCTCGGTGTTTTAGTAAGTATTTTTACAAAAGGCAGAAAAGAATGTTTTGCTATAAGCTCCATATTTGACACGAGCTTTTTGATGTCATTGCTGTGTTTAAAGAAATTAAAATAAGGATCAAGATGAGGATAGGTTTTAAGTTCAAAACTCTCCTGGCTTTCGGCGGTCCTAGCTACAAAACGTTTCCATAAATCCTCAGTAAAGAGTAGAGTTTGCTTCATTACAATTTTATAGGGACACCAGCAGGAATGCAGTATCAGTCATTAACATTTCCTGCTGATGTACAATGTTAAACATTGCTTGGCAGACGACCGATTTCCATCGTCCTGGGGTTTACACCCATTCATGCCTTAATCCTCACATTGGCTGATAGAATTCTGTTCTCAGCACTTCAGATTGGCTTTTTTTTTTCCAACCTTCCCAAGATTACCGGCAGTCTGACTGAACTGCTTTTGTGGACCTTGAAACCTTGCAGAAATGTTTTACACCTGCTCGGACATACCAGACAGAGCCCGGGAAATCTTACAAACAATAGAAATGTTATGAAAGCAACTTTAATCTTGACATTATGGCTGATATTTCGTATATTGGTGGAATATTTCTTCCCCTTTGGTACAGAAATTGCAGTGTATGTCATAAATCACATTCTGTCTGTCGCGATAGGCAGAATAGTCAACTTAAACATTCAACCCTCCGGACTTTACCGAAGGCACTTATATAATTCAAAATCTGTGCCATAAATGATTCTTCCATCTTCTTGAGGTATAACGTTCTATAGATATCTGTTTTTGGCAGAAGGTTTATTGATTTTGAAATATTTGTCAGATATCTGATGACATATATGACATATACCATCCCTGTTTTTTTTTCGAATCCTGTAAGGTTTTTTCGGTCACTTTCTCATTTATGATTAGCAGTACACCAACTTGGTTTGATTAATTGGCTAATTCATACCTACTCTGTGGTTGCCTGTCACAAAAAATATGCAAGCTAATACTTTAGCCCCGATAGCAGTGGAAATCCTTTTGTGCCGGGGTTCGGCACAAAAGATTGCAACGTATAGCGGGAAAAAGCTCCTAAAAAACAGCACTATATACAACTCACAAAGATGATCACTATGAATTAGATTCCGGCAATAAAAGATTGCCCAGGCAGTTCGCTAACGCTCCGGTGTAAGATACAGCGGGACCAGCTCCAAAAAAACAATATCAAACCTAAAAAAAATAATACTATATACAATTGACCATGATGACCACTTCAAAGCAGTTTCCCTGACAGTTCCTGATACGTGATTCATCCAGGTCTAAAACTAAATCAGCTGATTCTAAGCTATAATAAAACAGCATCAGGAAAAGCAAAACAACTGATTCAAAGCTATTGGTGCACAAATAAGAGATTCACTATATCATTGTTATATTCGCCAACAAGCTTACTGCCTGCACAAAGCAGGCCAAAATAAGCCGCACTGGCGCCGTTTCAGAAAAAAAAACGCAATTCTTCAAAGCAATAGAAAAAGATCAACGTATCAGCATTACGCATATTGGGATTTTTACGGCATTACTACAATTCAGAACTGCTGCCGGTTATATTAATCCTATTAAAGCATATAGGCATGAAATTATGAAGATTGCTAAAATAAGCGGCCCTGTTACCTACCATAGATGTATCAGAGACCTAAATGATTACGGTTATATAAATTATCTTCCAAAGAGAAATAGAAATCAGAAGAGCATAATTTATTTCACCGTTTAAGAGTTTACTAAAATTCTCAGTAAAAGATAGCAAAGCTGTTTTTATGAGAAACTTGAGTTCTTTATCTCACGAGTAGATATTTTTTTGCCTCAAAAAGTTTAGGTGTTTTTAAAGATATTTCACCACTTTAAGTTTTGTGGCAGAATCGTGGCACATGCTGTTTTTGGGAACCAGAAATGTAGCAAATTCAAGGTCAAAAAAGGTGAGGCTCAAAACTGTATTACAATCTGACATCTGTCATAAAACTAATCATTGAAATAATTGATTTGATGGCAGATAATAAAATAGAATATCACTGGAGTGATGGACATTACGAAAACTTTGATCTTAGAAAAGAAGTTCCAAACCAGTAACAGTCCCAATAAAAAGAAGTCTGTTGTGATTATTAAATAAAAAACGGGCATATGAAACTTTTGTCAGACATACAGTACATGTGATATACCACTATCTAAGCCTTCTTTACTTTTTTCACAGCAGCTTCAATATCTTCTTTGACAAACTCCCAGTATTTACCTTTAAGGCACTCAGGATCAAAATCATCATCAGCTGAACTAAAATCCGTAAAGTTTTTCATGATCTGCGCTTGATCGTGTGTATATTCGCTTCTAATCTTATGAAACCTCAGCATTTTACCAATATTGTACTTGGGCAGAAGTTCGTGAAGATCCCAGAAATCCTTCTTACGTCCTCCCCTTGAAACAACATCCACCTTCATGGCAATGATCTCCTCCACTGTGGCCATACGTACCCCTTCAATTACAATAGCATCCTGGATAAACTTGTCATTGCTGTAATAAACATCCAGCTTTACTGTGTTTTCCCTGTCGATCCCTATAAGAAAAGATCTGCCCATGGCAGTAATACCTCCAAAAACTTTATCTACATATGGGAAATTTTCCCTCAAATACCCTTCAAGCACATCAAAATCTACGCTGTTGTAATCCTCATCTGTGAAAAGATCAATATCAACAGAAAGCCGGTGTCCGATCTGAAGGCTCAGAGCTGTACCGCCAACAAGCCGAAATACCTCAAACTCTTCAGCCTGCATCAGCCTTAGAAGACTCTCCTTTAAAAGCGGATTTACCGTTTTCCAATACATCACGACCTTTTGGCTTTACTGTAATTCGGACTTGCGGTAAAGTGGGGCTTTGCAGCCGTTTCGCGAAGAACAGGCTTTATTTTCTCAATACCGTAAAAACGTACAATTTCTTTTTTCTCACTCATGTTTCCGCGCTCAAAAACCCTCGAGATAACAGCCTTCGACTGCTTCTCCCAATTAATCGCATCGATATTGGTATCCCAGAAAAGTCCTCTGCGAAGACGGCTCAATTCAGGATGCCGCCTCTGTGCTGATTTTTCTTTCTCCTTTTTAATATCGTAATAAACTTGTAATACCAGCAGCGCCCCTTCTGGAACACCAAGGGCTTCTTCTATTTTAATGGCCAAAGCAGTATTCAGATTTCTCTTTCCCTTTACAATCGCATTGATAGTCTGAGCATGCTCAGAGAGGGTATGCGCAAAAGAAAGCTGGGATATGTTTCTCTTATCCAGCTCACGCTTCAGTACAGCACCGGGATGAATCCCCTTATATTTTTCATAGTCCCTTTTCATACTGCAAATATAAACAAATTTGTTTACATAACAATCTGTCTGACTGCTGCTAAATACACTAAAAAAACAGGAACACTTTCATTGAAAACAGGCTAAAAGGGCAGCCAAAGTAGTGCCCGCCGTCTCCTGCATGCGCATAACGGCTCACGACGCCCTTCGGGACTTATAGCACTCCGGCTCCTTATCCGGACACTTGATTTGTGCTTTCTTTTTTCCCGTTTTCTTCTGAAAATAATTTTTAATTGATAAGTTCTTTGACATAAATAAAACACTAGAGGGTAATATTTTCTTTTGCGCGCTCTTGGCTACAACTGTTTGTTCTTAGCGTTTAGGGGCAATTTCTTTTGCGCGATCACATTTGTGTCGGCAGCAAAAGACGACCTCAGAGGGCTTGGGTTATTTCAACCTCAATGCCCAATTTTTTTAGTTTGTCAATATAGGACTGAACTTGATTTTGCTTTCTTCTGGAATCAATGTAATCATAGCCTAATTCTAAATAAGGAACTTTATATTTTATCATGAAATAGGCAGCAGTCAGCATTTTATGACCAACAGCAACTAGAACTCTTTTTTTACCGCGTCTAACAAGAAGGCTTTCGTATTTTTTACGCAGATAACAATCTTTTACACCTGTCGCTGACCATGCACATTCTATTAACATTAGTTTCAAATGCTGATTGCCGCTTGTAATTCTGCTCGAGCTCATTTTTCCAGCACTCTCATTATTACCGGGGCAGACTCCTGCCCAAGATGCCAGATGATGAACTGTTGGGAATTTGTCCATATCAACACCTATCTCAGCAATCATAGAAGCGGCACTTATAGAATTAACTCCTGGAATTGTTTTTAAAAGATCAATCTCTGTTGAATATTGATTGCACAGTAAAGCTGTTTCTCTGTCTATCTTAGCGATCCTATAATTTATGTTTTCAATACTAAGTCGAATAGTCTCAAGCATAAATTTATGGTGATCAGTAAGCTTACCTTTTAAAGCTTCTTTGAGAATATCTTTTTTCATTTTGATAGATCCATGACATAAGGCAAGTAGTTCTTCAAAATTATTATTGCCCTGCAGTAAAGCTGTTATGATTAAAATTCCTGTTTTACCAAATAAGTCCGTAATAACATTACTGAGTTTAAAATTAGCATCCTGAATAACTCTTTCAAATCGGTTCCGTTCTGCTGTTGCATTCTGTACGAGTTTTTTTCGATAACGAGTCAGGTCTCTTAAGTCTCTTATTGTATTTGGTGGAACAAAGCTTGCTTTCAACAAACCGCTAAAAAGGAGTTTAGCTAGCCATCGACTGTCCTTTTTATCGGTTTTATGCCCCGGAATATTCTTAAGATGCCTTGCATTTACAAGAAGTATTTCAAATTCATCACTGAGAATATTAAAAACAGGCTTCCAGTAAACACCTGTACTCTCTATTGACAAATGAGTGATCGCAAAAGGATTTAAGCCAACCGGATAAACCTCGTAGATCATTGGTATAAGTAGTAAAAGTTTTTGTCTCAGTTATGATACCTGTACCCATTACAGTCACAACCAAAGTATCACGATGCACATCCATGCCTGCGCCTCGCTCAACAACCTGAGGAAATGAGATTTGTGATTTCCATGATATAAAATTTACCATAAAGTTACGGTACCCCATTTTCATGGCTGTTTGCGCTTGCGTTTTTTTTATATCATGACAATTTCTTTTGAAAACAATTTTTGGGAGTACAGGGAGAAAGAAATTTTAAACAATAGTAATCACTAAAATTTAAAATCATGGAAATCACAGGACGAATTGTAAAAGACGCCTCCGTTTTTAAAGTAAAACAAAACCGTGAGGCCGTAAACTTCTCCATAGCAGTCAACGACAGCTATAAACCAAAAGACAGCACCGAGCTGAAAAAAATTGTCACCTACATCAACTGCTCCTACTGGCTTTCCGCCAAAAAAGCTCAATGGCTCAAAAAAGCCTCAGTAGTGGAACTCTTCGGGCGCATTAGTATGAATGTCTATATCGGGAACGATTCCGAGGCGCACGGCTCTCTGACCTTTCATACAAGTCACATTAAAATCCTCGCATTTGCTAAAAGTGAAAAGGAAACACTGCAGATAAGTGCAGGCGCTAAAGCCAATACCGAAAAAGAACCGGACGGCCTGCCCTTTTAATAAAACATTAAATGCATAAACCTTAAAAAAATCAGTTACGAAAGCCTTTGAAAAATCAATATACGCCGAGTTTGACCTTTGTCAAGCTTTCAATAAAATAATCCTTTCCAACTTGGAATCATACAGCGAAACCAAAAAAAGAAAAACTAAAATCCTTTATAGAAGATTTACAAAATGCAGGATGTATCAGCGGTATGATTTCCTAATTTATCTACTATACAGACTGCAAAAAATTCTACATCAAACATCTTGATGATTTGGAAAATATCCGCGAAGAACTCGAGAATTCCACTGTCTGGAATGCATCCACTCTTGGAAACCTCAACTGCAGAATGAGTCTTGCGCAAAATATATAAAATGTAATGCCTGCGGGGGAAAACTAAAAATACAGGGCTGTAACCAAGTACATTTCAGAGAAATCGAATACTCTGCCGTTTTAGAGATATGTGAAAGTTATCAGGTGGTACGCATTATCTGCTCACACAAACACATGAAAAAGAATTTCCCCCCGCTTACTCTCACAAAGAAGTCATGCAACATTGGATAAATCCAAAAGGCGAAGTGTGAACACTCTCACTGAGCACAAACGTTTTTTTAAATCTCTACGACGTTTGGAAATATTATTACCCACTTGAAATTCGCCCTAAGGATTTTCAGAACTCCTCAAAATACCACATTAACCCTTACAAGGTTTATCCCATAATGAAAATCCTGCCCCTTTTAAAACGCAATGGCTTTTAAACCGCTTTTTATGGTATCGCTCCACAAATCCTCTTCACTGCGCTTTTGAAAGATTCCATTGCAGAAACTATTCTCAAAGCTTCCCGAACTTCATTGCTCAGCTATTATCTGACCTCACGAGGACAAAACATAAAACAGAACTGGCAGGTAGTAAAAACCACTCTGAAATACCACTATAAAATTGAAGACTATAAAATATGGGAGTATTATATCGACCTGCTCCGATTCTTTAAAAAAGACCTCAGCACCGAGATGCTAGCCTGTCCTGAAAACCTCAATGAAGCACATGACAGGCTCGTTACAAAAAAAAGAAAAGTGCAGAGAAAAAAACACCTGCTGGAAATACGCTCAGAGATGCGCGAAGCACAGCAAATTTATGCCAAGTAAAAGAAACCTTTTTTCGGACTGTGTTTCTCCAAAGAAAACCTCAGCATATCTGTAATTGAAACCGTAAAGGATTTTATGGATCAAGGAGATGCCCTGCATAACTGCATTTTTACCAATGTGTAAATTCTGGTAAAAGTGACCACCCTATTCCGGTAAAAGAGATCAATTGACTCCGGTTCAAAGTGACCACCTCAAAAAGCCATGTTTGCAAAGAATATCTTACTTGTTTTTAAAACAAAAGATATGGCAAATAAACGACTAGATATGAGAAACATTTTGCAATTATTACGTTTATATACTCAAGGAGTAAGTAAGCTCCAAATAAGCAGACAATTAGATTTGTCGCGCAATACTGTAAAGAAATATATTGAATCATTTCATCAAAATTCTTTTACCTATCAAGAGTTATCAGGTCTTAGTAATGAAGATCTGGAAGAACTCTTTGATGGCCAGATAAAACCCGCTCCAGAAAAAAACATAGTTTTAGAATCCTTATTTCCCACGATAGAAAAAGAGTTAAAGCAAGTTGGTGTTACCCGCCATTTGCTCTGGGAAGAATATAGGGAACATTACCCTGATGGTTACAGTTATTCTCAGTTTTGCTATCATTATCAAAATTGGCGAGGCAAACTCAAGCCATCTATGCATATGCATCATAAGGCAGGAGATAAAGTTTTTGTAGACTATAACGGAAAGAAATTATCCGTTATTGACCAATCTACAGGAGAGCTTTATGAGGTAGAAGTTTTTGTAAGTGTTCTAGGGGCAAGCGGACTTACTTTTGTAGAGGCTACCAGAACCCACAACAAAGAAGACTTTATAGGAAGTCTGGTAAAAATGCTAGACTATTATTAGGGTGTTCCTAGTGCTATTGTAACTGATAATTTAAGAACTACTGTTAAAAAGAGTGATAAATATGAGCCCTTAGTAACGGAATATTTTCTAGACTTTGCTTCTCATTACGGAACTACGATACTACCTAACAGAGCTTATCATCCAAAAGATAAGGCTCTGGTTGAAAATGCAGTAAGAATAATTTATACCAGAATTTTTGCTCCTTTACGCAAAGAAGATTTTTTTACTATAGAAGCTTTGAATGATGCTATTTTGCCGCTTTTAGAAAAGCATAATACAATGTCTTTTAAAGGCAGGAAATACTCCAGATTAGATTTATTTAATGAAATAGAAAAAGAAACACTATCATTCTTACCTCTTAATGCCTATCAGCTTAAATGTTTTTCCAAAGCAACCGTCCATAAATCCAGTCATGTCTATCTCAACAAAGACAAACACTACTACAGTGTTCCTTTTATTTATATGGGTAAGAAGGTCTTGATTATTTACAGTAAAACCACTGTTGAAATTTATCATGGACAGCGCATAATAGCCTGTCATAGCAGAGATTATTCCAAATATCTTTATACGACAAATAAAGAACACATACCTACATCATATCAGTTTGTGGCAGAGTGGAACCCCGAGAGGTTTATCCAATGAGGAACTTCTGTTGGAGAATTTTGTAAATCATTTATTACACAAATATTAGATAAAAAACAGCATCCAGAGCAATCTTATAAATCCTGTACCGGTGTACTAAGCTTAGCCAATAAAGTAGGCAATGACAGATTAAACAATGCTTGTAAGAGAGCGATGGATTATGAAAAAATCAATTACCCAATCATCAAATCTATCCTAGAGAAAGGATTAGATTTAATTGATGAAGATCCTACTATTGAAGACAAAGAAATACCCAAACATAATAATAATAATAATAATAATAATAATAATAATATCAGAGGTCGGGAATATTACAAATAATAACCATTAATAAATAACTGTATAAATGATCAAACGTTAAAAAAATGAAACAATTAAAGCTCTACGGGATGTCTAGAGCCTTTAATACTACTTTAAAAGCAAGTACCATTGATGAACTTATTACCTATTTAATTAACTCCGAATATGATGACAGAGAAAATCGAAAAGTAGAAAGATTAATCAATATTGCCAAGTTTAGATATAAAGCTTTTATGGAAGAAATCGATTTTGATAGTTCCAGACGAGTAGAGAAAAACCTGATAAACAGACTTGAGTTTTATGATTTTATAAAAAACAAACAAAACTTTCTAATCTGTGGAAGTACAGGTTTTGGTAAAAGCTTTATAGCTACTGCAATTGGTTATAAAGCCTGTATGATGGGCTACAAAGTAATGTATTTTAATATCAATAAACTTTTTTCCAAACTTAAAATGGCTAAAGCCGATGGCTCTTATATAAAAGAAATTAATAAAATAGAAAAGCAGGATCTCATTATTCTAGATGATTTTGGGCTGCAGTCATTAGATAATCTTAAAAGGCAGGATCTTATGGTGATAATTGAAGACAGGCATGGAAAAAAATCAACTATTATTGCTTCGCAGTTTCCAGTTGAATCCTGGCATGAAGTTATTACAGAGCAAACCATTGCAGATGCAATTTTAGACAGAATCGTTCACAATGCTCTTCGAATAGAATTAAAAGGAGAATCAATGAGAAAAAAGAAAATAGATAAACAATCATAGAGTAAAATAATTTTATATTTTAAACTACTTTTTAGACACCTTTTTGAGTTCATTTATATTGCTCACTTTCATCCAGAATTAGGTGGTCACTTCGTCCAAAATATCCACTTAGCCTCTTCTTTAGGTGTTTCTGCTGAATCAGTATCCGCATTTCTACCTTATATGTAATTGACATCCTCTTGGGATTGTGTCGAAACTTTGAGGAAAAAACGATTGCAATTTTTCAATTCATTGACCACAATTTTGTTACAACTTTTCAAGTACTTTGCCGAATTGTCTTTGGTTTGGAATAATATTCTCGCTTCAGAACACATAAGGACAACACCCAATTCCACAATAAGTTCTTCAAAAGCATAACTCTTACTTCTAAAACTTCCCGTCAAATCACTATTTAATCTTTTCTTTGCTCTTGTGGAATGGGTCAACTCATGTAAATAAGTTCAGTAATACGAAGCCTCTTTTAAAAAGCCTTAATGTTGGGCATATTGAGTTTATCTGTTGAGGGCTGATAATAAGCTCTGTCTCCAAGAAAATTCATCTGACAATAAATCTTCTTTTTTCTTAAGACTGTTTAAAAGTTAGTGAGATACTCCCCTAAATAATAGAATATACTAAACCTATTATAGATTTGATAAAAGGGGAATTTGCTATGTTATTTATTTTAAAACAAATAACTACATCAAATATAACAATTGTTTTAACACTCTTAAAAAAATAAAATCTGTTTTGTCATAAATAAAATATAAATTAATCTGTATAAAAGCTTAATACAATTGGATCTTCTTCCGGACTGTACGGCACAAAAAAAAGCTGCAAGATTACCTTGCAGCTTTTCATAACAATTTAATTGACTCAACTTTATTAAAAAAGCTAACTCTTTATTACATCGAAACAATAATGAACTCACTTCTTCGATTTGCCTGATGTTCTTCTGTAGTACATTTTACACCATCAGCACATTTATTCAGTAATTGTGTTTCTCCGTATCCTTTTCCGGTAATGCGATCAGCAGCTATTCCTTTTTTAACAAGCCATGCCACTGTTGCTTTAGCCCTTCTGTCGGATAGTTTTTCATTGTACGCATGTGTTTGTCTGCTGTCTGTGTGCGAGCGAACATCAATTTTCATGCTTGGATTTTGAATCATCACCTGACGGATTTTCTCTAACTCAATAGCGGCTTCTTTTCGAACAATCGATTTACCTAAATCGAAGTAAATCATTTTTATGTGTAAAATTTTCGCCAAATCATCACCAACAATCAATTTTTCAATCGTTTTTTCGACCACTTTTTGAGGCGTTTTTTTCAAAGGCAGTGTCAAACTTGTTTTATCGATCGCTTTAGGCAATTCATTAGTGTCATAATCTTGTCTTGCAGCGCGAACAAAGTATTCTTTATTGCAGTTTACTTTAAAACTATACTTTCCATCGGCTCCGGTTATTACCTCTCCTATTATCTGAAGCTGATTGTCCAGTAAATTTACTTTTGCATTCTCTAATACCAAATTTGTTTCGGCATCTATAACAGTTCCTGATAAAATCTCCTCACAAGGCAATTTTCTGGTTTCCGAAAAACGATAAACGTCATCATAACCATGTCCTCCATCTCTATTGGAGGAGAAAAAACCGGTTCTGCTTTTACTGTCCATTATAAAACCAAAATCATCCACTTTTGTATTTATAGGAGCTCCAACATTCTGAACTTCGCTAAAAGTCAAATCATTTTTAATAGTCGAAACATAGACATCAAGTCCTCCTAATCCCGGACGTCCGTCGCTGGCAAAATACAATTCATTGTCTCCTGATATAAAAGGAAAAGTTTCTCTTCCCTCAGTATTAATTGCGGCTCCCAGGTTTTCAGGTTTACCAAAACTGCCATCCGTATTAATCGTCACACTATACAAATCTGATTGTCCAAAAGTACCCGGCATGTCTGAAGCAAAGTATAACTTTTTTTCATCTACACTTAATGTCGGATGTGCCACACTGTATTGATCACTGTTAAAAGGCAATTCAACAATATTCGTCCATTTACCTTTTATGTAACTTGCCTTATACAATTTTAACAAAGTGACCTTCTTGTCGTCTGTCCCTTTTGTACCGTTTAGAAAATTGTTTCTGGTAAAATACATCGTTAATCCGTCTTTTGTAAAAACAGGAGTCGATTCATTAAATTTTGAATTAATCTTATTCTCAAAACGTTTCGGAATTCCTACACTACCATCGGCGTTTAATTCTGCCGAATAAAGATTGGTAAACGATTTATTGGTCCATTTAAATTTTGCTTTGGCAACTCCGCCCGTGTCTCTGGCAGACGCAAATACCAATTTATTATCTAAAAAAGAACTTCCATAATCTGAGTATCTTGAATTAATTCCGGCATCGGCTATTTCAAATCTCCCTGAATTGTTTTTTATCTGCTCTAAATAATTTTTATTCTTTTCAAATAACAATCCTCTTTTATCAGTACTTGCTTTTTGGTTGAAAAGCTCTAATATTTTATCGGCTTTGGTATAATTTCCAGTTGCTTTTAGGGTTTGAGCATATCGGTAATAATACTCAAATTCCTGTTGATCATTCATTCCGAAAAGAGCTTTGTACCATTTTAATGCCCTCACCAACTCGCCATTAAAATAATAGGCGTTACCCAATCGTTGGAGCATTTTTTCCTCTTTATATCCTTTTTCTGCTACCTTTTCGTAAGTAGCAATTGCATCTATGTAAGCATACTGATTGTAATTTTTATCAGCTTTGTCTAAACCTGACTTTTGTGCCATTCCGCTAAAAAAAACGGAAGACAGAAAGACTGTATATGCTATTTTTTTTATTTTCATAATTAGAAGAATCTAGGTGAAGTTATTCGGCTGTAATTTTTTAAGAATTCAAAACGCAGAAATATCTCATGCGACCCTGAGTTGTAGTTTACCAATCGGGTTGTTTCGCGATCGTAGGAATACCCTACATACATACTATCGGTTATCTGAAATCCTGCCAAAGCACTAAAAGAGGCGCTCCATCTGTAAGCTACTCCGACCACAAATTTATCGTTGAACATAAAATTTGCCGATGCGTCTACTTGTAATGGTGAACCTTCTACCATTTTAGTCATTAAAGCCGGCTTGAATTTTATCGTTTCATAACGATTTAGATTAAATACATAACCCGCTATGAAATAATAGTTAATACGGTCTTTATAGATGGAATAATCGTTATCGTCAAAGCGGGTAGTTTGAATAAAATTAGGAACGGATAATCCCACATAAGCTTTATCCGTATGCCAGTAAACTCCGGCTCCGATATTTGGAGCGAATTTATTCTGAAAATCCTGAAACTGGGTATCTCCCTGATGTTCCGGGTTTAACTTTGTAGGATCCAGCTTAAATATATTGGCAGAACCTTTAATACCAAAAGAAAGTTTAGCGGTTGCAGATGTTGGTATGGAGTAAGAGAAATCAGCTGATATATTGTTTTCATTTGTTGGTCCGATTTTATCATTGACTAACGATACTCCTAATCCTACATTATTGTTTATTGGTGTGTTTAACGAAAAACTGCTGGTTTCGGGTGCTCCATCCAATCCAACCCACTGGGTGCGATACAATCCGAAAATACTCATAGCTCCGCGAGAACCGGCATAAGCGGGATTTATATTGATGGTATTATACATGTATTGTGTAAACTGCGCATCTTGCTGGGCAAAACCTGCGGTAGAACAAAACAATAAAACTAAAACTAATTTTTTCATTTATTTTATTTTTAAAGAATGGCTTAGCCTATTGACTAAGCCATTTTATTAGTACAGAATATTATTTGGTCAGGTATAAATACCCCGCCTCCTGATGTGGATTGGATTGGTTGTCTTTGTATTTAATGATATAATAATAAGTTCCTTCCGGTAATCCATCTGAATCTTTGATTGTAACACGTCCTTCAGAAATACCTCTAAAAACAATATCATTATTATTGTAATGATCACGATCAAAAACCAAAACTCCCCAACGGTTAAAAATCTGAACCGTATTATCAGGATAACATTCTAATCCCTGAATATAAAATCTCTCGTTCTTGCTGTCTCCATTTATAGAAACCGCGTTGAATACTTTAATTACACAACCTTGTAGCGATAATACTGTTGGTTTATCTCCCTCTACACTACTATCATCTGATTTGTCTTTTACGACAATATGATCAGGACTTGTTCCAAAAACTTCGGCTTGATTCGATATACTTCCTGCATTAATATCGGCTTGTACGATCGAATAAGTTCCTGTAAAAGAAGTGTTATCCTCTTCTCCTACCCCTAAATTTATTGGGCCTCCGGTCATGGTAATTCCAGTTAACGGATCTACTATATAAACATTAGTCAACGCTACATTTCCTGTATTGGTTACGGTGAAATTATACGTAATAGTCTCCCCTACTTTTGCATTACTGTCACCATTTTCATCATTGAAATGTGCCGTTTTCACTAAAGCAATACTTGGTTTAGATACTGGTATCATAACACTAACCACAACAGTACTAGATACTGTACTACAGTTAGATGGATTCGTTATTTCACATATTTTATATTCCACTGTATAGTTTCCTGCCGCAGTATTTGGAGCTACAGTTACAGTACCATCTGCATTCAAA
>Ga0209504_1000057_pt1 | contig 110784 bp, 94 predicted proteins | sample COGITO_mtgs_1005_FD_184791 | JGI IMG/M metagenome (GOLD analysis project Ga0209504, IMG submission 184791) | Pelagic marine microbial communities from North Sea - COGITO_mtgs_100511 (SPAdes) (version 2) | ecosystem: Environmental > Aquatic > Marine > Epipelagic ... | reverse complement strand
GATGGCCGGCACAGTGCTAAGCCAGCTGTGCACTCAAATAGTCGAGAAAACAGGTGATGCGTGAGGCCAGCGCGGTGTTGCGGTAGTACACCGCGTGGATCGGCTGGCGCACCTCGACGGTGTCGCGTGCCAACAGTTGCACCAACTCACCCCGCTCGCGATCGGCAGCGGTCATAAAGTCCGCCAGGCAAACGATCCCGGCGCCGCTCAACGCCAGCTGTCGCAAGGTTTCACCGCTGGAGGCGCTAAGGCTTGGGCTGATGCTGTAGCTGTCCCCCTGAGCATGGCGCAACGGCCACTGGTTAAGGCTGTCGGGCTGGGTAAAGCCAAGCAGGCTATGCCCGCTCAGTTGCTCCACGTTTTTCGGCGTGCCATGGGTACTGAGATAAGTCGGGCTGGCGAGAATACGCAGGCGATTGCTGCCCAGCGGCCGCGCATGCAGGGTGGAGTCACGCAGCGGGCCGATGCGGATGGCCACATCGGTGCGTTGCTCCAGCAAGTCGATAATCTGGTCGCTGCTGTGCAACTCCAGTTGAATATCCGGGTACTGCGCCCGGAACCCCGCCACCAGCGGCACCACCACATGCAGCATAAAAGGCGCAGCGGCATTCACCCGCAAACGCCCGGCTGGTTTCTGCCGGCGCACCTTCATCTGCTCTTCGGCGCTTTCCACCGCATCGAGAATCTTGCGCGCCTGAACCAGGAAGGCCTGGCCTTCCTCGGTCAGCTCCAGGCGCCGCGTGGTGCGGCGCAACAGGGTGACATCGAGCTTTTCTTCCAGCCGACTTAGGGCGCGACTGACGCCTGAGGCAGTCTGCGTCAGTTGTTCAGCAGCGGCGCTGATTGAGCCGCTGTCCACCACGCTGACAAAGGCCAGCAGTTCATCGAGGGTCGTTTTCATTTGTGCATAGTAGTCAAATATTCCACCCAGAAAACCCTACTTGCCTCACGAATAATTGACACCCAAAACTGCCACACAGCAGTTGCTAGAAATCGACCTTGCCCCGCCCTGCCTTGATCGTACCGCGTATGTTCTTGCCCTCCAGGCGACGCTTTTTCGAGCCAAGGGTCGGCTTAGTCGGGCGGCGGGCTTTTTCGGTTTTAGCGGCGCTGCGAATCAGCTCAGTCAGGCGCTCCAGCGCATCGGCGCGGTTCTGCTCCTGGGTGCGGTACTGCTGAGCTTTGATAATCACCACGCCTTCGGCGGTGATGCGGCTGTCGCGCAATGCCAGCAGGCGCTCCTTGTAAAACGGCGGCAAGCTGGACGCCTGGATGTCGAAGCGCAGATGGATCGCACTGGACACCTTGTTGACGTTCTGCCCGCCCGCGCCCTGGGCACGGATGGCGGTCAGTTCGACGTCATCGTCAGGCAGGTGAACGCTGTTGGAGATAACCAGCATGGGCAGGCTTCAGCACAGAAAAGGATGCTCAGGATAACGCGAACGCTGCGCAGCTGCTGAATTGGCACATAGCCCGCAGGCCGTAGCGGGCTGCCACGGCCTGCGGGCTAGCGTGTTAAACGCGGAAGCGGCTGACCAACGTTTGCAGCTGATTGCCCAGGCGCGCCAGCTCGGCGCTGGAGGCGGCGGTTTCGTCGCTGGCGGTGGCGGTTTGCTCGGATACGTCGCGCACGCTGAGGATGCTGCGGCTGATTTCCTCGGCCACCGCACTCTGCTCCTCGGCGGCTGCGGCAATCTGCTGGTTCATCGACTGGATGTTGGACACCGCATGGGTGATGTTGCCCAGTGAGTCACCGGCCTTGCGCGTCAACTCGACGCTGCTGTCGGTGAGGCTGCAGCTGTTGCGCATCGCCGTAGCCACTTGCTTGGTGCCGTTCTGCAGGCCGGCGATCAGCGCTTCGATTTCCTCGGTGGATTTTTGCGTGCGCTGGGCCAGGCCACGCACCTCGTCGGCGACCACAGCAAAACCGCGCCCGGCTTCGCCTGCACGTGCGGCCTCGATGGCGGCATTGAGGGCGAGCAGGTTGGTCTGCTCGGCCACCGCCTTGATCACGTCCATCACGCTGCCGATCTTGTTGCTCTCCTGCTGCAAGCCATTCATGGCCTCGCTGGAGCGGCTGACCTCGGCGGCCAGGCGTTCGATCTGGGCAATCACCTCACCCACCACCTGATCCCCCAAACGCGCCTGGCCGTCCGCCTCATTGGCGGCCTGCGAAGCCTGTTCGGCGTTGCGCGCCACTTCCTGCACGGTGGCCGACATCTCATGCATGGCGGTAGCCACCTGATCGGTCTCGCTCTTCTGGCTGTTGGCGCCGGCACTGGTCTGCTCGGTCACCGCCGACAGCTCCTCGGCAGCGCTGGCGATCTGCGCCACGCCATCGCGGATGCCGCCGATCAACTCGCGCAGGGTCGCGGCCATATGCTGAATACCTTGCTGCAGCTGGCCCATCTCATCGCGACGGTCGACCTGAACAGTGGCGGTCAGGTCGCCTTCGGCAATGCGCTGCACTGCGCTCAGGGTGTCCTGCAGCGGACGGGTGATCTGCCGGGTGATAACCCAGGCGGCCAGTATGCCGAAGAGCATCGCCAGCAACGTGGCGCCGATCTGCAGACTGCGTGCCTGGGCGCTCTCAACGGCCAGACGGTCCATCTGGAACTGGTACAGGGTTTCGCTGATACGCACGATTTCGCCCTGCTGCTCGGTCATTTCCTGACGGGTGCGGGCAATGTCGCCAGTGGCCAGCTTGAACGCCTGCAGCGTCTCCTGGTACTGACCCAAGGCCGTCGCGATGCGGCGTACCGCATCCTGCTGGGCGGCACCGAAGGCCTGCTCTAACGGGCCGAGGCTGGCGCGGGCGGCCGCGATACGCTCGACCAGCGCCTGCTCGGTTTGCGCATCAGGGGCGCTGTCATAACGCTCCAGCAGGTAGCGCAGGCTCAGCAACTCGCCTTGGGTGCGGGTCAGTGCCTGCAACTGGGCAAAACGGCCGCCGTCGTATTCCGGCAGCGACTGCACGCTGCGCTCCATGGCGTTCAACAGCTCGCCGAGCTGCTGGGTCTCGCCGGCCACCTGGCGCCGCGCCGCGTCAGCCGCCGCATAGGCGGCGCGCATGCCACTCAGCGAGCGCTGATAATCCTGGTTATAGCGGTCCTGCTCCTGCAGCAGCTTGACGTTGACCGGATTGGTAAAGCTGCCGAGCAGCTTCTTCTGCTGCTGCAAATAGATGTCCAGGTTGCTCAGCACGCGATCACTGCTCGCGGCATCGCCCTTGGCCAGCATGAACTGCAGGCGGGCAATGCGCAGATTGGTCAGGGTGGTGTTGAGCTGGGTGATATCGCTCATCCAGGTGCTGCGCTGGATCACGCTGCCCAGGCCGGTCCAGGCGACCCAGGCCAGGGCGAGAGTCAGGGCCAGCACCAGGCCGAAGCCGAGGGCCAGCTTGCGGGTGACGCTAAGGTTGGCAAACCAGGTGTTCATAAGAATTCTCCAACTGTCGTTCTGACAGGCAGTTCAGGTTTCGCTGGAGAATTGTTTTTGTTGAAGCCAGCACAAGGCCTGTGCTGACGCTCTAACGCGGGGTTGCGGCACATATCTGCGGCGTTTTAGCGGGAAAACAGCAACAGCTAAAAGAACTTGAGGTCGCCACGCAGCAGCGCGGACGAGCAAAGCCGTGAGCACTCACACACTCACTGCGGCGTGGCGGTTTCCGCTGCCCTACCGCCATCCCACAGGCCGACCAACCGGCCATCCGCCGCCAAGGCATAGGCCAGCGGGGTTGCGCCGCCCCAATCGACGATCATCAGCCCACTGCTGTATCTGCCGCTGCCGTCATAGCTGGTATCACCAATGGTCCAATTCAAGCGGTATTCATTGCCTTCGCCCGCGAGCGTCATCTGGCCGGTGTAGCGCGAACCATCACTGTTGTGCCCCTCGACCCGATACAGCCCCTGTTTGGGCACGGCGCTGCTGGCCTCGGCATACAGGCTGAGGCGCTCCGTCGCTGTGCCATCGGCCCATTCCCCGTCGAGCACGCCATCTGGCGCGAATGAATAGACCACTGGCAGCACATCGTTCCAGTTCACGACCAGCATGCGACCGGCCAGTTCGCCCCTACCCTTGAATACATCACGGCCGATCCACCAGGTGAAATCGTAAAATTCGCCACGTTGCGCCAGTGCCAACATGCCCGTGTAACGGCTGCCGTTCGGGTTGGTTCCGGACACTTTGTACAGCCCAGTCAAGGTGCGCGCAGTTGCCTCTTCCACAGCCTGAGCGCCGCTCGAATGCGCTTTAGGGGTAGAACCGGCTTCAGCTCCGCTATCGCCGCGAAACACGAAATCGCCAAAGAATGACGAAGACAACCAGGGCGTCTGCTGGCCACTGGTTTCCTGATAGACGCCCTTTAGGGTTTTCTTGAATGTCTCTTCGAGATTGAGGTTGGGCGTCGCCAGCGCCAACGTCAGGTGTTTGGCATAGGGTGAGTTACGCCCTTCACCGTCCAGTGCCACGGCGCCGGGCGAGGTGGAATAGGAGACAAACAGGCTGGCGCTGGAGTCGATGCGCGACAGGCCAGACGTCACCTCAGTGAGCGGGTTGTCGCGACAGGCATCGAGAATGATGATGTTGAGATCGTTGCCTGACATGGCCATGGAATGGACCATTGCCGAGGCGCTGACGGCCTTATCCGCCAACTCGGACGCATCGGCAATGCCATCGCCAATGGGCAACAGATAATTCTCGCCCGCAACTTGCACCCCATGCCCAGCAAAGAACAACAACCCGACACCGCCCGAAGACTTGAGCTGGGCAGAAAACTGCGCCACGCCATCCAGCATGGTTTGCCGGTCGGCATCGATCAGCGTGGTGACCGAAAACCCGGCCTCGCGCAGGGTGCGGGTCACATCGGCAGCATCGTTGGTCGGGTTGAGCAGCGGCGCAAAGGCATAAGCGTTGTTGCCGATAACCAGCGCCGAACGCGCCTGGGCAAGCGCTGCACCCTGCGCCGCTAGGCAGGCAAACAAGACGGCAACGAGCATTGCCATCAGACGGTGGGCGCAAGCTGCTTTCATCGATTCGCTCCGCACGCAATCAATGCCTGCAGCGTCGATTGCGCAATTGGATGCCAAGTGAACCTGCGTGGGCCAGCACCTGACAGGCAGGCCCCACAACGGCTTCCAAAACCATAGATCAAAAAACTTGCGGCCACAGCGCCGCCATCTGATCCGCTTTTTATTGGAAAACCTGAGTCTGTTATCCAAACAGCTGCGCTCGCATCATTCGCCTCGCCTGATAAAGCCCGACGAGGCCCGTAATGAGCGAACGTATTCCCGCGCAGATCATCGAGACCATCGACCCGCGCCAGCCTATCCGCCTGACGCCCTCCCAGGCCGGCGGGCCGATCCATACTCGCAGTTTTAGCGGCCGCTTTCGCAATCTGCGCCTGTATGGCGCCGGCTTGCTGTTTCTGATCTTTTTCGGCACCGCCTGGCTGGACTGGGACGGGCGCCAGGCGGTGTTGTGGAACCTCGCCGAGCATCGTTACTACATCTTCGGCGCGACCTTCTGGCCGCAGGACTTCACCCTGCTCTCGGCGCTGCTGATCATTGCCGCCTTTGGCCTGTTCACTATCACCGTGGTGGCTGGGCGGGTGTGGTGTGGCTACACCTGCCCGCAGAGTGTGTGGACCTGGGTCTTCATGTGGGCCGAGAAAGTTACCGAAGGCGAGCGCAATCAGCGCATCAAGCTGGATGCCGCGCCCTGGTCGCTGAACAAGCTGGCGCGGCGCAGCGCCAAGCACGCGATCTGGCTGGGCGTCAGCCTGCTTACGGCGCTGACCTTTATCGGTTACTTCACGCCGATCCGCGAACTTTCCAGCGACCTGCTGCGCCTGCAACTGGACGGCGGCACCCTGGTGTGGGTGCTGTTCTTTATGGCAGCCACCTACCTCAACGCCGGCTGGCTGCGCGAGAAGGTCTGCGTACATATGTGCCCCTACTCGCGCTTTCAGAGTGCGATGTTTGACGACGACACGCTGCTGGTGGCCTACGACGCCAAGCGCGGCGAAGGCCGTGGCCCGCGCAAGAAAGACAGCGACCACAAGGCCGAAGGCCTGGGCGATTGCATCGACTGCACTATGTGCGTGCAGGTGTGCCCCACCGGTATCGACATCCGCGATGGCCTGCAGATTGACTGCATCAGCTGCGGCGCCTGTATCGACGCCTGCGATTCGGTCATGGACAAGATGGGCTACGCCCGTGGGCTGGTCGGTTATCACTCCGAGCGTGAACTACAGGGTGGTAAAACCCACTGGCTGCGGCCACGGCTGATCGGCTATGGCATCGCCCTGCTGTTGATGCTCGCCGCTTTTGCCTGGGCCTTGAGCGCGCGCTCGATGCTGTCTATCGACTCGGCCAAGGACCGCAGCATGTTCCGCGAGAATCAGCTGGGGCAGATCGAGAACACCTACCTGCTCAAGGTGATCAACAAGACCCAGCAGCCGCAGCGTTATGGCCTGGCGTTGGTCGACAGCCCCGGCTTGCGTTTGGATGCACCGCAACAGCTGCAGCTAAACCCTGGGGAAATTCTCGATGTACCAGTGACGGTGGTGCTGGAAAGCGAACAGGCCGAGTCCAGCACCCTGCCCGTGCACTTCGCGATCCACAACCTGGCCGATGCCAGCGAGCAGGCGCAGACGCAGAGCGTTTTTCTCTCGCCGCGCGGGCGCTGACAGTCGCATGGCAAAGCAACTCCCCGTAGAGTGCGGTCATCTACTGGCCGCCCCTACGGACCCGATGAAACGCTACGAGAAATTCGCCGACCAGATTGCCGAACTGATCCGCACGGGCATGCTCGCCCCCGGCGAAAAGGTGCCCTCGGTGCGCCACGCCAGCCGCACCTATGGGGTCAGCCCGTCCACGGTGTTCCAGGCCTATTACCTGCTGGAAGACCGTGGCCTGATCCAGGCCCGCGCCCGCTCCGGCTATTTCGTCCGCGAGCTGGCGCGGCATTCCCTGGCCGAGCCGGAAACCAGCCAGCAGCCGACGCAGACCACCGAGGTGGATGTCAGCGAACTGGTGTTCTCGGTGCTCGCCTCACTGAAAGACCCCGGCACCGTGCCGTTTGGCTCGGCCTTCCCCTGCCCGCAGCTGTTTCCCCTGGCGCGCCTGGCCCGCTCCATGGCGCACAGCCTGCGCGATATGCAGCCGCAGGCGGTGATTGCCGACATGACCGAGGGCAACCCCAACCTGCGTCGGCAAATTGCCCTGCGGTATATGGTCAGCGGCGTGATGTTGCCCCTGGAAGAACTGGTGATCACCAGCGGCGCCATGGAAGCGCTCAATCTATGCCTGCAGTGCGTGACCCAACCTGGGGACTTAGTGGCCATCGAAGCCCCGGCCTTCTACGCCACGCTGCAGGTGCTGGAACGCTTAAAGCTCAAAGCCGTGGAAATCCCGGTCAACCCGCGTGAAGGCATTGATCTGGATGTGCTCAGCGAGCGCCTGGCCAGCCTGCCGATCAAGGCCTGCTGGTTTATGAGCAGCCTGCAGAACCCACTGGGCGCGAGCATGACTGATGACAAAAAGCGCGCTCTGTATGAACTGCTGCAGCGCCATCAGGTGCCGCTGATCGAGGATGACGTGTACGCCGAGCTGTATTTCGGCAGCCAGCCGCCCAAGCCGGTAAAGAGCTTCGATCGTGACGGCCTGGTGATGCACTGCGGCTCGTTCTCCAAGTGTCTGGCACCGGGTTATCGAGTCGGCTGGGTGGCCGGCGGGCGCTATGCCGAGCAGATCAGCCGGCTCAAGCTAATGACCACCATCTCGCCCTCGGTGCCAGCCCAGGCTGCCCTGGCCGATTACCTGCAACACGGTGGTTATGACCGCCACCTGCGCAAACTGCGCCATGCCCTGGAGGTGCAACAGGCATCAATGCTCGCCTCGGCTGCACGGCACTTTCCGACCAGTACCAAGGTCACCCGCCCCAGCGGTGGTTATTTTCTCTGGTTCGAGTTCCCCGAACAGGTCGATGCGCTGCGCCTGTTCCAACTGGCCCTGGCCCAGGGCATCAGCCTGGCACCGGGACCAATCTTCTCCGCCACCCGACGCTTCGGCAACTGCGCCCGGCTGAATTACGGCCACCCCTGGAGCGCGCAAAGCGAACAGGCGATGGCCGTGCTGGGGCGGATTATTGCCTCCTTCTGAGGCGTACAACGCAGGCCGTTTAAAGCAACCGGCTGTCTTGATGGCTCTGCATAAGGTCTCTTTAGTCCCTCTCGCTCGACCTGTACAACTTTCGTATAAGCCTGACGATCCTCTTCCACTCAGCTGACAGGCCGACCTCACCGTTTCTACACCGTAATCAACCGCCTATTTACGGGCATTCCAGCCATTTCATGGACTCCTGCGCAGCGCCGATACCGGCCATTCGCCATTATGGCTAAAACCTAAAACAAAATTGTACAAACCGAATATTTTGTATAAGGTTTGCACAAGAGAGTACTCATCACCTGCTGAGCCTCCCCTTCAACGCAGTAAGCAGTCGCCGCCCTAAGGGGCAAGAGGAGTCGATTTCATGCAATCACAACTGAGCATTGCGCAACGCCTGAGCCTTGGATTTGGGCTGATCCTGTCGCTGATGATCCTGACTACCCTTATCGGCGTGCAGCGCGTTGGCTTTATCGACGAGACCCTGACCTCGGTGAGTGAAGGGGCTTCGCTTAAGCAGCGCTATGCCATCAACTTCCGTGGCAGCGTGCATGACCGCGCCATTGCTATACGCGACGCGGTGCTGGTGGATAACGATGAGGCGCTGAACCGTCAGCTAGGCGAAATTCAACGTCTTAAAGACTTCTATCAAGATTCGGCCCAGGCCATGGACAGCCTGCTGCGCGGAGAAACGCCAACGGCCACTGAACGGCGCCTGTTGGACGATATTCAGAACATTGAGCGCAGCACACTGATCTTGACGGAACAACTGATCAACCTGCGACGCCAGGGTGATACGGACGCAGCGAAAAGCCTGTTGCTGGAACAAGCCTCACCTGCTTATAGCGAATGGCTCAAACGCATCAATGCCTTTATCGACCATGAGGAACAAGGTGTCGGCCAGGACATTGGTGCGGTGCGCGAAGCCGCTGGCGGCTTTCGCCTGCTGATTCTGCTGGTAACCGCTGCAGCCGTGCTGCTGAGCATCGGCGTATCACTGCTCATCATCAACAAGTTGAAATCCACGCTGGGCGCCGAGCCATACAAAGTCGCCGAGGTTATTCAGCGCCTGGCCAATGGTGAACTTAATCAGCGTATCCAGACCCGCTACCCGGACAGCGTCATGGGTGCCCTGCAGGACATGGTTAAGCACCTGACTGACACCATCACCCAGGTGCGCAGCGCCGCCAGTGAGCTGACCCTAGCCTCTGACCAACTGCTGACCACATCCGACAGCAACAATCAGCAAATCCGTCTGCAATCCAGCGAAGCCGAGCAGATGGCCACAGCCATCAATCAGATGGCCGCCACCGTCAATGAAGTGGCCAACTATGCCGCCAGTGCGGCCTCCGCCACCCGTAATGCCGATAGCGAAGTAGCCACCGGCAATCAGGTAGTCAGCGCTACCGCCAGCGCCATCCAGAACCTAGCGCGCACCTTGGAAAGCGCTGCCGAAAGCGTGCAGCAGGTGTCCACAGACAGCGAGAGCATTGAGAAAATCATCGAGGTGATTACCTCGATTGCCGAGCAGACCAACCTGCTCGCCCTTAACGCCGCCATTGAGGCCGCACGGGCCGGCGAGCACGGCCGTGGCTTTGCCGTGGTGGCCGACGAAGTACGTTCGCTGGCCACCCGCACCCAGGACTCCACACGGGAAATTCGCGGCATGATTGCCAAACTACAGGAAGGTGCCGGCAAAGCCGCCGAGGTGATGCGCAACAGCCGTCAACTGGCTCAGCAGACAGTCGAGCAAACCGGCCAGGCCGAAACGGCGCTGAACAAGATCCGCAGCGAAGTCACTGCCATTAACGAAATGAATGCACAGATCGCCAGCGCCTCGGAAGAACAAAGCTCGGTGGCCGAAGAGGTCAACCAGAACATCAACCGCATCCACAGCGCCACCCTGGAAACCTCGGCCGGCTCCGCGCAAGTGGCTTCCTCCAGCCGCGAACTGGCGACCCTGGCCAATCGCCTGACGGATAAGGTCAGCTTCTTCAAGCTCTAGCAGGCTGTTGCCAGGCATGCCCATTGAAACCTTTGCTCGAAAATTAGCCGCTGCCAAAACCTAGGCGTTCGGCTAATTTAGCCGCCTGTTCAATTCAGAGATCAGTCATGGACTCGATAACCCAGGCGGTACTTGGTGCCAGTATTCAGGGCGCACTGCTCGGCCGCTGGCAGGGGCGCAAGGCGCTGTTGTACGGCGCCATGCTCGGCACGCTGCCGGATCTGGATGTGATCATCGATTACGGCGACGCCGTGGCCGATATGACCTATCACCGTGGTTTCAGCCACTCGCTGTTTGTCCTCACCGGGTTGACGCTGTTACTGACCTGGCTAACCCGACGCTTCCGGCATAACCCCGGTTATTCAGCGCAGCGGCTCTTTATCACCCTGTGGCTGGTGCTGATTACCCATCCGCTGCTCGATAGTTTCACCAGCTACGGCACCCAGCTGCTCTGGCCGCTGACGCCGATTCCCACCGCCTGGTCGAGCATCTTTATCATCGACCCGCTGTACACCGTGCCACTGTGCATCGCCGTGGCGCTGGGGCTGCTCTACGGCCTACGCGACCATGGGCAGCAGAACAGAGCGGCCAAGGCGCCGGCCCTGGCTTTGCTGGTTTCCTCGCTGTACCTGGGCTTTACCCTGGGCGGCAAATACATGGCCGAGCAGCGCGTGGAAGCCGAGCTGGCGCGCCAGGGCATCGAGGCGCAGCAAATCTTCAGCACCACCACGCCGTTCAACAGCCTGCTGTGGCGGGTAATCGTGCTCGATGGTGAGGATTACCACGAGGCGCTGGTCAGCTGGTTTGATGATGCGCCGCCGACGCTTGCGCGCATCCCGCGTGGCACGCACCTGGCTGCAGCCCTGGCCGATTCACCGGCGCATGCGCGGCTGGCCTGGTTTACCGATGGCGTGCTGCGCTATGACCAGTTGGGCGAGCAGCTGGTGGTCACCGATATTCGCCTGGGCATGACCGGCTTTCACCCCTTCCGCTTCGACTTCGCCACCCTGGAAAACGGCCAATGGCGCGTGCATAACAACATCCAGCGCCTGCCGATTGAACGCGGCGATTTCTCGCGCCTGCAGCTGCTGTGGGCACGTATCTGGCAGCCCGAAGTACAAGTACCGCTGCTGGCCTGGGCTGATGAGCTGCGTAAAGCGCCGCTAACCAGCAACAGCGCGCAATAGCAGCGTTTGCCGGCCCGCAGGGGCCGGCCCTACAGAGATGCTGCGCATAGGCTAGGCTGAATTCCAACCTATACCCGTTGGAGTCTGGCCATGAATATCCGGCAGAAAATGATCGCCTGTGGCGCGATCAGCGTACTGGCAGCCACCCTGCTGGGTAGCATCGGTTTCTGGGGGCAAACCCGCCTGGCCAGCGCCCTCAACGAAAACCAGCTAAGTGTCAGCGCCCTGCGCAACCACCTGGAAGGCGACATGATGCACGACGCCCTGCGCGCCGATGTACTCGCCGCCTTCTATATCGACGCTGCCGACAGCGCGGCGGTAACCCAGGTACGTGATGACCTGCGCGAGCACAGCGAATGGTTTACCCGCACCCTTAATGACAATGCCAAACTGCCGCTCAGCGCGGATATCCGCCAGGCTATCAGCCAGTCGCAACCGGCCCTGGCAAGTTACATTCAGCAGGCCGAAGGCATCGTCAACCTGGCCCTGACTGACCCGCAGGCCGCGCGCCAACAGATGGCCGCCTTCGATGCCAGCTTTGGCGATCTGGAAGAAAAGAACGAAGCCCTCAGCGGCCTGATCGAAGCGCACTCGGCCAAAACCCGCAGCGACGGCGAGGCCGCCGTGCAACAGGCTGCCTGGATGCTGATTGGCGGCATTCTGCTGGTCTGCTGCCTGCTCTGCCTGCTCACCACTCAATTGATGAAAGCGGTGTTGCGCCCACTGGAGAAAATCATCGGGGTGGCGCGCAACATTGCCCAGGGCAACCTGCGCAGCACCATCAGCGTCGACAGCAACGATGAAGCCGGGCAGCTGCAGCAGGCACTGGCAGATATGCAGGGCAATCTGCGGCAGATGATCGATGGCATCCGCGCCGAAGGTGAACAGCTGCAGCAAACCGCGCGCAACCTCAACGGCGCTTCACAAAGCATCGTGCACAGCACCACGGAAGAGTCGCAGAGCGCCAGCAACATGGCCGGGGCCATGGAACAGATGATGCAGAACATCGAACAGATCGCCGGCCACGCACGCAATGCCCAGGAAATCTCCTCGCACTCCGAACACCTGGCCAGCAACGGCGGTCAGGTGATCATGGGCGTGGTCGATGGCATGAGCCGGATTGCCGAAGCGGTCAACGAATCCAGCGCCACCATCACCGCGCTGGGCGAATCATCCGAGGAAATTCACTCGATCATCCAGGTGATCAAGAGCATCGCCGAGCAGACCAACCTGCTCGCACTCAACGCCGCCATTGAAGCCGCGCGCGCCGGTGAGGCCGGCCGCGGCTTTGCCGTGGTAGCCGACGAGGTGCGCAACCTGGCCGCACGCACCGCGCAATCGACCCAGGAAATCACCGGGATGATTGAACGCATCCGCACCAGCACCGAACAGGCGGTCAACAGCATGCAAACCGGCGTTACCCGGGTGAACGATGGTGTAAGCCTGGCGCGTCAGGCCGGTGAGTCGATCAGTGAAATTCGCGGCGGCGCACAGCGCGCGGCCGAGGTGGTGGAAGAGATATCGCAGACCATCAACGAACAGAGCCGCGCCAGCAGCGAGGTGGCGCAGCAGGTCGAACATATCGCGCAGATGTCGCAACAAAACAGCCGCACCGTGAGTGAACTGGCCAACGCGGCGCAAAGCCTCGACCGCGTGGCGCGCAGCATGCAGAGCGCAGTGCTGCAGTTTCAGACCTAAGCGCGACTGCTGACTAGCTGCGGAACTGCGCCACCAGCCCCTGCAGCTCAACCCCCAGGCGCGCCAGCTCGGCGCTGGATGCCGCCGTCTGCTGGCTAGCGCTGGCGCTTTGCTCACCAATATCACGCACCCGCGTCACGCTTTCGCTGATGGTTTCCGCCACCGCGCTCTGTTCTTCGGCGGCGGCGGCGATCTGCTGGTTCATCTGTTCGATGGTGCTTACCGCCTGGGTGATACGGCCCAGCGCGGCACCGGCTTCGCCCGCCAGGGTGACGGTGCGCTGGGTCAGGCTGCGGCTGCTGTCCATCTTCTCCACCGCGCCCTTGGCCAGGCGCTGCAGGCTGGCGATCAGCCCTTCGATTTCTTCGGTGGAATCCTGCGCACGCTTGGCCAGGGCGCGTACTTCATCGGCCACCACGGCAAAGCCGCGACCCTGTTCGCCAGCCCGTGCAGCTTCGATGGCCGCGTTCAAGGCGAGCAGATTGGTCTGTTCGGCGACGTTGCGAATCACCTCCAGCACGCCGCCAATCCGCGCGCTTTCCTGATTCAGCGCGGCGATGGCTTCGGCGGATTCTTCCACCTCGGTGGCCAGGTGGCCGATCTGGCTCACCGCCTGTTGCACCACCTGATTGCCCTGCTGCGCTTCTTGGTCGGCAGCGCGGGCGGCCAGGGACGCCTGCTCGGCGTTCTGCGCCACTTCCTGCACGGTCGCGGCCATTTCATGCATGGCGGTGGCAGTCTGTTCGGTTTCCATCTTCTGGTTCTGCACACCCGCGCTGGTTTGCGCGGTAATCGCCGACAGCTGTTCGGCAGCGGCGGCAATCTGGCTGACGCCACCACCAATGCGCCCGACCAGGGTGCGCAGGCTCACACTCATCACCTGCATGGCGGCCATCAACTGGCCCGGCTCGTCACGCCGGTCCTGCGGCAGGTCGTGGGTCAGGTCACCAGCGGCGATGCGCTGGGCAAACACCACGGTCTGCTGCAAGGGCGCAACAATCAGGCGGGAAATGATCAGCGCCGCCAGCATGCCAATAATCACCGCCGCAATGCCCATGGCACCGAGCATCAGCATGGCCTGACGACTATCCGTCGCCATGGCGCGCTCTTCCTCAACCTTGGCTTCATCCACCAAAGCCAGCACCGCCTGGGCGCGCTCCACCATGGCGGCCTCGCTCTGCTGGTTCAGCCCACGCACCTGCTGATAATTGCTAAAAGCCTGCTGATACAGGGTCAGCGCCTTCAAGGCGGTCTCGATGGCGCCCTTCTGGTCGTCATCCAGCCAGACCATCAGGCTGCGTGCCACGGTTTGCAGGTCGTCGTTGATATAGGTCCACTCTTCCAGGGCTTCGGCCGAGCCATCGATGATGTACTGGCTCTCATGGCCACGCAGATCGAGCATGCGTTTGCTCAGGCCCGAGGCGGTTTCCGCCAGGGTCAGCGGGTCGCTGCCGCGCAGCTTGTCACCTTCCAGACGCAGTTCACGCACGGCGTCGTACATGTCCAGCTCGATCACATCGAACTGATCACGCGCTTCGCCGGCCGCCTCACGCATCTGCGTGCGCGCCGCACGGGCATTGTTCTGCTGCTCGACAAAGCTGTCGAACTGGCGGCGATAGTCGTCGATGGCTTGCTGCATGCTTTTCAGACGCGCCTGATCGGCGCCGGAAGCTGCGGCCAACTGCTGGGCGACTGCGGCGCCGACTCGGTCCAACTGCTCATGCACCTGGGTAGCCGCCTCGCTGGTCTGCCGCAGGGCAAAGTCACGCTCGGCGCGGCGCGCCTGCAGCACCTGGGCATCGATTACCGACAGGCCGCTGGTGCTGGCATGCCCGTCCAACACGGCTTGCACCGCCAGAAAGCCACTGCCAGTGACGGCAACCGTGAGCAACAGCACCAGGCCGAAGCCACACATAAGCTTTTTACCGACAGACAGGTCGGCGAACAGGCGAGCGGCAGAAGAGGACATAACAACAACTCCGTTTTTATTATCGAGCGCAGCAAAGCGGCAGATGGCGGCCCGGCAAGCGCATGAACTACTGATGGCAGTTTAGCCTCGCTTTATTGCAACCCTTGCGCCAGAGACCTGCCCTGGGCTCAGGCAACAGCGCCAAGGCCCGAGCCAGAGGCGTTGGCGGCGGATCAGGGCGATAAAGCCAAAAGCCGAATGCTGCGGATAACCCGGTTTATCGGCAGGTTTCCGCTGATGCTTTATCGGGAATGGCGAGTTATCGCCAGAAAGTCCGCGCCAAGGATATGACGACCATAAGAAAGGCTATGGACCCATTACGTGTTGCGAAACTACAAATCGTAGGTTGGCGTTGAGCGCAGCGAAGCCCAACAGGCAGCGGCATGTCTTGTTGGGCTTCGTCGCGCTGCTCCTCAACCCAACCTACCCGCATCGTAGGTGGATTCCAGACGGTGGTCGGCACCGCTACCCCGCGCATAGGCAACATGCATTCGAACATCGCCAATAAAAAGGGCGCACGGCTTTGGCTCGTGCGCCCTTCTCTACTGCGGCTCAGCTTGGAGTGATCAGCGCCCAGCGAGCGCCGGCACGACCCTTGGCCTGAGCACTTCACCGAGCACTGCGAGCAGGCCAATGGCGCCGGCAATCCAGTACCACTGGGCCACCGGATCAAACATCAACCAGCCCAGGGCGTGCAGGAACACCACCATGATCAGCACCGGGCTGACGTAGCGCACCATAAACAGCCACAGGGCATAGCCCAGCGGCGGCAGGTTCAGCTCATCACGCATGATCTCGCTGCGCAGCGCATAACCGGCCAGCAGCACCATAAAGATCCCGCCCAGCGGCATCATCCAACGTGAAGTCAGATAATCCAGCCAGTCGAAGAAGTTCTTGCCCAGTGGCGTCCAGCCGGCCAGCAGGTTGAACGAAAGCATCGCCAGCAGGCTGATCACCAGCAGCACGCTGCCCGCCAGAGCGGCAGACTTGATGCGGCTGATGCCGTGCTTTTCATTCAGGTAGGCCACCGTGGCTTCGATCATGGAAATGGCCGAAGTCAGCGCGGCAATCGACACCATGGCAAAGAACAGCACGCCGAACGCAGTGCCGAACGGCATCTGCTGGAAGGCCAGCGGCAGGCTCATAAAGATCAGCCCTGGCCCGGCGCCCGGGTTCATGCCATTGGCGAAGATAATCGGGAAGATCGCCAGCCCCGCCAGCAGCGCCACGCAGGTGTCGCAGATGGCCACCATAAAGGTGGTGCGGGCTATCGACTGGCCGTCGGGAATGTAGGAGCCATAGGTGAGAATCGCCCCGGAGGCCAGGCTCAGGGTGAAGAACGCATGGCCCAGCGCGGCCAGCAACGCTTCGCCGGTGATTTTCGAGGCATCGAAACTGAACAGGAAATCGAAGCCAGCGCTGAAACCGCCACTGGTAAAGGCGTAGCCCACCAGAATCAGCAGCATCAAGGCCAGGCCCGGCATCATCCAGCGCACGGCATTCTCGATGCCCTTCTGCACGCCCTTGGCGACGATCCACAAGGTCAGCAGCGCCACCAGCACGCTCCAGCCGCCGAGCTGCCAGGGATTGGCGTTATGCGCTTCGAACACCCCACCGAGCGCCTCGACACTGGTGGCAGCCAGGGAGCCGTCGAGCATTTTCACCGTGTAGGCAAAGGCCCAACCGGCCACCACCACGTAGAAACACAGGATCATAAAGCCGGCCAGCATGGCCATGCCGCCGACCGCCTTCCACAGCGGGTTGCCGTTGTTTTCCTTGACCACCCGACCGATCGCATCGATGGGGCTGCCACGGCCGCGGCGGCCAATGGCGATCTCGGTCATCATCACCGGAATACCAATGGCCAGGATGCAGGCCAGGTACATCAGCACAAACGCACCACCGCCGTATTCGCCAGTGATATAGGGGAACTTCCAGATATTGCCCAGGCCCACAGCGGAGCCAGTTGCAGCAAGAATAAAGCCCCAGCGCGAGAGCCAGAGGTTCTTGGGTTTTTCACGGGTCATGCGTCACCTGTTTGTTTTTATCTGTGACGAAATAGAACCCGCAGCGCTTGTGGCGCGGCGGAGTGGCAAGGCTTTTATGGAGCCGGATTCGCCTGACCCTGACGGCGGCGAAGCCGGCAGGATCACTGGGCGTCGGGTTGCACCTCCGGCGCGGCCTGCTTAAAGGCTTCCAGGGATTCACAACGCGCCGCCATGGCGAGGATGCGCGGGTACGCATCAAGGTCACAGTTAAAACGGCGCGCATTATACAGCTGTGGAACCAGACAGGCTTCCAGATATCCGGGCCGCTCGCCGAGCGACAGGCGATCATTGAAGACCGCCAGCCCCGCCTCGACCGCAGCCAGGCCCTTGTGCAGCCAATGCTTATACCAGGCGTCTTTGGCCGCCTCGTCCACCCCAAGCTCGCCGCTCAGGTACTGCAGCACCCGCAGATTGTTCAGCGGATGCAGGTCGCAGGCGATATGCAGCGCCAAGGCACGCACCTGAGCGCGCTGCGCCGCATCACTGGGCAGCAACGCCGGCACGGGAAAGACTTCCTCGAGGTATTCGAGAATCGCCAGCGACTGGGCGATGCGCACCCCGCCATTGCCTTTATCCACCAGCAAGGGCAGCAGCTCCTGCGGATTTAGCGCCTGGTAGTCGGCGCTGTGCTGCTGACCACCGTCTTTGACCAGGTGTACCGGCACTTGCTGGTAGGCCAGGCCCTTGAGGTTCAGCGCAATACGCACGCGGTAGGCCGCGCTGGAGCGCCAGTAACCGTAGAGCGTCAACTCAGTGTTCATAGCGCTCCACCGCCTGATCGATGGCGCCGAACAGGCTATGGCCGGCGGCGTCGAACATCTCGATGCGCACCCGGTCGCCAAACTTGAGGAACGGGGTTTTCGCCTCGCCGCTCTCGATGATTTCCAGCATGCGCTTCTCTGCCAGACAGGAAGAACCGGCGCTGCGGTCGTAGTTCGACACGGTGCCGGAGCCGATGATAGTGCCGCAGCCCAGCGGACGGGTCTTGGCGGCGTGAGCCACCAGGGTCGGGAAGTTGAAGGTCATGTCCACGCCGGCATCCGGCTGACCGAACAGCGCGCCGTTGATATGCGACACCAGCGGCCGATGCACCTTGCCATCGCGCCAGGTGTCACCCAGCTCATCCGGGGTAATCGCCACCGGCGAGAAGCTCGACGACGGTTTGCTCTGATAGAAACCAAAGCCCTTGGCCAGCTCACCGGGAATCAGGTTACGCAGTGACACGTCGTTAACCAGCATCAGCAGCTGGATATGCCCGGCGGCCTCGGCGGCGGTCGCGCCCATCGGCACGTCATCGGTGATCACCGCGATTTCGGCTTCCAGATCGATGCCCCAGGCCTCGTCCGCCATCTGGATCGGGCTATGCGGTGGGATAAAGCAGTCAGCGCCGCCCTGGTACATCAATGGGTCATGCCAGAAGCTTTCCGGAATCTCAGCGCCACGCGCCTTGCGTACCAGCTCCACATGATTGACGTAGGCGCTGCCATCGGCCCAGTGATAGGCACGCGGCAACGGGCTGTGGCAGGCGGCCTGATCGAAAGCAAATGCCCCCGCTTCCAGACCATCGTTCAAACGCTGATACACCGCTTCCAGCTTGGGCTTGGCCACCGCCCAGTTATCCAGTGCGGCCTGCAGGGTGGCGGCAATCGCCGGGACTTCGGTGGCGCGGCTTAGGTCGCGGGACACCACGACGAGTACACCGTCGCGGCCTTGCTTCAGTGATGCGAGTTTCATCAGGATTCCTTGCCCGGCGCACGCCAGGAATTCACATATTCGGGAACATCCACACCGGCGGCGGCTTCGCCGACTTCCAGGGCGCGGCGGGTATCGATCATCACCGCCACTTCATCGATAAAGGTCGCCGGATCGGTCTGCGCCTTTTTCAGTGCCTTGGGGTGCGGACCGTGGGGGAAGCCGCACGGGTGCAAGGTGACCATGCCTTGCTCGATATTGTCGCGGCTGAAGAAGTTGCCACGGTGGTAGAACAGCACTTCGTCGTAGTCATCGTTGTTGTGATAGAACGGCACCTTGAGCGCGCCGGGGTCGCTTTCTACTGGGCGCGGAGTAAAGGTGCAGATCACAAAACCGTTGGCGACAAAGGTGGTGTGTGCCGACGGCGGCAGGTGATAACGGTGGCTCATCAGCGGGCGAATATCGCGCCAGTTAAGGCGCACCACGGTGTTGTCGCCATGCCAACCGACCACATCCAGCGGGTTGTAGGGGTAAGTCACGGTGCTGATCTGGCCACGGCGCTTGATGCGAATCTGCCAGGTGTTCTCGTCCTGCTGGGCCTTGAAAGCGTCATCGATGCGCGGATGATCGAGCACCGCCGGGTCGAAGATCGCCTGCGGGCCAAGCAGGCCCTTGTCCGGCAGCTGATAGGCGCCGTCGGTGCTCTCGATCAGCAGCATAAAGGTCGGCTCATTGGCCTCGATGCGCCAGGCGGTGCCGCGCGGAATCAGCAAGTAATCGCCGTCGCGGTAGGTCAAATGACCGAAGTCGCAGTAGAAGTGCCCTGCCCCCTCATGGATAAACAGCAGGTCATCGCCGTCGGCGTTGCGCACCAGATGGCGCATGGCGCCATGGGTTTTCCACACGCGCAGCTTCACATCGCTGTTATGCAGGGTCAGTGGCGCGGCCAGCGGGCAGTCACGCTCGCTGGAAATATCATTGAAGTTGAACGCATGGGGGCGCAGCGGCCCCTGCCAGTCGATCCAGCCGGTCGGCGGATGCTTGTGGTGCAGGTGTGCCGTGGGGCCAAAAAAGCCCTCGCGGCCCATCTCGCGCTCATAGGTGCCTTCGGGAAAGTCGCAGTGCGCCTGGCGCGAACACTCGCCTTCACGCAGGGGAAAACTGATCCAGTTACGGCTCATAACAGAACTCCATCGTGGGATAAATCCGGCCCCGCTTGCGGGGCCGAACCCGCTATCAGTCCGCGGAAATCACGCCGCGCTTGATCTGGTCTTCCTCGATGGACTCGAACAGCGCCTTGAAGTTGCCCTCGCCAAAGCCCTGGTTGCCCTTGCGCTGGATGATCTCGAAGAAGATCGGGCCAATCACAGTATTGGTGAAAATCTGCAGCAGGATGCCGTCATCACCCGGCGCGCCGTCGATCAGGATGCTCAGATCACGCAGTACATCCGTCGGCTCGCCATGCCCGGCCACGCGGGTGTCGACCTTGTCGTAGTAAGTACCTGGAGTGACCATAAAATCCACGCCATTGGCGCGCAGCTGGCGCACGGTCGCGTAGATGTCCTCGCTGCTCAGGGCGATATGCTGGATACCCTCGCCCTGGTACTCGCGGATAAATTCCTCGATCTGCGACTTGTCGTCGGCCGACTCGTTGATCGGGATGCGGATCTTGCCGCACGGCGCGGTCATGGCGCGCGACAGCAGGCCGGTGAGCTTGCCTTCGATGTCGAAGTAGCGGATCTCGCGGAAGTTGGCGATGCGCTCGTAGAAGCCCGACCACACGTCCATCTGCCCGCGTTTGACGTTGTGGGTCAGGTGATCCAACTCTTTCAGACCGACCGAGTTGTCGTTCGGCGTGCGGCCTTCGATGTACTCGAAGTCGACGTCGTAGATGGTCTTGTCGCCGAAGCGGTCCACCAGATACAGCAAGGAGCCGCCGATGCCCTCTACGCAGGGAATATTCAGCTCGCCGAAGTTGGCGTGGCTGCCCACCAGTTTAGCGCCCTGGGACTCCACATAAGCCGCTGCCTGGGCGGCGTTGTGCACGCGGAATGCCATGGCGCAGGCGCTGGGGCCGTGCTTCAGACCGAACTCACGCACGTGCCCGGTGGGGCTGCCGTTAAGCACGAAGTTGATGTCGTTCTGCTGGAACAGCCAAACCTCTTTCGAGCGGTGCTTGGCGGTTTCGGTAAAGCCCATGGCAGTGAACAGCTCACGCAGCTGCTGGATGCCTTCCGGGGTAGGCGCGGTGTATTCAACGAACTCAAAGCCGTCGGTACCGATAGGGTTGTGCTGTTCGATCTTGTTCACGGCGTTCATTGCGCCTCCTCGTTGTTGTTTTGATCAGCCGCTGCGTCAGCGGGATTGACCTCATAACAACCGAGCGCAGACCCGCTAACAAGCGGGCCCAGAGCACCCTGCCCCAGGCTTGGCCGAGACTTTCGGCAAGTTTTTAATACACCCAGGAAAACAGCACGTTTGCTGACTGCAACCACTCGCATCGCGTAACGAAAGATTTACAAAGCGGTCGATTTAACTGCCAGGTGCGAGACCGCACTGCCCCAGGCCTGATTGAAATCCACAACAAATCGCGGGCATGGCCCGCTCCTACGAGGAAACACCGGACGTAGGAGCGGGCCATGCCCGCGAAATAGCGATGCGTTTAATGCTTTGCTAGGAACCGTAGGGTGGATGACGCTTTACCCATCCACCAATGCGGCCTCGCGGTGGATGAAAAAGGCGTCATCCACCTTACTGATTTGCCCAACGCAGTTATCAGTGCTGCAGATGACCGTAGAGCTTGGCGTAGAGTCCGCCGTCAGCGATCAGTTGCTGGTGGCCGCCGTCTTCGGCGATGCTGCCGCCGTCGAATACCAGCACCCGATCAGCCTGCTTCACCGCGCTCAGGCGGTGGGCAATGATCAGCGTGGTGCGGCCATGCAGGAACTGGTTGAGCGCCTGGTGCAGGGCGTACTCGGTGGCGGCATCCAGGGCCGAGGTGGCTTCATCAAGAATTACCACTTTCGGCTCGGCCAGCACCATACGGGCTATCGCCAGGCGCTGACGCTGACCGCCCGACAAACGCACGCCTGAGCGGCCGACGATGCTGTCCAAGCCCTGCGGCAAGGCCTGGATGGTGTCGGCCAGTTGGGCGATTTGCAACGCTTGCCAGCAGGCTTCGTCACTTCGTTCGCGGCCCATACACAGGTTGGCGCGCACCGTATCGTTGAACAGCGCCGGATGCTGCAGTACCACCGCCACATGCTCACGTACGCCTTCCAGGCCAATCTCTTCCTGGCTGCTGCCGCCAAAACGAATGGTTCCGGCCTGCGGCGTATACAGCCCGAGCAGCAGCTGCACCAAAGTGCTCTTGCCGCCGCCACTGGCACCGACTATGGCGACCTTCTCACCGGGTGCAATGCTCAGGTTGAGGTGATCCAGCACCGGTTCATCGTTATAGGCGAAGGTCAAATCGCTGACCTCGATACCCACCGTATCGCGGCCCTTGAATGGGTCAACGCGGCTGGGGTATTGCGGCTCGTCCTTGCGTGCCAGCAGCTCATTGATCCGCGTCAGCGCGCCGCCGGCGGCGTAGAAGGCATATTGCAGGCTGAGCAGTTGCTCGACCGGGCCGATCATAAACCACAGGTAGCTGAACACCGCGAGCATCTGGCCAATCGACAGGTCGGAGAACAGCACGGTGAGCATGGCGGCGGCGCGGAACACGTCGATGCCGAACTGGAACAGCAGGCCGCTGGCGCGATTCGAGGCGTCGGTTTTCCATTGCGAGGCCACGGCGTAGTCACGCACTTCCTTGGCGCGGCCGCCGAGGCGCCCGAGGAAGAAGCCCTGACGGTTGCCCGCGCGGATTTCCTGGATGGCTTCGAGGGTTTCGGTCAGCGCCTGGGTAAAGCGCGAGGTGCTGTCGTTTTCCAGTTTTTTCAGGTGTTTGACCCGTTTGCCCAACAGCACCGTGGCGTAGATCACCAAGGGGTTGAACAGCAGAATCAGCAGCGCCAGCTGCCAGTGCATCCAGATCAGGATCGCCGAGGTGCCGGCCAGGGTCAGCACCGCCACCAGAAAGCGGCTGAGGGTTTCGCCGACAAATTTGTCGAGAGTATCCAGATCGGTGACCAGGTGAGTGGTCACGGTACCGCCGCCGAGGCTTTCGTACTCACCGAGGGAAATGCGCTTGAGTCGCTCGATCAGGCGCATGCGGATGCGGTAGACGATGTCCTTGGACAGCCGGGCAAACAGCCGCGCCTGCAGCACGTTGAAGATCAGTGCACCACCGCGCAGAAACAGGGTCAGCACCAGCATCAGGCCGATATAGCCGGCGGCGGTTTCCCAGTTGGCCGGCAGGAAGTTGTCCATTACCTTGAGTGCGGCATCACCGTCGTTGAGCAGCACTTCGTCGACCAGCAGCGGCAGCAACAGCGGGATCGGCACACTGCACAGGGTGGCAAACACCGCCACCAGATTGGCCAGGATCAGGGCTTTTTTATGCTGCAGGGCCAGCCGACGAATTTCCGCCCAACTCAAACGATCAGGCATGGGTAACCCGCTCCAGCCAACGCGCGAGCAAAGGCTGCAGCACATCCAGGGGTTGATAGCCGTTGGTCAGCAACGCCAGCTGGCCGTTGCGTTCGGCCAACAGGGTGGGAAAGCCGGCGATGCCCAGATCCTGGGTCCAGCTGAAGTCAGCGGCGGTGGCGGCTCGCTGCGCGGCGCTGTCGAAGGCTTCGGCAAACACGATGCGCGGAATCCCGGCGCGCTCGGCCAACTCCACCAGCACGCTGGCGCGGGTGACATCCACGCCTTCGGTATAGAACGCGCGCTGGATCAACTGAGTCAGCGGCCAGACCAGCTCGGGGGCCAGGTTGCGCGCCGTAACCAATGCACGGCAAGCAGGCTCGGTGTCATAGATCAAGCCTTCGGGCAAGCCGGCGTTGAAGTTGAACAGCTGACCGGTACTGGCATTCACCGCCTGCCAGTAGCCCAGGTAACGCACGCGGGCGGCAGCATCGATGGCCACACCATCACGGCGCAAGCCACCCAGCACCAACTGCAGGCCGACGCCTTCCGCAGCGGCCTGTTCGGCGAGGGACTCAAGCACCGGGGCAAAGCCCCAGCACCATGAACACATCGGGTCCATCACGTAGAGCAGGCGTGCGTGCATGCTTAAGCCTCGCGGTGTAGTCGGGGGTTGTAGCCCAGTGGATGTGGCTGATTGCGCTCTTTCGCCAGCTCAATCTGGCGCTGACGCTCACGGGCGCCGGCGCGGGTTTTCTCCGGCAGCGAATCCCAGCAGTGCGGGCAACTGACGCCCGGGGTATAGAGTTCGGACTGGCGATCTTCCACCGACACCGGGGTGCGGCAGGCGTGGCACTGGTCGTAATCGCCTTCGCTGAGGTCGTGACGCACGGTCACCCGGTTATCGAAAACGAAGCAGTCGCCCTGCCACTTGGTCTGTTCCTGCGGCACTTCTTCCAGGTACTTGAGGATGCCGCCCTTGAGGTGGAAAACCTCCGCAAAACCTTCACCAAGCATATAGCTGGAGGCCTTTTCGCAGCGGATACCGCCGGTGCAGAACATCGCCACTTTCTTGTGCTTGGCCGGGTCGAAGTGCGCTTTGATGTAGTCGGGAAACTCGCGGAACGACTTGGTTTTCGGGTCTACCGCGCCTTCGAAGGTGCCAATCGACACTTCGTAATCGTTGCGCGTATCGATCAGCAGCACTTCGGGGTCTGAGATCAGCGCGTTCCAGTCTTTGGGCTCAACGTAGGTGCCGACCTTCTGGTTCGGGTCCACGCCGGGCACCCCCAGGGTGACGATTTCCTTCTTTAGTTTGACCTTGGTGCGATAGAACGGCTGCTCGTCGCAGTAAGATTCTTTATGGTCGATATCGGCCAGACGCGGATCGAGATCAAACCAGGCCATCAAGCCATCGATAGCGGCACGCGAACCGGAAACGGTGCCGTTGATGCCCTCTTCGGCCAGCAGCAAGGTGCCTTTGACGCCGTTATCCAGCATGCATTGCAGCAGTGGCTCGCGCAGGTCATGGAAGTCCGGCAGGGAAACGAATTTATACAGCGCGGCGACAACGATCTTGTCAGTCATGTGCAAGTCCTTCAGTAGTCGCCCACGTAAAGGGCGGACCGGGATACAAAAAAATACGCCGGCCCAGGTGTGTTCACCTAGAGCCGGCGGGGGCGGCAGTTTACTGTCGTTCAAGCAACCCGTGTAGGGGCGAATTGTCTCAGAACCGGCGCAAAGCCTGGCGAGCTAGAGCCATGCAAGGCGAAAACAGGCGAGGAAGCGGAGTTTACGAACTGTAAATGAGCATTCCGAGCCTGTTTTTAACGCAGCAGGGCCAACGCGCAGCCGGCTTTAAGCCGATTCTCAGTGGCCGCCCTTGCAGGTCGGAGAATCCGGAGCCACGCCCTGCTGCGACCATTCATCGGGCGTGTAGGTATGCAGCGCCAGGGCGTGAATCTGCCCCATCAGCTCACCGACAGCGGCATAGACCTTCTGATGACGCTTGACCGCATTCAGGCCGGCGAACTGCTCACTGACGATCACCACCTTGTAATGGGTTTCCAGACCACGGCTGTGCATATGGCTTTCATCCAGCACCTCAAGGTGCTGGGGTTGCAGGCTCAGCAGAGCGGCTTGCAGCAAATCGACTTTCGGCATGGGTACTGTCACTCAGGGCTTCTTTGGAGTCAGCTTGCTGGTCATTTCCGCCAGCAGCTGGTTGACCTTGGGTACGGCTGCTTCCAGCTTGCCCTGGGTCAACTGCGCCGACTGCGCGGTCAGTGTCGGCATCTTCTCCAGGACTTTCTTGCCCAACGGCGACTCGTAGAAACGAATCAGGTCCTGCATTTCCTGCTCGTTGAAGTTGCTGGTGTAGAGCTTGACCATATCCGGCTTGAGCTTGTCCCAACCCACGGCTTGTTCCAGAGCCGCATTGGCCTGAGCCTGGTAGGTTTCCAGCACAGCCTTCTCGCTCTGCGGCGCATTGCTCTCGGCAAAACGCTGGGCAAACATCTGCTGCACCTGGGCATACACCGGTACCGCCAGCTTGTCGGCGCGGGCCAGCAGCAGGAAACGCTCGGCGTCAGCGGCGTGGCTTTTGGCATCAGCGAGCACCTGAGCACTACCGCACGTCAGTATTAAGGCAGCGCAAAAGGCAGGTAAACGTGACATGTACTACTCCTGAGGAAGGGAATGAGTGCTGTTGGACTCAATTGCCGGCATTTTGTGCCCAAGCGCGGGTCACACTCAAGTCAGTGAGCGCGTCGATCAACTCACACTACAACTGTGCACTGGCGCACTGCCTGGTTAAAGGCCAAAATGCCAGCACTTGCCGAGCAGGCCAATGCCTGTGCATGCTCGGCCAGATAAGCCATCTTCTGCTTCAGCGTGCCGGCGTTCAAAAGGCGAGGCACCAGCACACACATGGACGTGTCGATGAACAGCTTCACTCACCCAGAGCCTCTTGCCGCCATCGCGCTATGCGATAGCCACGGCCTGCTTAACCCGCAGGCCATCGGCTGGTCGCCCAGGCCGATGATCGATTGCGCGATCCCCGGGCACTTCGGCCGGCGCAAACGCTGGAACCATTGGTGCATCACCACCCCGCAGTGGATGCTCTCGTTTACCCAGGCCGACCTCGACTACCTGGGTTATGCCGCTGCCTACTTCCTTGATCTGCAAAGCGGCCAAGCCGTCGCCTACAGCCAATACCGCCTGTTCGGCCGCGGCTGCGACCTGCCAGATCAGCCGCAGGCCAGCCACGAATTCAATCACCCACGCCTGCAACTGCGCGTGGCTGAACACACCGGGCGCACGCGCATCACCATTAATGCGCCAGATATTGGCGGCCAACCGCTGCAAGTAGCCCTGGATATTCAGCGCCCTGCCCACCTGGACTCGGTCAATCTGGTCGCCCCGCTCGGTCCGCATAGCTTTCACGCCACCAGCCGCCAGCTGGGCCTGCCCTGCAGTGGCAGCGTGCAACTGGGCAAACAGCATTACAGCTGCGTCACTGGGCAAAGTTTTGCCTCACTGGATTTCGGCCGTGGCGTCTGGCCACTCAACAGCCACTGGACCCGCGCCGCCTTTGCTGCGCCGGGTGGTATCGCCGGCAACTTCGGCGCCGGCTGGACGGATCACAGCGGCCTGTCGGAAAACACCCTGTGGTTTGGCGGCGAACTGCAGCACCTGGACACCCCCATCACCATTACCCAGGCGCCGCACAACCCACTGGCGCCCTGGCAACTGCGCAGCCCGGATGATGCCGTACAGCTGACCTTCAGCCCACGCCAGCGCCACCAGGCCTACCGTCGGCTCGGGCCGTTCTATGCAGATACGCAGCAGTGGTTCGGACATTTCGAGGGTGTTCTGCGCGGCCCGGAAGGTGAGCGCGTGCCGGTCAACAACGCCCTTGGCTGGCTGGGTGAGACCCGCGCACGCTGGTAATCGGCCATCGATGTTGAACCTCTACTGATGCATAGCAACCTAAGCTGAGATACGCCCAGGCTGGCAATCGCCGACCGGGCAACTCGTTTGCTGCATGCGCAACCATCAGGAGAGCCGCCATGAGCCGCACTGAAACCGACAGCCTGGGCCCGATTGAAGTCCCTGAAGAGGCGTATTGGGGGGCACAGACCCAGCGCTCACTGATCAACTTCGCCATCGGCCAGGAGCGCATGCCCCTGCCGGTGGTACACGCTCTGGCGCTGATCAAGAAGGCTGCCGCGCGGGTCAACCAGCGCATTGGTGAATTGCCGGCCGATCTGGCCCGGCTGATCGAGCAAGCCGCCAACGAGGTGCTGGCCGGCCAGCATGATGAGCAATTTCCCCTGGTGGTCTGGCAGACCGGCAGCGGCACGCAAAGCAATATGAACGTCAATGAAGTGATCGCCGGGCGCGCCAATGAACTGGCCGGCAGCGGCCGTGGCGGCAAGACGCCGGTGCACCCCAATGACCATGTAAATCGCGCGCAAAGCTCTAACGACAGCTTCCCCACTGCCATGCATATCGCCGCCGTGCAGGCCGTACAACAGCAACTGCTGCCCGCCGTGCGCGAGCTGCGTGATGGACTGCAGGAACAAGCTGAACGCCATGCACGGCTGGTCAAGACCGGGCGCACACACATGATGGACGCCACACCGATGACCTTCGGCCAGGAGCTATCGGCCTTTGTCGCGCAACTGGGTTATGCCGAACGGGCCATCCAGGCCGCTCTGCCGGCCGCCTGTGAACTGGCCCAGGGCGGCACGGCAGTCGGCACCGGATTGAATTCACCGCAAGGTTTTGCCGACGCCATGGCCGCCGAACTGGCCGCTTTAAGTGGCCTGCCGCTGGTCAGCGCACCGAACAAATTTGCCGCCCTGTCCGGCCACGAGCCGCTGGTGGCGCTATCAGGCGCCTTGAAAACCCTCGCAGTCGGCCTTATGAAGCTTGCCAATGACCTGCGTTTACTGGGCTCCGGCCCGCGCGCAGGCTTTGCCGAGGTGCGCTTGCCGGCCAATGAGCCGGGCAGCTCGATCATGCCGGGCAAGGTCAACCCCACTCAATGCGAGGCGCTGTCAATGCTGGCCTGCCAGGTTCTCGGTAACGACACCACGATTGCCTTTGCCGCGAGCCAGGGCCATCTGCAGCTCAATGTGTTCAAGCCGGTGATCATTCACAACCTGCTGCAATCGATACGCTTACTCGCGGACGGCTGCCATAACTTCCAGCAGCACTGCGTGGCTGGCCTGCAACCCGATGCGGCGAAAATGGCCGAACACCTGGAGCGTGGCCTGATGCTGGTAACCGCGCTAAACCCGCATATCGGCTACGACAAAGCCGCACAGATCGCCAAGCAGGCCTATCAGGACGGCACCACTCTGCGCGAAGCAGCGCTGCAACTGGGCTACCTGAGCAATGAACAATTCGACGCCTGGGTGCGTCCCGAAAACATGCTGGAGGCGGGTCAACATGAGTGAAGCGGCAAAGAGCGGCGCAACACCACTGGAAGGTGATGGCAAACGCATCCTGATGATTCTCGGCACACCGAAGGGCAACAGCTTCTGCCATGCCCTAGGTGAAGCCTATGCCCAGGGTGCCCGTAGCAAGGGTCACGTGGTGCGCCAGTTGAAGCTAGGCGAGATGAGCTATGACCCGGTGCTGCGTGATGGCTACGAGCAAAGCCAGCAACTGGAGCCCGACCTGCTGGAAGCACAGCGGCAGATTCACTGGGCTGAACACCTGGTATTCGTCTACCCAGTCTGGTGGGGCGGCATTCCCGCGCTGCTCAAGGGCTTCTTCGACCGCACCTTTCTGCCGGGCTTTGCCTTCAAGTACCGCAACCGTTCGCAACTCTGGGACAAGCTACTGACCGGACGTACCGCCGATCTGCTGGTGACCATGGATACACCGCCCTGGTACTTCCGCTGGATCTATGGTGCCCCCGGACATCGGCAGATGACCCGTACCATCCTCGGCTTCAGCGGCATCAAAACCCGCCGCCTGGCCGAATTCGCCCCGGTGCGCCCCTCCAGCGAAGAGCAACGTCAGAGCTGGTTGCGCCGCGCGGAAAGCCTCGGCGTGAAAGCCTAGTCGCCGAGGTACTCACGGGCTTTCAGGCCGACAAAACGGCGGCCTGGGTTGTCATCGCTGGCACTCCACTCCTCGGGTGAGAACAGCTGAAACAGGCCAATGCGGCAAAGTGTGGGTACGGCCAGTTCCAGCTCACGCTCGACCTCGCCGCGCTCACCCTGGTTGTACAGGTCGATGTTGTGCAGCATGGTGGCCACCGTCCCCGTCTGTACACGGCTGCCATCGCGCAAGGTCACTGCCGGCAATGATGGCTCCCCGGCAGCAAGGATCTTGCCGTTAATCCGTGCCAATTCATCATTGCTCATTTCAAGACTCCTAAAGGAACCACGCCGCTCTTGCGGGCTTTCCAGCTGGCGACCAGCGATGGGCCGAGCGCCGTCAACGCCGAGCCCAGCACCACCAGCACCGCACCGCCATAGGCCAACCAGTTGATCTGCTCGGGCTGCACATGGTCAGGCCACCAGCTGGCGGCCAGCGCCACCGAAGCAAACGTCACCAACGGGGTGATGGCTAGCGCCGCGCTGACCCGTGAAGCCTCCCAGTGAGCCAACGCCTCGGCAAACGCGCCATAGGCCACCAGCGTATTCAGGCAGCAGGCAAACAGCAGCCAGCCCTGCAGCGGGCTTAACTCAAGTGCTTGCAGCGGGTGCGCCCAGGGCGTCAGCAATACAGCGCAGGCCAGGTAGATCACCATCATCACCTGCAGCGAGTTCCACACTGTCAGTAGCTGTTTCTGCGCCAAGCCATAGAACGCCCAGACAAACGCCGCCAGCAGCACGATCAGCACGCCAGTGGTGTAGGCCGTCAGCGAAGTCAGCAGCTCATCCAGACGTTGGTTGAAGAACAAGACAAAACCGATCAGCAGCACCAGCAAGCCCAGCCCCTGGCCGAGGCTGAAACGCTCGCGGAAGATAAAAATACTGCTGACCAGCAGCAGAATCGGCGCCACCTGAATCACCAGCTGGGTCGTACCGGGACTGAGCAAATTGAGGCCAACCAGATACAGCACATAGTTGGCGGTCAACCCGGCTATCGCCAGTAGCAGAAGCCAGGCGCCCTTCTTGCCCAATGGGCGGAATGCCGGCAGACGTTTGCTGGCTGCCAGGTAGGCGAGCAGGATGGAGCCGGAAACCAGCAGGCGAAACCAGGTCACCGTGACCGGGTCCATCACCTGCAGCACTTCCTTGAGTTTGATCGGCAGCACGCCCCACAACACCGCAGTCAGCAGCGCGAGAAACAAACCGTAGAGCCAGCGACCGGAAGAAATGTGCATAAAAGCCTCGCAACAGCACCGCAACCTTTGCCCTATGCAGGTTGGGGCAGCAACACAGCATTCTAGGTCGCCACTAATAACCGGCACAGCCACAGCCAGGCGAAGCTATTCGCGGCAACTGTACTGATGGCCGCACAGCATCAAGTCAGCCTTATGGCGTCAAAAAATATGAAAAACGGAAAAACCACGCCGAATTTCGGCAAAAACGACCATTTGTCGTTATTTAGTGCAGCCAGAAAAACGCCGTTTAGACTGACCTCAGCAGCTCATTTTGCGGGAGGTTCATTTATGTTCGGCCAGCGCAATATCGACCATAACCCAGGCACCCACTACCGCAGCGAACGCGTTAGCGCGGTCAACGGCCAGTTTTTCTTCTCCACCCGCGAGGGCACACTGGAAGGCCCCTACTTCAACCGAACGGATGCCGAACGCGAGATCGCCTTCTATATCCGCCGAATGATCCAGGCCAACGAGATCATCGAGAGCCGCGCGTTCTGAACGCCAAAACCAGCCAATAAAAAACCGCGACATGTCGCGGTTTTTTATGGCCTGCCATCCATGGCGGCCACCCTCCGGGCCGTCGCTACGCGACGTTAAAAATTCCCCCGGTAATTTTTTATTGGCTCAACTCCAGCGCTGATCAGCGCACCGCTTCAAACAGCCCGGTTGCGCCCATACCGCCGCCTACACACATGGTGACGATGCCGTAGCGCAGCTTGCGCCGTTGTAGCTCACGTACCAGATGGCCGACCTGACGCGAACCGGTCATGCCGAACGGGTGGCCGATGGAGATCGAGCCGCCATTGACGTTGTACTTGGCGTTGTCGATTTCCAGACGGTCGCGGGCATACAGGCACTGCGAAGCAAACGCCTCATTGAGCTCCCACAGGTCGATATCGGCAACGCTCAGGCCCTTGGCCTTGAGCAGTTTGGGCACCGAGAACACCGGACCGATGCCCATCTCATCCGGCTCACAACCAGCGGCAACAAAGCCACGGAAGAACGCCAGCGGCTTGAGGCCCAGCTCGATGGCTTTTTCCAGGCTCATCACCAGGGTCATCGACGCGCCATCGGACAGCTGCGAGGCATTGCCAGCGGTGACCGAACCGTCGTCGGCAAATACCGGTTTGAGCGCAGCGAGGCTTTCCAGGGTGGTGTCGGCGCGGTTGCAGTCGTCGTGAGCGACGATGCCGTCAACGATGCTCTTCTCGCCGGTGGCTTTGTCTTCAACCTGATACTTCACGTGCATCGGCACGATTTCATCGTCGAACAATCCTTCAGCCTGCGCTCGCGCAGTGCGTTGCTGGCTCTGCAGGGCGTAGGCGTCCTGCGCCTCGCGGCTGACGTTGTAACGACGGGCAACGATCTCGGCGGTCTGCCCCATCGGGTAATAGATACCCGGCACATCTTTTTGCAGCAGCGGGTTGAACAGGTTCTGCGTATTCATGCTTTTCAGGGTCATGGTGATCGACTCAACGCCGCCCGCCACGATCACATCGCTGCAGCCGGACGCCACCTGATTGGCAGCAATCGCGATAGCCTGCAGACCTGAGGAGCAGAAACGGTTGAGGGTCATGCCCGCCACGTTGGTGCCCAAGCCGGACAGCACCGCAACGTTGCGACCGATGTTCATGCCCTGGGCGCCTTCATTGGAACCGGCGCCAACGATGCAATCATCCACCAACGCCGGATCAATGCCGGTACGCGCCAGCAGTGCATTGACGCAATGAGCCGCCATGTCGTCTGGACGGGTCAGATTGAACTTGCCACGGAAGGACTTGGCCAAGCCAGTCCGTACGCTGTCAACGATCACCACTTCACGCATGTCGCACCTCATTGTTATTGGGTTGAGTTGCCAACAAGAATAAAGCCGGACAATCTCACTCAGCGATGATCATTCATCAGCCGTATGCGCGACCATCCTGTTGTCCACGTAAAACACTCACTCAGCCTTTGCCGAATGCCGCCTCAAGCGCCTGATTGATAGTGCGCAGTACCTTGATTCGGGCGAAGCGCTTGTCATTGGCCTCCACCAGCGTCCAGGGCGCGATTTCCGTGCTGGTGCGGTCGACCATATCGCCTATCGCATCGCGGTACAGCGGCCATTTTTCGCGGTTGCGCCAATCTTCTTCGGTGATCTTGAAACGCTTGAAGGGAATCTGCTCACGCGCCTTGAAGCGCTCCAGCTGGGTCTGCTGGTCAATCGACAGCCAGAACTTCACCAGCACCACGCCGGCTTCGCTGAGCTGCTCTTCAAAGTCATTGATCTCGCCATAGGCGCGCAGCCAGTCGCCGGTGCTGCAAAAGCCCTCGACCCGCTCCACCAGCACCCGGCCATACCAGGAGCGATCAAACACGGTGAACTTGCCGCGCGGCGGAATATGCCGCCAGAAGCGCCACAGATAGGGCTGCGCGCGCTCTTCTTCGGTCGGCGCGGCAACCGGGACGATGCGGTACTGGCGTGGATCGAGCGCACCGATCACCCGGCGAATCGCCCCGCCCTTACCCGCCGCATCATTACCCTCGAACACCGCGATCAGCGAATGGCGACGCATGCGCTTGTCGCGCATCAGGCTGGACAGTCGCGCCTGCTCGATCACCAGCTGCTCGTTGTAGCTGTCCTTGTCCAGCGCCTGGGTCATGTCCAGGCTGTCGATCAACCCACGCTCATCCAGGCTGGAAGTCAGCGGCGCAGCATGGGGATGGGGCACGGGGCGGCTCTTGGCCTTCAGCGCCGCCTGCAGCCCATCGAGCAGGATGCGCCCGACCGTCAGGCTGCGGTAATGCTCATCCACACCCTCCACCACATACCAGGGCGCGTAATCACGGCTGGTGCGGCGCAGCACACGCTCGCCGACCCGCACAAACTTGTCGTAGGTTTTCGACTGTTGCCAATCCAGCGGGCTGATCCGCCAGCTGTGCAGCGGGTCGTCCTGCAAGGCTCTGAGGCGCGCCTTCATCTGCTGCTTGGACAGATGGAACCAGAACTTGAAGATCAGCGTACCCTCATCGCAGAGCATGCGCTCCAGCCCCAGGGTGGTGTCGATGGCCTGGTCGAGCACGGCATTCTTGATTCGCCCATGCACCCGCCCCTGCAGCATCTGGCTGTACCAATTGCCGAAGAAGATACCGATGCGCCCCTTGGGCGGCAGTTGCCGCCAATAGCGCCAAGCCGGCGGGCGCGCCAGTTCCTCATCGGTCTGCTGATCGAAGGTGTTGACCTGAATCAGCCGCGCGTCCATCCACTCGTTGAGCAGTTTGACCGTCTCACCCTTGCCCGCGCCCTCGATGCCATCAATCAAGATAAGCACGGCAAAACGCCCTTGCTGCTGCAACTCGTACTGCGCCTCCAGCAGCGCTTCGCGCAGCGCCGGAGCCTCGGCCTCATAGGTTTCTTTATCGATGCTGCGGCCGATCTCGGCGGATTCGAACATAGCCCACTCCCTGACAATATCGGTTGAGCCTAGCGGATCGGCAGTGGCTTTGGCCAAAGCTGTTGCATCATTCAACTGCAGGCCGTTGATAACGTAGGCGAGGCAGGCAAGACAAGGCGAAATCGGCCGCTACGCAGCACAGCGGAGTAACAGCCGCAGGGCGAACGTAGTGAGTCAAAAGCGGAGTTTACGTGTTGTAAATAAGCATTTTGAGGTCGATTTCAACGCAGTATTGCCAACGCAGGTAGTTTCTCAACGGCCTGTCCGCGCCGCGTGATCAGTCCCTGCTTGGCCACCCGCGTCAGCTGACGCACCGTCTCTTCCAACTGCGCGGCGCTTGGCGCCTGGATCACCGCCATATCGAAGTGATTGCTGGCAAAGCGCGCCAGGGATTCGCCATCGCGAACAAAGTTGATCAGAAAGGTACGCGGGCCCGGCCAACGCTTGGGCCAGCCGTCGAGGTAGCGCAGCAAGGTCGGCTGGTGACTGCCGCCCAGGAGGATTTTCGGATTGTGCAGGGTTAGCCCGGATGTGATCGGGGCTAGGCGAATAAGCGGTTGGGGACAGTGCATCGATATGTCTCCGCCTCATTGAGTCCGCTGGGCAGCGGTGAGAGGCGACACCGAACCAGCGCTTTAGCGGAATTTCAAAGCCTCCGAAGAGTGCTTCTCAGGGCGCTGCAATCAGCAGTTAACCCGGCGCCCCGCAAGTAGCTGTTTAAATCGGCGCATGGGTCGGCATCCTAGAGAAGCCTGCGCAGCACTGTCAAGGCGCTCGGCTGCGGCCATACCCAACCACCCCAACCTTTGATTGGTGGCACCTCTCATCAGCCTGCCAGCCTGGCTGTTTGCCGCCGGCGCGCAGGCCGCTGCTCCGTCATCTGGGGCCTGAATCCAGGTCCGCGCCGTTTCACCCCGTAACAAACCCGCAGCACTGCGCCTGCAGCGGGTTGCGCACAACTTAGATGTAGCGCCCGTAGCAGAGGGCTACATGGCTGTTTACGGATACTGGCATGGTTCCTGCCAATACCCCTGGGCTGATGTACACGCCACGGGATGGGCGTTTTGGCTGCATGGACTGCCTTGAACTGCCCGATCAACCCTAGCGAGAGCACCAATGAACAACAATAAAACCCTGCTCGCCCTCTGCCTGGGCGCCGGTTTACTGGCCTCCGGCAATACTCATGCTTTCTGGTTCGGCTCCTCCGGCTACACCCAGACCAAATACCCGGTTGTACTGGCCCACGGCATGCTCGGTTTCGACAGCATCCTCGGGGTCGACTACTGGTACGGCATCCCCGCCGCGCTGCGCCGTGACGGCGCCAGTGTGTACATCACCGAAGTCAGCCAACTGAACACCTCGGAAGCTCGCGGCGAAGAACTGCTGGCCCAGGTAGAAGACATTGTCGCCATCAGCGGCAAGCCCAAGGTCAACCTGATCGGCCATAGCCATGGCGGGCCGACCATTCGCTATGTCGCCGCCGTCAGCCCTAATCTGATTGCCTCGGCGACCAGCGTCGGTGCGCCGCACAAAGGCTCGGCCACCGCCGACTTTATCCGTCAGGTGCCACCAGGCTCAGCCGGGGAAACCTTGCTCGCCGGCATCGTCAACGGGCTTGGCACGCTGATCAACTTCCTCTCCGGCAGCTCCAGCACCAGCCCGCAGAACGCGCTGGGCTCGCTGGAATCGCTCAACAGCCAGGGCGCGGCGCGCTTCAACGCCAAGTTCCCGCAGGGCATTCCGACCACCGCCTGCGGTGAAGGCGCCTACAGCGTGAATGGCGTGCGCTACTACTCCTGGAGTGGCACCAGCCCGGTGACCAATATTATCGACCCGAGCGACCTGCTGCTGGGCGCCACCGCGCTGACCTTCAAGGGCGAAGCCAACGATGGCCTGGTTGGTCGTTGCAGCTCGCGCATGGGCAAGGTAATCCGCGATAACTACCGGATGAACCACCTCGATGAGGTCAACCAGACCCTGGGGCTGACCAGCCTGTTCGAAACCGACCCGGTCACGGTCTATCGCCAGCACGCCAACCGCCTGAAAAACGACGGTCTGTAACAGCTTCGCCAGGGGCTACCCTCAGCCCCTGGCGTTTCTGCCCACCTCGCCGAATCCGTTTGTCCGTCTGAAGAGTGCCTGTGAAAAAATTTCTGCTGTTGTCCCCGCTGTTGTTCGCCGCCTGCCTGGCCCTCGCGCTGTACCTGCAACCCGTGGATATTCCCGCGCAGCTCAGCGGCGATGCGCCACAACCAATACAACGCCCGGATACACCGCCCGCCACACCAAGCCAGACCGACGCGCGAACCAAGGCCGAGCCATTAAAAACCCTGCCCGCCTCATTCGGCGGCACCACGGTGGATGGCGTCTTTCGCCTGGATGCCAACGGCAATCTGCTGATCAGCGAAGACATCCGACGGATCTTCGATTATTTCCTTGCCGCAGCTGGTGAAGAACCGCTGCGCACCAGCGTCGAGCGGCTGCGCGCTTATATCGCCGCAGAGCTGCCGGCCAATGCCCGCGAGCAGGCTCTGGCCCTGCTCAACCAGTACCTCGACTACAAACGCGAGCTGGTGCTGCTAGAACGCGAGCTGCCACAGATGGCCAATCTGGATGCCTTGCGTCAGCGTGAAGCCGCTGTGCAGGCGCTGCGCGCACGGATTTTCGATAGCCAAACGCAACAAGCGTTCTTTGCCCGCGAAGAGGCCTACAACCAGTTCACCCTGCAACGCCTGGCGATTCTGCATAACAGCCAGTTGGACGATGCCGGCAAAGCCGCCGCCGTCGACCAACTGCGCAACAGCCTGCCTGCCGAGATGCAGGACACCGTGCTGCCGCAACTGCAAAACGAACTGCGCCAGCAAACCGCGCAACTGCAAGCCGCCGGCGCCAAACCGGAACAGATCCGCCAGCTGCGCCAGCAACTGGTTGGCGCCGAAGCCACCCAGCGCCTCGAAGTGCTCGACCAGCAACGACAAACCTGGAAGAAACGCATCGCCCAGTACAGCACTGAAAAAGCCGCCATCGAAAACAACCCCGGCATGAGCGCCAGCGACAAACGTGCCGCCATTGCCCAACTGGCGGCGGAGAACTTCGATGAGCGCGAACAACTGCGCCTGGAAGCCGCCGAACAGCTGGCGACGCAGAACAAACCCAAACCCTGAAACGTAAAAAGCCCACCGAAGTGGGCTTTTTACTGGCTGCTGCCGAGTCGCTTAACCAGCGATGCGCTTGTCCAGCGACAGCTTGCCAGCACCTTCAATCAGGATCGCCACGCTGATTGCCAGCAGGGCCAGGGCAAACTCATAACCGTTGTTGCTCATAAAGAAGCCATTGGCCAGGTGTACCGTGGCAATCGCCACCACCATGGTCACTGCCAGCACCGCAGCCGCAGGGCGCGCCAGCAGACCGATGATCAGGGCAATACCGCCGAAGAACTCGGCGCTACCGGCCATCAGCGCCAGCAGGTAACCCGGCGCCAGGCCAATGCTTTCCATCCACTGGCCTACACCTTCCAGGCCGTAACCACCAAACCAGCCAAACAACTTCTGTGCGCCGTGGGCGGCGAAGGTGATGCCAGCGATGATGCGCAGCACGGTCAGGCCGTAGCCAGCTTGAGTTGCAACAACAGATTTGATCAGAGCGTTCATGTGCAGCAGTCCTTGTAGTGGGGAGTTGGTGGAACGAAGATTAAACCAATTAACCAATATTTAAAGCGGATAAAATCGCTATAAAATATCGAATTATTTAATAAATCGACATTCTCAACCTGCGCGCTAAGGCTCCAATAGATAGCGCTCGCGGTCATAAGCAAGGTAGTACTTATTCACGCTATTCACATAGCTGACCACGCCCATGCCCATCTGCTCCATCGCCACCCGTTCAACCTGAAAGAACCACTGGTTGGGGTTCAGGCCACGCCTGCGTGCTTCCGCACGCAGGCTCTGCACCCGTTGCGGGCCCATGTTGTAGCCGGCCAGGATAAAGGCCATGCGCTCGCGCTCATTAAGCTGCGGGCTGTTGAAGTAGTTGCGACGAATCATCGCCAGGTACTTGGCGCTGGCTTGCACATTGTTATCCAGCACGCCGATATTGCTGACGCCAACGCTGCGCGCCGCCGCCGGGGTGATCTGCATCAGCCCCGTGGCGCCACCGGCCCCGCGCGCGGCGGGGTTAAGGGTCGACTCCTTGAAGGCCACAGCAGCCAGAGCCAGCCAGTCGAAATCATGCTGGTTGGCATAACGCTGCAGCACCGGGCGCACTTTTTCTAGGCGCTGGCGTTCGGTGCGGCCCAGCGGGTAATGCACCTTGTACAACCGCCGGTAGACGCGCTGGAACGCCGCATCCTGATCCGCCGGGTCGCGGTAACCCTTGAGAAAGCGGTCGATGCTCGCGCCGAGCATCGGTGTGTCGCGGCGCACGTACCAGCGCATATCACCGTCGCTGGCCAATTGCAGATGACGGTCCAGGCGCAGCTTGGGCATCACCTTGGCCCAGCGCTCGGCAATTGGCTGCTCGACTGCCGTGACGCTGAAGATGCCGGCCTGGACCATTTCCAGCACGTCCTCGACTGCCAGGCTCGGGTCGACCCACTCGACGATAATCGGCGAACGCTTGCTGTCGATCAGGCGCTGGTTGACCGCCCGCACCGCCTCCCCCGCCACGCTGCCCGCAGGCAAGGCCAGGCTGCGCCCGGAGAGCTGTTCGAGGTTCTGGTAACGGCGGTTACCCTGTTTGGCGACGATGATCAGCGGCACATTGCTGCGGATCGCCGCGCTGGCGCTGAGCTTGCTGCCGCGCGGAATATTCAGCAGTTCACCGGGGGCAACCAGATCACCCTCGCCGCGCTGCAAGGCAGCCAGCAGTTGGTCCTTGGCGCGCGGAATGATCTTCAGTTTGAGCGTGCGGCCATCGCGCGAGTTGCGATTGAGGTACTGCTCGAAGGCGCGCATGCGCTGGTATTCGACGCCAATGCTCTGGCCTTTGACCTCACCCGAGCTGTTGCGGCTCTGGTTGACCAGTACGCGCAACTCACCACTGCTGCGAATGCTCGCCAGGTCACGGGCGGCCTTGGGCTGTTCGACTTCTAGCGGGCCAGCCACGCGCGCCACCGCTGTACACGACAGCAGCAATAGGCAGCAGGTGAGCAGCACTCGCAACATCAAGGCTCCAGGGGCGGAATCGGCCGACAGATCAGTGCAGCAGCTCGTCTGAACAGGCTGGGTATAAGGCAACTGACCCCTCGCGCGGGGCGCGGAGGTTGGCACAGCCCGTCCATGGATGCCAGCCAGCAATCACATACAACATCATGTTAAAGCTTTAAGTAGCTGTATTTGTTAGCTTTTAATCTATTAAATAAGCTCTGTTATGCTGCTCAATCAATTCAGCAGGTAGCACCATGCAACTCATCGACATCGGCGTCAATCTGACTCACCCAAGCTTTGCCGAACAACGCGAAGCACTCCTCGCTCGCGCATACGCGGCGGGCATCCAACAAATGCTGCTGACCGGCACCAGCCTGGCGGAAAGTCAGCACGCCCTGGAGCTGTGCCGGCAGTTGGATGACAGCGCCGAGCATTTGTTCAGCACCGCCGGTATTCACCCTCACGATGCCAGCAGCTGGAACAGCGACAGCCATGCGCAGCTCAAGGCCCTGCTGGCCGATCCCAGGGTGCGCGCGGTGGGCGAATGCGGGCTGGATTTCAACCGCGACTTCTCACCCCGGCCGCAACAGGAGCAGGTGCTGGAGCAGCAACTGGCCCTGGCGGTAGAACTGCAAATGCCGGTATTTCTGCACGAACGTGATGCTGATGAACGCCTGCTGGCGATCCTGCGGCACTTCCGCGACCAGCTGCCGGCGGCCGTGGTGCACTGCTTTACCGGGGAAAAGCGCGCGCTGTTCAATTACCTGGATATGGACCTGCATATCGGCATCACCGGCTGGATCTGCGACGAGCGCCGTGGCAGCCACCTGCATCCACTGGTCAAGGAAATCCCCCGCGGCCGCCTGATGCTGGAAAGTGATGCGCCCTTCCTGCTGCCACGCAGCCTGCGGCCGAAACCAAAGAACGGGCGTAACGAGCCGGCGTTTCTGGTTGAGGTGTTGCGTGAAGTGGCGCAGCACCGCGGTGAAACCGAACTTGTAGTGGCGGCCCATACCAGCGCTGCGGCCCAGGCCTTCTTCAATCTGCCTGCATTCAAGGGCGCGGCCAGCTAATTAGTCCAATTAGCGCAGTGCGGTTGATAAGGATCAATAGATCCACTGTGAGGTTGGCCGACACTACTGGCACTTTGCCAAGCCTTCACCTCACACAGAGACACCTGCATGGGCCATTGGATCAGCGACCTTTCCCTGAAGTACAAATTCTGGGCCGTAAATGCCGTAGCGTTCTTTACTACGCTGCTGCTGGTGCTCTACGCCCTGCACCTGGAACAACAGGTGCACCAGCACGCCGCCAAGCAGGCTGTGCAGCAGCAGGCACGTTTATTAAGCCAATGGCCGCAGGAGCTGGCCTTGCCGAAGGTCGGCAATCTGCTGAGCGTTGCCAGCGGGCAGACGCCACGCCTGCCGGACAATCAGGGCAGCGCCCTGGGCAACGCACGTGGTTGGGTCGACCTAAACGGCAGCGAGGGGCTGATCGGCGCCGAAGTCATCGTCCGTGAAGACGGTCAGCGCCTGGCCATCAGCGCTTCGGCCCCGAGTCTGACCGAGGTATTTTTCGACCGAGCGCCTAGTTACGCCCTGGTCGTTGCGCTATTGATGCTGCTGTTGCTGGCGGCCTCGCAGTTGCTGATTCGCTTTCTGCTCAGCCACCTCAACACCCTCAAGGACGTGATGCTGCAGGTGGAAAAGAGCGGTGACCTCAGCGCCCGCGTGCCGCTGGACTGCAAGGATGAAGTGGGCCAGATGGCCAGCGCCTTTAATGCCATGCAGGCCGGTTATCAGCGCGTAGTCGGCATTGTCGCCCAGTCGGCAGCGCAGTTGGATGAAGGGGCCGAACGCCTGGCCGGCAATATGCGCGACGTGCGCCAGGGCATGCTCGAACAGCAGAGCGAAACCGAACAGGCGGCCACGGCGATTAACGAGATGTCAGCCACCGTGCACCATATCGCTGAGCACACGGCTGATACCCGCGACCAGTCAAAAAACGCCGAACACCTCGCGCGCAGCGGCCAGCAGGCGGTCAACCGCGTGAGCCTGTCGATTTCCGGGCTGTCCAGCGGCGTGCAGCAGACCGCGCAGATGATCGAACAGCTGGCGGTCGACAGCCAGAAGATCGGCGGCGTGGTCAGTGAGATTCACGGCATTGCCGAACAGACCAATTTGCTCGCCCTGAACGCTGCCATCGAAGCCGCCCGCGCCGGCGAAATGGGCCGCGGCTTTGCCGTGGTCGCCGATGAAGTGCGCAACCTGGCCAAGCGCGTGCAGGACTCCACCGACGTGATCACCCAGATGATCAACACCCTGCAAAGCGGCACCCGCGATGCCGTCGACTTTATGCAGGACAGCTCGATCAAGGCCGATGAATGCGTCAAACAGGCCGGTGAGGCCGGCCAGGCGTTAGTCGCGATCACCGAATCCGTGGCGCTGATGCGGGAAAGCAATACGCAGATCGCCGTGGCAGCGGAGCAGCAGAGCCAGGTGGCCGAAGAGATGAACCGCGCGGTGATCCGCATCCGCGACGTGACCGAGCAGACCGTCGGCCAAACCGGTCAATCGGCCGTTACCAGCAGCGAGCTGGCCAACCTGGCTGGCGAGCTGAACAAGGCGATTCGCCAGCTCAAACTATAAGAGCTGGCGCAGGACGCTTAACCGAACACGGCGACAGTCTGCCGACTGATCGCCAGCAGCTCACCAGCCGGTGACCACAGCGCCGCCGCGACATGGCCGTAACCATCACGGGCATGTTCGATCTGCGCGCGGTACAGACACCAGTCCTGGGTGCTCAGCGCGCTCATCGGTTGGACGAACTCGATGGTCCAGGTCAATGAGCTGCCCGGCGCCGGCGCACTCAGGTGCGGCAGCACCGCAGGTGGCCAGGCATCCACCAGCGCCAACAGATGGGCCTCATTGGCAGGTTCCGCGCTGCCTTGGTCACGCAGGCGCACCCAGCCGCCCATTTCACGCGAAGGATTATTGGTAAAAGGCATGCCACCGAACGCCCAACGCATGGCCAGAAAACGCGTGAACTCAGGGGTGACGTTAGGGATATACGGCAGCTCCTGGCACTCCTCCACCGCCTTGGCTTGCGGCGCGGGATCGGCCTGCACGGCGATGCGCGACTCACGCCCGGCACCAAAGCTGCCCTGCACCAGGGTTACCACCTGGCCATCCTGGATCGCCCGGCCGAGCACCTGACTGACGGCCTTGCCTTCGCGCAGCACTTCCACTTCAAAGCGTACCGGCACATCGGGGGCGGCCGGGCCGACAAAGGTAATCGCCAGGGAACGCGGCGGTCGCCCGCTCGGCACCTGAGCGCGCATGGCTTCGTACACCAGCGCCGCCACCAGACCGCCAAAACTGGCGCGACCTTGCCCCCACTGCGCGGGAATCAGCACCGCCTGAGGGTTGTCGCGCACCGCCTGGAGTAATTCGGAAAAGCCCATAACCACCTCGAACACTGAAGATGCGGGTGATCTTAGGGCAAAGACGCCATCGAATGACACGACATTTCGGCCAAACAAGCCGAAGGTATAACGACTTTTCCGCCAATTCAGCCGCTGCTGCGAGCAAAACTTGCGGTCAATGCCTGCAGGGCCAGATCAGCCTGCTGCTCGGCACTTTGCAGCGCTTCACGCCAAGCCGGCACACACGGCTGCAAATCCGCTTCGGCTTCGGCGCGCAGCAGCCACTGCCAATGGTCGTGCCAATCGCCCAGGGCCGACTGCGCCTGTTTCAGCTGCATGCGCATGCGCCCGGACAACTCGGCCAGCTGCGGATAAGCCTCGGCGGCATAACGCAGACGTTTAACCAGCAAACGCAGGCGATGACGGTCATGGGCGGGGTCAAGCAGGGCCTTGGCCAATTGCTTGCGATCCCTGCGCAAGCGCTGCCTGATCAGTTTGTGCAGGCCACGCAGTTGCCCACTGCTGGCCGCCTGGCGCCACTGCTGCGGCCAGTCATCCAACGCGCTCAGCAGATGCGCCAACGGCGTACTGTCCAATAGCTGCAGGTAGCCCTGCTGTAACAGTGGCTGGCGCGATTGTACGGCGCTATCGAGCCCTTGCTGCTGCAGATAGCTCAACAGTACCTCAAGGTCGCGTAGTGGGCCGGTCAAGCGGCCTAACTCGGCCGCACGCTGCTGCAAGCCCTCACAGACGGCGACCGAGGATAACGGCCGCAACAGGCTGCGCAATTGACGCAAGGCAATTCGCAAATCGTGCAGGGCCTCGTCGTCAGTGGTCACGCGCAGCCGTTCACGGCAGGCAAACAAACGCATCTGAATGCGCAGTACGTGTCGTGGCACCTCATCAATCAAGCCTTGCATCGCCTCACTCCTGTGAAATTGCTCCCCAGCTTATGCGCTTATTGCTTAGCCACAAGTGGCCAATGGTCGCTATGAATCCAAACGGGTAAGCCGCCAAGGCAACGCCCGCCGCAGGGCCTTCAAATGCTGACGTAACTGCACGGCAGAAGGTTCCTGCCCGGCATAACGCTGCGCCTCGAAGGCCGCCGCAAACTCAGCAATCACCTGAGCCTGCGCGGGCAACAGCAGGCCTGCTCGCTCGGCGTAGTCACGCGGTCCTTCACCGGGTTTGCGCGGCACACCATGGCGCGCCAGCAACCCCTCGAAACGACGGAATAGCCGCTGCTGCACATCGCGCTCACGCAGCCAGGGCTTGAACAGCCAGAGTGATAGCAAACCAAGCAGCAATGCCCCGCCGCCGACCAAGCCAATCACCAACGACTGGGCATCCACCCGACCCAACCAGCGCTGGAGAAACTCCAGCTGCTGCTGGCTCTGATAGCCCAGCACCCAGCGTTGCCAGCCGTAATTGACGTTGTCCCAGGCCAGCCGCACCTCATTCAGCCAACTGAGGTTGCGGTAGCGCAGCGGCGAGAAAGGCGAATCTTCGAGAAAACTCTGTTCACCCGCCAGGGCCTCTTCCAAGCCCATGTCGATGCGCTCGGGCGCCACCTGGAAGGTCGGATCGACACTGACCCAGCCCTGCCCCTCTTGCCAGTACTCAACCCAGGCATGGGCATCAAACTGACGCACCTGCACATAGTTGCCGGCCGGGTTATATTCACCGCCCTGATAACCGGCTACCACCCGCGCCGGAATGCCCGCCGCGCGCAGCACATAGGTCATGGCCCCGGCGTAGTGGGCGCAGAAGCCGCTGCGGGTCTCGAAGAGGAAATCATCAATATTGTTTACCCCCAATGTTGGCGGGGTCAGGGTGTAAGCAAAGGGCTCGCGGTTGAAGTGGCTAAGTAGCGCCTGCACCAGTTGCTCGGGCTGCGGGTGCTCACGTTTAAGTTGTTCAGCCCAGGTGCGACTGCGTGGCTCGCCTTGATCCGGCAACTGCAACGCACGGCGTAGGGTTTCTGGAGGCAGTTGCGGCTCGCGCAGCGCATCGGGCCAAGAGGTAGCCTGATAGATCAGCGAACGATCCACCGGCTGCCGACGCTGCAGACGGAAATCGCTCATCTGCCGGGTCTGTTCCAGCGAGGTTTCCGCCACATCCAGGGCAAACAACCAGCGCTGCGCACTGGGCTGCATAACGATGCTGTAACTCAGCGCCTCGCCACGTTTCTGCCATTGCGCACCAGGGCCAAGCTCGGCGTAATCGGATTGCGACCAGCGCCGGCCATCAAAACGATCCAGGGTCAGCGCACGCCAGTACAACTCACTGCGCGGCGGCGTTGCGCCGTTGAAACTGGCACGAAACGCCAGGGCAGCGGAGCGACTCAGGTCAGCGATATCCGCCGGAGCCATGCTGTCCGACAGGCCCGTAGTCGCCTTGTCATTTGGTACTGGCAAGGACCACAGCGGGCCCATGCGCGGAAAGAATACAAACAGCAGCAGCATTACCGGCAGCGCCTGCAGCAGCAGCCCACCGGCCAGGCGTGCGGTCGGCCAGGGCTGGGTGGCCAGGCTGCTCTGCTGCAAACCAATCAGCGCCGCGAGCAAGGCGGTGACCGGCAACAGGCTGTAGAAGGCCATCAGCATGCTGTCATCGAACAGGTAAGCGGTGACCACCACAAAAAAACCGAGAAAGATCAGCACCAGGGCATCACGCCGCGTGCGCATCTCCAGCAGCTTGAGCACAAAGGCTGCGACCAGCAGCACCACCCCGGCATCCAGACCGATCAGGCTGCCGCGGGAAAGAAACACCCCAAGCGCTGCGGCAAGCATCAAACCGCCCTTAGCCCAGGCATTCGGGTAGCGCGCACGCATACGGAAAATCTGGATGCGCCAGGCTGCGCTGCCCAGCCACAGGCCGATGATCCACAGCGGCAAATGACTCAGATGGGGAATGATCACCAGCACCTGGGCTACCAGTAGCCAGGTCAGGCTGATCCGTGGGATCACGGCAATACGGCTCATGGTGCACGCCCGAATAGCGCCAGGGCGCGCAGACAGGCATCGCGGTGCAGCTCGCCGCTATCGGCGCCTAGCACCTGGCCCGGCAGGCTCAGGGCAAACGGCTGCTGACGTTCGGACAGCTGCAGCACCCAGTGGCAGAGCAGCGACAGGCGGGTTTCGACATCACCGGCCAAGGCGTCGAAATCCAGGTACAGGTCACGCCCGGTGATCGAGGCAAAGTCCTTGACCAGCAACCCCTGACCACGGGAATAGGCTTTCCAGTGCAGGCGGCGCTTGGAATCACCCGGCTGGTAGGTTTTCAGCCCCTGGTAATCGTCCACACCCTGACCATGGGGCCGACTACCCTCCTCGTCCTGATCCTCACTGGCGCCAGCGGACAGCGGCAGATCGCCAGGCAAGGGCCGTGGATAAACCAGTACGCGCTGATCCAGATCGACCCAACTCCAGGCCACCAGAATACCCAGCGGGAAACGGCTCTCGACCCGCAGACGCCCAGGCCGCAGCCAACCGCGCTGCAACGCCGGCAGGTTGAGCTGGCACTCGCTCACGCCTTCGGTTGGCACATCCAGGGTCTGCAATTCGGCCGGTGGCCAACCCAGGCTGACGGCCTGATGGGGCCGCTGACTGCTTTCCAGACGCACGCGAAAACCGGCGGGTTCGCCGACAAATACTGCCGGCGCACTGCCGGCCTTGAGGATCAACCCGGCCAGGTTGCGGTAGGTGTGCAGAATGGCCACGACAAACACCGAGGCCAACAGAAAGGTCAGGCCATAGGCCAGGCTGTTCTGATAGTTGATCGCCGCCAGCAGCATCAACAGCAGCGCCAGCGTAAAGGCCGCGCCGACCCGGCTGGGGATGATAAAGATTCGCCGCTGGTTCAGCCGCACGCTGCTGGCAGGCGGAATACGCCGGGCCAGCCAGCGGTTCCAGCGTGGTCTGAGCTGGGCGATCAAAGCGCCGGCACCTCACGCAGCAACCACTGCACCAGGCTACCGGCGCCATGTCCGGCAGGGTCGGCGCGCTCGCGCAGACGATGGCCAACCACCGAAGGCAGCACAGCCTGTACGTCTTCCGGAATCACATAATCGCGTCCAGCGAGGAAAGCCCAGGCCCGCGCCGCCGCCAGCAGCGCCAGGCTGGCCCGAGGCGACAGGCCCCAGGCGAACTGCGGCTGGGTGCGGGTGGCATCGACCAGGCGCAACACATAGTCGATCAGCGCATCGCTGGCGCGCACTTTCGGTACTTCGGCCTGCAGCAGGGCCAGTTCAGCGTGATCCAGCAGCGCCGGCAGAGTGGGCAGCACAGAGCGCCGCGAGTCGCCCAGCAGCAGGGCTTTTTCCGCCGCTTTGCCGGGGTAGCCGAGCGACAGGCGCATCAGAAAGCGGTCCAGTTGCGACTCGGGCAAGGCGAAGGTTCCGCCCTGGCTCACCGGGTTCTGCGTGGCGATTACAAAGAACGGCTCGGGCAAAGGCCGGGTCGCGCCTTCGATGGTTACCTGGCCCTCCTCCATGGCTTCGAGCAGCGCACTCTGGCTTTTCGGCGTGGCGCGGTTGATCTCATCAGCCAGCACCAGCTCGGCGAAGATCGGCCCTGGGTGGAAGATAAATTGCCCGGTGTCCTTGTCGAACACCGAGGTGCCGAGGATGTCACCGGGCAGCAGGTCAGAGGTGAACTGGATGCGCTGAAAACTCAGGCCCAATACCTTGGCCAGGGCGTGGCTGAGGGTGGTTTTGCCCATGCCGGGCAAGTCCTCGATCAACAGATGGCCCTGAGCCAACAAACAGGTCAACGCCAACCGCACCTGCGGCTCCTTGCCCAGAAGCACTTGATTGACCGTCTGCAGCACAGTTTCCAGTTTGGCGCGCATGTATCACTCCTTTAAGACCGATTGGCGATGCTACTGCGCCGCGCTGCCACGGCATAGCTGCTGGAAACCTTTACTGACGAACTTGTGAGCCATTCAATTGATCCAAGCCAACACCCACCTCGTTTGTGGTGTTTAGGCTAAAGGCCCGAACAGCGCTGGAGCACATCGAATGCAAGCGCCATCTGGTCATGACTGGCACGCCCTGCCAGGGCAACAAAGCCTGCAACACCTCAACAGCAGCGCCCAAGGCCTGGACAGTGCCGACGCGGCCCAGCGCCTGAGCGAGCACGGCCTCAACCTGCTGCCGCAACAGCAGGCCAGCGGGCCGTTAATGCGCTTTGCCCTGCAGTTCCATAACCTGCTGATTTACGTCCTGCTCGGCGCCTGCCTGCTTACCCTGCTGCTGGGCGAATGGCTCGACAGTGCGGTGATCTTTGCCGTGGTGCTGATCAATGCCCTGGTCGGCTTTGTTCAGGAAGGCAAAGCCCAGCACGCCATGCTGGCGATTCAGCAGATGCTCAGCCTGGAAAGCCGGGTGCGCCGCAACGGCCAGGTGCACAGCATTGCCGCCGAACAGCTGGTGCCCGGCGACTGGGTGCTGCTGGAGGCCGGTGACCGCGTGCCCGCCGACCTGCGCCTGCTGGAGACCCGCGACCTGCGCATTGATGAGGCCGCGCTGACTGGTGAATCCCTGCCCGTGGCTAAACACCAGGATGCCGTTGACGCCGCTGCCAGCCTGGCCGACCGCCGCAGCATGGCCTACTCCGGCACCCTGGTGAATGCCGGTAGCGCCGCAGGCGTGGTGGTGGCCACGGCCAAACAGACCGAGCTGGGCAAGATCAGCCATATGCTGGAAAGCGTGGTCAGCCTGCAAACCCCGTTGCTGGTCGACATGGCCAAATTTGCCCGCCACCTGACCCTGGGCATTCTCGTTCTGGCGCTGCTGACCTTTGCCTTTGGCGTACTGCTGCGTGGTTACAGCGCCGAGGACATGCTGCTGGCTGCGGTCAGCCTGGCGGTAGCGGCCATTCCCGAAGGTCTGCCGGCGGTGCTGACGATCATCCTCGCCCTCGGCGTGCAGCGCATGGCCAAACGCCGGGCGATCATCCGACATTTGCCAGCGGTGGAAAGCCTCGGTGCGGTGACGGTGATTTGCTCGGACAAGACTGGCACCCTGACGCGCAACGAGATGACCGTGCAGCAGGTGTTTACCGCCGCCCACCATTACCGCGTCGATGGCGTCGGCTATGCACCGCAAGGCAGCATTCACTGCGATGACGGCCAGCTGTGCCAGCTGGACGCCGCCGATGACCTGCGCGAGCTGGCCCGTGCCGGCCTGCTGGCCAATAACGCCAGCCTGCGCAGCGGCGAGAACGGCTGGTGCATCACCGGCGATCCCACCGAAGCCGCCCTGCTGACCCTAGCCGGCAAAGTCGGCCTGGAACTGCAGCATGAAGCGCGCAACCTGCCGCAGGTCGATGCCATCCCTTTCAGTTCCGAGCAACGCTGCACCGCCAGCCTGCACCATGACCATGCCAGCCATGGCCTGATCTATATGATCGGCGCCCCGGAACGCCTGCTCGAAGCCTGCAACCGTCAATGGCGCGACGGTCACCCCGAACCGCTCGACCCACGCCACTGGCATCAGGCGTTGGACAGCGGCGCCAGCCAGGGGCTGCGTATGCTCGGCCTGGCCATTCGGCCGCTCGGTGAACCGCAGCAGAGCCTCGATTATCAGGACCTGGACGGCGATTACGTGCTGCTCGGCCTGGTCGGCATGCTCGATCCACCCCGCGAGGAAGCCATAGCCGCCATCGCCGACTGCCACAGCGCCGGCATCGCGGTGAAGATGATTACCGGCGACCATGCCGGCACCGCCAGCGCTATTGCCCAGCGCCTCGGACTGGGCGATGGCAAACCGCTGACTGGGGCCGAGCTCGACAGCCTCAGCGACAGCCAGCTGGATCAGTTGTTGCCCACCACCAACGTATTCGCCCGCACCAGCCCGGCGCACAAACTGCGCCTGGTTGAACGCCTGCAAGCCTGTGGCGCGCGGGTGGCGATGACCGGCGACGGCGTCAACGACGCGCCGGCCCTGAAACGTGCGGACATCGGCATCGCCATGGGCATCAAGGGCACTGAGGCGGCCAAGGAAGCGGCGCAGATGGTGCTGGCCGACGACAACTTCGCCACCATCGCCCACGCGGTCGAGGAAGGCCGCACGGTCTATGACAACCTGAAGAAGACCATCTTGTTTATCCTGCCCACCAATGGCGGCGAAGCGCTGATCCTGCTGGCAGCCATCGCACTGGGCCTGACCTTGCCCATAACTCCTTTGCAGATTCTCTGGATCAATATGATCACCGCCGTCACCCTGGCGCTAGCCCTCGCGTTTGAGCCGGCAGAAGCCGACCTGATGCGCCGCCCGCCACGCGACCCCAAGGTCAATCTGCTCAGCCGCCATCTGCTCTGGCGCGTGCTGTTTATCGGCACGCTGATGACCCTGGCCAGCCTGGGCCTGTTCCTCTATACCCAGATGCTCGGCTGGAGCCTTGAAAGCAGCCGCACCCTGGCGGTCAACGCGCTGGTTGCCTGCGAAATCGGTTACCTGTTCAGCAGCCGGCGCCTCGCAGGGCCAGCAAACTTCGGTCTACGCGACAACCCGATGATCTGGGGCATGGTCGGTCTGTTGCTCAGCCTGCAATTGCTGCTCACCTATTGGCCGGCCATGCAGCAGGTGTTCGCCACCGCCGCCCTGCCGGCATTCGCCTGGGGTTGGTGCCTGCTGGCAGCGCTGGGGGTATGCGCCTGTGTTGAAGCGGAGAAGTGGCTGTTGCGGCGACTAAAACGCAGCCAGGAGCAGCGCTAAGCGCTGCCGGTACCCTTGCCTAAATGCTCTCGGCAGCCGCTTGCGGGGGCGTTTACAAGCGAAAGCGCCCCGCCATGCCCTGCAGCTCGCGGCCCAGTTCTGCCAGCTGAATGCTCGAGCTGGCGGACTCGTCCATGGCCAGCGCGGACTGATCGGCAATATCGCGAATCGAGGTAACGCTGCGGCTGATTTCCTCTGCCACCGCCGTCTGCTGTTCGGCGGCGGCGGCAATCTGCTGGTTCATCTCAAAGATCTGGCTGACTGCTGCGGCGATTTCCGCCAGCGCGCCTTCGGTCTGGTTGGCATCTGCCACCGTCTGCGTCACCAGCACGCCACTCTGGTGCATGTCCGCCACGGAGCGCCGCGTACCTTCACGCAGGGTGGCGATCAGGCCTTCGATTTCCGCCGTGGACTGCTGGGTGCGCCGGGCCAACGCGCGCACCTCATCGGCCACCACGGCAAAACCACGGCCCTGCTCGCCTGCCCGGGCCGCCTCGATGGCCGCGTTGAGTGCCAGCAGGTTGGTCTGCTCGGCCACGCTCTTGATCACATCCAGCACCGAGTCGATGCGCTGGGTGTCCTGGCTGAGGCGTTCGATGCTCTGGGTGGTGGTCTGCATGGCACTGGCCAACTGGTTGATCCGCCCCAGGGTCTGCTGCACCACAGCCACGCCGCTGTTGACCCGGCGATCCGCCTGTTCAGTGGAGGACGCCGCGGCCTCGGCATTGCGCGCCACCTCATGCACGGTGGCGGTCATCTCGCTCATGGCGGTGGCGACCTGATCGGTTTCGACCTTCTGTCCATTCACTCCCAGACGCGTTTGCTCGGTACTGGCTGACAGCGACTGCGCCGACGCAGATATTTGCAGCACCCCGCCCTGCAGGCGCCCGACCATCTCGCGCAGGTTGCTGGACATGCCCTGCATGGCCGCCTGCAACTGGCCGATCTCGTCGCCACGTTGCACCTCGACCTGCACGCTGAGGTCGCCTTCGGCAATGCGCCGCGCCTGCTCAATCACCTGCTTGAGCGGGCGCACGATCAGCAGGGTGATGGTCAGCGTCGCCAGCAGACCAATCAGCAGCGCCAGTGCCGTGGCCAGCACAATCAACCAAGTACTGGCCTGCAATTGCCCATTCAGGCTGGCCTTCTGCCGCCCATAGGCCTGATCGACCAGGGCCAGAATGCGCTCGGCCTGCTGCACCAGGTTCTGGTATTCGCGTTTTTGCTGCTGCAGCAGCCCGGTGTATTCATTGAGTCGGTCATTGAAGGAGTTGACGTTGCCGATCACCTCGGCCAGCACCGCCGCATAACCGGGGTCCTCCATGGCATCACGCAGCTCACCGGCTAGTTTCTGGGCGTCGATGGCTTCCTGAATGCTGGTCGGGGTCGCCTCGCCACTGCTGCGGCTCTGTTCCAGCAGCACGCGGGCTTGGTCCAGGGCGCGCAACAGCAACTGGTGTACCTGACTGATCTGCCCGGCCTGCAGCACGGACTCAGCACCCTGCAGGCCCTGACTGCTTTTCAGCAGATCAACGCCGTCTTCGGCCAGACCGTCCTTGAGCAGATCCAGGCTGTTGGACGCGCTCACCACCAGCCAGGTGGCGGCTTCCAGCGACAGGTGCATATTGTCGCTCTGCTCGACATAGCGATCGAAGGCCGCGCGATAGGCCGTCATGGCCTCGGCCACCTGCTCCAGCCCGGCGCGCTCGGCTTGCGGTAATTGGGCCTGCAACGCGGCACTGGCGTCGAGAATCTGCTGCGCCTGCTCGTGCAGCCGGGTGGCGTGTTGCTTGTCGCTGCTGAGGACGAAATCCTGCTCGCTGCGGCGGATCTGCATGACCTGGCTATTGATCGCGCTCATGCGTTCGAGCAGCGTCGAACGCGCACTGACATCGCGCAACGCCAGAAACCCAGTGGCCGCCACCAGCGCGGTGAGCGCCAGGACAATGCCAAAGCCCGAAGCCAATTTGCTCGCCGTGCTCAAACTGGCGACCCGCCGCTGCACCACAGTCCACATAGCTCCCCCTGCCGAATGACCACAAGGCAGCCCGGCGCTGCCTGCATTCAAGGTTGGCAACATAGGAGCACAGCCGTGCTGGCGACAAGCCAGCAGGCTGGTGCGTGGTGCTAACAGCTAAACAGAGGTCGTTTTTACGTCGATTCGTGCGCCTAGGCGTGGCCGCAGGCAGCCACGCGCATCAGCCAGGGCGGCGCATCTCGAAGGTATCGCGGGTACGGCTATAGGCCATGCCGCCCAGACGCCCGACCAGATCGAGCTTGTGCGCATCGATACGGCCCTGCTCATTGAGCACCGCATCGTCGATATGCGCCAACAGCACTTCGGCGAAGATCAGATGGCAATTGGGCTTATCTGCCGGGTAGGCCTGAATCTGCGCCACCCGGCACTCAAAGGCCACCGCCGCACCGACCACCCGAGGCGGTGCGACTCGCTGCGAAGGCTGGCTGGCGATGCCGCACTGCTCGAACTCGCTGATGCCGTAGGGCAGCACCGCCGCACTGGCATTCATCGCCTCGGCCTGGGCAAAGGACACCAGCTGAATCACCAGCTCGCCGCTGGCCTGCACATTCAGCAGGGTGTCCTTGAGGCCACCATCGGCGCGGTGATTGACGTTGACCATCAGGGTCGGCGGGTCATCGCTGATCACCTGAAAGAAGCTGAACGGCGCCAGGTTGTTAACACCCTCGGCCGATTGGCTGGAGACCCAGGCAATCGGTCGTGGGGTGATGGTCGACGCCAGCCAGCGGTAGCGTTCGAGCGGTTCGAGTGCGCTGAAATCCAGTTGCATCAGCGGCCTGCTCGCGACTCACGGATATAGAAACGGGCACGCTCGGACTTCGCCGTACAGCCCTTGTAACCCTCGAACTGCTGCTGGGTTTTCGCCGCCGTCAGCAGCGACAACGCCTTGGAGTAACTCACCGTACCGGCAAAGCCCTCAGCCTTGGCCAGGTCCAGCTCGCGCCAGGCGGCGTCCAGCTGATTGGCGCAGCTGTTGCGATAAGCCGTTTTCCCCGCACAACCGCTTAGCACCAACAGCAGCATGGGCAACACGATCCACAGTTTCATCAGGTAACTCCTGCAAATAGACAGACGATTGACTCGGCAGCACAACGCATCGCCGTCAATGTTCGCGATGCATCAATACAGCCAGTAAGACGCGTAGAACAGAGAAAAGTGCCGACACTACTGAAACCGCTCTAGCCAGCCACAGCGGGTAAACTCGAATGCGCTGGATACTAGCAAATCGCGCCTTGGCGGCGCGCGGCACGGCGCGTATGTTCGCGAGATAAATAGTGATGGGGGACGTCAGGATGAGTAAGCGCATTGCCCTGGTACTGGGCTCCGGTGGTGCGCGCGGTTATGCGCACATCGGCGTGATTGAAGAGTTGGAAGCCCGCGGTTATGACATCGCCTGCATTGCCGGTTGTTCCATGGGCGCGGTAGTCGGCGGCATCTACGCCGCCGGCAAACTCAATGAATACCGCGAATGGACGCAGAGCCTGGATTATCTGGACGTGCTGCGCCTGCTTGATGTGAGCTTTCGCCTGGGGGCGATTCGCGGTGAAAAGGTCTTCGGCAAGATTCGCGAAATAGTCGGCGAGATCAATATCGAAGAGCTACCCATCCCCTTCACCGCCGTGGCCACCGACCTGACCAACCAGCAGGAAATCTGGTTTCAGGAAGGCTGCCTGCACCAGGCCATGCGCGCCTCGGCGGCGATTCCCAGCCTGTTTACCCCGGTGGTGCAAGGCAAGCGCATGCTGGTCGATGGCGGCCTGCTTAACCCTTTGCCCATCGTCCCGGTGGTATCCGCGCACTGCGACCTGATTATCGCGGTCAACCTCAACTCGGCCCATCAGCAACACTACGAGCTGCCGATCATCGAACGCGCACCGGCGCTCAAGGGCCGTTTTGATCTATTGATGAGCTCGCTCGGCTCACGCCTGCCTTCGTTCAAACGCAAACCCGGCGAAGACGACGAGCTGCTTCTGCTGGAAGACCAGAGCCATGCAGTCCAGCCTGAAGCCATCAACCCCTGGCAGCAGAACGCTCGCGGCAGCCTGGACAAACCCGCCGCGCCGAAATCCGCCAGCGGCTCGCGAGTCGCCGACCTCAGCGGCCCCGCCTCGCTGCTGGAGCTGATCAACCAGAGCTTCGAAGTGATGCAAACCTCTCTGGCCCAGTACAAGATCGCCGGCTACCCGCCGGATATCCTGATCAACGTGCCCAAGCGGGTGTGCCGTTTCTTCGAGTTCTACAAGGCGCCGGAGCTGATCATGCTCGGCCGGCAGATCGCCAGCGATACCCTCGATAAGTACGAGCGTGGCGACCGTTAAGGGTTGCTCTAAACAAAACTGTTTGAGATCTCGCGAGCTAGAGTCCTGCAAGGCGCTACGTTAGTAACAGCCTCCTGCTGGTCAAAACAGGCGAGGAAGCGGAGTGTACTGTTGTACATGAGCATTCCGAGCCTGTTTTTAACGCAGCAGGGCCGACGCGCAGCAGATCGTAAGCCTTACGCCGATTCACGCAGGCGATAGCCAACCCCGGCCTCAGTGACGATAAAACGCGGTGCGGTGGGGTCGTCGCCGAGCTTCTGCCGTAGGTGGCCGACCACCACGCGCAGGTAGTGGCTGTCCTCGCCGTGGGTTGGGCCCCAGATATCTTTGAGCAGTTGTTGCTGGGTCACCACCCGACCGATATGCCGCGCCAGTTGCGCCAGCACCGCGTACTCCTTGCGCGTCAGGCTGACCTCGACGCCATCGAGGCTGACTCGGCGGTAAGCGAAATCCACTTGCAGCGGGCCGCTGCTGACCGCCGCGCTGGCCTGCTCCACACCGCCGGCCAGGCGCAGCAGCACGCGCACGCGGGCGAGGAATTCCTGAATGCCAAACGGTTTGGTCACGTAGTCATTGGCGCCGCCATCCAGCGCCAGTACCTTCTCGCCCTCACTGGCGCGCACTGACAGCACCAGTACCGGCACTTGCGACCAGGCGCGCAGCTCGCGCAGCACCTGTTGGCCGTCCATATCCGGCAGGCCGAGGTCGAGCACCACCAGATCCGGCTTGCCCAGCGCGGCCTGGGCCAGGCCTTCCTGCCCAGTAGCGCCTTCCAGCACCTTGTAGCCCTGGGCCGTAAGGCTGATGCGCAGGAATTTGCGAATCTGCGCTTCGTCATCAATGACCAGAATGGTCGCGGGGTTTTGGCTCATCGGTTATCCATCACTGTTCTTCTTCCATCTGCGGCTGCGTGTGCAACGGCAGGTGCAGGGTCAGGCTTGCGCCCAGGCCATCCAGCCCTTCGCCCACCGTCACTCGGCCACCATGGGCGCCGAGCATGCCCTGGCAGATCGCCAGACCCAGACCAGTGCCCTGCCCGCCGCGATCACCCCGGGCAGCGGTGTAGAACATATCGAAAATCTTCGTGCGCTCATGCTCGGGAATACCCGGCCCCTGGTCACTGACAATAAAGCGCAGTTCTTCGGCATCCGCCTCGATGGCCACACGCAAACGCCCCTGGGGCGGGGAAAAACGCGCCGCATTCTCCAGCACATTAACCAGCGCCTGTTCGATCAGCGCGGCATGCACATAGAGCAGCGGCAGCTGTTGCGGCACCTGTATATCCAGCTGCAAGGCGGATAACACCGGGCGCAGGCGCTGGGTCGCACTGGCCACGATATCCGCCGGGGCCACCCAGTCACGCGCCAGTTTCAGCCCGCCATGGCCCAGGCGAGTCATGTCTAACAGGTTCTGGATATAGCGGTCGAGGCGCTCGGCCTCATCGCGGGTGCCTTCCAGCAGCTCACGGCGATCCGCCAGGGGAATCTGCTCACCCAGCGCCAGCAGGCTGTCGATCGAGCCGCGCATGGCGGTCAGCGGCGTGCGCAGGTCATGGGACACCGACGCCAGCAGCGCGCTGCGCAGTTCTTCGGTCTGCCCGTGCAGGCGTGCGGCTTCCAGGTCCTCGGCCAGTTGCGCGCGTTCCAGGGCCTGGGCCAACGGCTGGCCCAGCGCCGTAAGCAGGCGCCGCCGTTCAGCCGGCAAGGCCCTGCCATCCTTGGGGCTGATACCGAGTAGCAACAACGGCCCCTCTTCGCCCGACAATGGCAACCACCACCAGCGCCCATCCGGCAAGGTACCGGTGCCCAGCCCGGCCGGCTGATCGTGCTGCCATGACCAATCCGCCGCTGCGCGCTCCAGATCAGTGAGCAGGCGCTGCGCACCCGCCTCCACCTTCCACAGCGCATCCGGGCTACGCGATAGCAAGCTGACCTCGACGTCCTGCCACAGGCCCAGCTGCTGCATGGCGGCGGCCAATACCGCCTGGCGGTCGGTGGCCGCCGTCAACTTGCGCGACAGTTCCAGCAGTGAACTGGTCTCTCGCTGCGTTTCACGCAGGGCCTGCAATTGCTGACGCTGGCGGCTGGCCAGATTGCCGGTCAGCCCAGCCATCAGCAGAAAGAACAACAGGGTCAGCACGTCCTGCTGACGGTCGATGGTCAGGGTCAGGGTCGGCGGAATAAACAGAAAGTTGTACGCCAGGAACGACAGCCCGGCGCACGCCATGGCCGGGCCCAGGCTGCTGCGCACCGCCACCACCAATACCGCCGCCAGCAAAATCAGCGAGATATTCGGTAATTCCAATACACGGGATAAACCCAGCGCCACGGCCGAGGCCAGCAGCGTAGCTATTAACGCCAGCAGATAGTCACGCCAGATCACCGGCTGGCGCCGCCGCGACAGGGCCGGGGCATTGCTTGCCTCGGTATCCAGCACGCTGATTTCCAGGCCCTGCCCGCGCTGCAGCAGGCGCTCCGCCAGGCCCCGGCCGAGGTGCCAGATACGCCGCAGGCGTTGCCGGCTGCGGCCGACCAGAATCAGGCTGGCGCGGCGTTCGCGGGCGTGTTCGATCAGGGTTTTCGCCACCTCGCTGCCGCGCAGGCTGACCACCTCACCGCCCAGGCGCTCGGCCAGTTGCTGCGCGCCCTGCAGGTAGCTCAAACGGGTTTCATCGCGCTCACCGCCGGTGTCCACATAGACCACCGACCAAGGCAGATGACGGCGCTCGGCCACCCGGCAGGCATGCCGCACCAGGCGCTCGGCCTGAGCATCGCCGTCGATGCCGACCAGCAGGCGGCCGCGCAGCGCAGGCGCTTGCTGACCTTGCTGGCGGTAGCGTCGACTCAGGTCCGCATCGACCCGCGCCGCAGCAGTCTGCATCGCCAGTTCGCGCAACGCGGTGAGGTTGGTCTGGCTGAAAAATGCATCGATGGCGGCGCGCGCCTGCTCCGGCACATACACCTTGCCTTCGCGCAGGCGCTCCAGCAGCTCGCGCGGCGGCAGGTCGATCAGCAGAATCTCGTCGGCTTCCTGCAACACCCAGTCCGGCAGGGTTTCACGCACCTGCACGCCGGTGATGTCGCGCACCTGATCATTCAACGCCTCGAGGTGTTGCACGTTGACCGTGGTGTACACGTCAATGCCGGCATCCAGCAGCTCCTGCACATCCTGCCAACGTTTGCTGTGGCGGCTGCCGGGGGCATTGCTGTGCGCCAGCTCATCGACCAGCAGCAGCTTTGGCGGCTTGGCCAGAATGCCGTCGAGGTCCATCTCGCTCAGCGCCACGCCACGGTATTCCAGACGCTGCTGCGGCTGTTGCGGCAAGCCGGTAAGCATCGCCTCGGTTTCCGCGCGGCCATGGGTTTCCACCACCCCCACGCGCAGGTCGACGCCCTGGCGCAACTGCGCCTGCGCCGCCTGCAACATGGCGTAGGTCTTGCCCACGCCAGGTGCGGCACCGAGAAAGACCTTTAGCCGGCCACGACCTTCTCGCGGCATTTCATCGAGCAGGGCATCGGCGCGTACAGCATCACTCATGCAGGTTACTCAGCTTTGGCGGGAGGCGAATTGTCGGCCAGCGCCAGGTTAAGCGCCAGCACGTTGACCACTGCCGGGCCAACCAGTGGCTTTTCCACATGCTGCTCAATCAGCCGTTGCAGACTGGCCGCAGGAATGCCTCGCGCCGTGGCAATCCGCGCCACCTGATAACGGGCTGCCTCGGGTGACAGATGCGAGTCGAGACCGCTGCCGGAGGTGGTCACCAGTTGCATGGGCACGGCGCCCTGGCCTTCAGCCTGCAAGCGCTGGGCATCTGCAGCGATACGCTCAGCCAGCGCCGGGTTGCTCGGTGCCAGGTTGCTGGCACCACTGGCTACGGTGGCGTAACCACCGGCTGATAGGCGCGGCTGAAACCACTGCGCGCCCTCGAAGGGTTGTGCCAGTAGAGCACTGCCGAGCAGCTCGCCTTGCTGATTATGTAACAGGCTTCCATTGGCCTGCGCCGGGAACGCCAGTTGCGCCACGCCGGTAACGGTCAGGGGGTAAACCACACCGGTGACCAGGGTCATAAAGGCCAGCACGCTAATGGCTGGGCGGAGTTGTTTGAGCATGATAAATCTCCAGATTCTGTGTAGCCGGATGCAACCCGGGCCCGGAGTTCATCCGGGCTACGGATTGCGCTTGCTTAAACGAGGCCGATGGCCACCAACAGCAGATCAATCAGCTTGATCCCGACAAAGGGCGCCAGCAGGCCGCCCAGGCCGTAGATCAACAGGTTGCGACGCAGCAGGCTGGCGGCATCGGCGGCCTGCACACGCACGCCGCGCAGGGCCAGCGGAATCAGCGCGACGATGATCAACGCGTTGAACACAATCGCCGAGAGAATCGCGCTCTGCGGGCTGTGCAGCTGCATCAGGTTGAGTGCGCCGAGCTGCGGGTAGATGCCGGCGAACAGCGCTGGGAGGATGGCGAAGTACTTGGCCACGTCGTTGGCCACCGAGAAGGTGGTCAGCGCGCCGCGGGTCACCAGCAGCTCCTTGCCCACCTGCACCACGTCGAGCAATTTGGTCGGGTCACTGTCCAAGTCGACCAGATTGGCCGCCTCACGCGCCGCCTGAGTACCGTCGTTCATCGCCAGGCCCACATCGGCCTGGGCCAGGGCCGGCGCATCGTTGGCACCGTCGCCGCACATGGCGACCATCTTGCCTTCGGCCTGCTCACTGCGGATGCGCTGCAGTTTCTTCTCCGGGGTGGCTTCGGCGATCACGTCATCGACGCCCGCTTCGGCGGCGATGGCGGCGGCGGTCAACGGGTTGTCGCCGGTCACCATCACGGTGCGGATGCCCATGGCACGCAGCTCGGCGAAACGCTCGCGAATACCCGGTTTGACCACGTCCTTGAGGTGAATGGCGCCGAGCAACTGACCGTCACCGGCTACCAGCAAGGGTGTACCGCCGCTCTGAGCGATTTTCTCGATTTCACGGGCCAATACCGGCGGCACGTCGCTGCGTTCGATGCCCAGATACAGCAGCACCGCATCCACTGCACCCTTGCGGTAGCTGTGGCCGTTGTAGTCGGCGCCGGACAGGCGCGTCTCGGCACTGAAGGCAATCGATTTGATCGCACTGCGCTCAGGCTCAACCATGGTATTCAGCGCACGCAGGTATTCGACAATCGACTTGCCTTCGGCGGTGTCATCCGCCAGCGAAGCCAGCAAAGCCGCGTCGCTAAGCTGCTTGCCGGAAACCCCCGGCGCCTTGTACAGCGCGCTGCAACGGCGGTTACCAAAGGTGATGGTGCCGGTCTTGTCGAGCAGCAGCACATGCACGTCCCCCGCCGCTTCCACCGCGCGGCCGGACTTGGCGATCACATTCAGACGCACCAGGCGGTCCATGCCGGCGATACCGATGGCCGAGAGCAAGCCGCCGATGGTGGTCGGAATAAGCGTCACCAGCAACGCCACTAGGTACACCAGCGGCAGGTCGCCGCCAGAGTAACGGGCGAACGGCTGCAGCGTGGCCACCACCACCAGGAAGATCAGGCTCAGGCCGATCAGCAGAATATCCAGCGCCACTTCGTTCGGCGTCTTCTGCCGCTTGGCGCCTTCAACCAGGGCGATCATCCGGTCCAGGGTCGACTCGCCGGGGTTGGCGGTGATCTGCACCAGCAGCCAGTCGGAAACCACCCGGGTGTTGCCGGTGACGGCTGAACGGTCACCACCGGACTCGCGGATTACCGGCGCGGATTCGCCGGTAATCGCCGCTTCGTTGACTGCGGCGATACCTTCGACGACTTCGCCGTCACCGGGGATCAACTCGCCGGCCTCGACCCGCACGATATCGCCCCGGCGCAGGCTGCTGGCTGCCACGGTCTCGAACTGCTGGCCATTCTTGCGCCGCGCATTCAGCCCCTGGCTACCGGCCTTGAGGCTGTCAGCACGGGCCTTGCCACGGCCTTCAGCCAGCGCTTCGGCGAAGTTGGCAAACAGCACGGTAAACCACAGCCACAGAGCAATCTGCACGGCCAGGCCGGTGGAGACTTGTGGGTTGGGGATAAAGCACAGCACGGTGGTGATCACGGCCGTCAGCTCAACCACCAGCATCACTGGTGAGCGCAATAGCTGGCGTGGATCAAGCTTGACGAAAGCCTGGCGCAGCGCCGGCTTCCACAGTGCAGCGAGCGAGGTTTTCGGCTGTGCCTGGGCGCTGTTCAGCGCCGGGCTTTTTACTTGAGTTTGGGCATTCATCATGGTTCTCCCTTAGAAGCCCTGGAACAGAGTCAGGTGTTCGGCAATCGGGCCGAGGGCCAGTGCCGGCAGGAAGGTCAGACCGCCGATCAGCACAACGGTCAAGGTCAGCAAGGTGACAAACAGCGGGCCGTGGGTCGGGAAGCTGTTGCTGCCCACCGGCGAGCGTTTCTTCGCTGCCAGGCTGCCGGCAATCGCCAGAATCGGCAGGATGTAACCGAAGCGCCCAAGCAGCATGGCCAGGCCAATCATCAGGTTGTGGTACGGGGTGCCCGCGCCAAAGCCGGCAAAGGCTGAACCGTTGTTGCCGGTGCCCGAGGTGTAGGCATAGAGAACCTGGCTAAGGCCATGCGCGCCTGGGTTGGTGATGGATTCAGCAGGTCCTGGCAGAGTGGCTGCAAGGGCACCCAGAACCAGCACACCAAGCGGCATCACCAGCAAGGTGGCCACCAGCAGGCGTACTTCGCGGGCTTCAAGCTTCTTGCCGAGGTACTCCGGGGTGCGGCCGATCATCAAGCCGGCGAGGAAGACCGCGATCAGCACAAACAACAGCATGCCGTAGAGGCCAGCACCGACACCGCCGAAGATCACCTCACCAAGCATCATGTTGAACAGCGGAATCATCCCGCCCAGGGCGCTGAAGCTGTCATGCATGGCGTTGACCGAGCCGTTGGAGGCGGCCGTGGTGGTCACCGCCCACAGCACCGAAGCCGTGGTGCCGAAGCGGCTTTCCTTGCCTTCCAGCGAACCGCTTTGCTCAATCGGCAATGCGGCCAACGCCGGGTTCGGCTGATGCTCGGCATACAGCGTGCCGCCCAGACCGACACTGAACAGAATCAGCATGCAGGCCAGCAGCGCGCGGCTCTGGCGCAGGTCTTTGACGTAATGGCCGAAGGTAAACAGCAGCGCAGCGGGAATCAGGATGATCGAGGCCACCTCGAACAGGTTGCTCCAGGCCGTGGGGTTCTCGAACGGATGCGCCGAGTTGACACCGAAGAAACCGCCGCCGTTGGTCCCCAGCTGCTTGATGGCAATCTGGCTGGCTGCAGGCCCAAGTGGCACAACCTGATCGGTGCCGCCGATGGTGTGCGCGGTGACGTATTCGAGGAAGGTTTGCGGCACGCCCTGCCACACCAGAAACAGCGCCAGAACCAGGCAGAACGGCAGCAGGCCGTAGAGCGTGGCGCGGGTCAGATCGACCCAGAAGTTGCCGACGCTGTTGCTCGAACGCCTTGCGATACCGCGGCAGAACACCACCAGCACGGCCAGGCCAACCGCTGGGCTGACGAAGTTCTGCACGCCCAAGCCAACCATCTGGCTGAAGTAGCTCATCTGCGCTTCGCCGCTATACGCCTGCCAGTTGGTATTGGTGACAAAGCTCACGGCAGTGTTGAACGCCAGCGTCCAATCCAGCCCTGGCAATTGTTGTGGATTGAGCGGCAAACGGCCTTGCAGCATCAGGATGCTGAACAGCGTCAGCAGGCTGATCAGGGTGAAGGCCAGCAACGCCAGACTGTAGGTTTTCCAGTCCTGCTCGCGGTTGCTATCGACACCGGCAAGCCGGTAACACAGCCGCTCGACCGGCTGCAGCACCGGGCTGAGCCAGGTTCGCTCGCCCTCCATCACGCGGTACAGGTAACGCCCGATAAAGGGCGCCGGCAGCAGAACCAGGACAAAAAACGCCAGGATCAAGGTGAAATCGTAACTGTGCATATGCGCCCCTACGCCTGATCAGCGCGCAGCAGCGCAACCAACAAATAAATGAAAAGTCCCAGGGCCAGGCCTAGGGACACCCCGTCGAGAATGCTCATGTGTTTGCTCCTTGTTACGGTGGCTACCGCGTGGAGCAAATTGTCGGCAACCAGGGCGTAAAGGAACGAGTGCGGGCGATGCTGCCCGGCATAAAGAAAGCGTAAAGATCGCCGGCCGCGGACAAACAAAAACGGCCAGGCGCCCTGCTTTACAGGTCGTCTGGCCGTTTTTACCGCGCAGGCTACGCCGGTGGCGTAGCGCTGAAGGCTTTACTGAAGGGTGCTTTCAACCTCGCTTTCGTCCAGCAGCACTTCATCGGCCGGGGCTTCATGGCCCATGCCAGCCAGACCGCCACCGCTGCTCATGGCCAACGCCACGAACTGGTCCACGGTCATCTGCTTGCCGTTGAAGGTCACTTGGTCGTTGGCGTAGTGCAGGCTGGAGCTGATGTCCTCGCCCTGCAGCACGGCCAGCTCGCTGGCCACCGCCATACCACTGGCCATTTCACCGACCATCGCAGCCTGCTGAGCAATTGCTTCCTTGTCGGTTTCCCCGGCCAGGGTGGCCTGCACGCCGATCACATCAGTAATCATCGCCTTGGACACCAGCAACTTGGCATCCAACTGAGCGATCAACTGCTTGGCCAGCTCAGGCGCCGGCAAGTCAAAGGACACCGGCTTATCCAGGTCCAGACCAAAGCTGAAACTGCTCTCGCCGTTGGCGGTCTTGAACGCGAGTTTTTCCAGGGCCAGGCCCGGTTTGCCGGCCAGCAGTTTTTCCAGATCGGCCTTGAACTGCGCGGTCTGCTCGTCGGTCAGCTGCGGCATACCGCTTTCACTGTCGACCTTGCCGCTCTGCAGCAGCGTGCCGTACAGCTCGACCATCGATTGCAGGGCCGCCGCGTCGAGGTTCTTCACGGTCCAGAGCATCTGCGAGGAGCCGATGTCGTTGCCCTGGTAGCTGATCATGCCGACGTCATAGCTGTAACGCGCCGACAGCTGCTGGTTGGCTTCGCTGGTTTCATCACGCTGGACGAAATCCTTGAACAGGATGGGCGCGTTCTCGCCAATCTGCAGCTCGATCTGCTGCAGACGCACCTCGTTCTGCCCCAGGTAGAAATCGCTGACGCCCTTGCGGGTGTTGCTGGTGAGGTTCATGCCCTTGAACTCAAGGCGCATGCTTTCATCGGTGGCCAGGGTTGAAGTGACTTTGAAGCTGTCCATCACGCCGCTTGCGCTGATTTTCTCGACATTGGCGCTGCTGTCGAAGTCGATTTCCAGGCCGCTGAAATCGATATTGGTCTGCTCATCCAGCGCCATTTGCAGCGGTTGCACACGCAGGTTGCCGCTCAGCGAACGGTCATAACCGAGGCTGACCTGGCCCTGCAGCGGCGCACCGCCCTGGCTGCCGGCGAACCATTTTTCCAGCTCCGGGCTGCGCTCCAGCGCATAGTTGCTGGTGGCCATAACAGGCAGCAACTTGAGGCTTTGCAGTCGCGAAAGCGGGAAAGGCCCGTGCTCGATGCGGTCAGTGACAAACCACTCGAAGTTGCTCGGCGATTCGCCATCCAGGCTGCCGGCAAACTGAATGCGGTAGCGCGCGTTGCTGCTGAACAGCTGGCGCTCCAGGGAAACCAGCTCGATGGTGGCGCTGAGGCCCAGGGCCGGCAGGGTTTTGCTCATATCCTGGTTGGCTTGCTGAATCGAGGTTTCCAGCACCGCTGGAAGTTGCTGACCGGTGTACCAGGCACCTGCGGTGCTCAACGCGCCGAGAACGACAACTGCGCCAAGGGCGCTGCCTGCAATTTTCTTCATGGGGGGTAATCCTGCGTGTCCGTTAAAGGTGTGGGGCTTCCCTGCTACCGCCTATGCCACTGCACAGCAGTGTTGCGGTTTGAGGCGCGGCGTTGGGCTTGCGGCCAACGCCTGGCTGCGCGAGCCGTGGGGCGGCCGCGAAGCGCAGCAAGGCTACCACCGCGGCCACAGGCGACCAAGACGCCGCCGGGGAAATTTGCCAAGAATGCCAACCGGCTCGAACTGCAGCGCGGTCTTAGCTGAGCGGCTTATCGGCCGCCTCGGTGCTTCTCGCAGCGGTGTTTACAACCGGGCTACCGACCCAGTCACTGAGCAGGCTGTAGGCCACGGCCAGTAAGGTGGGGCCGAGGAACAAGCCCATAAAACCGAACGCCAGGATGCCGCCGAACACCCCGAGCAGCACCACGATCAACGGCAAGTTGCCGCCACGGCTGATCAGGTACGGTTTGAGGATGTTGTCGACGCCGCTGATCACCAGGAAGCCCCAAATCAGCAGGAATACACCCATGCCGACTTCGCCCTGCCAGAACAGCCAGGCCACCGCCGGGCCCCAGATCAGCGGCGGCACCATGATCAGGCTAAAGCCGAAGGTCATGATGCCGAGCACCAAGGCCCCGGGGACACCGGCGATGGTGAAACCGATCCAGGCCAGGATCGCCTGCGCTGCGGCAGTACCGATCACCCCGTTGACCACCCGCTGCACGGTGCCGGCGACCAGTTCCAGATAATGTTCGGCGCGATCACCGATCAGACGCTGCAACAGGCTTTCGGCAAACGCCGCCAGGCGCGGCCCGTCACGGTAGAAAAAAAACACCAGAATCAGGCTCAACGCCAACTCCAGCATGCCACCACCGATCTGCGCACTGCGCGCCAGCAACCAGTTGCCGACTTGCCCCAGGTACGGCCGCACGGTGGCGAAAAACGCCGCGCCCTGCTGGTCAATGGTCATCCAGAAGCCCACCAGACGCTCACCAACAAATGGCACGCCGGCCAGCCAGGCGGGTGCCGGCGGCAAGCCGTCGACTTGGAAATCCTTGATCAAGGCGGTGACATCCTTGATGTGATCCGCCAGATTGAAGCCAAGCATCACCAACGGCACGGCTACCACCACGGTCCAGGCCAGGGTCAGCAGCCCCGCAGCCAACGCCTGACGACCGCCCAGCAGGCGGGTCAGCACGCGCATCACCGGCCAGCTGGCAAACGACAACACTGCCGCCCAGAACAGCGCCGACCAGAACGGTGCCAACACCCACAGGCTGGCGCCCAACAGCACCAGCAGCAGTATCTGCACCAGCAAACGATCGTTATTGGCCATTCAAGCAGCTCCCTGCACAACGCAAAAAGGCTCTGCCACAAGGGACAGAGCCGGATCAATTAACAACAAGAGTACCGAGAGTGGCGTCTTAGCGCAGCACGTTGAGTTGCACGCCGCTCACATCCGCCTCACCCAGCTCCAGGCGGCTGGCGCGCACGCGCTGCTCAACCAGCGCTTCACGCCAGGCTTCGGCTTGAGCGCCGCTGATGGTGACACGCAAGGTGCTGTCGAGCTTGAGGCTACGCGCCAGCAGCTCAACCCAGGCAGCGCTGGGTTCGACCTGCTTGGCCAGGCGCAGTTCACCGGTGCTTTTCAACTGGCGCTGCAGGGTGGCTGGGGTCGGCAACAGCTCACCCAAGGCTGCATTGGCCGTTAGCAACTCGGCATGCAGGTAGGCGCGCCGGTTACCACGGGTGATGCTGTACAGCGCCAGCAGGCTGTCCTGGCGCGGCTCGGCCAGGCGCAGCAGCGCGTAAGTCTGCTGGTCATCCGAGCCGGTCAGGGTGGCGTTGTCGAATACCGCGTTGGCCCACAGGCTGCTTGAGCCGCACTCGCGGCCCACACACCAGTAGAGCAATTCGGCATCCTCGGCTTGCAGGGTTTCACGGGCGCTGGCGAACACCTCATTGGCCGAATGAGTACGCGGCAACTCGTAGGTCACCGCAGTGACACGGCCCTGGGCTGCTACTTCGCGCTCATATCGCAGGGTGCCGCTGATGCGCCGAATCGTCCCTTGCGGGTAGATGCGCTCCTGCTCGGCAACATCCTTGAAGCTGACAATCTTGCTCCCGGCAAAGCGCGGTAGCACGTCGAGGTCCTGGCTGCCGGCCACGTCGGCCCAGACAACCGCGCTGGCCAGCAGCAGGCTCAGAGCGAGGCAGTAACGATTAAGGCGGCTCATTTGATCAACATCCCTTGGGCAGCTTTAACAATTTTCTCGCTGTCTTCCTCGCGCTGCGGTACCAGCAAACCGCGCTGCACCGCAGGGCGTTCAGCCAGCTCAGCCATCCAGCGCTGCAGATGCTCAAGACCATCAACCGAGACGCCAGCCCAGTCATGGATGCGCACCCACGGGTAGGTGGCGATATCGGCGATGCTGTAGTCATCGGCCAGGTACTGCGACTCACCGAGGCGCATGTCGAGCACTTCATAAAGGCGGCGGGTTTCGTGCTGGTAACGGTCGATGGGACCCTGCAGCTTTTCCGGAAAGTAGCGGAAGAACACATTGGCCTGGCCCTGCATCGGGCCGACCCCGCCCATCTGGAACATCAGCCACTGGATTACCCGCGAACGGCCCTTGGCGTCGCTGGGCAGCAGTTGGCCGGTTTTCTCAGCGAGATACAGCAGAATGGCGCCGGACTCGAACACCGCGAAATCATCATTGGCGCGGTCGACAATCGCCGGAATGCGGCCATTGGGATTGATCTTGAGAAAGGCCGCAGCCTTCTGCTCCTGCTTGTCGAAACTCAAAGCCTGCACGTTGTACGGCAGTTGCAACTCTTCCAGTGCGATGGACGCTTTATGGCCGTTGGGGGTGGCGGCGGTATACAGGTCGATCATGCGAATCTCCGTGGGTATCGCCGACACCTTTCCCCAGTTGCCTTTAGCAAGTCAAGGCGCGCCCAGGAAAGCTTTGAAACAGTCTGCTACCAAGCCCGCGCCCGCATCGTCATCCAGGTGCAGATGGTGGCCGCCAGGCAGCTGTGCTACCTCGATGGCCAGGCCCTCGACTAGCTGAGTAATGCTCGGCTGCGCGAGCAGCATGCCCTGCTGCGCCATCACCAGTTTGGCCGGGCATTGCAGGTTGCGCACAAACGCCAGCGCATGGGCGTGGGTCAGGCGCAGCGGCGATGGCAGTGTCAGGCGGCTGTCGGTACGCCAGGTGTAGCCACCGGGCACCGGCATCAGGCCGCGCTGGGCGAGCAATTCTGCCGCTTCACGGCTGACCGCCCCTACCCCACGCATACGCGCCTCTACCGCACGGTCAAACTCCGCATACACCGGTTTGCTCTTGCCGGCCAGGGCCAGCTGCGCCTTGAGCGCTTCGCCGAGTTTCTGCGGCGCCGTGTCCGGTTCGCCAGTGTAGGGAATCAGCCCATCGATCAGTGCTAGGCGCTCGATACGCTCCGGCATGGCCGCCGCCAACAGCACGGAGACAATCGCCCCCATGGAATGCCCGAGCAGGGAAAAACGCTGCCAGCCGAACTGCTCGGCGACCTGCAGCACATCGTGGGCATAGTCCCAGATGGCATAACTGCTGCCCGGCGGGCGGTGATCGGAATGGCCGTGGCCGGCAAAGTCCAGGGCGACGATACGCAGCCCCGGCAACAGCGGCGCCAGGCGAGAAAAGCTGGCGGCATTGTCCAGCCAGCCGTGTAGAGCAATCACCGGCACGCCATCTTCCGGGCCATACAGGTGAGCGGCCAGTTCGATATGCGGCAGACGTAGACGGACTTCTTCGAAATTCAGGCTCATGCGCTTTGCTCGCTTGCAGGTTGCCCGGCCCAGCGCTGGAACAGCTTTTTCAGCAGCTCAGCAGTGTCCTGCGGGCGTTCCAGGGGAAACATATGGCCGCCGGGCAGCGTCAGGTATTCGCCCTTCGGCACGCGTCGTACCAGATGGGCGTGATGCGGCAGTACCACCCGGCTGTGCCGGCCACGCACCATGGCCAGCGGCACTTTCAGCTGCTGCGGCCGCCCCGGACTGGTGTGCGGCACGCTGCGGTAGATGCTGATTTCCGTGGCTGGATCAAAACGCAGGCGCAGGTTATTGCCCGCCGCTTGCAGGCCGTGTTGCACGTAGGCATCCAGGCATTCGGGATCGAAGCGGCGGAACAGGCCTTTACCGGCGAAATAGCCGCGCGCCTCGGCGAGGTCGACAAACTCCTCACGCCGACCCAGGGTGCGCCCGGCCGGGGTGATGCGGTCGATAAAGCCAAAGCGTTTGGCGGCGCGAATCACCATCTTGTCGGCCAGGGTCAGCACTGGCGAATCAAGCATCACCACGCCCAGATACAGCTCGGGGCGCAGCAAGGCGGCGTGGTAATGCAGCACGCCGCCAAGGGAATGGCCCACACCCCATACCGGTTGCTGGTTGGCTTCGAGGTGATGGATCAGCTCATCGACCAGGTTGCTCCAGTTGTCATTCACCGGAAAGCGCGGGTCATGGCCGTGCTGCTCCAGATGCTGCACCGAATAGTCAGGCGCCAGCGCGGCAAACAGCTTGCCGTAGGTGGCCGAGGGAAAGCCGTTGGCATGGGCAAAGAACACAGACTGGGTCATGGCGGCGGGCTTATCTGGGAAGTTGCCGATGATTGTCCGGCAGCATCAGCGATGCAGCAATGACAAAACGGCCAGTGAATGACGGCACTATAGCCAAAGCTGATGGGAGGCCCGCCAGCCAGAGTAGTGGCGGGCCATTAGAGCGAAGTTAACGCAGCGCCGGGCCGTTCTCACCCAACGGCACAATGGCCATGGTCAGCCGGGAAATACAGCTGGCCTTGCCATCCTCGCCACTCAGGCGGATGTCCCAGACGTGGGTGGTGCGCCCCAGATGCACGGCGCGCGCGACCGCCGTGACCCGGCCGCTGCGCAAACCGCGCAGGTGGTTGGCGTTCACTTCCAGGCCGACGCAGTAGAACTTGCTGCTGTCGATGCACAGATGGCTGGCGGTGGAGCCGAGGGTTTCCGCCAGTACCACCGACGCGCCGCCATGCAGCAGGCCGTAGGGTTGGTGAGTGCGCGCATCGACCACCATGCTGGCGGTAAGCGATTCGTCATCGAACGACTCGAAGCGGATATCCAGTTGCTCGCCGATGGTGTTTTTCAGAAACGCGTTGAGCTGTTCGAGATTCGGGGTTTGCTGCCAGAGGGCCATGGTCAGTCCTTTAGGGTCGATTCAGCCAGAACGTGGCCGGCACACTGCATGCCGGCCACACGCCTGATCACTCGTGCCAAAGCACCGCTTCGCTGCGAGCGGTCCACTCGTCGAAGCGTTCGCCATAGGCGCCCTCAACCACCGCGCGCTTGATCTTCAGCGTCGGCGTGAGGAAGCCGTTATCCACCGCCCAGACTTCCTTGACCAGCACCAAGCGCTGCAGCCGCTCGTGTTTGTCGAGGCGCTGATTGACCTCTTCCAACAGCTTTTTCAGGCTGCTTTCCAGCTCGCTCCGCGCGCCGTTGAGGGCTTCGCTGCGACCAACATCAGACAGCACACACAGCGCCATGGGCTGGGCCATACCATCGCCGACCACACACACCTGCTCGATGCGCGAATGCTCACCCAGGCGGTTTTCAATTGGAGCCGGGGCGACGTACTTGCCTTTGCTGGTCTTGAAGATTTCCTTGATCCGCCCGGTCAGGCGCAGGTTGCCCTCGGCATCCTGCTCACCCTTGTCGCCAGTGCGCAGGAAGCCATCGGGGGTGATGGTTTCTGCAGTCTTTTCCGGGTCTTTGTAATAGCCCTGCATGGTCGCGCCGCTGCGCACTTGCACCTCGCCATCCTCAGCGATGCGCACCTCAACGCCGGGGCTGTTCTGACCGATCCAGCCCTGTTTGAACTTGCCCGGCCGGCACACATGCGAATAGCCGCAGTTCTCGGTCATGCCGTAGACCTCCAGCACATCCAGGCCCAGGCGCTTGTACCAGTTGAGCAGCGCCTCAGGCACCGGCGCCGCACCAGACAGCGCATAACGCACGGCATCCAGGCCCAGGCCGACCAGCACCTTTTTGCCGACGATGCGGCCGATGATTGGCAGCTTGAGCAGGAAATCCAGCTTCTCTGCCGGCATCTTGCTGTAAACGCCCATCTGGAACTTGGTCCAGATCCGCGGCACGCCAAACATCACCGTTGGCCGCGCGCGCTTGAGGTCTTCAAGGAAAGTATCCAGGCTTTCGGCAAAGAAGATCGTCTGCCCGGCGTAGATCGATGCCAGCTCGACAAACATGCGCTCAGCCACATGGCACAGCGGCAGGTAGGACAGCACCCGATCCTGCTCACAGACGCCAAACAGTTCGATGGCGTGGCTGGCGGCAAAGCCGAAGTTATTGAAGTGATGCATCACGCCTTTCGGCGTGCCGGTGGTGCCGGAGGTGTAAATGATGGTGGCGAGCTGATCGGCAGCCGCCTTGGGGTTGTCCTGAATCGGCGTGCAGGCCTGCAGGTCATCCCAGGTAAAGCTGAACTCGCCCTGCGGGCGCAGTGGCAGGCCGATAGTCGGCACATCCTGCGGCACACCGGGGGCCATGGCCGGCCAATCGTCCAGTTTGCCGACAAACACCAGCGCTGCCTCGGAATGGCGCAGCACCTGGCCGACAGACTCGGCAGTGAGATTGGGATAGAGCGGCACCGAAACGTGCCCAGCCATCCAGATCGCCAGGTCGGTGACGATCCAGTGCGCACAGTTTTTGGAAATGATCGCAATGCGGCTGCCCTGCGGCAGTTCGCGGCTACGCAGCCAGTTGGCCGCACGGCGCGCCTGCTCGCCGACATCGGCCCAGCTCAGCTCCTGCAGCTGACCGCCCGGCAGCGGCTGCACCATGTAGCGTTTATTCGGGTGCCGAGCCTCACGCTCATAAAACACCTCAAGCGGCAAACGGATTGCATCAGCCACAGGGCTTCCTCCTTTGTTGTTTTTGTGGAGCCAACCAAGCAATTGCTTGGTTTGACTATTCCACGCACAAAGGCGGCCCGCAAGAGGAGAAATGTTTCGGTGTGTAGTGAGGCGTCAGGAACGGGCTGGGTGTTTATGGATAGCCAACGCCATCAACCCGGCGGCCAGCTCGTCGCCTTCCAGCAACGCTAGGCTGGCGGTGTTCATGGGCAACGGTTGCTGACGATGACCATGGATCAGCAAGCCCGCCAAAGCACCAACCAACGGCTGATGGGTAACCAGCAACAGCTCATCGAAGGCATAGCCATCCAGTTCCCGCAGCGTTTGGCGTAGATCACTTTCCGGCGTCAGCCAGGGCACGGTCTGCCGGACACCCGCAAATGCCAGCACCTCGCAGACCAGATCCGCCGTCTGCTGCGCCCGTACATAGGGGCTGACCAACACCGCGCGCAACGCCCGGCCCTGCAGCTGCACAGCCGCCTCACGCACCTGCTGCTGGCCATAGACCGTCAAGTTGCGCGAGGCATCAGTGCGTGCGACCGGTTCGGCTTCACCGTGGCGCAGGAGCCACAGCTTCACCGCCCGGCCCCCATCAGCCGACCAGTCAAAGCTTCGGCTCTTCGTCACGCACCGGGTGGGCTGCCGGCGGAATGCTGTGCGGGGTTTCACCCTGCGGCGCTTGCGGGATTGGCCAGTCGGCGAACGGCCAGGGCTTTTCATCGCTATTAAAGGTGCCAAAGCGGCCGATCTGCGCCAGGTACTGGCTCAGGCTGTCACCAAAGCCCAGCAGGCCGGCATTCGGCGCACCGTAAAACAGGCGATAACCCAGCTGCAGCAACACCACGGCACCCAGGAGGATTTCCGCCAGTTGCCAGACGATGGTGAAGATCACCATCCAGAGGATGCGCAGCAGAATCGATTCGCGCTGCAGTTGCTGATTGTCATCACTCATGTTCATCTCCTTATAAGGTCTAGAAAGGTAAAACTCAGAAACCAGTGGTGGGGATAAAGTCGACGTCGGTCTTCGGCTCGCCACGCATCAGCGCGCCGATCACCTGATCCAGGGTGCGCCCTTCAAACAGAATGGCATGCAGGCCCGCCACCAGGGGCATATAGACCTGCAGTTCCTCGGCTTTGGCCTTCAGCACCTTGATGGTATTCACCCCTTCCGCCACTTCGCCCAAGCGCGCCACGGCATCCTCCAGACTCAGGCCCTCGCCGAGGGCAAAACCGACCTGGTAATTGCGGCTTTTCGCCGAGGAGCAGGTGACGATCAGGTCGCCCACACCGGCCAGACCGAGGAAGGTCATGGGGTTGGCGCCCAGCTTGACCGCAAAACGGGTCATCTCCGCCAGCGCGCGGGTAATCAGCATGCTCTTGGTGTTTTCGCCCATGCCCATGGCCGCCGCCATACCAGCGATGATCGCGTAAACGTTCTTCAGCGCCCCGCCCAACTCGACGCCAAAGCGGTCGCCACTGGCATACACGCGGAAAGTGCGCCCGTGCAGCGCGGCCTGCACCTGCAGGCAAAGGTCTTCGTCCTCGCTGGCGACGACCGACGCGGTCAGCGCATGCTCGGCCACTTCACGCGCCAGGTTCGGCCCAGACAGCACGCCAATGCGCGCCTGCGGAGCGATATCTTCGAGAATCTGGCTCATCAGCAGAAAACTCTGCGCCTCGATGCCTTTGGTGGTGCTCACCAGCAATTTGCCGCTCAGCAGTTCAGCCACCGGCTGCAACGCTTGGCGCAGCGCGCTGGAGGGCAAGGCTACAAAGATCAACTGGCAGGCATTCAGGGTCGCACTCAGGTCGGTTACCGGGTCAACGCCTGGGTGAATTTTGATGCCTTTGAGGTAACGCGGATTTTCACGGGTCAGCCGAATCGCCTGGGCCTGTTGTGGGTCGCGCATCCAGTGCAGGACGTGCTGGCCATTCTCGGCCAGCAAATTTGCAATCGCAGTGCCGAAGCTACCGCCGCCAAGCACTGCGATGGGGTGCTGATCAGTCATAACGCATCCGTGGTAAACCATTGAAAGTGGCGAATCGCTCGCATTATACGGCGGCGTCCGTATGCAGCCAGCTTTAGCTGCGCGGCTAGCACTGGCAAAGCCAGGCAGCTCAGTTAACATGCAGGCTTTCAAACGCAAACAAGGTTGTGGCGTGATCGATAGCACCCAAGCCCGGCTTCACCCTGAGACCGCGAAAAACCGGCCAGTTCTCCAGCGCCCGCACATTCTGCGTAGCAGCGGAGTGGCCCGATGATCCTGCGCCGTGGCTGGAATATCCATACCCGTACGCAATTGATCAGTGTCGGCCCCGCCCTGCTGCTGACCCTGCTGCTCACCGGCTTCTTCACCTTTGCCCGCCTGCAGGACCTGCGTCAGGAGCTCAACCATTATGGCCAGCTGATCGCCAGCCAGTTGGCGCCGGCCAGCACCTACGGGGTGATTTCCGGCAACCTCGATGTGCTCGATGCCCTGCTGCAAGCCACCTTGAAGACCCCGCATGTGCGTTTTCTGGAAGTGCGCGACCACACCGGCAAGATCCTCGTATACGTCGAACAAACGCCCGGCAGCGGCCACGCCAGCAGCCAGGTCGAAGTATTCCAGGCGCCGATCCATCTGCAACGTGCGGCGCTGCACACCCCCACCCAACAGACGCTGACCGATGACTACCTGGGTTATGTCGTCGTAGGCATGTCCAACGATGCCTTCAACACCCGCCAGCAGGAAATCCTCTTCAAAGCCACCCTGCTCGCCCTGTTTGCCCTGGCCCTGACGTTTATTCTCGCCCGCCGCCTGGCCCGTCACTTGTCACAACCGCTTAGCGCCATGGGGGAAGCCGTCAGCGCGATCCAGGCCGGCAACTACCAGACCACCCTGCCCGAGGTCGGTGAAGGCGAGCTGCAGGCACTGGCGCGTCATATCAACAACCTCGCCCACGGTCTGGCCAGCGCCAGTGAAGAACAGCAGCGGGCCATGACTTTACTGATTCAGGCCCGTGAACAGTCGGAGCTGGCCAACCGCGCCAAATCCGACTTTCTGGCCATGATGAGCCACGAGTTGCGTACGCCGATGAATGGCGTGCTGGGCATGCTGCAGCTGCTGGAAACCACCGAGATGACCCAGGAACAGGCGGAATACGCGGCGCTGGCCACCGAATCCACCGAACACCTGCTGAAAGTCATCAACGATATTCTCGACTTCTCGCGCATTGAGCGCGGCGCACTGGAGCTGGAGCGCATTCCCTTCAGCCTGCTCGACCTGCTGCAAAGCTCGATTCAGGTATTCCAGCACAGCGCCCAGCAGCGCGGCCTGCAGCTGCTGCTGGACACCCAGAGCGGCCTGGAACAGCTGCAGGTACAGGGCGACCCGACGCGGATTCGGCAGATTCTGGTCAACTTGATCGGCAACGCCCTGAAGTTCACCGAAAGCGGCAGCATCCGCGTGCACAGCACCTGGCAGGCGCTGGACAACCAGGTGCTATGGTTCAGCTGCGCGGTACACGACAGCGGCATCGGTATCTCACCCGAGCGCCTGGAACATATGTTCGATGCCTTCCAGCAGGCCGACACTTCTATTTCAAGACGTTACGGCGGCACCGGGTTGGGTTTGCCGATTGCACGCACCCTTGCCGAACGCATGGGCGGCACCCTGCGCGCGGTCAGCCAGGAAGGTCAGGGCTCGGTGTTTACCCTAGAGGTGCCACTGCCGTTTTCCCAGCAGGTTGCACCCGCTGTCAGCGACACACCACTGCCAGCTGACCAGGGCAACGGCCAGCCGGTGCTGCTGGTTGAAGACAACCCGGTCAACCAGACCGTTATCGAAGCCATGCTGCGTAGCCTGGACTATCAGGTCAGCCTGGTCGGCGATGGCGCCCAGGCCGTGCATCAGGTCAGCCAGCAGAAATATGCAGCGATTCTGATGGATTGCCGCCTGCCGATCATGGATGGCTACGAGGCCACACGGCAGATCCGCCGCCTACCCGGTTGTGCCGAATTGCCGATCATCGCCCTGACCGCCAACGCCCTGCAGGGCGACCGCGAGGCCTGCCTGCAATCGGGTATGAATGACTACCTGGCAAAACCCTTCAAACGGGCCGATTTGCAGCGAATCCTACAGCGCTGGCTGCCCCCTCGACCTTCGACGGGTAGTCAAGAAGGCTCAACTGCTGCAGGCTAGAGCCATAGGTCTATGACAGGCCAAGAAGAGCGGAGTACAACTGTACTCACAAGGCTGTGACTTTCACCACAACGCAACAGTCTATGACTAGGCTGTTGGCAGGCGCAGCAGACTGCGCCGCCAGCCAGGACGATTCGCCCAGCCTTGGCGCATGGGAAATATTGAGGAGCTCGCATGACCAAACAAAACGCCTTCACCCGGGAAGAACTGCTCGCTTGCGGTCGCGGCGAACTATTCGGCCCAGGTAATGCGCAACTGCCCGCGCCGAACATGCTGATGATTGATCGCATCACCCACATCAGCGACACCGGCGGCAAGTACGGCAAGGGCGAAATAGTCGCCGAGCTCGATATCACTCCTGATCTGTGGTTCTTCGCCTGCCATTTCGAAGGCGACCCGGTGATGCCAGGCTGCCTGGGCCTGGATGCCATGTGGCAGCTAGTCGGTTTCCACCTCGGCTGGCAGGGCAACCCCGGCCGCGGCCGTGCCCTCGGTTCGGGCGAAGTGAAGTTCTTCGGTCAGGTTCTGCCGACCGCCAAGAAAGTCACCTACAACATCCATATCAAACGCACCATCGCCCGCTCCCTGGTCCTGGCTATTGCCGATGGCAGCGTCAGCGTTGATGGCCGCGAAATCTACAGCGCCGAAGGCCTGCGGGTTGGCCTGTTCACCTCTACCGACAATTTCTAAGGGACTCATCGCATGCGTCGCGTCGTGATTACCGGCCTGGGCATCGTTTCCTGCCTGGGCAATGACAAAGCCACCGTCTCTGCCAACCTGCGTGCTGGCAAGTCAGGCATCCGTTTCAACCCTGCCTATGCCGAAATGGGCCTGCGCAGCCATGTATCCGGCTCGGTTGATCTGAACCTGGAAGAGCTGATCGACCGCAAGGTCTATCGCTTTATGGGTGATGCAGCAGCCTTCGCTTACCTCTCCATGGAGCAGGCGATCAAGGATTCGGGCCTCAGCACGGAAGAAATCTCCAACCCACGCGTGGGCCTGATTGCAGGCTCCGGCGGCGCGTCGACCTTCAACCAGATGGAGGCCATGGACATCCTGCGCGAGAAAGGCGTCAAGCGCGTCGGTCCGTACCGTGTGCCGCGTACCATGGGCAGCACCGTTTCCGCCTGCCTGGCCACGCCGTTCAAGATCAAGGGTGTCAACTACTCGATCTCCTCGGCCTGCGCCACCAGCGCTCACTGTATCGGCAACGCCATGGAGCAGATCCAGCTGGGCAAGCAGGACGTAGTGTTTGCCGGCGGCGGTGAAGAAGAGCATTGGAGCCAGAGCTTCCTGTTCGACGCCATGGGAGCCCTCTCCACCCAGTACAACGAAACCCCGGAAAAAGCCTCGCGTGCCTACGACGCCAAGCGTGACGGTTTCGTCATCGCTGGCGGTGGCGGCATGGTGGTGGTCGAAGAGCTGGAGCATGCCCTTGCTCGTGGCGCGAAGATCTACGCGGAAATCGTTGGCTACGGCGCAACCTCCGACGGCTACGACATGGTTGCCCCGAGCGGTGAAGGTGCAGTGCGCTGCATGCAGCAAGCCCTGGCCACCGTCGATACGCCCATCGACTACCTGAACACCCACGGCACCTCGACTCCGGTCGGCGACGTGGCGGAAAGCCGCGCAGTACGCGAAGTGTTCGGCGCCAAGGCACCCGCCATCAGCTCGACCAAGAGCCTGTCCGGTCACTCCCTAGGCGCCGCCGGCGTACAGGAAGCGATCTACTGCATGCTGATGATGGAAGGCAACTTTATCGCCGGTTCGGTCAACATCGACGAAGTCGACCCGGAAATCGCCGACCTGCCGATCCAGCGCAGCACCGTCGAAAACGCCAAGCTCGACACCGTGATGAGCAACAGCTTCGGCTTCGGCGGCACCAACGCCACCCTGGTACTCAAGCGCTGGGCTGGCAAGTAAGCCTCACCCTGCGTTTGCAGCATAAAAAAGGCCATCCCTCGGGATGGCCTTTTTTATTGTGGCTTACGCCGAGATCACTCAGATAGAGAATCGCGCCACCAGTGCATTCAGGTCCACGGCTAGCCGTGATAGTTCCTGGCTGGCCGCGCTGGTCTGGTTGGCTCCGGCCGAGGATTGCATCGATAGATCACGGATATTCACCAGGTTACGGTCGACTTCGCGGGCCACCTGGGCTTGTTCTTCCGAGGCACTGGCGATCACCAGATTACGTTCGTTGATCTGCGAAATGGCGGCCGCAATCTCATCCAGTGCCTGGCCGGCCGCCTTGGCCACATCCAGGGTTGAACGCGCGCGGCTGTTGCTGTTCTGCATGGCGTTAACCGCCTTGTCGGTGCCCTGCTGAATACCGCTGACCATTTGCTCGATTTCACGGGTCGACTGCTGAGTGCGATGCGCCAAGGCCCGCACCTCATCGGCTACCACAGCAAAACCGCGCCCGGCTTCACCGGCCCGCGCCGCTTCAATCGCTGCGTTCAGCGCCAGCAGGTTGGTCTGCTCAGCAATCGAGCGGATCACATCCAGCACCTTGCTGATGTCGCGCACCTGTCCGGCCAGTTGCTCAACTTCGGAAGCGGTATGGGTCACGTCATCCGCCAGGTGACTGATCGACTCGACAGTCTGGCGCACCTGCTCGCGGCCATGCTGCGCCGTGCGATTGGACTCGCTGGAGGCTTCAGAGGTGCTGACGGCGTTGCGTGCCACCTCTTCGACCGCGCTGGTCATTTCATTAACCGCTGTAGCCGCCTGCTCGATTTCATTGTTCTGCTGATGCAAGCCGCGGGTGGAATCTTCGGTCACCGCACTGAGTTCTTCCGAGGCCGACGCCAGCTGCGTGGATGAGTCGGAAATATTCTGGATGGTGCTGCGCAAGCTCTGCTGCATGCTTTTCAAGGCGCTCAGCAAACGCGCCGGCTCATCACTGCCCTGCACCTCGATTGACTGAGTCAGGTTGCCGCTCGCCACCACTTCAGCCACCCGTACCGCTTCAGTCAGCGGCGCGACGATGCTGCGGGTCAGCAGCAGTGCCAGAATCACCGTGAGGCCCAGCGCTAGGGCGATCATCACCATCACCCACAACCGTGCGCTGGCGAATACCGCATCAGCCGCTTCAGCGGCAGCATTGGCGCCAACCCGGTTAATTTCAGAAAGCTCGACCAGCGCCTTAGCCATACTATCGGCGTGACCGTTAAGCGGACCGTTGGCGACCGCCAGGGCCGCATCCAGATCGCTTTGCCGTATTGCATCGACGATCTTGCTCTGCTCTTGCAGATAGCTGCCTTCAGCCTGCTTGAAACGCCCATAAGCGCTCTTTTCTTCTGCACTGGAAATCAGCTTTTCATAAGTGCCTTGCGCCTTGCCCAACATGCTTCTGAGTTCTTCGGCGCGGGCCAGATTCTGTCGAGTCATGGTCTCATCGGTATTGAGCATCAAGCGCAGGGTCAGCGCACGCAGTCGCAGAACATCCTGGTTCATCTCACCCAGACTCAGAATGCTGGGCAACCAGTTTTGGTTTACCTGCTCCGACTGCTTGTTCATTTCTGCCATCTGCAGCAGCGAAAAGCCGCCGAGTATCAGCACCAATAGCGCCACCAGGCCAAAGCCCAGCGATGCTCTGGGCGCAATATTGAGATTTCTTAGGGTCATCACGGCCGTCCTTTAGGGTTCTGAAGCAGCTTGTTCGATAGCATATGGCCACTATCCTTATGAATGCCTTAAGACCTTCAGCCAATATCTACAGACTCCGTATCGACTCTAGCACTAGATTCTTGACCGCTTGCACATAAAAAAACCCGAGCCTGGGCTCGGGTTTAGGGTTACGACTTCAGGTAATTTCAGCGCACCGTAAACCGCTGCTCCAGCAATTTGCGGTCATCCTGAAACACCATAAAGTGCCACTCACCTGGCACCACTTCATGTTTTTCAGTGAATTCAAAGGCCATGACATCCTGCGGTGCGCCGGGGACCAGCTTTTGCGTCACCACGAACTTGTCGTGGCGCGTGCCTTGCGGAGTGACCACGCCGGGGGTGAGATAGAGCAACGTCAGCGGCGAATCATCGGCCACCTTGCCGGCCAGGCTGTAGCGCAGGCCGAATTTGGTGCCGAGCTTGGCGGGAATCACCTCGCCCTGCTCAATTTGCTGATTGCTACGGGTTAACACCCGCTCGCCTTCCTGGAAGTCCTGATAGTTGCTGGCGAAAACGCCGTACTCGACCGGGCCTTCTACCCGGACTTCGGCCTGCGCCAGGCTGCTGGTCAATACAAGTGCGGCCAGGGCACTAAAACGGGTGTATTGCATGTCGCGCTCCTTTTTTAGATGGCGCGAGCCTATGACACCCGTGTGACAAGGCTATGACAGCTCTACTCCAGCAGCTCAGCCTGCACTTGACGCGGCAACACCGCGAGGAAGTTATCGCGCGCCACCTGATGGGCAACCTTCTCCGGCAAGGCATCGAGAAACGGCTTAACGCCGTTCATATAACCCGCCAATCCATTAAAACGACCAACCACATCGGAGCCGAGCATAAAGCGCGCCGGGTAGCTGCTGACCAGCTTTACCCAGGCCGCATCAGGCTGGCCGTCGGCATCCAGTAAATACGGCTGGAGCATGGTCCAGGACAGATCGATATACAGATTGGGGTACTGCTTGAGCATCCGCTCAAGGGTGGGCAGGAGGAAATCCAGCTTTTCCTGATGCCGATGAATTTCCATGCTGGTGCCAGCATGCGCCCAGATAAATCGCACATGCGGATGATTGCGCAGTGGGTCCTCGATTTCCTGCAGGTACAGCGGATTGCGCTCACGCTTGGAGGTGATATTGGAATGCAGCATCACCGGCAAGTCGTACTCGGCAGCCAGGTGAAAGACTCGCGCCAGAGCTTCGTTGTTAGCCCGTGGCGCATCACCATGAATCAGCGCAGTGAGGTCGTCATGCCGGGTAAAAATCTCGCCGATGCCTTGCCACAACCCTGGGTCGAGTTCGAGCATGCGGCGGATATGCGCATCGGCATTCTTGTCATTCGGGTTGAAGCCGGAGAGAAACGGATGCAGGCGCTTGCGCTGCTCGGCGGGCACCTGCTTGTAGGCATGCGCCACCAGCACATCGGTGGCGCTGTACCAATAGGCATTGGCATCATCGCCGGCGTAGTAACGCGGGCGCTTGGGTTCGTCTTCATCCCACTTCTTCGCCACCGGAATACCCGAGAGCATCACATGCTCGATATTGCCGGCAGCCATCTGCTCGAACAGCTCGGTCATGCCCGCGCTTTCCTGAAAGAAATCCACGTAATGCAGATGGGCATCACTAAAACGGTAATCGCGGGCCAGCGCCAACGGGCTGCAAACAGTGACTAAAGCCGCAAGACTCAATGCAAGTCGCCTCAAACCTCAATCCTCCTTGAAGACGTGAGCACAATTGACTCACTACACTGAGGTCTAGTTCAGAAACCAGGATTGCTGCAATGGCTTCAGCCCCGACCCACCGGCAACGCACCTGGCCCAACTACCTGCAGGCACTGCTGATTGTTGCGCTGTGCAACCTGGCAACAGCCCATGCCGCAGAGCGCTTGAACTACCCACTGCACTCGGACGGCATTGACCCCGAAGCCTATGCCCTGGCGCTGCTGACCGCGGCGCTGGAGCGCACACCCGGACGCTACCAGCTGCAAGCCACACCCGTGCCCATGGCGCAAAGCCGCGCCTTGCTGGCCATCGAGCACGACAGCAAAAGCGTGCAGGTGATGTGGACCATGACCACCCGTGAGCGTGAAGCACGCTTGCTGCCGATCCGCATCCCGATCTACCGCGGCCTGATCGGCTGGCGTGTGCTGCTGCAACGCAGCGCGGATGCCGAGCAACTGGCCACGGTGGAGAACCTCGATGAACTTAAACGCTTCAGCTTCGGCCAACGCCACGACTGGCCGGACACGGCGATCCTGCGGGCCAATGGCCTGAAGGTGGTGACCAGCCAGCACTATCGCGGTTTGTTCCAGATGCTCGCCGCCGGGCGCTTCGATCTGTTTCCCCGTGAAGTCGTGGTGGCCTGGCAAGAGCAGGCGCGCGCGGCGGAAAGTGGGCTGGCGCTGAGCATCGACAATCATCTGCTGCTGCATTACCCAACCGCGTTCTATTTCTTCACCTCACACAACCGCCCGGACCTGGCTGCCGACATTGAGCGCGGCCTGGAGGCGATGATTGCCGATGGCAGTTTTCAGCGCCTGTTCGAGCAGTACCACGGCGACACGTTGCGTCAGGCCAATCTGCATAAGCGGCGCATCATCGAATTGCACAACCCCGACTTACCCCCTGCAACGCCATTTTCCCGCAAGGAATTATGGTTTCAGCCCAAGGAGCTCAAATGATCAGCATCAGCAACGACAAAGGCCTGCTGCAGCGCATCAGCATTGGCCCGCACACCCTGCACAGCGATGTGTCGGTGGAGCTGGGCGGTACAGGTTCAGCGCCTGAACCCCATGACCTGTTCGATGCTGCGCTGGGCGCGTGCAAGGCACTGACACTGGCGCTGTATGCCAAGCAACGTGGTTTGCCGCTGGAAGGCCTCGACGTGAAGCTCAACCGCGATGACAGCCAGGAGCGTCAGGGCATCTACCGCCTGGATGTCGAACTGACCCTGCACGGCGCGCTGGATGACGCACAACGCCAACAGCTGCTGCGCGTCGCTGATAAATGTCCGATTCACAAGCTGATGACCAGCAGCGAAGTTCAGGTCAGTACCCAGCTGAGCGAGGGCGCGTAATGAGCGAACTTCTACTGATCCAGCCGCGCCCGGAAAACCTTGGCGGCCAACCTATCCTGCGCCCCCTGCCCTCGGCCAAGTGCCGCAGCGTTGGGCCGTTCGTGTTCTTCGACCATATTCTGGAAAACACCTACCCAGCCGGCAGCGGCATGAATATCAACCAGCACCCGCATATCGGCCTGTCCACCCTCACCTACCTGTTCAAGGGACAACTGCAACACAGGGACAGCCTCGGCTCAAATCAGCTGGTCAGCCCCGGCGAAGTCAGCTGGATGACCGCAGGCCGTGCCGTCGCGCATGTCGAGCGCACCCCGCAGGATTTGTGGGAAAACGGCTCGCACATGCACGGCCTGCAGGTCTGGCTGGCCATGCCCACCGCAGAGGAGCAAGGCGAACCCAGCTACAGCCACCACCCCGCCGACAGTCTGCCGCGCAGCACCAGCATGGGCGTGGACATCTGCCTGATCGCCGGCACCGGCTTCTGCCTGCAATCACCGGTGCCCGTGCTGTCGCCCACTATCTATGCCGAGATCAAGCTGGCCGCAGGCAGCGCACTGCAGATACCCGCCGAGCATGCCGAACGCGCGCTGTACCTGATTGACGGCGAGGTGACACTGGACGATCAGCAACTGCCGCTGCGGGGCCTGCTGGTGCTACCCGAAGGCGAGACTTACACCCTCAGCGCCTGCGGCGAGAGCCGCCTGGTATTGATTGGCGGTGCGCCGATTGGTCCACGGCGGATCAACTGGAATTTCGTCGCCAGCGACCCGGCCCTGATTGATCAGGCGCGTGAGCGCTGGGCCGCGCAGGACTGGCCAACCGTGCCAGGCGAGACCGAGCGCATCGAGCTGCCGCGCTGACGGAGAAGATTTGTTGCACTCCCGAGACATCCAAAGCGCAGGTGCTCGGGTATAACCCTTGGCACGCTCACACACTCAGGAACCCTGTGCATGGCGCAGCCGCTGTTTGATTACGAAAGCCATCTGGAAGCCTGCGCCCGGCAGGACGACCGCGCATTCCAGGCGCTCTACCAACAGGAGGCTGCGCAAATGCTCGGGTTGGCCATCACCCTGCTCGGCCGCCGTGATCAAGCCGAAGACTGCGTGCACGATGCCTTTGTGCAGATATGGCGTAACGCACAACGTTTTCAGCGCGCGCTTGGCAGTGGCCGTGCGTGGATCTACAGCATCCTGCGCTACCGCGCGCTGAATCAGTTGCGCAGCCGTGGTCGCACGGTGGAGATGGATGACGACTTTATCGAACGCGCCGCTGACGACAGCCCACAGGCCGCCGAAGTGCTCGAACAGCAAGGCGAACAGCAGCAACTGCGCCGCTGCCTGCAGGGCATCGAACGCAACCGCCGTCACCCGATTCTGCTGGCCTTCTACCGCGGCCTGACCCATGAACAGATCGCCAACCGCCTGACCACCCCGCTGGGCACCATCAAAGGCCGTATTCGCGCCGGTCTGCGCGCACTGCAGGAGTGTTTGCAAGCATGATTACGCAGCAACCTGCCGAACGCCGCGCCTTGATTGGCGAGTACGTCCTGGGCCTGCTTGATGAGGCCGAAGCCGCTGAAGTGCGCGAGCTGATCGAGCACGACAGTGAAGCCGCGCAAATGGCCCTGCAGTGGCAACAGCACTTTCTTGAACTGAGCGATCAGCTGCCACCGCAGACACCCTCGGCGCAATTGTGGCAACGCCTGCAGGACAGCCTTGGCCTGACCCCAGCCGTCAGTCGTGTGAATGCCTGGCTGGCTTGGTGGCAGAGCCTGACCACCTGGCGACTTTCCAGTGCTGCGCTGGCATTCGCCCTAATCGTCGCGCTCATGCCTAACCTGTGGCGCACTGACATGCCTGGCAATAGCTACACCGTGGTGCTGCAAGCCCCGGGTGAAGCCGCCAAGCCAGGCTGGGTGGTGCATGTGGATGGCACTGGCAGCCTGCGCCTGCAACCACTGCTGGACGATCAAATCCCGGCCGACCGCTCGGTGCAGTTCTGGACGTTGATCGACCCAGCCATCGGCCCGCGCTCTTTGGGCCTGGTCGAACCGGGTAAACCGCTGCAGCTGTCTGCCGAGCAGATTGGCGCGGTACAAGCCGGCCAGCTGTTCGAACTGACTCTGGAACCGGCCGGCGGCTCGCCGATGGATCGGCCAACCGGCAAGGTGCTGTATATCGGCCGCGCGGTGATGGCTTCGATCAACTGAAGCCATCGGCAAAAAACTGAATTTATTTTCAGGCAGCGACATCCAAGCGCTCACTCGTGGGTATAGCTATCAGGTGTTTCATCGAGGCACCTGCAAGGCGGGCCTTAGAACCTGTTCACGGTCTAGCGAGCTAGAGCCATACAAGGCGCTACGTTAGTAACAGCCTCCGGCTGGTCAAGCAGGCGAGGACGCGGAGTTTACGAATTGTAAATGAGCAGTCCGAGCTTGTTTTTAACGCAGTAGGGCCGACGCGCAGCAGATCGTGAACAGATTCTTAGCCGACCTTGCATCGATGCTGGACTACTACAGATGAGAGAACGCATATGAACAGCCTCAATACCCTGCTGACCGCTGCCGTTACCACTGCCACCCTCAGCCTCGCCGCCGGCACTGCCAGCGCAGCGACCCTACTGGCCCTGGGTGCCGACGGTCAGCTGTTCAAGATCGACAGCGCCAGCCAGAAAATCACCGCCAGCATGCCCGCCAGCAGCCCAAGCCCGTTGCGCGGCATCGATGTGCGCCCGGCCAACGGCATGCTCTATGCGCTGGGCAACGATCATCAGCTCTACACCCTGGACCTGGCTACAGGAGCAGCCAGCAAGGTCGTCAGCCTGAACAAGCAGCTGCCGGGCAGCGGCCAGGCGGTCATCGACTTCAACCCGGTCGCCGACAAACTGCGCATGCTCGCCGCCGACGGCACCAGCTTCCGGGTCAATGTCGAAACAGGTGAAGTGGTTGTAGACGGTTCGGTGGCCTACGCCGCAGAAGGCCCCTACGCCGGCAAGAGCGCCCAGGTGGTAGCCGGTGCCTATAACAATGCCTACGCTGGCGCTCAGGCCACCGCGCTGTACAACGTCGACCTGGCCAGCAGCAGCCTGATGCTGCAGAACCCGCCGAACGATGGCATTCAGCAAGCCGTGGGCAAGATCGTTGATGGTTTGCAGAATGCGGCCCTGGATATCGCCAGCGACGGCAAGGGCGGCAACACCGCCTACCTGCTCACCGGCACCACGCTGCATACCCTGGATCTGGCCACGGGCAAGCCGACCACCCTGGGTGAGATCACCGATCTACCGGGCAATATCATTGATATCGCGGTACTGCCGGAATAAGTGCGGATGCGGGAAGGCCACCCGGCCTTCCCGCTCACGGCTTATTTGGCGAAGGTTTCCGCAAACAGATCATCCATGGCCTTGAAGGCACGCGCGGCGACCACCGGGTGGTATTCATTGCGCCCCGGCACATTGGCCACCGGGCTGGTGAAGGAATGCACCGCGCCGCCGTAGCTAACCAATTGCCAATCGGCTTTGGCCGCTTTCATTTCCGCAATAAAGCCATCGACCTGCTCCTGCGGCACCGCCGGATCATCCGCGCCATGCAGCACCAGAACCGGCGCCTTGATGTTCTGCGCGTCACTCGGGTTGGGCGTATCCAGGTTGCCGTGGAACGAGACAAAACCTTTCAAATCAGCGCCGGAACGCGCCAGCTCCAACACCGCACCGCCACCGAAGCAGAAACCAATCGCCCCCAGTTTGCTGACATCCAGCGCTACCTGCGCAGTTTGTGCCTTGAGCACCTCCACCGCAGCTTGCGCACGTTTACGCATCAGCGGCCGGTCACTGCGCACCAGGGTTGCAGCGGCCTTGGCTTCATCGGCATTAGTCGGACGCACGGCTTTGCCGTACATATCGGCCATAAACACCACGTATTTATCGCCAGCGGCGCGGGCGGCCTTCTTCGCCGAATCCTCGGTAACGCCCAGCCAATTGGGCACCATCAGCAGGCCTGGGCGTGGCGTGGTCACCACATCGTCGTAGATCAGCAGGCCTTCGAAAGCTTCACCGTCGATCTCATAAGGCACCGGTTTGACCACCACGGCGGCTTCAGCAAAACCGATCATGCCGGCACACAGCAGTGGCAACAGGGATTTCGTGGACATGGCGAGGCTCCTCTGGATGGATTAAGCGCAGCCACAACCATAGTCCGCAGCGCCATGATGACCAAGCGCGGGCGCCGCCTGGAGCAGCCGCAAAGGTTTCAGCCTGTTACCGCCTAGCCCTGCTCTGCCCAGCGCTCCTTGATTTCCAGGATCAAAGGCAGCTGCTGAATAAACAGTTCGACCAGCTGCGGATCGAAATGCCGACCACTTTCCTCCTGCAGCAGGCCGACTGCATCTTCAACCGACCAGGCCGCCTTGTAGGGGCGCACGCTGGTCAGTGCATCAAACACATCGGCAATCGCCACGATGCGTCCTTCCAGCGGGATGTCCTCGCCACTCAGGCCATTGGGGTAGCCCGTACCGTCCCACTTCTCGTGGTGCGACAGAGCAATGCGCTGCGCCGTGCGCAGCAGGCCGGAAGCATGCTCGCCAATAATCCGCGCACCGATCTCGACGTGCTGGCGCATCACCGCCCACTCCTCCTCATCGAGCTTGCCCGGCTTGCGCAGCACCGCATCGGGAATGCCGATCTTGCCGACATCGTGCATCGGCGCGGCGTTAAGCAGCTCTTCGGCGGCCGCTTCACTGAAGCCTGCGGCCAGGGCAAGCACCTTGGAAAAATGGCTCATGCGAATCACGTGCAGGCCAGTCTCGTTGTCCTTGTACTCGGCGGCCATGCCGAGGCGCTGAACGATCTGCAGGCGGGTCTGGCGCAGCTCATCCATGCGCACCAGCGACAGGTGCGTGCGCACCCGAGCGCGCACGATCGGCGGGCTGACCGGCTTGGTGATGTAATCGACCGCCCCCACCGAGAAGCCGCGCGCCTCATCTTCGACATCGGCCAGCGCGGTGACAAAGATCACCGGAATGGCCTCCAACTGGGGCTGCGCTTTGAGTGCCTGACAGACTTCATAGCCGGTCATGCCCGGCATCATCACATCCAGCAGGATCAGGTCCGGTCGCTCACGTTCGGCCATTTCCAGGGCTTTGCCGCCGTCCTTGGCAAACAGCAGGCGGTAATCCTCCTGCAGGATATGCCGCAGCACCTGCAGGTTGGTGGCCTCATCGTCGACCAGCAAAAGCAGCGGCCGAACATCGACTGGGGTGATCATGGTGTCTGGCTTTCCTCATCATGCAACTGCTGCAGCAGCTCGCTAAGCGACTGCTGCGCCAGGTCAAAGTCAAAATCATCCAGCGCCTGGCGCATGCGCGCCAGAGCCTTTTTCTGCTGCGCGCCCTGCAGCCCCAGGCTCAGGTAAGCCAGCGCCTGATCATCCAGCCCGCCACGGCTGACGGCTTGCTGCAAACGCAGCAGCGCTGCCCGCAGCTGCTGGCTATCCTGGGTCTGCGTCTGGGTGGTCGCCTCCGGCACCAGCGGCAGGGCCTCGGCAACAGCCGCCAGGGCGCGTGACAACTCCAGCAGCAGGCTGCGCAAATGCAGGCCCTCGCGCTGGTTGAATGCCTGCTCGATTGCCAGCCCTAGACCGGACAAATGGGTCAGCGCCAGATTGGCCGCCGCGCCGCGGAAACGGTGTGCCAGGCTGCGCCCGGTATCCCAGTCATTCTTCTCCAGCATGCGGTTCAGTTGTTCGACCAGTGCACCCTGCTCACTCAGGAAGCGTTGAATCGCCTGACTCATCTGCACTGGCCCACCCCATAGGCTGGTGCCGCGTTGCCAGTCAAACAAGCCGGTCGTTGCCGCCGCAGTGTTCTCGACGCCCCCGTGGCCCTGAGCCACGCCTAACAGACGCGCCATTTCAGCCAGCAAGGCCGGCAGATCGAGGGGTTTGGAGGCAAAGCCGTTCATCCCGGCATCCAGCGCGGCCTGGCGATCCTGATCCAGCACGCTGGCCGTCAGAGCAATAATCGGGATGGGCGCACGCTGCTGAGTCGCCTCCAGCGCACGGATACGCCGGGACGCTTCCAGGCCGTCGACCAGGGGCATCTGCACATCCATCAGCACCAGATCAAAGCGGCCGTTGATATAGGCCTCAACTGCCGCCTGCCCATCAGCCACGCACATGACCTGATGACCCAGACGCTGCAGGTTGAGCTGCAACAGCTCCAGGTTCTGCGGCACATCGTCGGCGGCCAGAATGTGCAATGCCGCCAGTTGCGGCAGCGCCTGGCGTACCTGTGGGGCCAGGCGTTGACCGGCACGCAGGGGCAATTCGACGATAAAGCGGCTGCCCTCGCCCAGGGTACTTTCCACCCGCAAGCGCCCGCCCATCAGCTCGACCAGCTGCCGCGAAATGGTGGTGCCCAAGCCTGTACCACCGAACCGCCGGCTCATCGAAGCATCGGCCTGGGCAAAGGGTTCGAAGATTTTCTCCAGGCGGTCGGCAGCAATGCCGATGCCGCTGTCTTCGACGATCAAACGAATAGCGCCGACCTCGCCCTGCACCCGCAGGCAAACCCGGCCCTGGGCGGTGAATTTCACCGCATTGCCCAGCAGGTTGGTCAACACCTGCTGCAGGCGCAGGGCATCGCCACGGAAGAACTCCAGCAGCTGCGCCGGGTACTCCAACTGCAATTCAAGACCCTTGTTTTCTGCCGCCAGGCGCTGGGTGGCGCAGACCTGCTCGCACAGTTCGCGCAGGGAGAAGTCCAGGTCTTCCAGCTCAATCGCACCGCGATCCAGCTTGGCGGTGTCGAGAATGTCGTTGAGCAAACCCAACAGAGAACGCGAGGCCTGCTGTACGGTCTGCAGATGACGGCGCTGGTCATCGGCCAACTGCGTCCCGATCAGCAGCTCGGTGAAGCCGATAATGGCGTTCATCGGCGTGCGAATCTCATGGCTCATATTGGCCAGGAAACTGCTGCGCGCCGCCGCTGCCGCCTCGGCACGGTCGCGGGCGGCACGGGTTTCCTGCTCCATCAGGCGACGCGGTGTGAGGTCAGTGGCCAGCTTGACCACCTTGAAGGGTTTGCCATCGGTATCGAGAATCGGGTTGTAGGTCGCCTGAATCCACACCTCACGCCCACCGCGGGCGATGCGCCGGTATTCCCCGGCGGAGAACTGACCATTGCCTAACGCCGCCCAGAACTGCCGGTAGTCGTCACTGTCGGCATACAGCGGGTCGCAGAACAGGCGGTGGTGCTGGCCGATCACTTCGGCACGCTGATAACCGAACAGATCCAGGGCGTTGTCATTGATCTCCAGCACATGGCCGTGCAGGTCAAATTCGATCAGTGCCATGGCCTTGCTGATGGCGTTGACCTTGCCTTCGTACTCGGCATTACGCAGTTTGCTTTCGGTCTGATCGAGCAGTACACCGTCGATCCAGCGTGGTATGCCCTGCTCGTCACACACGGCACTGCCGCTTTCCCAGATCCAGTGTTCCTTGCCATCGCGGTCGAACAAACGGTACTCGACGGTGTAATTGCGCCGCTGCTCAATGGCGGCCAGCACCTGCTCCGCCACTGGCTGGTAATCGTCCGGGTGATAGAGCGCAGCAATCGACTGGCGCTTGCTGATGAAGTCGTCAGCACTCCAGCCGGTCAGCACCTGCACCGCATCGCTGACAAACAGCATGGTCCAGTCGTCATCCAGCAGGCAGCGGAAGGAAACTCCGGGGATATTGCTGATCAGCGAGCGGTATTGCTGTTCGCTCTCACGCAGCGCCTGCTCCATCTGGATGCGCCCGCTGATGTCATTGACGAACACCACGAACAGCGGCTGATTGCCCGAGCGAGTCACCCCGACACTGATGCGCACCGGCTTGGCCTGGCCGTTGCTGGCAATGCAGTGCAACTCCTGCTCGGCGCCCGACAATGCCAGAGTGCCGCTGTCCAGGTAGTTGCGCAGGTGCGCCGCATAGAGGTTGCCATCGTGCTCGTTGAGCAGACGGTGGATCGGCAAACCGACCAGTTCATCCGGCTGCCAGCCCAACAGACGGGTAGCGGAGCGGTTGGCCGAGCGAATGATGCCGGCATGGTCGACCGTCAAAATCGAGTCGAGCGCGGTATCGAAGATCGAGCGTAGATGCTGCTCGCTGGCCTGCAGCTGCAGGCTCAGGCGGCGATAGCGCAGCAGCGCATTGGCCGCCACGACAAAGACCGTCAGGGCAATGGTGATCAGCGAAATCGCACTGCCCAGGTACAGGCTGTCGACCATGGCAATCGGCTGCGCAGACTCGGCCACGCCAACAAAGCGGGCCGCCTCCATACCGGTGTAGTGCATGCCACTGATCGCCAGGCCCATCACCAGTGCGCTAATCAGCAAGGCCCAGAGCGCCGGCAAGCGCCCCTCCAGACCAAAGCGCACCCACAGGGCAAGAATGGCCAGACCGACCGCCACCAGAATCGACAGGGCAAACATCCAGGGGTCGTAGCGCAGTAGCGGCGCCATCTGCATCGCGGCCATGCCGCTGTAGTGCATCGCGCCAATCCCCGCGCCCACCAGCACCCCGCCAATACACAGCTGCAACAGGTTCAGATTGCGCCGTGCCAACACAGTCAGGGCCACCCAGGACGCCGCCAGACTCGGCAGCATCGACAGCAGGGTTACGTCGAGATCAAAACGTACTTCGGCGCACAGCTGAAACGCCAGCATGCCGATAAAGTGCATCGCCCAAATACCAGCCCCCAGGGCCAGCGAACCTGTAGCGATGGTGACGTGCCGCCACCAGGCGGTATCACTGTCACGGGCCACACCGGCCAGTTGCAGAGCCATGCCCGAGGTGAACACGGCAATGCACAGCGACATCAGCACCAGTAGCGGATCATGGTTGCTGAGAATCAGAACACTGGGATCGGCACTGGCGATAAACAACTGATCAAGAAACTGCATACCACCCCAAGACTGCATCGGTTGTGCATGCGCACCAGTGGCGCAATGACAGCATGACAAACGAGCCTGCCCGGCCTGTCAATCAAACGCCGACAAAAAAGCCCGCTTTCGCGGGCTTTTTTGGGTTTACGCAGATCAGGCGGAAAGTTCGACCAGCAGCTTGTTCAAACGCTGCACGTAAGCGGCCGGGTCCTTCAGGTTGTCGCCTGCGGCCAGGGCAGCCTGGTCGAAGAGGATATGACTGAGGTCGGCGAAACGGTCTTCGTCAGCTTCACCATCGAGCTTCTCGATCAGCGGGTGGCTCGGGTTGAATTCGAAGATCGGCTTGGAATCCGGCACCTTCTGTCCACTGGCTTCGAGGATCTGGCGCATCTGCAAGCCCAGGTCCTGCTCGCCAATCGCCAGAATCGCCGGCGAGTCGGTCAGGCGATGGGAAACCCGCACCTCGGCAACCTGCTCACCGAGTGCGGTTTTCAGGCGCTCGACCAGGCCTTCTTTGGCCTTGGCAACTTCTTCCTGGGCCTTCTTGTCTTCTTCCGAATCCAGCTTGCCGAGGTCCAGATCACCACGGGCAACGTCGACGAAATGCTTGCCATCGAACTCGGTCAGGTAGCTCATCAGCCACTCGTCGATACGGTCGGTGAGCAGCAGCACTTCGATGCCTTTCTTGCGGAACACTTCCAGGTGTGGGCTGTTCTTCACCTGGGCGTAGGATTCGCCGGTGAGGTAGTAAACCTTGTCCTGGCCCTCACTCATGCGACCGATGTACTCGCCCAGGCCAACGCTCTGCTCGCCATCTTCAGTGCGGGTGGAAGCAAAGCGCAGCAGGCCGGCGATCTTCTCCTTGTTGGCGAAATCTTCCGCCGGACCTTCCTTGAGCACCTGGCCGAAGTTCTTCCAGAAGCTCTTGTATTGCTCGGGCTCGTTCTTCGCCAGCTTTTCCAGCATGTCCAGCACGCGCTTGGTCAGCGCCGACTTCATCGAGTCGATGATCGGATCTTTCTGCAGGATTTCACGGGAGACGTTCAACGACAGGTCGTTGGAGTCGACCACACCCTTGATAAAGCGCAGGTACAGCGGCAGGAACGACTCAGCCTGATCCATGACGAATACGCGCTGCACATAGAGCTTCAGGCCACGCGGTGCTTCACGCTGATACAGATCGAACGGCGCGCGGGCCGGGGTGTAAAGCAAGGAGGTGTATTCCAACTTGCCTTCGACCTTGTTGTGGCTCCAGCTCAGCGGGTTCTCGAAATCGTGACCGATGTGCTTGTAGAACTCCTGGTATTCCTCGTCCTTGATTTCGGTACGCGGACGGGTCCACAGGGCGCTGGCACGGTTAACGGTTTCCCACTCAACTTCAGCGGGTTTGTCCTTCTCTTCGCCATGGAATTCTCTCGGCAGTTCGATAGGCAAAGCGATATGGTCGGAATACTTCTTGATGATATTGCGCAGACGCCAGCCATCAGCAAACTCATCTTCGGCGGCTTTCAGGTGCAGCACGATACGGGTGCCACGCTCGGCTTTTTCAACGGTGGCAACTTCAAACTCGCCCTCGCCTTTGCTCGACCAGTGCACGCCTTCGCTGGCCGGGCTACCGGCACGGCGGCTGTACACGTCAACCTTGTCGGCGACGATAAAGGCCGAGTAGAAGCCCACACCGAACTGACCGATCAGGTGCGAATCCTTCTTCTGGTCACCGGTCAGGTGCTGCATAAAGTCAGCAGTGCCGGACTTGGCGATGGTGCCCAAGTGGGTAATGGCGTCTTCACGGCTCATACCGATGCCGTTGTCTTCGAGGGTGACGGTCTTGGCGTCCTTGTCGAAGCTGACGCGGATTTTCAGCTCAGCGCCGCCTTCCAGCAGCTCAGGCTTGGCCAGCGCTTCAAAGCGCAGCTTGTCGGTGGCATCCGATGCGTTGGAAATCAGTTCGCGAAGGAAGATTTCCTTGTTCGAATACAGCGAATGGATCATCAGGTGAAGCAGCTGCTTCACCTCGGTCTGGAAGCCCAGGGTTTCTTTTTGAGTTTCCACACTCATGCTCTCTTACTCCACGTTGTTGACGAAGCCGCAGTACGGCGGATGTCATACAGGTGGGGGCATGTTGTGGGATTTCAAGTGCTTGGCTTAAGGCTCAAGCAACTCGATGCGAGTAATCTCTTCCGGCAGCAGGCTGTAGCTGACTTCACCCTGGCCGCTCATACGCTGGCGCAGGATGATCCGCCCGTCCTGGTCGATACCATGGAAACGCCCTTCGGCACTGTTACCGCGCTCGGTGGTCGCACGCATGCTGAGGTTTGCATAGCGGTTGGGGCTGCGCAGCAAGCCGTCGAGGCTGAAGCGCACGCGTCGATCCAGAGGCCGGCTGACGCGCTCCGGAGCGACCGCCGCCACTGCTGCCGGCTTGGCCTCGGCAACGGCCGGCGCCACTGCGCTAGGCAATGGCGGAAAACTATCGGCAGCAACGTGCCAGCCACGCTGGTCCTGTTTCTGCAGCAGGATCGGCAACTGTTGCAGCTCGCCATTGATCCGCGCCTGGACGTTCATATCAAGGCTCTGCAGTGGGAAGTTCAGGTTACCGATGGGCTGCAACTGCACCTGGCGAGTGGCAAAGCGGCGCTCCAGGTAATCCTGAATCACATGGCTGACGGTATCGACCGAGTCGAACTGGCGATCGACTTTATCGCCCTGGTAACGCAGGCCATTGCGGAACAGCTCAAGCTTGCCGCTCAGGGTGGTCTTGAACTGCGGCGGCAATACCAGGTGGAAATCACCGGCGAGCTTGTTCGGCGGCACCGGCTGCAAATCCAGATGCAGGGTATAGCCACGGCTCAAGCGCCGCGCTTCAGGCAACTCCTGCTCGGGCAGTAACCAGCTGATTTCCACTTCCGGCAGTATGCCTTCATCGGCCGGCAGCACATCGACCCGCACCGGGCCTTTGTCGACTTTCGGCAGACGAATCACCAGCTCGCTCTGGGCGAAGAAATCCTGGCCCTCACGCAAACTCAGCACGCCATCGAGCAACTCGGCCTGTTGCGGCGCGAATGGCCGACCATTCAACTGGCCGCGCAGGTCGATGGCCAGCTCGGCTGGCGCCTGCACTTCGGGCTTGAGCCATTTGAGGCTGAGGATGGCCTCCAGACGCTGCGCATCGTGACTGGCCAGCAAGGTCAGGCCGACCACCAACGGAATAATCCCCAAACTGGCCAAGGCCAGGGCTGGCCGCGCCGAACGCCAGTGGCGCAACACATACAGCAAGGTGAACGGCGGCAGGAAACTGGCCCAGCCCCAGAGCAGGCTGGTAGCAAAGGCGCGCATCACCAGCCAGACCAACCCGGCGAGTATCAGCAGCAAGCCACCCAGAATCAGCAGCGCATCCATTCAGTATTCCTTAGCGATGGTTAAACGAGGGGTTATCCGCAGACCCGGCTGCCTTAAGGTTCATCGACCTTAAAGTGCGCCCGCGCCGTAGCAATCGGCTCGGTCTGGTTGGTTTGCCAGGCGGTAATGGCCACGTTGGCGACCCGACGACCCTGGCGCCACACCTGGCACTGCACGAAGGTGTCACGATAATGGCCAGCGCGAAGGTAATCTATCGAGAAGTCGATGATTTTCGGCAAATGTGGAATGCCCATAAACATCAACAAGTGGAGCATCGCCGAATGCTCCATAAAGCCGGCGATCACTCCGCCATGCAGTGCGGGCAAGGTCGGATTACCGATATTGTCCTGGTTGGCCGGCAGGCGAAACACCATGTCATCGCCTAAGCGCAGGCACTCGATACCGAGCAACTTGGCATAGGGAATCAGGCTGATCAGTGAGTCGTAGTTGTTCTGCTCGTGGGCTTCGCGCACCAGCTGGTTGAGGTTCAGCGTGCTCATTGGCCAGCCCCCTTAGCAGTGCGTTGCAGATCGGCGGGCTTACCCATGCGCATAAACGCCCCGACCACATGGGCAATCGGCTCGTCGGGGTTGTCCTGATAGGCATAGCCGCGAGTGAATATGATGTTCTCGGTCACCCGGTAGCACTCGGCGAAACCAAATACATCTTTGTTCGGCTCGGCCGGGCGCATGTAATCGATGCGCAGGTCGAGGGTCGGGCAGATTTCGAACTCAGGCAGCACGCACACGGTGGAAATGCCGCAGGTGGTATCCATCAGCGTGGTGATGGCGCCACCGTGGATCACTCCGGTTTCCGGGTTGCCGACAATCTGCGGGCTGTAGGGCAAGCGCAGGATCAGCCCCTGAGCATCGGCGCTGTGCACACTGATACCGAGCACCTGGCAATGACGCAGGACCGATAGAAAACGCTGCGCCCGCGCAACAATAGGGGAATCGCTCATGACTTCAGACTCAGGACAACTGTACAAAGGGTGAGCATGATACCCCCTGACACAGAGCCCGACACCACGAAGGCAGCCCGCTGATGAGAACACCAGCAAATTAATGGGGAACTTCGGCGAAACCGCGCTGTTTAATGGCCATGGCTGGGAAACCAGGCATTGATTTCCACATTACAAGGAGTACTAACCGTGCAAAAGCCATTCACCTATGCCCTGCTTCTCGCCGCCATGCTCGGCCTGGCAGCTTGCGAAAAAACCCCGGAAGACAAAGCAGAGTCGGCCAAGGAATCCGCTGCTGAAGCCATCGAATCCATGGGTGATGCCATTGAAGAAACCGGCGAAGCCATTGAGCAGAAAGCCGATGAAGTGATGGGCACCGAGCCAACCACTGGCGAGAAAATCGAAGATGCTGCCAATGATGCAGCTGATGCCATCGAAGATGCTGGCGATGAAGTCAAAGACGCTGTCGACGGCCAGTAAGCCCTCCAGCTAAAACAAACAAGCCCGCTTAATGCGGGCTTGTTTGTTTATGGCGCAATCAAAGCACCGGAACCAGCATCAGCAGCAGGCTGCACAGCAGCCCAACCACCCAAACCACACTGCGCTGCCAGTGCAGGTCAGCCCAGTAGAAAAACAGATAGAGCACCCGCGCCACGACGAAGGTCACCGCCAATATATCCACCAGTACGCCGTGGTTGTTGGTCACATGGGCCATCAGCACGCCTACGGCAAACAGCGGAAACGCCTCGAAACTGTTCAAGTGCGCGGCCAGGGCACGCGCGCCAAAGCCGGTCAGGCGCGCTTGCTGAGCGCGTGGATGGTGGTTGTCGTAGTGACCGTCACCCTCCTTCGCCATGGCCTTGGCCACAGGGGCTTTGGCGATAAAGATCAGTAATGCGCTGATAAAGATGCACCAGAATGGGATGCTCATTCGCTTTTCTCCTTGGGCGATTCGAACGCCGGGGTCTGGGTATAGACCATCACTTCCAGTACATCGGAATGAAACTCGCGGCGGTACAACACCAATACCACACCTGCGCTGACCAGCATGAAAAACCATGGGTTGATAAACCAGGCCAGCGTCGCCATGCCAAAGTAATAGGCGCGCAAACCCTGGTTGAACTGGTTGGCGGCCATCGAGATCACTCGCGCGGTGCGCTCGGCAAAGGCTTTGCGTTCCTGCTCAGTGACATGCCGTTCGCCGACCATCGGCGCAGAGCCCACTAGCACGGCAGCGAAGTTGTACTGACGCATGCACCAGCTAAAGGTAAAGAAGGCGTAGACGAACACCACACCCAGACACAGCAACTTGACCTCGGACAGCTCGCGACTGGCCGCCTGGACAAAGGGCAGATCGGCCAGCAGCGACACCGCGCGGTCAGAGGCGCCAAGCACGGTGAGGATACCGGCGAGGATGATCAGGGTGCTGGAAGCAAAGAACGACGCGTTGCGCTCCAGGTTGCCGATCACGTTGGCATCGGCGATACGGTTGTCGCGCAGCAGCATGCGGCGCATCCAGTCTTCGCGGTACAGATGCAGCACGCTGGCCAGACATGGCGTGGTGCGGCCCTTGGCCTGGGCATAGCGGGTGTAGCCGGCCCAGCAGACGACGAACCAGAGAACGGCCAGCAGGTGCGGCAGGTAGTAGTCACTGATTGGCATGCAAACTCCTTGTTAACCTGCGCCGATTATAGACAGGCCTGGCTTTCAGCTGGCCAACAAAAAGGCCGCTCAGTGAGCGGCCTTAAGTAAACAACGGGGCTAAACAGCAGAACTTAGGCTGCGGCGGTTTTCGGCACGCCCAGCACGCGATCCACTGCAACAGCCAACAGCAGGGTCAGCAGCACCGGCAACAGCCAGCCGAGGCTCTGGTCGGCCAATGGCAATTGGCTGAAGAAGCTCGGGATCAGCGCCTTGCCACCGGCTGCGGCAATCCCGTCAACCAGGCCAAACACCAAGGTCACGGCCATCACCGGGCGAAATACCCGCGCAGGCGAACACCACAGATTATCCAGCAGACTCAACGCCACCAGCACAATGGCCAGCGGGTACAGACCGACCAGTACCGGAATCGAGAAGCTGATCAACTGCGTCAAGCCCTGGTTGGCTACCAGCAGGCTGAACAAACCGAAGGTGATCACCACCGTGCGGTAGGAAACCGGCAACAGGCCGCTGAAGAACTCGCCACAGGCGGTCAACAGACCCACAGCCGTGGTCAAGCACGCCAGGGTAATAACCACGGCCAGCAGCAAGCTGCCTGCGGTACCGAAGGTATGCTGCACATAGGCGGTAAGCACCTGCACGCCATTCTGCGCTTCACCGGCAATGCCCTGGCTGGTTGCGCCGAGGTAGAACAGCGCCAGATACACCAGCGACAAGCCGACTGCGGCGATCAGGCCAGCGATCACCGAGTAACGGGTAATCAGCTTGCCATCGGTCACGCCGTGGTCGCGAATCGCAGTAGCAATCACGATGCCGAACACCAGTGCACCGAGGGTATCCATGGTCAGGTAACCCTGCAGAAAACCCTGCACAAAGGGCGTGCTCTGGTAATCCGGCGAAACCTGACCGATCTCCCCTGCTGGAACCAGCAGCGCAGCGCCGCCCAAAACCAGCAGCGCCGCCAGCAGCACCGGGGTGATGTATTTGCCGATGCGATCAACCAATTGCCCAGGATTCAGCGACAGGAACAGCACTGCTGCAAAGTAGGCCAGGGTATAGAGCAGCAACGCGGTGCTGCTGTTGCCGCTGAACGGCGCAACGCCCATCTCAAACGACACCACCGCAGTGCGCGGCGTGGCAAACAGCGGACCGATGGCCAGGTACACCGCGACCGCAAACAGCACGCCAGCGCGCTTACCCAGCGGTGCGGTGAGCAGCGCCATACCACCACCGACGCGCGCCAGGGCAACGATGGTCAACAGCGGTAAACCGACGCCCGTGAGCAGAAAGCCCAGCGCCGCCAGGCCGATGTTCTCACCCGCCGCCATACCGGCGCTGGGCGGAAAGATGATGTTGCCGGCGCCCAGGAACAGCGCAAAAGTCATAAAGCCGAGGGCCAGGAGATCCGAGCCTTTCAAACGAGTCATAGAAGGGAATACCACAGGCAGAAGGTTAAAAGTTCCGAGGGTTTCCCGATGGATCGGGGGAAACGTCACCCAGCCGGTTAAGCGGGGCCACTGCAGCACCCTGAGCCGCTTATGGCAGAGCAGGCGCTAATAGTTGCAAGCCTAACGAAATTGACACGCCAGCGGCACTGGCACAGGTCAGGCTGTCGGACTGGTGAAAAAAGCTGTCGCATCAACAACAGTTCATCCCTGGCCGCAATAAAAAAGGCCACCCGAAGGTGGCCTTTTCTCAGCTCAAAAAGCCTTAGGCTTTTTTCACTTCCCAACCGGTCAGCTCGGCCAGGGCCTTGCCGATGTCAGCCAGGGAACGCACGGTTTTCACACCGGCGTCTTGCAGGGCTGCGAACTTCTCGTCTGCAGTACCCTTGCCGCCGGAGATGATTGCGCCGGCGTGGCCCATACGCTTGCCCGCCGGAGCGGTTACACCAGCGATGTAGGACACTACTGGCTTGGTCACGTTGGCCTTGATGTAAGCAGCAGCTTCTTCTTCAGCCGAACCGCCGATCTCACCGATCATCACGATCGCTTCGGTCTTCGGGTCTTCCTGGAACAGCTTCAGGATGTCGATGAAGTTGGAGCCTGGGATCGGGTCACCGCCGATGCCGACGCAGGTGGACTGACCGAAACCGGCGTCAGTGGTCTGCTTAACGGCTTCGTAAGTCAGGGTGCCGGAACGCGACACGATGCCTACTTTGCCTGGCAAGTGGATGTGGCCCGGCATGATGCCGATTTTGCACTCGCCCGGAGTGATCACGCCTGGGCAGTTCGGGCCGATCAGGACCACGCCCAGCTCGTCGCACTTGACCTTGGCTTCGAGCATGTCGATGGTCGCGATGCCTTCGGTGATGCAGACGATCAGCTTGATGCCGCCCATGGCCGCTTCAAGGATCGAGTCCTTGCAGAACGGAGCCGGAACGTAGATCACGCTGGCGGTGGCGCCAGTCTGCTCAACTGCTTCACGCACGGTGTTGAACACCGGCAGATTCAGGTGAGTGGTGCCGCCTTTGCCCGGAGTCACGCCGCCAACCATCTTGGTGCCGTAGGCGATGGCTTGTTCGGAGTGGAAAGTACCCTGCGAGCCGGTGAAGCCCTGGCAGATAACTTTGGTGTCTTTATTGATCAGGACGCTCATTACTTGCCCTCCGCAGCTTTGACGACTTGCTGAGCCGCGTCGGTCAGGCTGGTTGCCGCGATGATGTTCAGGCCGCTTTCTGCCAGGACTTTAGCGCCCAGTTCAGCGTTGTTGCCTTCCAGACGAACGACAACCGGGATTTTCACACCGACTTCTTTCACTGCGCCGATGATGCCTTCGGCAATCATGTCGCAACGAACGATACCGCCGAAGATGTTCACCAGTACGGCAGCCACGTTGCTGTCGGACAGGATGATCTTGAAGGCTTCAGTCACGCGTTCTTTGGTTGCGCCGCCACCTACGTCGAGGAAGTTGGCTGGCTTGCCGCCGTGCAGGTTGACGATGTCCATGGTGCCCATGGCCAGGCCAGCACCGTTGACCATGCAACCGATGTTGCCTTCCAGCGCAACGTAGTTCAGTTCGAACTTGGCAGCGTGGGCTTCACGCGGATCGTCCTGGGACGGATCGTGCATGGCGCGCAGCTTCGGCTGACGGTACATGGCGTTACTGTCGATGTTGATCTTGGCGTCGAGGCAATGCAGGTTGCCGTCAGCCTTGATCACCAGCGGGTTCACTTCCAGCAGAGCCAGGTCATAGTCCTGGAACAGCTTGGCCAGGCCAACGAAGATCTGGGTGAACTGCTTGATCTGATCGCCTTCCAGGCCCAGCTGGAATGCCAGCTCGCGGCCCTGGAACGGCTGAGCGCCGACCAGCGGGTCGATGGTCGCCTTGAGGATCTTCTCAGGGGTGTCGTGCGCAACTTTCTCGATGTCCACGCCACCTTCGGTGGAAGCCATGAACACGATGCGACGGCTGGAACGGTCAACGACCGCGCCCAGGTACAGTTCCTTGGCGATGTCGGTGCAGGACTCGACCAGGATCTTGGTCACTGGCTGACCGTTGGCATCTGTCTGGTAAGTCACCAGACGCTTGCCCAGCCAGTTGGCGGCGAAGGCTTTGGCGTCTTCTTTGTTCTTCACCAGCTTCACGCCGCCCGCTTTACCGCGGCCACCAGCGTGGACTTGAGCCTTGACGACCCACTCGGTGCCACCGATTTTTTCGCAGGCTGCTGCGGCTTCTTCCGGGGTGTCTACCGCGAAGCCCTTGGATACGGGCAGGCCGTATTCAGCGAACAGCTGCTTACCCTGATACTCGTGGAGATTCATGCTTGTCTACCGTCTTCGTTTAGGTATTGCGCATACGGTGCTGCACTTGTGATGCCGCACCACCTGTGACTGCTTCTGGAGCAATCCGGCTAACGTTCCGCGCAGAACCTGAGGTGTACGCGGGCAGTCGGCCGTGGTTCTTCCTGTTGAGCTGCACCTTCACCGGTACACAACGCCGGTGAAGGCATCCGCTCAAACAAACAACGACTTAACGCTTCTTGCGGTTGGCGATGTGGATGGCGTGGCCATTCACTGCCAGAGCAGCTTCATGCAGCGCCTCGGACAGCGTCGGGTGAGAGAACACCATCATCCCCAGATCCTCGGCGCTGGTGCCGAATTCCATACCAATTGCACCCTGCTGAACCAGTTCGGCAGCGCTTGGGCCAATCACGTGTACACCCAGAACGCGGTCGGTGCTGGCATCGGCGATCACCTTAACCATACCGCCGGTGTCGTTGGCCGCCATGGCGCGACCGCTGGCAGCGAACGGGAAGGTGCCGACGTTAACGGCAACGCCTTCGGTCTTCAGCTGCTGCTCGGTTTTACCAACCCATGCGATTTCCGGGTGGGTGTAGATAACCGACGGGATCAGGTCGTAGTTCATCTGGGCTTTGTGGCCGGCGATGCGCTCGGCAACCATGATGCCCTCTTCCGAGGCTTTGTGGGCCAGCATCGCGCCGCGCACCACGTCACCAATGGCGTAAACGCCCGGTACGCTGGTGGCGCACTGGTCGTCAACGAAGATGAAACCACGCTCGTCCATGTCGACGCCGCTGTCGGCCGCCAACAGGTCGGTGGTCACCGGACGACGACCAACTGCAACAATCAGCTTGTCGAATACGATCTTCTGCTCGCCTTCGGCGTCGGTGAAGTTGACAGTGACCTGCTTCTTCTTCACTTCCGACCCAGTAACGCGAGCGCCCAGACGGATTTTCAGACCCTGCTTGGTGAAGGTTTTCAGCGCTTCTTTGGCGATCTGCTCATCGGCAGCCGGGAGGAACTTGTCCAGGGCTTCCAGCACAGTCACTTCAGCACCCAGGCGAGCCCAGACCGAACCCAGTTCCAGGCCGATGACGCCAGCGCCAATTACGCCGAGCTTCTTCGGCACGCTCTGGAATTCCAGGGCGCCGGTGGAGTCAACGATCACGTCCTGATCAACCGGGGCCGGTGGAATGTCGATTGGCTTGGAGCCGGAGGCCAGGATCACGCTGCCGGCTTCAACGATCTGCGTCTTGCCGTCGGAACCAGTGACTTCAACCTGCTTGTTCGCCAGCAGCTTGCCGTGACCTTCGAGCAGGGTCACGCCATTGGCCTTGAACAGGGTGGCAACGCCGCCAGTGAGGTTTTTTACGATGTTGGCCTTACGGCCGATCATCGCAGGTACGTCGATGGTCACGCTCTTGGCTTCGATACCGTGAATGGCAAAGCCTTCGTGCGCTTCGTGGTATTTCCAGGAGCTGTCCAGCAGCGCCTTGGACGGAATGCAGCCGACGTTCAGGCAAGTACCGCCGAGGGCGACTTTGCCCTCTTTGTCCTGGTACTTCTCGATGCAGGCAGTCTTCAGACCAAGCTGCGCTGCTTTGATGGCCGCTACATAGCCACCAGGGCCGGCACCGATGACTACCACGTCGAATTTCTGGGTCATAACGTATTCCTTCTCGAATAAACCGGACGGCCCTGATTAAAGGGCCGCCGTGGGAGAAACTGGCTTTTAGATGTCCAGCAGCAGACGCGCCGGGTCTTCCAGCAAGTTCTTGATGGTCACCAGGAAGGTCACGGCTTCCTTACCATCAATCAGGCGGTGATCGTAGGACAACGCCAGGTACATCATTGGGCGGATTACCACCTGACCATTCACGGCCATCGGGCGCTGGATGATGTTGTGCATCCCCAGGATCGCGGCTTGCGGCGGGTTGACGATCGGCGTCGACATCATCGAACCGAAAGTACCACCGTTAGTGATGGTGAAGGTGCCACCGGTCATTTCTTCGATCGACAGCTTGCCGTCTTTGGCTTTCTTGCCAAAAGTGGCGATGCCGTTCTCGATTTCAGCCAGGCTCATCAGCTCGGCGTTACGCAGCACGGGAACGACCAGGCCACGGTCGCTGGACACGGCAACACCGATGTCGGCGTAGCCGTGGTAAACGATGTCGGTACCGTCGATCGAGGCGTTAACTGCAGGGAAACGCTTCAGCGCTTCGGTGGCGGCCTTGACGAAGAACGACATAAAGCCCAGGCGCACGCCGTTGTGGCTCTTCTCGAACAGGTCCTTGTACTTTGAACGCAGCGCCATGACTTCGCTCATGTCCACTTCGTTGAAGGTGGTCAGCATGGCCATGGAGGACTGTGCTTCGACCAGGCGCTCGGCGATCTTGGCGCGCAGACGGGTCATCGGCACACGCTTCTCGGTGCGGTCGCCGGTGGCGAATACCGGAGCGGCAGCAGCAGGTGCGGCTGGCTTGGCGGCAGGTGCAGAAGATGGGGCGTTCTTCTTCGCTTCAACGGCAGCCACCACGTCTTCCTTGGTGACGCGACCGCCTTTGCCGGTGCCAGCGATGCTGTTCGGATCGATGCCGTTTTCTTCAGCGATCTTGCGCGCAGCTGGGGACAGGATCTGATCGTCGCCTGCAGCAGCGGCCGGAGCAGCGGCAGCAGGTGCAGCAGCCTGAGCAGCAACGGCTGGTGCAGGAGCAGCAGCGCCACCCTCACCCAGGGTGCCGAGCAGTTCGTTGGACAGAACTGTGTCGCCTTCATTCTTGATGATTTGCGCGAGGACGCCGTCGGCCTCGGCCAGCACTTCGATCACTACCTTGTCGGTTTCGATGTCAACGATCAGCTCGTCGCGCTTGACCGCATCGCCCGGCTTCTTGTGCCAAGTGGCCACGGTGCCGTCGGCAACCGATTCCGGGAAAGTAGGGGCTTTGATCTCGATAGCCATTATGTGTGGTTCCTTAAATTCGGTTTCTTCTAGCAGGCGGCCCAGTTGGCCGCCTGTTGCGCGAAGGCGTTAAACAGTAAAGGCGTCTTGCAGGAGTTTTTCCTGCTGTTCGGCGTGCATCGATGCATAACCACAGGCAGGTGCGGCAGACGCATCACGACCGGCGTACTCGAGGAACAGCGCTTTCTTGTGCGCTGTCGCCACGCGACGCATGTGGTGCTGACTGCAGTACCAGGCGCCCTGGTTCATCGGCTCTTCCTGACACCAGACGATGTGCTTGAGGTTCTTGTACGGAGCAATTGCCTCGGCCAGATCATCTTCCGGGAACGGATAGAGCTGCTCGATACGCACGATGGCGATGTCTTCGCGGCCTTCGTTGCGGCGCTTCTCCAGCAAGTCGTAGTAAACCTTGCCGCTGCACAGAATCAGACGCTCGACTTTCTTCGGATCGATGGTATCGATCTCCGGAATCACGGTCTGGAACGATCCTTCGGCCAGATCTTCCAGGGTCGAGATGGCCAATTTGTGGCGCAGCAGCGACTTCGGCGTCAATACGACCAACGGCTTGCGCAGTGGGCGAATCACCTGACGACGCAGCAAGTGGTAGATCTGCGCGGGGGTGGTCGGTACCGCAACCTGCATGTTGTGCTCGGCGCACAGCTGCAGATAACGTTCCAGACGCGCCGAGCTGTGCTCAGGCCCCTGCCCTTCATAACCGTGCGGCAACAACATGGTCAGACCGCACAGACGGCCCCACTTGTGTTCGCCACTGGAAATGAACTGGTCGAACACCACCTGGGCACCGTTGGCGAAGTCGCCGAACTGCGCTTCCCAGATCACCAGCGACTGCGGCTGGGTGGTGGCGTAGCCGTATTCGAAGGCCAGTACCGCTTCTTCCGAGAGGAAGGAGTCGTACAGGTCGAAACGCGGCTGACCCTGATAAAGGTTCTGCAGCGGCAGATGGGTGCCGGCGTCCTTCTGGTTGTGCAGCACCGCGTGACGGTGCGAGAAGGTGCCACGACCGATGTCCTGGCCGGTCATGCGGATCGGATGGCCTTCGAACAACAGAGTGGCGTAGGCCATGGTCTCGGCGTAGCCCCAGTTGATCGGCAGCGCGCCTGCGCTCATCTTCTGGCGGTCTTCAAGAATTTTCGCGACCTGGCGCTGCACCACAAAGCCTTCTGGAATTTCCAGCAGCTTGTTGGACAGTTCCTGCAGGGTTTTCAGCTCGAAACGCGTGTCGTGACGCGCGGTCCAGGCATGGCCCAGGTATGGACGCCAATCGACGAAGAGTTCCTTGTTCGGCTCTTTGACCAGGCTCTTGACCACATGCTGACCGTTATCCAGTGCAGTGCGGTACTCGTCGATCTTGGCCTGCACCTCATCGGCCGACTGACGCGCGGCAGCGGTCAGCACTTCGGCATACAGCTCACGGGTGGTGCGCTGTTTGCTGATTTGCTGATACATGATCGGCTGAGTGCCGCTCGGCTCGTCGGCCTCGTTGTGGCCGCGACGGCGGTAGCAGACCAGGTCAATGACCACGTCACGCTTGTACTGCATGCGGTAATCGACAGCCAGCTGGGTGACGAACAGCACCGCTTCCGGGTCATCGCCATTCACGTGCAGGATCGGCGCCTGAATCATCTTCGCCACATCCGTGCAGTACTCGGTGGAACGCGAGTCCAGCGGGTTGCTGATGGTGAAGCCGACCTGGTTGTTGATCACGATGTGGATGGTGCCGCCCGTCTTGAAGCCACGGGTCTGCGACATCTGGAAGGTTTCCATAACCACACCCTGACCGGCGAAAGCCGCGTCACCGTGCAGGGAAACTGGCAGCACTTTCTCGCCAATCGCGTCGTTGCGACGGTCCTGACGGGCGCGCACCGAACCTTCGACCACCGGCGAAACGATCTCCAGGTGCGACGGGTTGAACGCCATTGCCAGGTGCACTTCGCCGCCAGCGGTCATCACGTTGGAGGAGAAACCCTGGTGGTATTTCACGTCACCGGAAGACAGACCTTCGGTTTTCTTGCCTTCGAACTCGTCGAACAGATCGCGCGGGTTCTTGCCGAAGGTGTTTACCAGCACGTTGAGGCGGCCACGGTGGGCCATACCGATGACGACTTCCTTGGTGCCGTAGGAGCCGGACCGCTGGATCACTTCATCGAGCAGCGGAATCAGGCTCTCGCCGCCTTCCAGACCGAAACGCTTGGTGCCCGGGTATTTGGTGCCCAGGTACTTTTCCAGACCTTCAGCTGCGGTCAGGCGCTCAAGCAGGTGGCTCTGCACCTCAACCGAGAATTGTGGACGACCACGCACGCTTTCCAGGCGCTGCTGGAACCAGCTGCGCTGCTCGGAATCAACGATATGGGTGAACTCGGCGCCAATGGTGCGGCAATATGTCTGCTGCAACGCATCGCGAATTTCGCGCAGAGTAGCCTCTTCCTTGCCAATGAACAGCCCACCGGTACGGAAGGTGGTGTCCAGGTCGGCATCGGTCAGACCATAGTGATTGATTGCCAGATCGGCCGGCACAGGACGCTTCCAGAGGCCAAGCGGATCGAGCTGGGCAGCCTGATGGCCGCGCATGCGATAAGCCTGAATCAGACGCAGCACTTCGACTTGCTTCTTCTCGTGCTCACTGCTGACGCTACCAGCGGACACCGGTTGGGCGCGGCGCTGATTTTTAGCGAGCAGGACGAAATGATCGCGAATCGTTGAGTGCGATACGTCTGTGGCGGCGCTGCCGTCAGTCGGCAACTTCTGAAAGTAAGTGCGCCACTCTTCTGGCACAGCGTTGGGATCGTGCAGGTAAAGCTCATAGAGCTCTTCCACATAGGCAGCGTTACCACCGGATAGGTGGGCACTGTCCCACATGCGCTGCATCACGCTTTCTTGCATGCTTGGTCACCCTCGGTAAGGGGACACCACCGGCGAAGAAACCGCATGGCTGTCAGTCCTGAAGCAGCGACTGGTAAGCCACTACGGATCCCGCAGATAGTCCGGGCACCAGCCCGGATGCCCCTGCTGGTCGTCATATTTTTCAAATTAAGAACCACCGCTTTGTGAGCAGCAGCCCTGGCTAAAACTACGGCGCTGGGTTGAAAGCAGCGCCGCAGGTGTTACAGGTCTAGCAAACAACCGTGAATCAGGTACCGCTTTGCAGCAACATGTTGCGTACGTGGCCTATTGCCTTGGTCGGGTTGAGACCCTTAGGGCAAACGTTCACGCAGTTCATAATGCCGCGGCAACGGAACACACTGAACGGATCATCCAGCGACGCCAGACGTTGTTCGGTCTGGGTATCACGGCTGTCCGCCAGGAAACGATAAGCCTGCAGCAGCGCAGCTGGGCCGAGGAACTTGTCTGGGTTCCACCAGAACGACGGGCAGCTGGTGGAGCAGCAAGCGCACAGGATGCACTCGTACAGACCGTCCAGCTTCTCACGCTCTTCCGGCGACTGCAGACGCTCGATGGCCGGCGCCGGCGTGTTGTTCTGCAGGTATGGCTGCACCTTCTCGTACTGCTTGTAGAAGATGCTCATATCAACAGCCAGGTCACGGATGACCGGCAGGCCAGGCAGCGGGCGAACCACCAGCTTGCCGCCTTTCAGGCCAGCCGCCGAGATCGGCGTGATACAGGCCAGGCCATTCTTGCCGTTGATGTTCATGCCATCGGAACCGCACACGCCTTCACGGCAGGAACGACGATAGGAAAAACCCTCGTCCTGTTCCTTGATCAGCGCCAGCACGTCAAGAACCATGATGTCCTTGCCGCCGGTGTCGACCTGGAAGTCCTGCATAAACGGCGCAGCATCTTTTTCCGGGTTGTAACGATAAACGCTTACTTGCAACAGATTGGCTTGCGACATATCAGGCACCCTTAATAAGTCCGGACCTTGGGTTCAAACGCTGGAACTGTCTTCGGCGAGAAGTTGACCGAACGCTTGCTCACGCGCTTTTCACCTGGGATATACAGGGAGTGGCACAGCCAGTTTTCGTCGTCACGTTCTTCGAAGTCTTCACGAGCGTGAGCACCACGGGATTCTTTACGAACCTCGGCAGCGATCGCGGTGGCTTCTGCCACTTCGAGAAGGTTTTGCAGTTCCAATGCTTCGATACGCGCAGTGTTGAATGCCTGGCTCTTGTCCGCGATTTTGACAGTCGCGATCCGCTCACGCAGGTCGGCCAGTTGGGCGATGCCCTTCTGCATGTACTCACCGGTGCGGAACACACCGAAGTAATTCTGCATGCAGTTTTGCAGCTCTTTACGCAGCGGCGCGACATCTTCGCCGGTGGTGCGTTCGTTGACGCCCGCCAGACGCTTGAGCGACAGCTCGATGTCGGTTTCGCTCGCACCACGGACTTCCACGCCTTCTTTCAGCGCTTTTTCCAGGTGAATACCGGCGGCACGACCGAACACTACGAGGTCAAGCAGCGAGTTGCCACCCAGACGGTTGGCACCGTGTACCGATACGCAGGCCACTTCGCCTACAGCGAACAGGCCTTCGATGATCTTGTCGTTGCCGTTAGCATCCTGAGTGATGGCCTGACCGTGAATGTTGGTCGGCACGCCGCCCATCATATAGTGGCAGGTCGGAATCACTGGAACCGGCGCAACCACCGGGTCAACGTGGGCGAAGGTCTTGGACAGCTCGCAGATGCCCGGCAGGCGGCTGTGCAGCACGTCCTCGCCAAGGTGGTCGAGCTTGAGCAGTACGTGGTCCTTGTCCGGGCCACAGCCGTTGCCGGCGAGTACTTCTTTAACCATAGAGCGCGCTACTACGTCACGACCGGCCAAGTCTTTGGCGTTCGGCGCATAACGCTCCATGAAACGCTCGCCATGGGCGTTGATCAGGTAACCACCTTCACCACGGCAACCCTCAGTAACCAGTACACCAGCGCCGGCAATACCGGTCGGGTGGAACTGCCACATCTCGATGTCCTGCACCGGCACGCCGGCACGCAGGGCCATGCCCACGCCGTCACCGGTGTTGATCAGGGCGTTGGTGGTAGAGGCGTAGATACGACCAGCACCGCCAGTGGCCAAAACCACGGCCTTGGAGCGGATGTACACGGTTTCGCCGGTTTCGATGCAGATGGCGATGGTGCCAACTACGGCGCCGTCCTGGTTCTTCACCAGATCGACCGCGTACCACTCGTTAAGAAACGAGGTGCCAGCCTTGAGGTTGGCCTGGTACAGGGTGTGCAGCAGGGCGTGACCGGTACGGTCAGCCGCAGCGCAGGTACGTGCAGCCTGAGTCGGGTTGTTCGGACCTTTGGACTGACCACCGAACGGACGCTGATAGATGCGGCCCTGCTCGGTACGGGAGAACGGCAGCCCCATGTGTTCCAGTTCAAATACGGCTTCCGGCCCCACGGAACACATATATTCGATAGCGTCCTGGTCACCGATATAGTCGGAACCCTTGACGGTGTCGTACATGTGCCAGCGCCAATCGTCGTTCGGATCGGCCGAAGCGATGGCGCAGGTGATGCCACCCTGAGCGGACACAGTGTGCGAGCGGGTCGGGAAGACCTTGGTCACTACTGCGGTTTTATGACCACCCTGAGCCAACTGCAGTGCAGCGCGCATACCCGCGCCGCCGCCACCAACAATGATGGCGTCATAAGAAAGAGTGCGAATGCTTGTCATGGATCAGTTACCCCAAAAAATCTGCACGCCCCAGACGAAGAACGCGAACATGGCAACGCCACACGCAGCCTGGAACAGAAAACGCACGACAGTCGCCCACTTACCCAGCGCCATTGGCGTCAGGTAGTCGGTGGAAATTGTCCACATGCCAACCCAGGCGTGAACGCTGAGCGCCACCAGGGTCAACAGGCTGAAAATACGCATTGCGTTATTGGAGAACAGCGCCTGCCATTCGGCATAACCCAGACCCGGGTTGCACACGACGAAGCCAAGCAGAAACAGCACATAAACCGCGAGGACGACAGCAGAAACACGCTGCGCCATCCAGTCATAAAGACCCGAACGCGAGAAGTTCGTGACGTTGGTTACCATATCCACACCCCCAGCAGCACGATCACGATCGTCGACACGACGAGAACGATTTTCGAACCCAGCTTGCCGCCTTCCAGCGTCTCACCGATGCCCATGTCCATGATCAAGTGGCGAATACCGGCCACCAGGTGGTACAGCAGAGCGGACAACAGACCCCAAATCACAAATTTGGCCAGCGGGCTGGTCAAGCACTCTTTCACCTCGGCAAAACCTTCTGCAGATGCCAGCGATTTGTCGAGCCCGTACAGCAGCACGGCAATGCCGAAAAACAGAATGATTCCAGAAACACGATGAAGGAATGACGTAACGCCAGTGATAGGAAGTTTGATCGTCCTAAGGTCGAGGTTTACAGGTCTTTGGCTATTCACGGCTTTTATCACACTGAGAGCCCCTAACTATCAGGGCAAAGTTGTCGGGAAGTGCACTGGTCAGGTACCCATCACCCAAGGAGTGACAACTACCAAAAGACAGGCTAAAGCCCTTGGTAGCTGGGCGCAGAGTATAGACAGTTAGGTTACTAATGACAACGCAAAGCCCCCTACCTAAAAGCGCATTGCACACCTCTAATAAATGGCGTAAAGAGCCGCTTTAAAAGCCCGAAAACCACCCGCAAACCCTTCTGCCGCCTGGGTTTTCGCAAATTGACATTCGAATTTATCTCACTATAGTGGTGCGGGCCCTGCGTGGGGGGCAGTCAGATGATTTCAAGCATAACTAGGAGGCCAAACATG
>Ga0209504_1000055_pt1 | contig 111229 bp, 99 predicted proteins | sample COGITO_mtgs_1005_FD_184791 | JGI IMG/M metagenome (GOLD analysis project Ga0209504, IMG submission 184791) | Pelagic marine microbial communities from North Sea - COGITO_mtgs_100511 (SPAdes) (version 2) | ecosystem: Environmental > Aquatic > Marine > Epipelagic ... | reverse complement strand
GCGAGATCGACCAGCAGCTGTACAAGGGCAAGCTGCCCAGCGACCTGGACGCTGAGATCGCCCGCTTGGAACGTTTGGAAGACGAACTGGCGCGGGTCGAAGTGCCACTGTCTTACTCCAGCGAGCTGTATGAGCTGCATATACACCTGCGCTATGTGGTAGAGCGGCTGCATGCGCTAAAACAGCGCCAGTTGACGGCCAGCTAAGCCGCTAGAGCAAACCGCCAGCCACATTTATTGCAGACAAAGAAAAACCCGCCAGAGCTGAGCCCTGGCGGGGTTTTGCATTTCAGCCGATTACTTGATCCAGTGCTTGCCCCAGTGAGTGATGTCGTAGCTCTGTGCACTACGCGCCACACTCCGCTCGGTCTTGGCGGCTTCGATCTGGTCATCCACCACCTTGGTGGAGAACGATAACCAGCTGGTCACAAAGGCCATGGCGTCGCCGTTGATCTCCAGGGCGCGCTGGGCGATGTTGTTCAGGTCATCGCAGCTGTCGTGATAGCAAGGGTCAAGCGCGACACCTGCAGTGCCACCATAGCGGCTCGCCTGCTCCGGGGTTTTCAGCACCTCTGCACCGGTAAACAAGCCACCGAAGGCAATGCCATCGAGGAAGAACTGCGCGTAGTCCGAACGGAAGGTAATTTCATCGCCTTCAGACGGCAGGCCGCGCAACTTGTAGTACTCCTCGAACAGTTTTTCGATGGCCGCCGAACCGGGTGGGCCTTGCAGACCGAACGCAGAACCGTCGCCGTCATAGATGAAGTAGGCGAAGTTTGGCGAAGCGATCATGTCGAAGTTCAAGTACGTCTTGATCTTGCTCTTCTGCTCGGGCGGGAGTTGATTGACGTAATAAGTCGAACCAACCAACCCAGACTCTTCGGCACCCCACCAGGCAAAACGCAGTTTGTTCTTCGGCCGCACCTTCTGCAGCTGCAGCGCCAGTTCCAGCAACGCGGCACTACCGGAGGCGTTGTCGTTGATGCCCGCGCCCTCATACACCGAGTCGAGGTGAGCCCCAGCCATCACCACATTGTTGGCATTGCCGTAACGGCTCTCGGCGATCAGGTTGAAGGTCTGCGTGCGCTCGCGCACCACGTCAGCCAGCATACGCACTCGGCTTTCTGCGCTCTGCGCCAGGCCAACCCCGACATCGTAGGTGGCGAAGAACACCGGGATACCGCCGGCATAGCTATCACCCAGAGTGGCGTTAAGCAGGCCCTTGCGGTCCTCGGTGTCGCCCTGGTTGAAAATGATCACACCCGAGGCACCAGCCGCAGCAGCGTTCTCCGCTTTCAGCTGGAAGTTACAGCTGCCGCGCTGCAACAAGGCGATGGAACCGGAGGGGAAGTCGACAAAGTCTTCCGCCTCACAACCACTGCTGGACAGGTTGCCCGCGCCTAGTGCGATATCCACAGCCGCCACTGGCGCACTGACATCCCCGTCTTCGGTTTGCGACAGGTAGGTAAAGTCCACATCCCACTCATACACCGCTGGCGTCGGCGCCAAAGCCTGCAGCTCGCCGGGCCCTTGTGGGTAATAGGCGGTGAAGGGGAATGGCTGAACCTCTACGCGATAGCCGGCACTTTCCAGGGTGGATTTCACGTAGTCGATTGAGCGCTGGTAACCGGGCAAGCCCGCAGCGCGATTGCCGCCATTGGCCTGGGCTATGTCCTTGAACATCTGCAGGTGAATGGAGGTGTTGCTCGCCTGCATACAGCGCGGCAACCCCAATGTAGTGCTGTTGAGCAGGCCAAAACGACATTCCAGAGGGCCCAAACGGGCCGGGCTCCAAAACGCATTGAACAGTTGGCTGCTACTTTTGTTCGACTCTGCGAGCACCTCGCCCGAGATCGCCGCCAGTAGGCTTCCAACAATCAGACCGCTTTTCACAATCTTGTTATGCATGCTGCCTCCAATCCATATATGGAGTTTTTAGGTGCGGCAGCGCTTGTGACACCGCCGCGATACGTCCCTTTACTGCGTCGTGTGGACGCTACATAACCTAGACGTGGATATTCATCTTCGCGAACCGATATCTACAAATTTCTTGAAAATAAGAACTTATCGACGAACATGGGAGCAATTGGCCAGCATCGCCCGCCGTGCCTGTCAGGCTGCAATAACTGGCGCCTGGGCGTTAACAGCCCGGTGTGGCGCGTGGACAGATGGAGAGAGCCCCGTACTCAGGTAAACTCTGCGCACATTTTGTAGATCGGCTCCGCATTGGCCTCGCCAACAACCCTGGAGCCATCCCCCTGCGACTGAATTGAAGACCTAGCCCCATGCCGATCCGCCACTGCATCGTCCACCTGATCGACAAAAAGCCCGATGGCACCCCCGCCGTGCTGCACGCCCGCGACACCGAGCTGGCCGCCTCGCAAGCCATCGAGAACATGCTCGCCGACCTCAACGAAAGCTATAACGCTAAACAGGGCAAGGCCTGGGGATTTTTCCATGAGGAATCCGGTGCCTATCCGTTCAGCGGCTGGTTGAAGCATTACCTGGACGAGGGTCAGGACTTCGCCGCCTTCAGCCGCCAGGCCGTGGAACAGCTGCAGAAGCTGATGGAGGAATCCAACCTGTCCACCGGTGGCCATGTGCTGTTTGCCCACTACCAGCAAGGCATGACCGATTACCTGGCCATCGCCCTGCTGCACCACAGCGAAGGTGTGGCCGTTACCGACACGCTCGACGTGACCGCCGCCAAACACCTCGACCTCAGCCAGCTGCACCTGGCCGCACGCATCAACATCTCCGAGTGGCGCAACAACGCCAACTCCAAGCAGTACATCTCCTTTATCAAGGGCAAGAACGGCAAGAAGGTTTCGGAATACTTCCGTGACTTTATCGGCTGCCAGGAAGGCGTCGACGGCCCCGGCGAAACCCGCACCCTGCTGAAAGCCTTTAGCGATTTTGTGGAAAGCGAAGACCTGCCCGAAGAACAGGCCCGCGAGAAGACCAAGACCTTGGTCAGCTACGCCGCAAACCAGGCCAAACAAGGCGAGCCCATTACCCTCGACGAACTCTCCGGACTGATCGACGAAGAACGGCCCAAGGCCTTCTTTAATCACATCCGCAACAAGGATTACGGCATGGCCCCGGAATTTCCGGCGGACAAACGCACCCTCAGCCAGTTCCAGCGCTTTACCGGGCGCGCCGAAGGCCTGTCGATCAGCTTCGAGGCGCACCTGCTCGGCTCGAAGATCGAGTACGACGAAAGCACTGACACCCTGGTAATCCGCAATTTACCGACGCAGCTCACGGATCAGCTTAAGCGCCGCAAGAACTAACAGGCCGCTGAAAAACTACCTACGTTGCCGATGCGGCGTTAAAAACAGGCTCAAAATGCTCATTTACACCAGTAAACTCCGCTTTTTCGCCTGTTTTTGCCTTGCCTCGGCTGCCTCGCCTACGTTTTTAAACGGCCTGTCACATCCATGAGCCGCCTGCCGGATAGCTTGCTGGATGCCTGCCGCTGCGATCCGGCAGCGCCCTTTGCCCAGGACCCAGCGCGCGATTTCGGCTTGGATAAACAGACGGCCAAACTGGCTCTGGCCGAACTGCGGCCTTGGCTCAACCGGCAACAACGCATGCTCTGGGCCAACCGGCGCAACGCCCTGCTGCTGATCCTGCAAGGCACCGACTGCTCCGGTAAGGATGGCGTGATTCGTCGGGTGATCAGCAGCTTCGATCCTCAGGGCCTGCGCATTCACAGCTTTCAGAAACCCGACACCTGCGAACAGCGCCATGAGTTTCTCTGGCGCTACCAGCGGCGTTTGCCAGGGCTGGGCCTACTCGGGGTATTCAACCGCAGCTACTACGAAGGGTTGATCAGCGATCCGCTGGATGGCCTGTGCAGTGCCGCCGAACTCCCTGCACGCCAGCAGGCCATTCAAGCCTTCGAGGCGCAGCTGCTCAGCCAGTCGATTCAGCCGCTGAAATGCTTTTTGCAGCTATCCCGAGATGAACAAAAGCGCCGCCTGCAGGAACGTCTTGCACACCCGCATAAACGCTGGAAACTGCACAGCAGCGACCTGCAGTCCTACCGCGAATTTGACCTGCGCCAACAGCGCTGGGCCGGGCAGCTAACAGCCAGCCACAGCGACGCAGCGCCCTGGTATGTGATTCCAGCCGATCATCGCTGGCTGCGCGACTGGCTGGTGGCCAGCCTACTGGCCCGCGAGCTGGAACGCTTGCAGCTGGACTGGCCGAATACCCCGCCGCCGTTCAGTTTGGAAGACTTGCAACGCAGTTAGCGCACGGCCCACCAGACCATCAACACAAGAAGGCAAAGGAACGCCCATGAAGAAAGTCATCCTGCTGCTATGCGCCCTGGCACTGTTCCAACACTGGGACACGGTGCAGCGCTGGTTTCAACCACCGCTGGCCGACCGGCCAGGCGAAGTGGTGCTGTATGCCACGCAATGGTGCGGCTATTGCGCGAAAACCCGTGAGCAACTGGCGCAGGACCAGATTGCCTACCGGGAAATCGACATTGAGAAAGACCCTGCCGGCCAGGCGACCTTCAAGGCCCTGGGTGGGCGCGGCGTGCCCTTGCTGGATATCAAGGGCACGCTGATTCATGGCTATGACCCACAGGCGATGCGCGCCGCCTACTGAAACCCCAGCGCGCAACAGATCGTAAACAGGCTTTTACAACGCCTTGATGGCAAAGCCCAGACGCGGGAAATGTACGTGCACAGTGCCGGCGCGTTCATCCTCGCGGCGCAGGATCAGTTCTTCAACACCGGCGAATACGAGCTCGCCCTCCACCGGGTCGACGCCGTAATCGGTGGCGGCAATCTGCACCCGCTGAGCGACCGCGAAACCGTTGGGTTCGACAAATTGCTCGTCCGGCAAGGCCGCCGGCGTCGCTGCACGGGCAATGGCGATAGCGTCTTCTGCACTCAGCGCACTGGACGCCCCATGACCGAAGCCCAGCACGCGACCAAGCCAGGCGCTGACATTTGGATAGGCGTCGACCAGCGGTGCAGTAACCGGGGTGCCTTTGAGGAACCACAGACAATGGGCCAGGGAGAAGTCAGCAATCGACGGCTCACCGAACAGATAATCGCCCTCCTCGCGCGCCAGTTGCTGCTCTACCCGTGCCATCAGCGACGGCCAGTTGTGCTTGGCGACCTCCACCGGTAAACGCGTGGCGCTGCCGCCACTGAACAACCCGGCACGGTCGGCGACAAAGGCCTTGACCGCCTCAGGCGGCAGCTTGCCGAAACGCACGGCGACCGACTCTGGCTGAAACACCAGGCTCACTGCATGCTGAAAAATCTGCGAATCGACCCACTGGGCAAAGCTCGCCGCGACGAATTCCTGGCCCTCTGGGAACAGCGCTGGGGTCGCTTTCTCCGCGTCCAGGCGACGCGCAATCAGCGCGGTATCACAGTAGATATCGGCACCCACCTGCAACACCGGAGTCTTGCGGTAGCCACCGGTCAGCGCCACTAGATCGGGCTTGGGCATGATTCGCGGAATCTCCACCGAGCGCCAGGACAGCTGCTTGAAGCCCAGCATCAGGCGCGCCTTCTCGGCAAACGGTGAGGCATCGTAATGGTGCAGGATCAACTCGTGCATAACAGGCTCCGCTGCAATCAGATAAAGGAGCCAGCTTAACCCTGCACAGCGCTGCGGCCTACCCGGCTAGGCTGATGATGCTTTATCAGCCGCAGCGATAACCGCGGTCGCCACCAGGGCTTCCTTGGCCGCCTTGGCCAAGGCCTTGATCGCCCGCTCGCGGCGCAGCGCATCGCCTTTGCCGGCACAAGGTTCGATATACACCAGCGCCTGCGCCGGACTGGAATAAAAGAAGCGCGCGCCCTTGCCGCTCTGGTGTTTGGCAAAGCGCTTGTACGGATCGTCGCTGATACCGCAATACAACGCACCGTTGGCCGCCCGCACCAGGTAGACAAACCAGGGCTTGGCGGCAGTTGTATCAGGCGCATTAGAAGAGTCAGGCATCAGTCGAGTAGGCAGGTAATTAACACGGCCGCCGAGCTTAACAGACCGTTGAAAACGTAGGCGAGGCAGGCAAGACAAGGCAAAAACAGGCGAGGAAGCGAAGTGTACTTTTGTACATGAGCATTCCGAGCCTGTTTTTAACGCAGTATTGCCAACGTAGGTAGTTTCTCAACGGACTGTTAACGACTCTTCTGGAAGGCCGCCAACCCTTTCCCCGCCTGCTGGCGAATGGCGTTCTGCACAAACGGCGCCCAGCCCAGCAGACGGCCCTTAAGACCCAGCGCCTGGCCGGCCCAGCGCCACAGATCAAAGTGATCGCGGTGCTCGCAGATCTTGCCATCGCGAAAGCGGAAGTTGGCCTCGATATGGTTGACCACCTGATTGCCGGTCTGGCTAAAGGTATAGGTCGCCACCCAGCGCGCCTTACCGGAGTGATCATCGGCCGCCACGCCATCAAAGGTCAGGGAAAAACCCTGAGCCTTGGCGCAGAGCATGCGCCACATATCACCGGCGGCCGCACCGCGCAGGTCGGTAAACACCGGGTCACTGAATTGCACGTCCTCGCTGTAACAGCTGGCCATGGTCTCGGCATCCAGCTGCTGGAAGGCCTGGTAGAAACGGGTGATCAGCGCGGCGTTGGGGTGACTCATGGGGCGAACTCCGGTAGGGAACGTGCGAGCAGTATTGTCGTTAAATCGCCACCGCGCGATTGGCGCAAAAGACATACTTGTGTCAATAATCGCCAAACCTTTATCAAGCCTGAACACGTCATGCTGAAAATCGCTCTGTACGTCTGCCCGCAAACTGTGTGTTCCAGCCTGAGTATGGCCATGGACGCTTTTGTCCTGGCTAACCGCCTGGCCGAACAACGGCTGTTTGAACTGCACCGCATCAGCCTGGACGGGCAGGCGGTCGATCTGGGTTTTGCGCAGATTCAGGTCGATGGCGATCTGAGTCTGGCCGAACACGCCGACCTGATTCTGCTGGCTGCCAGCGGCAGCGCTATCGACAGCACCTTGGCCGACAACGCTGCCCTGCTGCCCTGGCTGGCGCAGCGCCCGCCACATCAGCAACTGGCCAGCCTGTGCAGCAGCGCCTTTCTCCTGGCCGCCGCTGGCGTGCTCAACGGTCGACGTGCCACCACACACTGGGCGCTGGCCAGCCAGTTCCGCGAGCGTTTTCCGCTGGTCAATCTGCAGATCGAGCAATTAGTCTGCGAGGACGGCCATCTGCTCAGTTCCGGCGGTGCACATGCCGGGCTCGATCTATGCCTGCATCTGATCGCCCAACATGGCGGCGCCGGCCTGGCGCAGCAGGTGGCCAATGCCATGGTCTTCGACAGCCAGCGCGGCCTGCAATCGCGCTTTGCCCCGCTGCTGCCACCGGCCAGCAGTGATTGCCAGCTCACCCCCGTGTTGCAGTGGCTGCACCGCCATCACAGCGAAGCCATCGACCTCAATCGCCTGGCCGCCCAGGCCAACTGCTCATCGCGCACTCTGCTGCGGCGGTTCAAGGCCAGCACCGGACTGACGCCCAACGACTACCTGCAGCGCGTACGCATCAGCGCCGCGCAGCGCGCCCTGCGCAGCCCGGCGTCACTGGAACAGATTGCCGAACAGGTCGGTTATGCCGACCGCGCCACCTTTGCCAAGTTGTTCAAGCAGCTCTGCGGGGAAAGCCCAGGGGCCTTTCGCAAGCGCCTGCGTCAGCCAGGCTAAACGTCGCCGTAACGTATCAAGATGCCGCGCCAGCGCTTGTCGGAAAAGACCATAAAGTCCAGAATGGATTTAATTGTTTAATTCGTTACGGAGCTGCCCATGTCGACCACCCCTTATGTGCTGGATAAAACCGCCGCCGAGCAGCTACTGGCACAGGTCGATGTGCACCAGGCCATGGTCGCCATGTTCCGCGAGCTAGCCGCCGGCCATGCGCTGCAGCCTGCGCAGCAGCTGGTGGAGTTCCCCAACGGGGCTGGCGACTTTATCAACTACCTGGGCGTACTCGCCGGGGCCGGCGTTTACGGGGTGAAAACCTCGCCCTATATCGTCCGCGAGCAAGGTCCGCTGATTACCGCCTGGACCCTGCTGATGTCGATGCACACCGGCCAGCCGTTGCTGCTGTGCGATGCAGGCAGCCTGACCACCGCACGCACCGCCGCCACCACCGCAGTGGCCGTGGATGCCCTGGCCACGCCCCTGGCCAGCCGCCTGGCGGTGATCGGCAGCGGCGCCGTGGCCCAGGCCCATGTGCATTACGCCAAGCAATTGCGCCCCTGGCAGAGCATCCGCCTCTACTCGCCAGGCCTGGCCGGCAAAACCGGCGCGCAGCTGCTCAAGCTGCAGCAACTCGACCCACGTATCCAGCTGTGCGCCAGCCAGGCGGATGCCATTCGCGATGCCGACGTGGTGATGCTCTGCACTTCCTCGGCGAAACCGCTGCTGGACCCAGCCGAGCTGGATAAACCAGCGCTAATCACCTCGATCAGCACCAACGCACCGCGCGCCCATGAAGTAACGCCCGCCAGCCTGCTGAATATGGATGTCTACTGCGACTACCGCGCCACCACGCCAAACAGCGCCGGGGAAATGCTTCTGGCCAGCGAGCTGGGCTGGAACAGTGCCAACATCCTCGGTGACTTGGCCGAACTCGTCAGCGGTAAGGCAGCTCGCCCGGACTACCGCCGTTCGGTATTTTTCCGCTCCATCGGCCTGGGCCTGGAAGATGTTGCCCTGGCCCACGCGCTGTACCAGCTCAAGCAGGAGGCCTGCTGATGCACCAGGCGGACTACCTGATCATCGGCGCCGGCATTGCTGGCGCTTCCACCGGTTACTTTCTCGCCGCCCATGGCAAAACCATTCTGCTGGAGCGCGAGCAGCTACCGGCTTACCACTCCACCGGCCGCTCCGCCGCACTCTACACCGTGGCCTACGGCACGCCGCAAGTGCGCGCCCTGACGGCCGCCAGCCGCGCGTTCTACGATGCACCGCCGGCCGGCTTTACTGAACACCCGCTGCTGACACCACGCGGCGAACTGGTGGTGGACTTCACAGGTGACGCCGCCGAGTTACAGCGTCAATTCGATAGCGGCAAAGCCAGCGTGCCAGAGATGCGCCTGCTTAGCGCCGATGAAGCCTGCGCCCTGGTGCCGGTGCTGCGCCGCGACAAAGTGCAGGCCGCTATGCTCGACCCCAGCGCCGCCGATATCGACACCGACGCCCTGCATCAGGGCTATCTGCGCGGCATCCGCCAGCAGGGCGGGGAAATCCACAGCCACTGCGAAGTGCTGCGCATCCAGCGCGACGGCGACGCTTGGTTGGTTGATTGTGGCAACACGCAATACCGCGCCAAGGTGCTGATCAATGCCGCTGGTGGCTGGTGCGACCAGATCGCCGCCCTGGCTGGTGTGGCGCCTATCGGTTTGATTCCCAAACGCCGCGCCGCCTTTACCTTTAACGGGCCGGAAGGTATCGACTGCCATGCCTGGCCCTGCGTGGTCAGCCTGGATGAATCCTTCTACTTCAAGCCCGACGCCGGCCTGCTGCTCGGCTCGCCCGCCAACGCCGACCCGGTCGAGCCCCACGATGTGCAACCGGAAGAGCTGGATATCGCCCTGGGCATCTATCAGATCGAAGAACACACCAGCCTGAGCATTCGTCGCCCGGCGCACACCTGGGCCGGCCTACGTTCCTTTGTCGCCGATGGCGACCTGGTCGGCGGTTTCGACCCGCAGGTGGCGGGCTTCTTCTGGGTCGCCGCACAAGGCGGTTACGGCATCCAGACCTCCGCCGCCATGGGCATGGCCTGCGCGGCCCTGGCCCGTGGTGAGCCGTTGCCCGAGCATTTGCGCCAGTTTGGTTTAACTGAGGCCATACTCTCACCATCCCGCCTGGCTAAGTAGTCGCTCACAACGCCCGAGGATGACGCCTCGGGCGCTTTGCGGCACACTCGCAACGCCTCCCAAGCCCGAAGAGTTAGCCGCATGACGCCGCCCCGCCCTGCCCCCGAGCTGGACAACTACCGCACTATCGCCGACGCCATCGCCACGCTGTTCTTCCCCCACGCCGAAGTGGTGCTGCACGACCTGCGCACGCAGAAGGTCGACTACATCGCCAACAACATCTCCAAACGCGTGATCGGCGATGACGCAGCGTTAGAGGACATGCTTAGCGGCGAAGTCGACGAACGCACCATCGGCCCCTACGAAAAGCTCAACTGGGATGGCCAGAAAATTCGTTCGGTCAGCAGCGTGCTGCGCGACGCCAACGGCACGCCCATCGCCGTACTGTGCATCAACCTGAATATCTCGATGTTTGAAACCGCCAAGCAGGCGCTGGAGCTGTTTCTCTCCTCCAGCAAGCTGGTGCCGCAGCCCGACGCACTGTTCCGCGACGACTGGCAGGAGCGCATCAACACCTTCCTGCACAGCTGGCTGCGCCAGCGCCAACTCGGCCTCAACCTGCTGACCCGCGAGCACAAACGCGAACTGGTCGAAGCCCTGCACGCCGAAGGCGCCTTCAAAGGTAAAAGCGCCGCCAACTACGTGGCCAACGTGCTGAATATGGGCAGGGCGACGGTGTACAAACACCTGAAAGAGATCAAGGCTGACTAATACCTGACGGATCAGTGCAACGCTGATTCGCCATTGCTCCCGCCAGACAAAGAGCCAACCTGACAAGTGCGTTGGCAGCTCGCCACACCAGCTAATTTGTCGCCTCTGCCGCTAAAAAACCTATAGCCCAAGCCCTCTGCCAAGCCGCTGCGGCGCTTTGCGGGTGGGCACGCTTTTACCTTGCCAGCGACGACAAAAATCATAATTTCGCCATTCCTCGGCTCCGAACAGAATGCGGCCAAGCCCCACCGTCAGCCGCAATAGAACAACAACGATCGGAATCAGAGGACCCCTGCCATGACCGACCTGAATCAAAGCGCCTTGCACATGCACACCGGCGTGAACCTTGAAGGAACAGAAATCGACACCCTAGTGGTCGGTGCCGGTCAGGCCGGTGTGGCCATCAGCGAGCACCTGAGCAAACTCGGCGTGCCGCACCTGGTGCTAGAGCGTAACCGCATCGCCGAAGCCTGGCGCACCGGGCGCTGGGATTCGCTGGTGGCCAACGGCCCGGCCTGGCACGACCGCTTCCCAGGGCTGGAATTCGACGACCTCGACGCCGACGCCTTCGCGCCGAAAGAACGCATGGCCGCCTACTTCGAGGCCTACGCCAAGAAGTTCGACGCGCCGATCCGTACCGGCGTGGAAGTGAAGAAAGTGGTGCGCAACAGCGACCGTCCAGGATTCACCATTGAAACCTCCGCCGGCGTAATTCAGGCCAACCGCGTGGTCTGCGCCACCGGGCCGTTCCAACGCCCGGTGATCCCGCCGATTGCACCCAAGGACGAGCAACTGACGCAGATCCACTCCGCGCAGTACTTCAACCCGCAGCAACTACCCGAGGGCGCGGTGCTGGTGGTCGGTGCCGGCTCGTCAGGCGTGCAAATCGCCGATGAACTGCAGCGCGCCGGGCGCAAGGTCTACCTCTCGGTTGGCCCGCATGATCGGCCGCCGCGCAGCTACCGCAACCGTGACTTCTGCTGGTGGCTGGGCGTGCTCGGCGAGTGGGATGCGGAAGCCGCCCAGCCGGGCAAGGAGCACGTGACCATCGCCGTCAGCGGCGCACGCGGCGGCCATACCGTGGACTTTCGTGGTCTGGCCCATCAGGGCATGACCCTGGTCGGGTTGACCAAAGCCTTCGACAACGGCGTGGTGACCTTCCAGCAGGACCTGCTGGAAAACCTCAAGAACGGCGATAAGAACTACCTGGCGCTGCTGGATGCCGCCGACGCCTATATCGCCCGCAACGGCCTCGATCTGCCGGAAGAACCCGAAGCCCGCGCCAGTTATCCGGACCCGGAGTGTGTGACCAAGCCGCTGCTGGAACTGGACCTGGCCAAGGCCGGCGTCACCTCAATCATCTGGGCCACCGGCTATGCCGTGGATTTCAGCTGGCTGCAGGTAAACGCCTTCGACGCCAAGGGCAAGCCGCAGCATCAGCGCGGTGTATCCAGCGAGCCGGGAGTCTACTTCCTCGGCCTGCCGTGGCTGTCGCGCCGTGGCTCCAGCTTTATCTGGGGCGTGTGGCACGACGCCAAACACGTTGCCGGGCATATCGCCACGCAACGCACCTACCTCGCTTATCGCGATAGCGCAGCACGGTAAACCGCCGACTGACCGCAACAACCGAGCCGCTGGCACACACCTGCGGTGCCAGTTCAACCAGCCCGATTAAAGGAAGCCCGTTGATGCCTACCCATACCCGCATCCGTATGTTCAACACCAAAGACACCTACCCCAACCAGAGCCTGGACAACGACCTGTGCCAGGCCGTGCGCGCTGGCAATACCGTGTATGTACGCGGGCAAATCGGCACCGACTTCAACGGCAAGCTGGTCGGCCTCGGCGACCCACGCGCCCAGACTGAGCAGGCCATGAAGAACGTCAAGCAACTGCTCGAAGAGGCCGGCAGCGACCTGTCGCATATCGTCAAAACCACCACCTACCTGATTGACCCGCGCTACCGCGAGCCGGTCTACCAGGAAGTCGGCAAGTGGCTCAAAGGTGTGTTCCCGATCTCCACCGGCCTGGTGATCAGCGGCCTTGGTCAGCCCGAGTGGTTGATGGAGATCGACGTGATCGCGGTCATCCCGGACGACCAGCCATAAGCGAGATAAGTAGGGTGGATGACGCTTCACCCATCCACCATGGGCCACACGGCGGACGGGAAAAGCGCCAGCTACGCGCCCCGATCCACCCGACAGATTCCAAGGAGTAAGCATGACCTTTTCCATCGTCGGTCGCTGCGCCGAAACCGGCCAGCTGGGCATCGCCATCAGCTCATCGAGCATTGCCGTGGGCGCCCGTTGTCCCTGGCTGCGCGCCGGGGTTGGTGCGGTGGCCAGCCAGAACATCACCCTGCCGGCCCTCGGCCCGCAGATTCTCGATGCCTTGGAAGCCGGGCTGGAACCGGCGGCGGCGCTGGACCAGGCGCTCAGTCGCAACGGCTACAGCCAGTATCGCCAGGTCGCGCTGCTCGACAGCCAGGGCCGCAGCGCACTGTTTTCCGGCAGCGAAGCGCTGGGGCTGCATAACGCCCTGGCCGGCGAACAATGCGTAGCGGCCGGCAATCTGCTGGCCTCACCAGCGGTGATCGCCACCATGATCGACGCCTTCGAGCACAGCCAAGGGCTGCTGGCCGACCGCCTGCTCGCGGCCATGCACGCAGCCATGGCGGCCGGTGGCGAAGCCGGGCCGGTGCATTCGGCGGCGCTCAAGGTGGTGGACGACCTCACCTGGCCGCTGATCGACCTGCGCGTGGACTGGGCCGATAACAACCCGATTGGCCAACTGGACAACCTCTGGCAGGCCTACCGGCCGCAGATGCAGGACTATGTAATCCGCGCCCTCGACCCAACCCGCGCCCCCAGCTACGGCGTGCCCGGCGATGAGTAATCCCAGCAGCCGTGACCTGCTCGCCGAACTCGTGGCCTTCCCCACCGTCAGCCGCGACTCCAACCTGGCGCTGATCGAGTTTGTTCGCGACTACCTCAACAAGCTCGGCGTGGCCTGCGAGATCGACTACAACGCCGAGCGCAGCAAGGCCAACCTGTACGCCACCATCAGCCCGCTGGACCGTGGCGGCGTGCTGCTGTCCGGGCACAGCGACGTGGTGCCGGTGGATGGCCAGGCCTGGACGCTGCCGCCCTTCGAGCTAAGCGAACGCGACGGCAAGCTGTATGGCCGTGGCACCGCCGATATGAAGGGGTTTATCGCCTGCGTGCTGGCCGCCGTGCCGCGCTTTCTCGCCCAACCGCTGCGCCTGCCGGTGCATCTGGCATTTTCCTATGACGAAGAAGTCGGCTGCCTGGGCGTGCGCTCGCTGTTGGCCGACCTGCAGCAGCGCCCCAACAAACCCGTGTTGTGCATTATTGGCGAACCCAGCGAACTCAAACCGGTGCTCGGCCACAAGGGCAAACTGGCCATGCGCTGCCAGGTGCAGGGCGCGGCCTGCCACTCGGCCTACGCGCCACAGGGGGTAAATGCCATCGAATACGCCGCCAAGCTGATCAACCGGCTCGGTGAAATCGGCCAACGTTTGAGCGCCGTCGAGCGCCAGGACGCACGCTTCGACCCGCCCTACTCCACGGTGCAAACCGGGCTGATCAGCGGCGGGCGCGCGCTGAATATCGTCCCAGCCGACTGCCAGTTCGACTTCGAGGTACGCGCCCTGCCCAGCGATGATCCGCAACAAGTCGCCGATGAACTGCGCGCCTACGCCGAGGCGGAACTGCTGCCACAGATGCGTCAACGCAGCAGCGCCAGCGCCATCGACTTCCAGCCGCTGTCGGCCTACCCAGGCCTGGCCACCGATCCGCATAGCGAAGCGGCCGAACTGCTGACGCTGCTTAGCGGCAGCCGCGACTACACCACCGTGGCCTTTGGCACCGAAGGCGGTCTGTTCCACCAGGCTGGCATCCCCACCGTAGTCTGCGGCCCCGGCAGCATGGAGCAGGGCCATAAGCCGGATGAGTTTGTCAGCTGTGCACAACTGGCCGGTTGCGACGCGATGCTTGAGCGCCTGGCTGACTGGTTGCAACAGCCCACCTGAGTCACCCCTTGCCCGCTCTGCGTGGCAGAAGCGCAGAGCGGGCTTTTTTGCAGACTTTAGGGCCAAACAGCCCCACGCCTATGCGCGGGCGCCTGGAGTGCCGCGTGCGTTCTTCTTCTGCAGGATCATCGACGCTTCGTTGTAGGCATACTGAAAGGCGTCGCTGCCGATCCACTCCACGGCGGTGTCTTCGTCTTCATCGTGGAAGATCCCGCGATAGACGATCAGCAGCCCCATCATAAAGTCCGTGGCAGCGTCTTCCGCTTCCTCCGCGACCACCAACTCCAACACCGGGTATTGCAGGAATATCAGGCACATCGCCAACAGACTGATGCCTTCGCCAACCTTCATCGCCTGGAATAGATCGTCGAAGTGCGCCGGGTCGAAACCGTGCTCTTCGATGTCTTTGAAATCGAAGGTGCTCAGGTCGATTTCGACATCATCGAACGGCTCATTGATCAGCGGGTTGGCCAATAGCGGATGCACCACATGGGCGTTGGCCTTGCCCGACCGGTTCTGCTTGGCCTTGGCTTTGGCCCGCTGGGCGCGTTTTTGCTGTTTATCTGGGGAAGCCATGGAGGCGCGGTCCTTGTTCGATGCAGCCATAGGGATGGCCCAGGATAATCGGGCACATAGTGTATTCAGTCTTGGCTGGGGCTGTCGGCCCAAAGGGATAGATTTTTCCTGGTCTAAACGTCTGTTTCGGGCCATATCGACTGATCGCGACTGGCAACAACCGGCCAAAAGCAGTCATTGACCGTCTATGAAAGCCTGGCCGATTCACTGATACCGTTTTTTATGTGAGTTCTGAGTCTGTTTTTATCTCGTCAGTGCTTTATACAGTGCGCTACCGACGTACTAGTGGACAGTGATCGGCCGCCCACTGTTTCTGGCTCTCTGAAGACTGGACGATCTTGAGAGTCTTCAGGAACCACCATGAACACTTTTTGTAAGAGCTTGCACAGCAAGACGCTTGCCGATTCGCAACGTGACATTCTCGGGATGATCGCGGCCGACCATCATCTGGACGAAATACTCAGCGCGATCTGCCAGATGCTCGATACACAGGCCCCCACAACCCGCTCCTCGATTTTGCTTGCTGATGCCGAGGGCAAACGCTTGCTGAACGGCGCAGCGCCCGGCTTGCCGGCAGAGTACAGCAAGGCGGTTCATGGAATGGCCATTGGTCCACAGGAAGGAACCTGCGGTACCGCAGCGTTCCGGCGCGAGCTAGTAGTCACCGAAGACATCGCCCAGGATCCCAGCTGGGAGCGTTTTCGCAGCTTGGCGCTGGGTCATAACCTGCGCTCCTGCTGGTCGCTGCCGTTGCTCTCCCATCAAGGAGGCGTGTTGGGCACATTTGCCCTGTACCAGAACCGCGCCCATGCGCCCAACGAGGCGCAGATTGAACAATTGGCCTGTGCCGCCCAACTCGCCGTCATCGCCATCCGTCATGAGCGTGACGGCCAACGTCTGGAGGAAAGCGAACAACATTTTCGTTCATTGTTTACCTACAACCCCAACCCAGTTTTCGCGCTCGATCTGGCCGGCAATATCAAGAATGTGAATCCGGCAGGCCTGAAGCTGAAACCGCACACAGCCTCCAACTTCATTGGCCAGCACTTTTCCCATCTAGTGCTCGAAGAAGACCTGCAACGGGTCAGCCAGCACTTTTCCGCAGCCTGCGCTGGAGCGCCTCAACGCTTCGAAATACGGATTCGCGACGAGAGTGGCAACCTGTTGACCATGGACGTCTCCAACCTGCCGATCATGGTCAATGACGAAATTGTCGGTGTATTTGGCATTGCCCGGGACATCAGCGAGCAGAAGCATTTCGAGCGTCAATTGAGCTTCAACGCCAACCATGACCGGCTGACCGGTTTGCTTAATCGTGTTTCGCTTGAAGACCGGCTGGCTCTGGATTGTCACATCACTCGCCGGCATAAGCGTCGCCTGGCGGTGATGTGCATTGATCTGGATGGATTCAAATCCATTAACGATTCGATCGGGCACTACTACGGTGACCAAGTGCTGATTGAGGTCGCGCAGCGTATGACCCAGCAGGTTCGTCCCGGCGATACCATCGTGCGCATGGGCGGCGATGAATTTATCGTTCTGCTGCCGGATCTGCTTTGTGATGAGGACGTTGTACCGGTGGCCGAGCGATTAATGGCCAGCATTGCCAAACCTTACTGCGTCCAAGGCATGGACCTGCACGTAAGTGCGAGTGTCGGTATTACCCTGAGCGATGGTCATATCGAGCAGCCGATGCAGCTGATCCAGCAGGCTGACATGGCCATGTACAAAGCCAAACAGCAAGGGCGCAACAACTTTCAGTGGTACACCAGCGACCTGAACCAGCGCGTTTGCGAGCACGCAAGCCTACGCAACGACCTGCAAAAGGCAATCGAAACGCAGACCCTACAACTGCACTATCAACCACAGATAGACGCGCGCACGGGCCGAGTGGTCGGGCTCGAAGCGTTGCTGCGCTGGGAGCATCCGAAAAAAGGATTTATCTCACCAGCCGCGTTTGTGCCGGTGGCAGAAGACAGTGGCCAGATCATCCCGCTAAGCCTTTGGGTGCTTGATACAGCCTGCGCGCAGTTGCGCCAGCTAAGCGACCAAGGCGTCACCAACATCTCCATGGCCGTGAATATTTCGCCCATGCATTTTCAGCGTGGCCATTTCGTCCACTATGTCCAGGCCACCCTTGAGAAACATGGTCTGCGGGGTGAGCAGTTGGAGCTGGAGATCACCGAGTCGCTTCTATTGAATAACGCTGAGCAGGCGATCGAAACGCTGCACCGACTCAAGGCATTGGGGGTGCGCATTGCACTCGATGATTTCGGCACCGGTTTTTCCAGCCTCAGCTACCTCAAGCGCTTGCCCATCGACAAGATCAAGATTGACCGCTCCTTCGTTCAGGAAATCGCGACCGACCACAATGATGCCGCAATCACCCAAGGCATTATTTCCATGGCCCATCACCTCAGCCTGAAGGTGGTCGCCGAAGGTGTGGAAACTGCATCGCAAATGGAATTTTTGAAGGGCAGCCGCTGTGATGTTTTTCAGGGGTATTACTTTGCCAAGCCGATGCCTTTTGTAGAGCTTGAAGCGTTTTTGGGATTCCCGACATCCATGCCTGACCGGCAGTCCTAACGGAGCCAAGCCCTGAAAATCTGACATCAAGGAGCATTTCTTTGCGCAGTCGTGTATCGAGCTGGCGAACCGTAATCGCACGTTGGTTTACATCCTGGTCGCCCAAGTGGGGGAAGGGAGCAGATTTGTTTTCCCTGCTATAAACGTCCGCTCTTGGCCGGCTGCTGCCTATCGCGACAAACCAGAGCTAACCCATAGCGCCAGCGACAAGCGACGGAAACCGGCCAGAAGCGGCTCTAGCCGGTTGGCCCGTCGTACCTTGGTATCTCTTTTTTGGCGACTTTGTGCGACTTGCCAGAGGCAGGTCTGCTGCCAGCCGTCCCTTTGGGCTTTGCCCCCCTTGAGATGACCTGGGTGACCTTGCGGCTTGAATCATCAGACTTAACGACTGCAGGTACGCCATTGCGTTTAACCGCAGTAACACGCCTTGTGTTTGAGGGCAGCGCAGCCGCCAACGATGGTCTTTTGCTGGGTGCAATGGCCGTCATCAGCCCCATCCGCAGGCCAAATTTGCGCAATATTGAATCGACGGTGCTCAAAGTCGGATTGCCTTTGTCCGTTTCCAGCTGGTACAGCGCTCTGGTGGACATGCCACACATTTTGGCAAAGGTTTCCTGATCAAAACCTGTGACCTCCAAACGGAGCCTACGGATAGCCATGCCCAGGGTTAACTCACCATTCGTGTGTAGCTGAATGATCTCGTCGATCAGTTGCTTGCGCTGTGCTCCGGTCATGGTCCTCATTGCAACTCCCAATATCCAAGGTGCCTATCCAGATTGTTCACTGGCAGCGCATTTGATTGGCGGATATCCAGCGGCATATCTACGAGTAAATCCGGCAGTGCTCTGAATGCTTTGGCGGCATCACGGATACGCTCGTACAGATCATCTGGGGCATACCACTGCGGGAAGCAGGCACAAATATCACGCCACTTCGGGCTGCCTTTCTTTTCGGTTTCCCATTTCGTTGCCCTTGTTACCCCATCTGCATCCAGAACCATCGGGGCCAGGTCATAGATCGGGGCCAAATCAAACCTTCCCCTGTAGCGGAAAATGGATGTGTTGCGACCGTGGTTGTCACTGTTGCCAAGGATTCGGTTAAGCAGGTCTCGGCGGATGTACTCAAAGATCAGCTCTGGCACCTCATCGTTTTGCCCGCTTATGCACCACAACTCAATCAGCTTCGACAGCACAGCTTCATGCTTGAGCCTCGATCCAGGCTCTGTGTTACCCAGTAAGGAGTAGACCGATTCAACCGCGATCCGCTCGACGCTCTCGCCATCCACGATACGGTCAAACCGTGGCATCCAAAGGCTGGGCTTTTCGGCTTCTTCCAAGCTCAACCCATTAGTCGAAACGGTATTCAGGCCTAGGCTCGACACCGCTTTGTAGTACTGATATTCGGCGCGAAGAATGTTCTTGTCGTTCTCAGTCACCTTGTTCCGGGCGAACTTAACCAGCCAGTGTGCTTGCACGAACGAATCATCGAGCATGGCATCCGCATAAAACTGTCCGTCACGGCTCTCTGCCAGCAATAGCTTTGGGGCTTCACCTTGCGCACCTGTCGCGCCGCCTAGGGCAGCGCCAGCCTCGTAGGCGTACTCAAGGAAATCATTGGTGCGCTCAATAACTTCCTGGCGAGCAAATGCTTCGGCCCCCGAGTCCTCAAGGGCTTCAACAGACTCTTTCACACGCAGATTGCCGATAGGCGACGGGGTGCATCTGCCCAACAAGAACAGATCAATATCCATTCCATCGGGCTTTTCATCATTGAAACGCTTGAGCAGCGACTGCTTTGCATGACCAGCCGGAATGATGTCGTAAACGAAGGCAGGAAAGCCTTTGCTATCGTCAGAAGCCCAGTTGACTGGCAAGTTAACGCTGACGGCATATTCGAAGATGTTTTCTGTCACATCGTAAAAGGTGGACAGATATTTCGTGCTGTACGAAGCCGTACTGCGCGTACCCGCGAGCTGTTGCGCATCCGCAAAACTCAAATCGAGGGCGTCGTGCCATTGGCCGTTTACGTAGGTTTGTATGGTCAGCGCGTTGTACATGGCAGCACCATCAACCGGCATTAAGATGCTGATTATCTTGGATCACCATCACTTAATCGGCAATATAAATCTTTAAACAAGGCAAATCCTGCCATTAGTCGGTACTTTAATGCCGACTAATACTTATCTAATGGGGCTGTGGTGATAGCTTATCCGCATGGGCCTTGGCATCCCCCGTGGGGCGAAAGCAGCAGCCCTGAGTGAATGATTGCTTCTGGCCGCCCCCTTCCCGCGAACCACTATTTCGCCACGCTCCCCGCCAACTGCTCCTTACAGAACTCAACAAACAACTGCGCCGGTTTGGTCAGCGGTGCGCGTTTAAGCCAGGCGGCGGCCAAACCGGAGCTGGCCACCGGTTCGCTGATATCCACGGTCACCACCTTCTTGCCGTCGTAGGTGCATTCCGAGTGCGGGCGGGTGACCAGCAGGGAGAAGCCGAAGCCCTGGCCGACCATGCCGCGCACCATCTCTATGGACGGCGAGCTGAAGACGATATTGGGCGCAAGGCCCAGCTCTTCGAACAGGCTGACGAAGTAGGTGCGACTCGGTTGCACGTCGAGCAGGATCATCGGCTCCAGGCATAGATCGCGCAGTGACACCTGGGCCTGGCCGGTAAAGCGATGGCCTTCGGGCAGCAGGGCGTAAGGTTTTTGTGGGGTCATCAGCGGTTCGCTGACGATGGTCGCATCGAGGTCATGGTCGTAGAGGATGGCCAGGTCGAAGCGCCCGGCGGTCAGGCCCTGGATCAGCTCCTGCTGTTCGCCATCGCGGATGCGGATTTCCACGCCCGGGTAGAGCGCATTGAAGCCGGCAATCAGCCGCGGCAGATACAGCGGCGCCACGGTCTCGAAGCAGCCGATATCGATCTGCCCGGCCACCACGTCGTTATCGGCCAGGGCGTTCTGCTCGAACTCGCGGGCCATGCGGATCAGTTCCTGGGCCTTCTTGTAGAAGCGCGCGCCGCCGGGGGTCAGGGATACGCCCTGGGCGTGGTGGCGGATAAACAGCTGCAGGCCGAAGCTCTCTTCCAGGCCTTTGATCGCCGTGGAAATCGATGGCTGGGCGATATACAGCTTGCGCGAGGCCTCGGCGACGCTGCCGCACTCAACGGTGGTGACGAAATACTTGAGCTGACGCAGGGTATAGGCGGCCATGCGGTACCTCCTTTTAATAGCGGCTTCCTGGCCGTCTTGTACTGATTTTATGCAGCCAACATACCCCAGGCCCGGCACAGGGGCTGCCCAGTTTTTTAATAGCCTGCGAGTATAAATTTACTAATTTTCCTTCTGCCCGACCTGCGCCACCATCAACCTCAACAACCACAAGAAGCCGTTTACGGCCCCGGTATGCCGCTAGCGGCCCAGGAATGAGGATAAAGGCGATGTTGGACCATAGCGATTGGCAGAAGCGCGCCGCCGCGCAAGGCTTTATCACCCAGGCCCTGATCGATGGCCAGTTGCGCCCAGCGCAGAGCGGCGCGACCTTCGCGTCGATCAATCCGGCCACCAACCAATTGCTGGCCCATGTAGCCGCCTGTGATGCAGCCGATGTCGATGCCGCCGTGGCCAGCGCCCGCCAGGCCTTCGAGCACGGCCCCTGGGCGCGCATGGCACCGCGCGAGCGCAAGCAGGTATTGCTGCGTTTGGCCGAGCTGATCCTAGCCAACCGCGAAGAGCTGGCGCTGCTCGACTCGCTGAATATGGGTAAGCCGGTGATGGACGCCTACACCATCGACGTGCCTGGCGCCGCCCAGGTGTTCAGCTGGTACGCCGAAGCCCTGGACAAGCGCTATGACGAAGTAGCGCCGACCGCCAGCGACGCCCTGGCCACCATCACCCGCGAGCCGTTAGGCGTGATCGGCGCTGTGGTGCCGTGGAACTTCCCCCTGGACCTGGCCGCCTGGAAGCTCGCGCCGGCCCTGGCTGTGGGCAACTCAGTGGTATTGAAGCCGGCCGAGCAATCGCCCTTCTCCGCCCTGCGCCTGGCTCAGCTGGCTCTGGAAGCGGGCTTGCCGGCCGGGGTGCTGAACGTGCTGCCAGGCCTGGGAGAAACGGCCGGCAAGGCCCTGGGCCTGCATATGGACGTGGACTGCCTGGCCTTTACCGGCTCCACCGAGGTGGGCAAATACTTTATGGCCTACGCGGCCCAGTCCAACCTCAAGCAGGTGTGGCTGGAATGCGGCGGCAAGAGCGCCAACCTGGTATTCGCCGACTGCCAGGATCTGGACCTGGCCGCAGAAAAAGCCGCCTTCGCGATCTTCTTCAACCAGGGCGAAGTCTGCTCGGCCAATTCGCGCCTGCTGGTGGACCGCTCGATCCACGATGAGTTTGTCCAACGACTGATCGCCAAGGCCCAGCAGTGGCAACCGGGCGACCCACTCAACCCGGCCAGCCGCGCCGGCGCCATCGTCGATGCGCGCCAGGCCGAGCGCATCATGGGCTTTATCGACCGGGCGCAGAGCCAGGGCGCCACGCTGGCCTGTGGCGGCCAGCGCCTGAGCTTCAACGGCTCGGATAGTTTTATCCAACCCACCATCTTCACCCACGTCAGCCCGACGATGCAGCTGGCCCGCGAGGAAGTATTCGGCCCGGTGCTGGCGGTTATCCCCTTCGACAGCGAGGAGGAGGCCGTGCGCCTGGCCAACGACTGCCAGTACGGCCTGGCCGCCTCGCTGTGGACCGACAATCTGCACCGCGCTCACCGCGTGGCCAAACGCCTGCGCGCCGGCACTGTGTCGGTGAATACCGTGGATGCCCTGGATGTCTGCGTGCCGTTCGGCGGCTGCAAGCAATCAGGCTTTGGCCGTGACCTGTCGCTGCATGCCTTCGACAAATACAGCCTGATGAAGACCACCTGGTTCCAGCTGCGCAGTTAGTGCGCAGCCGGTAACGGCTGCCCTCAGAACACCCCAGACAACTGCGCTGCTTGTAAGGCGCAATGGACAGCTGCGCCCGCAAAAGCGCAGCAGATAACTGCGGCCCCTGCCGCGTGTGGCTCACCTGACACAACAACAAGATTGCAGGAGAACTCCCATGCACGACCCCGATATCAGCCTTGCGGCTCCCGTTGGCCTGGCTCAAGCAAGCGCAGCCGCGCGCACTCGCAAACCCAGCCTGGGCCTGACTGCCCTGCTCGCCGTGGCCATCGGCCTGGTGGTGTCACAGGGCGTGATGGTGTTGATGCTGCAAGGCGCGGGCATCGCCGGCCTGGGCTTTCTGATCCCCCTGGCGCTGGCCTTCCTCCTGGCCCTGACCTATGTGCTGTCGTTCGCCGAGCTGGCGCTGATGATCCCCCGCGCCGGCAGCCTGAGCAGTTACACCGAGGTGGCCCTGGGGCATTTCCCGGCGATTCTGGCGACCTTCTCCGGTTATGTGGTGGTGGCGATGTTTGCCCTCTCGGCAGAGTTGCTGCTGCTCGATCTGATCATCAATGAGGTCTACCCCGGTGCCTTCCCGAGCATGCTGATCGCCTATGGCGTGCTGGTGCTGTTTACCCTGCTCAACCTGCTGGGCATCGACATCTTCGCCCGCCTGCAGTCGGCCCTGGCGCTGATCATGGTGGTCGTGCTGCTGGCCCTGGGTCTGGCGGCGGTGACCGGCAGCGGCAGCGAGCCGGCGCTGAGCACGGCCATTACCAGTGACTGGAACCCCATGGGCGCCAGTGTGATGACCCTGGTGGCACTGGCCATCTGGGGCTTTGTCGGTGCCGAGTTTGTCTGCCCGCTGGTGGAAGAGTCGCGCAATCCAAAGCGCACTATTCCCTGGTCGATGATCCTCGGCGTGACGGTGATCTTTATCACCATCGCCCTCTACTGCGTCGGTGCGCTGCTCTATGTGCCGCAGGATGAACTGGCCGGTTCGGCTCTGCCGCACTACCTGTTCGCCACAGCGCTGTTTGGCGAAACCGGGAAAATCTTCCTGGTGGTTGCCGCCATCACTGCCACCTGCAGCACAGTCAACACCTCGCTGGCGGCCATCCCGCGCATGCTCTACGGCATGGCGGTCAACGGCCAGGCCTTCCCGCAGTTCAAACTGCTCAGCAAGAAGTACCAGGCACCCTGGGTCGCCGTGCTGTTCGTCGCCGCCATTACCGGTCTGCCGGTGGTGTTTATGGGCGACGACCCGGCGGCCATTGGCCTGTTGCTGCTGGCTGCAGCGGTGGCCTGGCTGCTGGCCTACATCATCTGCCACCTGGATGTGATCGCCCTGCGCCGCCGCTATCCTGATCTGGCCCGCCCGTTCAAGACGCCCTTCTACCCGCTGCCGCAGATCCTGGGCATCGCCGGTATGCTGGTATCGATCTACTACGTGTCGCCCACCCCGGAGATGACTGCGTCGATCTTCTACAGCGCCGGTGCGGTGCTCGGCCTGGTATCGGTCATCGCCGTGCTGTGGATCAAACTGGTGATGCGTAAACCCCTGTTCACCCCGGAGCCCATCGACAAGGTGCTGGCACGCAAATGAAGTCCCGCCGGGGGCGTGCCTCCGGCTTACTCGAACACCACAGGTAATCACCGAGGTTGCTGAAAATGACAGTCCCAAACACCCCCAACCGCCAGACTCAGGACTACCAGGCGCTGGATGCCGCCCACCATATCCACGCCTTTCTTGACCAGAAAGCGCTGAATGCCGAAGGGCCACGCGTGATGGTGCGCGGCGAGGGCCTGTACCTCTGGGATAACGACGGTAAGCGCTATCTGGACGGCATGTCCGGACTGTGGTGCACCAACCTCGGCTACGGCCGCAAGGACCTGGTCGCCGCCGCCAGCAAGCAGATGGAGCAGCTGTCGTACTACAACATGTTCTTCCACACCACTCATCCGGCTGTGGTTGAGCTGTCGGAAACCCTGTTCAGCCTGCTGCCCGCCCATTACAGCCACGCCATCTACACCAACTCCGGCTCTGAGGCCAACGAGGTGCTGATCCGCACCGTGCGTCGCTACTGGCAGATTCTCGGCAAGCCTGAGAAGAAGGTGATGATCGGCCGCTGGAACGGCTACCACGGCTCCACCCTGGCCAGCACCGCGCTGGGCGGGATGAAATTTATGCATGAGATGGGCGGCATGCTGCCGGATATCGCGCACATCGACGAACCCTACTGGTACGCCAACGGCGGTGAGCTGACGCCCGCCGAATTCGGCCGCCGCTGCGCCTTGCAACTGGAAGAGAAGATTCTTGAGCTGGGCGCGGAAAACGTCGCCGGCTTTATCGCCGAACCTTTCCAGGGCGCCGGCGGCATGATCTTCCCGCCGGAAAGCTACTGGCCGGAAATCCAGCGCATCTGCCGCCAGTACGACGTGCTGCTGTGCGCCGACGAGGTGATCGGCGGCTTCGGCCGCACCGGCGAATGGTTCGCCCACCAGCACTTCGGCTTCCAGCCGGATACCCTGTCGATCGCCAAGGGGCTGACCTCGGGCTATGTGCCCATGGGCGGCCTGGTCCTCTCCAAACGCATCGCCGAGGTGCTGGTGGAACAAGGCGGGGTATTCGCCCACGGCCTGACCTACTCCGGCCACCCGGTCGCGGCCGCCGTGGCCCTGGCCAATATCAAGGCGTTGCGCGATGAAGGCGTGGTCAGCCGGGTCAAGGACGATACCGGCCCCTACCTGCAGCAATGCCTGCGTGAGGTGTTCGGCAATCACCCGCTGGTCGGCGACATCCAAGGCACCGGCCTGGTCGCCGCCCTGCAGTTCGCCGAGGACAAAACCAGCCGCAAGCGCTTCGCCAATGAAGGCGACATCGCCTGGCGCTGCCGCACCATCGGCTTCGAGGAAGGCCTGATCATCCGCTCCACCCAGGGCCGCATGATCATGGCGCCGGCCCTGGTGGCTGGGCGTACGGAGCTGGACGAATTGGTGGCCAAAACCAAGCTTGCGGTGGATCGCACGGCGATGGAGTTGGGCCTGCTGTAAAGCCTGTTCTAGTGTACCCACAGCCTGCCGGGATAACTCAGTCGCCCGGCAGGCTGAACTTGTGTAACGTCTATCAACAAGGCTCGAACTCTCTCGGCCCTGCACTGATACCGTTAAAGGAGTTATGGGCATTGCGTGCTTGGCGTATTGACTGGCAAACCATTGCTGAAAAGAACCGAGCCTTTGCGCCACAGTTGCTTGAGCAAAACATACGGCGCCTGCGGCTTGCTGCGCCCTGGATTCCACCTCTCAACCTGATGCACATCTGGCTGTTCTGGCAACGACAGCCCGAGTCAGCCAATGAAGCCTTATGGCGGCAGGGCATTCTCGCCGCGCACACCGGCATGTTGGTGTTCTTCGGGGCGCTGGCGTTAGCGGCTTGGTATTTAGCCTCCCGGCCGGAGTTAGTTCGCTTACGCCAGATCAGCGTCAACGTGGCGGTACTCGGCACGCTGTGCTTCGCCGCTCTGATTAGCGCTATCGATCAATTAGTCACCAGCAATATCACCCCGCTACTGGTGGGGTGTAGTTTGACGGCGCTGGTTTTTTTGCACCGCCCACTTTCCGCCCTTTGGCTGTTTAGCCTGACCCTGGCGCTGTTTCTGTTTGGCATCCAACAAACCCAGAGCACCCCAGCGGTCTTGTTGAGCAATCAAGTCAATGGTCTATCCAGTTGCTCCATTGGCCTGCTGTTGGCGTGGTTGCAGTGGAGCAACTTCGTACAGATCAACACCCAGAAACAGCGGCTGCAAGACCAGGCACAGCTGCTTGAAGAGCAGAACCACAAGCTCAGCTACCTTGCCGAACATGACCCACTGAGCGGCCTGCTCAATCGCCGCGCGTTTAATAGCATTGTCGAGCGTGAATTGCTGCGTTGTCAGCGCACGCAACAGCCATTGTGCTTGCTGCTGCTCGATCTCGATCATTTCAAGACCGTCAACGACCGCTTCGGTCATCCACTGGGCGATGTCGTTATCAAGCGCATCGCTGCGCTACTTTCCAGCCAGGTACGAGGCCTCGACAGCCTGGCACGCCTGGGTGGTGAGGAGTTCATGTTATTGCTGGTGAACTGCGACCGCGAGCAGGGACTGCAGATCGCCGAGAAGCTGCGCCAGCTGGTGGAGACGCAGTTACAGGAGGTGGACGGTAAAGACGTTGCCGTCACCGTAAGCATCGGCATGAGCTATCTGGACGCCGGCCAGTCAGGCACTTACGACAGCCTCTATGTGGCCAGTGACCGCGCGCTGTACAGCGCCAAACAAGATGGCCGTAATCGCGTGAAGGTGGCTGCGCCTAGCTAGAAAACCGCGCCAGCGCGCGGTTTCCTCATTGCCGGACGGCTCAGTCGCCGTAGATATCGAAGGTGAAGTACTTGGCCTGAATCTTCTGGTACTCGCCGCTGGCGCGAATCGCCTGGATGGCGGCATTCAGCTTGCCGAGCAGTTCAGCGTCGCCCTTGCGCACGGCGATACCGGCGCCTTCACCGAAGTATTTCGGGTCGGTAAAGGCCGGGCCGACGAAGGCGAAGCCCTTGCCGTTATCGGTTTTCAGAAAGCCTTCATCCACCGGAATGGCGTCGGCCAGGGTGCCGTCCAGACGCGCGGAAATCATGTCCAGGTAGATTTCGTTCTGCGAGCTGTAACGCACCACTTCAACCCCTTGCGCGGCCAGCACTTCGCTGGCGAAACGGTCGGTGGTGCTCGAACGCTGAACGCCGATGCGCTTGCCCTTGAGGTTGCTGAAATCGGCGGCAACCTCGCTACCGGCCTTCATCACCAGACGCGCCGGGCTGTAGTAGTACTTGCCGGTGAAATCCACCGACTTGCGCCGCTCATCAGTGATGGTCATGGACGACAGAATGGCGTCGACCTTCTTCACCTTGAGCGAGGGGATCAGGCCATCGAACTCCTGCTCGACCCATTGGCACTCGGTCTTCATCTCGGCGCACAGGGCATTGCCGATATCCACGTCAAAACCGGCGATCTGCCCGCTGGCTTCTTTATAGGCAAAGGGTGGATAGGCGGCCTCGATACCCAGGCGCAAGGGTTTGTCTGCGGCGAACAGACTGGAGGCGATCAGACTCAGGGCGATGCCGCCCGCCAGGACGATTTTCTTCATGCTGTGGATTCCTGCTGAGGAAGGGACAGGCCCACACCACCTGGCATTGCTGCGCAGGAAGAGCGGACAACGACGGTTGCTGCAAGACAGAAGAAAGGCGCGTCAGGTGTACACCTGAGCGAAAAGCGATGGCTGGGTAGCACGCGTGGACGGGTCATTTGCCAGTCTCGATTTATACTTTAAATTCCATACTGGACTTATATGTACAAACCGTCAACCGGGCAACAGTCATCGCTGCGACTGAAGGATCAGCGCAGGCGACATAGGCACAATGTGCTTAAGGTTGTTGTTTCCAGCGCTCAGCCGCAGCCTGATCGGAGCAACGCCCTTCAACCCAGCGCGGACCTTCGGCGGTGTCTTCCTTCTTCCAGAACGGCGCGCGGGTTTTCAGGTAGTCCATCACGAAGTTGCAGGCATCGAACGCCGCCTGACGGTGAGCACTACTGGTGCCGACAAACACGATTGGCTCGCCCGGTTCCAGGCGGCCGATACGGTGGATCACCTCGATCCCCAGCAACGGCCAACGCTGCGTGGCCTCCTCGGCAATCTTGCCCAGGGCCTTTTCGGTCATGCCGGGGACGTGTTCGAGAAACATGCCGCCGACTTCGCGCCCGTCGTTGAAGTCGCGCACATAGCCGACAAAGCTGACCACAGCGCCAATGCCCAGGTTGGCGGCGTGCAGGGCGTTGAGCTCAACGCCCGGATCGAAGGGGTGCGACTGGACGCGGATGCTCATGCAAATGCTCTCTGTGGGAGGGGCGTAGGGTGGGTTAGCGGCGCAAAGCCAAGCGGGCAAAACGACCGAGCAATCCGTGCGCCGCGTAACCCACCACGAGTCCAACTGGTGGCATGGGTATCGCTGCGCTCAACCCATCCTACAAACCACAACGCGTTCAACCGCCGGTCACAGTGGGGAAAAACGCCACTTCGTCGCCAGCTGCCAGCGGCTCATCCAGGCTGCACAGTTCCTGATTGCGCGCACACATCAGGTTCTGCTCGGCCAGCACATCCCACACACCGCCGCGACTCAACAGGTGCTGGCGCAGCTGATCAAGGCTGGCGAACTCGCCGCTAAGCTGTTCGCCATCCAAACCCAGGGCCTCGCGGTAACGGGCGAAATACTGCACGCGGATCATGCTTCGTCCCCAGCAACAAAGTGTCCACTCTTGCCGCCGACCTTCTCCAGCAGGCGCACGCTCTCAATCACCATGCCGCGATCCACCGCCTTGCACATGTCATAGATGGTCAGCGCGGCGACGCTGGCGGCGGTCAGGGCTTCCATCTCCACGCCAGTCTGCCCGGTCAGCTTGCAGCGCGCGGTGATGCGCACGGCATCCGCGCCTTCAGGCGTCAGCTCAACCTTGACGCTGGTGAGCATCAGCGGGTGGCACAGCGGAATCAGGTCGCTGGTTTTCTTCGCTGCCTGAATGCCGGCGATACGTGCCACGGCGAACACATCGCCCTTGGGGTGATCGCCCTGGGCAATCATCTGCAGGGTTTCTGGGCGCATGCGCACCAAGGCTTCAGCCACGGCCTCACGGACGGTCTGAGCTTTGTCGCTGACATCGACCATGTTGGCGCGGCCTTGGGAATCGAGATGGGTTAACACGGACAGGCTCCAGGCAAGTGTCCGGCGATTGTAAACCCAGGGGTCAGGTTTCGGCACCTGTGAATGCCAGGGGATTCAGACGGGAGGTTATGCACCAGCATGTAGGATGGGTCGAGCCGCGTAGGTGACAACCCATCGCTGCGATTGATGGGCTATCACCCATCCTACGATTTTTAGTGATCCCCGGATTGCATCCGGGCTACAGGTAAACAACCTGCAGCACTCAAGGCTGCAGGTTGGTCACGCCCCTTACATATGGGTTTCGGCGTACTCGGCGAGGATCGAGCGTGGCACACCCTGCAGAGTGATGTGTACGCCATGCTCGAAGTCTTTGAAGCGCTCCGTTAGGTAGGTCAGGCCCGAGCTGGGCGCCGACAGGTAAGGGGTATCGATCTGCGCCAGGTTACCCAGGCACACCACTTTGGAACCGCTGCCGGCACGGGTGATGATGGTTTTCATCTGGTGCGGGGTAAGGTTCTGGCATTCGTCGATCAGGATCAGGCTCTGCTGGAAGCTGCGACCACGGATGTAGTTGAGGGATTTGAACTGCAACGGGACCTTTTGCAGGATGTAATCGACGCTGCCGTGGGTGTTCTCGTCGTCCATATGCAGGGCTTCAAGGTTGTCGGTGATCGCGCCGAGCCAAGGCTCCATCTTCTCGGCTTCGGTGCCGGGGAGAAAGCCGATCTCCTGATCCAGCCCCTGCACGCTGCGGGTGGCGATAATGCGCCGGTAGCGCTTGCTGACCATGGTCTGTTCGATGGCCGCCGCCAGGGCCAGGATGGTTTTACCGGAGCCGGCCGCGCCGGACAGGTTGACCAGGTGGATGTCCGGATCGAGCAGGGCAAACAGCGCCAGTGACTGATAGATATCCCGTGGCCGCAGGCCCCAAGCCTCCTGGTGCATCAAGGGCTCCTGGTGCATGTCGAGAATCAGCAGTTCGCCATGCTTGATGCCCTTGATCCAGCCGACAAAGCCCTGCTCGTCGATGATGAACTCGTTGACATGTACCGCCGGCAGGTTGTCGGTGAGTTGCACGCGGTGCCAGGTACGGCCGTGATCCTGGCGGGTTTCCACCTTGTTCACACGGTCCCAGAAGGAGCCGTCCATGTTGTGGTAACCCTGCGACAGCAAGGACACGTCGTCGACCAACTGGTCGGTGTGGTAATCCTCGGAATCGATGCCACAGGCGCGCGCTTTGAGGCGCATGTTGATGTCTTTGGTCACCAGCACCACGTTGAGACCGGGGCGGCGGGATTTCAGCTCGACCAGCTGGTTGATGATCTTGTTGTCGTTGAGGTCTTCCGGCAGCCAGGTGACCGGGGTGGCGCTCTTGCTCATAAGAATCGACAGAAAACCGCAAGGGCCGCTCTTGTCGCGCTGGATGGCGACGCCGTGTTCCACTTCTTCGGGGTTGGCGCTACCAAGAATCTTGTCGATCAGACGGATGGCCTGGCGGCACTCAGCGGCCACGCCCTGTTTGCCGGTTTTAAGCTTGTCCAGTTCCTCCAGTACGGTCATCGGGATGGCAACGTGGTGCTCCTGAAAATTCAGCAGCGCGTTGGGGTCGTGGATCAGCACATTGGTATCGAGGGCGTACAGGGTTGGGGCGGTGGGCTTGGAGCGTCCGTGGTCATCCATACTCGGTCACCTTCTTGTAGTAGCCAAGCAACGCAGGGGCGAGTCTGCGCCGCGGAGGGACCGTCGACTCCTCAGTGCCGGGGCTGAGAAGACTGCAAAAAGGTGAGGGCCAATGGCCGCCACCTGTCTGCAGGGTTCGGCGGTCTTGCCTTTTAGATACTCCAAAAAAGATGACAGAAAAACGTATTTTTTGAGTTTTTCAGGTTTATTTATCGGAGCGACAAATAGCGCTTGGCGCACCAAGCAAGCGCCGTTAAAGTCGGAAGTCCCACCGGCTTTCGAGCCGCGCAGAGTTTTCCATTCAGCCCCGCTCCACACCGTGCTCATCGGCACAGCGATTGACCTCCACGGTCACATGCACCAGTTCCGCAATCCCCGCCAGCCGTGCCTTGTAGCGATCTGCCGAACCATTGCCATGGGTCACCACGCTGACGATGCAGGCGAACTGCGCCCGGCCAACGCGCCATAGGTGCAGATCGGCCAGTTCAGTGTCCGCCTCCTGGGCCAAGGCAGTGCGTACGCGCTCGACCACCGGGCTGTCCATCTCGCGATCGAGCAGCACCTTGCCGGTTTCGATCAGCAGCCCCTTGGCCCACACCGCGATAATTACCGCACCAATCACGCCCATCAGCGGATCGAGCCAATCCCAGCCAAGCAGCAGGCCGCCCAGCAAAGCGACGATGGCCGCCACCGAGGTCAGCGCATCGGCCAGCACATGGATAAAAGCGGCATGGCGATTAAGGTCCTTGCCCGCTGGCGCTACGTGATCGTGATCGTGATCGTGATCGTGATCGGCATGATCATGTGCGCCGGCGTGGCTATGACCCTGGCCGTGAGCATGGCCGTGATCATGGCTATCGCGCAGTAACCAGGCGGATGCCAGGTTGACCAGCAAGCCGATCACCGCCACCCACAGCGCCATCTCGAAAGCGATCACCTGGGGCTGCAACAAACGCCAGAAGGACTCGAACGCCAGCATCGCCACTACCACCAGCAACATCAGTGAGCTGGCAAAACCCGCCAGCACCTCGACCTTCCAGGTGCCAAAGGCAAAACGTGGGTCGTGGGCGTAGCGCCGCGCCAGCAGGTAGGCCAGCGCAGTCAGGCCGATGGCGAGCATATGCGAGGCCATGTGCCAGCCATCGGCGAGCAAGGCCATGGAGTTGAACGCATAGCCCGCGACAATCTCCACCAGCATGGTCACCCCGGTCAGCGCGGCAACGCGCCAAGCCTGACGCTCAGCAGTGGTTTCCAGTGGACGGTAATCGTGGGACGGTTCCCAGCGCGAATGGTTGCAGGCGGTCATGGCAGCTCCTTGGAGGATTCGACCTAGGCAGACTACAACCCCGTGGCGGCCCCTGGGTCAAGCACATTGCCCGGACAATCAGCAGGAGCGGCGGGGGCGCCTAGCCCATGGCCGCGAAAGGGGCACGGGGCCGCAGGCGGTGTATTTCCCGGATTGCGCCAGGGCTTATCCGGGCTACAAGCTGCATCGCGGGCATGGCCCGCTCCTACGCCCAGCAGGTCACAAAACAATCCATCGGCATAATAGCTAGAGCCGCGACCACCGCTCGGCCTAAAATCGCCGCAGACTTTCAGGAGCACAGCTTATGTTGATGGTGATTTCCCCGGCCAAGACCCTCGATTACGAGACGCCGCCTGCGACCCCGCGCTTTACCCAGCCCGAACACCTCGACCACGCCCAGGACCTGATCCAGCAGCTGCGCGACTTCACCCCCGCGCAGATCGCCGAGCTGATGCACCTCTCAGACAAACTCGCCGGCCTTAACGCCGCGCGTTTTGGCAGCTGGGAGCGGCCGTTCAATCCGTCCAATGCCAAGCAGGCGCTGCTGGCGTTCAAGGGCGACGTATACACCGGGCTTAATGCCGAGGATTTCAGCGAAGCCGACTTCGACTTTGCCCAGACTCACCTGCGCATGCTTTCCGGCCTGTATGGCGTGCTGCGCCCACTCGACCTGATGCAGCCTTATCGCCTGGAAATGGGCACCAAACTGGCCAATCCGCGTGGCAATAACCTCTATGACTTCTGGGGTGAGCGCATCAGCGGCTGGTTGAATGAGGCACTGGCCGCTCAGGGCGACGAGGTGCTGCTCAACCTGGCGTCCAACGAGTACTTCAGCGCGGTGAAACGCAAGGCGCTGAATGCGCGGATCATCGACACCGAGTTCAAGGATCTGAAGAACGGCCAGTACAAGATCATCAGTTTCTACGCAAAAAAAGCCCGCGGCCTGATGGCACGCTATGTGATCAAGGAGCGCCTGACCGATCCGGCCGACCTCAAGGATTTCACCTACGAGGGCTACCGCTACTCGGCGGAAAACTCGAAAACCGACACCCTGGTTTTCCTTCGCGACCACCCCCAGGACTGACCCCCGCCCTCCCCTGCGGGCCGCGCCAACGGCCCGCTCCCCGCTATTTCCCGCGCTGTTCAATACCTATTCAAACAGTCAGCTTTATTAAAGCTCAACTTTACCGTTGAACTTTCCAGCGCCCATATACACCGCGCGAATTACTCCGCCAGACAGTTGCAAAGTGCCATCAAAGTGCAACTACCAAGCAGTTCTCATTTCATTGCAAAAGATGACGGACGGTAGGAACCATCAGAAAAACATCGGACTCATAGCGACACGATGTTTTTCTTCATGCAACTTTCCGCGTGACTATATCTGCAATTAATACCGGATCTATATCCGGCGCAGAAACTCACCCCAAAGAAAGTTACGGATAAATACAAGGTGGAACTATCAAGAATTCGATGACTCACTGAAAGCCACAGGCCAGAGCCTATCGCGCCACTGGCCAGACATATAGAACGGGCGTGCTACATACAAAGCCCGGCTCCGGTAGCGCCACGCTACCAACCAACTTTTATGCCTGTATTAGTTCACGCATCTGTGCCTGCCGAACTAACGAATAACCGTGGCTAATCGCCACTAATTAATTACGTAATAAATGGACGAGGTGAATGCGATGCGAATTAGCATCTTCGGTTTAGGTTATGTCGGGGCAGTGTGTGCCGGTTGTTTATCGGCACGCGGTCATCACGTGATTGGCGTGGATGTATCCGCCAGCAAGATTGATCTGATTAACAATGGCAAATCGCCAATCGTCGAACCCGGCCTGGAAGAACTGCTGCAACAGGGGCTGGCTTCGGGGAATTTGCGCGGCACCACCGATGTGATCGATGCGGTGCTTAACAGCGACGTGTCGTTTATCTGCGTGGGTACGCCGAGCAAGAAGAACGGCGATCTGGAGCTTAATTACATCGAGGGGGTGTGCCGCGAAATCGGTCTGGCCATGCGCGACAAAACCGAACGGCATACCGTGGTGGTCCGCAGCACAGTGCTGCCGGGCACCGCCAAGAACGTGGTACTGCCGATCCTGCAGGACTGCTCGGGCAAGCAGGCCGGGGTCGACTTCGGCCTGGCTGTAAACCCGGAGTTCCTGCGCGAGAGCACCGCGATCAAGGATTACGACTTCCCGCCCATGACGGTAATCGGTGAGCTGGATCAGGCCTCCGGTGATCTGCTGGAAAGCATCTACAGCGAGCTGGATGCGCCGATCATCCGCAAGAGCATCGATGTCGCCGAGATGATCAAGTACACCTGCAACGTCTGGCACGCCACCAAGGTCACCTTCGCCAACGAAATCGGCAATATCGCCAAGGCTGCCGGCGTCGATGGCCGCGATGTGATGGAGGTGATCTGCCAGGACCACAAGCTCAACCTCTCCAAGTACTACATGAAACCCGGCTTCGCCTTTGGCGGCTCGTGCCTGCCCAAGGACGTGCGCGCCCTGTCCTACCGCGCCGGGGCCATGGATGTCGATGCACCACTGATTGGCTCGCTGATGCGCAGCAACGCCATTCAGGTGCAGAACGCCTTCGACATCATCGCCAGTTACGACAAACGCAAGGTGGCCCTGCTCGGCTTGAGCTTCAAAGCCGGCACCGATGACCTGCGTGAAAGCCCGCTGGTGGAGCTGGCGGAAATGCTAATCGGCAAGGGGTATGACCTGAGCATCTTCGACCGCAACGTCGAGTACGCCCGCGTCTATGGGGCGAACAAGGACTACATCGAGTCGAAGATCCCCCACGTCTCCTCACTGCTGAGCAGTGACTTCGATGCCGTGGTGGACGGCGCCGAAATCATCGTACTGGGCAACAGCGACATGCACTTTGCCCCACTGGCGCAGCAGGCCTTGCACGGCAAGCACGTGGTCGACCTAGTGGGCTTTATGCCGACTGCATCGCGTGCGGGCAGCGAAGGCATCTGCTGGTAAACCCTGCAGCTTGTGAGCTGAGGCAAGCCCTGGGCGGTCAAGCGCCGACCCAGGGCTATCTGGCACAGACGATGGATATGTTTATGCAAACCCACACGCTGAAAAGCGGCCTCAATCAGGCCGCTGGCTGGCTGTTCTACTTATCACTGCTGATGCTGCTGGCGCTGGCATTGCCCAGGAGCGTGTTCGACCCCGAGTCGCGCGACTACCTGCTGTTGATCGGCGCGATAGGCATCTGGCGCTATTCCATGGGTGCCGTGCATTTCGTGCGCGGCATGCTGTTTCTCTATCTGGTGTTCCCTCACTACCGGCGCCAGGTGGCCAAGCTCGGCAAAGCCGCCGATCCGTCCCAGGTGTTTCTGCTGGTCACCAGCTTTCGCATCGATGCCCTGACCACTGCCCAGGTGTACCGCTCGGTGATTCGCGAAGCGATTGACTGCGGCTACCCGACAACCGTGGTCTGCTCCATCGTTGAGCTTTCCGATGAGCTGCTGGTGAAGAGCCTCTGGGCGCAGATGCAGCCACCGGAACACGTCTCCCTGGATTTTGTGCGCATTCCCGGCACGGGCAAACGGGATGGCCTGGCCTATGGTTTCCGCGCCATCTCGCGGCAGATGCCAGATGCCGGTGCAGTAGTGGCGGTGATCGACGGTGACACCGTGCTCGGCGAGGGCGTGGTGAAGAAGACCGTACCCTGGTTCAAGCTCTTCCCCAATGTCGGCGGCCTCACCACCAATGAGTTCTGCGAGGTGCGCGGCAGCTATGTAATGAGCGAATGGCACAAGCTGCGCTTCGCCCAGCGCCACCTGAACATGTGCTCGATGGCCCTGAGCAAACGTGTGCTGACCATGACCGGGCGCATGTCGGTGTTCCGCGCCGAAGTGGTGACGGACCCGGCGTTTATCGCCGATGTGGAAAGCGATCACCTCGACCACTGGCGCCTGGGACGCTTCCAGTTCCTCACCGGCGATGACAAGTCCAGCTGGTACAGCCTGATGCGCCTGGGCTACGACACCTTCTACGTTCCGGATGCGGCGATCAATACGGTCGAGCACCCGCCGGAAAGGAGCTTTATCAAGGCCAGCCGCAAACTGATGTTCCGCTGGTATGGCAACAACCTGCGGCAGAACGCCCGCGCCTTACGCCTGGGTATGAAACGCCTGGGTGGTTTCACCAGCCTGGTGCTGTTCGACCAACGCGTGTCGATGTGGACCAGCCTGCTCGGCCTGAGCGTGGCGATCATCGCCAGCCTCAAGTATGGCCTCGGTTTCCTCCTGGTCTACCTGCTGTGGATCGGCCTGACCCGGCTGATTCTGACCCTGCTGCTGAGCGTCACCGGGCACCACATCGGCCCGGCCTATCCACTGATTCTCTATTACAACCAGATCGTCGGCGCGCTGGTGAAGATCTACGTGTTCTTCCGTCTCGACCAGCAGTCCTGGACCCGCCAGAACACCAAGCTCGATCGCGGCCTGGTGAGCTTTCAGCGCTGGTTCAACACCTGGTCCTCGCGGGCCATGACCTTCTCTGCCGCCAGCCTATTCGTCGCCACCCTGCTGGTGCTGGTGTGACGAGCGCGACCCTCTTGAACAGGAATTTGCAAGCATGAATACAGCCGTTAACGTCAACGTGGTGCATGAGTCCGAAGCCCAGCGCCAGCATGCCCGGGTGAAGATCCCGGCCCAGGTGCACTACCTGAACAAGAGCCGCGAGCGTGTCGAGTTACAGCTCTGCGATATCTCGGCAGGTGGTTTCAGCGTGATCGACAACCAGCAGGCGATGCAGATCGGTGACTTTCACAAAGGCCGCCTGCAATTCAAGCTCGACAGCTTCAACCTGGGTATCGACATCGAATTCCAGGTGCGCTCGGTGGATAGCGACAGCAAGCGCATCGGCTGCCAGCTGCACAACCTCAAACCGCGCGAGCAGGCCACCCTGCGCCACCTGATCAGCGCCTACCTGGGCGGTGAGCTGGTCAGCGCCGGCGACCTGCTGAGTACCTTGCAACGCGACAACTTCACCAAAGCGCGCAAGCAGGCCAACGGCGGCACCGCCATGAGCGTACTAGGCCGTCTCAAGGCTGTGACGTTCAGCCTGGCGATCTTTCTGGTGGGCCTGGCGGCCTTCGGCTTTATCTTCAAGTCGGTGTACGGCCTGTACTTCGTCACGCATGCCCAGTCAGCCCTGGTCAACGTGCCTAGTCTGCAGGTCACCATGCCGCGCGAAGGCACAGTGCAGAGCCTGATCGGCGCAGATGGCAGCGTGGCCAAAGGCGCGCCGATTGCCACCTTCTCCGCCAGCATGCTGGAGATGCTCAAAGGTCACCTGAACGACGAGCAGCTAAGCCCGGCGAACATCGAAAGCCTGTTCGGCAAACAGATCAAAGGCACCCTGACCAGCCCCTGCGACTGCAAGGTGGCGCGTCAGCTGGTGGCCGACGGCCAGTTCGCCAGCAAGGGCGATGTGATCTTCGAACTGGTGCCCCAAAACACCCGCGCCACGGTGCTGGCGAGCTTCCCTTACCGCAACTTTGCCCAGGCCCGCATAGGTAGCCGCGCCAGCTTTAGGGTCGCCGGCGAAGAGACCCCGCGCTACGGCAAGATCGTCAGCAGCAGCCTGCATGAAGGTGGCCTGGCAGCGGATATCCGCGTGGTGATCGAACCCGAGCAGACCCTGAGCAGCAACCTGGCCGGGCAACCCGTGGAAGTGCTGCTCGACCGCGGTCCGTCGTTCGACTGGATGATCGACAAAGCCCTGGCGGCTGGTCTCTGAGGAGCAGGCGCATGTCGAACCGCAACGCCCGTCCGCTGGCCACGCCTCTGCTCACGCTCACCCTGGCGCTGGGCCTGAGCGCCTGCGCCAACCTGCCTGACCAGCGCTTGGCCGTGGAAGCGCTGAAGCAGGGCGACCACGCCACCGCCGAGCAGCATTTCCGCCAGCTGGCCGAGCTGGGCTATGTCGACGCGCAAATCGGCCTGGCCGATCTGCAACTGGCCAGCGGCTCCGCAGAAGGCCTGGAGCAAGCTGAGCAGACCTACCGCAGCGCTCTCGACGGCTCGCCACGGGCACAGGCGCGGCTGGGCAAATTGCTCGCCCGCAAACCCGCCGCCAGCCCTGCCGAACGCCGCGAAGCCGCACAGCTGCTGGAGCAGGCCTTCGCTGCGGGGGAACCCGGCAGCCTGCTGCCGCTGGTGATGCTGTACCTGCAATATCCACAGGACTATCCCGACATGAACGTACAACAACGCCTCACCACCTGGCGCCAACAAGGCCATACCCAGGCCGATCTGGCGCAGATCCTGCTGTACCGCAGCCAGGGCAACTACGACCAGCACCTGGATGAGATCGAACAGATCTGTCAGGGCCTAATCAGCCAGGCCGATGTCTGCTATGTCGAGCTGGCCACCGTGTACCAGAAGCAAGGCAAGAGCAAACAGCAGAAAGCCCTGATCCAGCGCCTGATGGCCGGCTACCACAGCGCGGCGATCCCCGCGCAACGGGTGGATGCCGTGGCCCAGGTGCTGGCCGACGCCGAACTCGGCAAGCCGGACGAAAGCCAGGCGCAGACCATGCTCGAAGCCATTGCGCCGAACTATCCCGCGGCCTGGGTGAGCCTGGCGCGCCTGCTTTACGACTACCCGGCCCTGGGTGATATCGAGCAGATGCTCGGTTACCTCGAACAAGGCCGCGCCGCTGCCCTGCCGCGCGCCGAGCTGCTGCTCGGGCGCCTGTACTACGAAGGCAAGCTGCTGCCGCAAGACCCGCAGAAAGCCGAAGAACACCTGCGCAAGGCCGCCCCCAGCGAACCCAGCGCCAACTACTTTCTCGGCCAGATCTACCTGCGCGGCTATCTTGGCGACATCTACCCGCAACAGGCTCTCGATCACCTGCTCAGCGCCGCGCGCAATGGCCAGATCAACGCCGACTTCGCCCTCGCGCAGATGTATTCGCAGGGCAAAGGCATCCAGCCAGACCCGGTCAATGCCTATGTCTTCAGCCAGTTGGCCCTGCCGAAGAACACCCCGCAGGCCAGCGAACTGGCGCGCGCCAGCGAACAGCAACTGAGCCCAAGCGAGCGCAGCAAGGCCGCGCAATTGCTCGCCGATGAGCGCCAACTGCGCGGCACGGCCTGGCAGGATCAACCCACTCTGCAGGCGCACCATCCATGAAGCGCCGTGCATTGCTGCAACTCAACCCGATCAGCCTCGGCCTTGGTCTGTCCATGCTCTGCAGCAGCCAGGCCTGGGCCGTGCAGATGGACGCCATGCATTTTGGCGCCGACATCAAGATCACCGCGCAATCGGAAGAAGACCGCGACCTCGGCACCCGCGGCGGCGGCGACGCTAACGGCATCGCCCTCGACCTGCGTCCCTGGCTACGTGCCCAACGGGGTGACTGGAGTGCCTTCGCCATGGGCCAGGCGGTAATGGCCAGCGACATCATCCAGACCGATACCCTGGAGTCGTCCGCAGACCAGCCGGAATCCGGCCAGACCGATGGCCGCACACGCAAGAAGAACTACCTGGCACTGCGCGAATTCTGGGTCGACTACGCCGGCCTCACCGACTACCCCGGCGAACACCTGCGCCTGGGTCGCCAACGCCTGCACAACGACGACGGGCAATGGCGCGACAGCAATATCGAAGCACTGAACTGGCGCTTCGACACCACCCTGCTGCGGGCCAGCCTGGGCGCCGCCCAGCGCTTCAGCGAGTACCGCAGCGACCTCGATGAACTGGCTCCGGAAGACGAGGATCGCCTGCACCTGTTCGGCGATATTGCCGCTCAGTGGCAGCCAGGGCACTGGCTCGGTTTTCGCGCGCATCACTCACGCGACGACGGCTCGCTGGCCGACCCCAATCAGCCCATCGATGCCCTGGACAAACGCGCCAACGGCAACCTCACCTGGCTGGGCCTGCACGCGCACAGCGATGCGTACAACTTTCGCAACCAGAAGCGCCTCAACTACTGGGCCAGCCTCACCTCGCTGACGGGCGAACGCAACAGCCTCAACAACAGCCTGGATGACAGCGTGGCCGGCGGCCAGAACAGCACCCATCTGAATGCCTGGGCCACAGACCTGGGGCTGCGTCTGCGCCTTGACCCCAATTGGCAGATTGGTGCGGCCTACGCCCGTGGCAGTGGCGGCGGCGATGCCGACGGCAGTGGTAACGACAACTACCGGCAGACCGGCCTGCACAGCAACCGCTCCACCTTCACTGGCACCCGCAGCAGTGTGCAGCGCTTCGGCGAGGCCTTCCGCGGCGAGCTGAGCAACCTGCAGGCCGCCACTCTGTTCGGCTCCTGGCAGTTGGCCGACGACTACGACGCCAGCCTGGTCTACCACCACTTCTGGCGCGTCGATGCGCACCAGCAGATCGGCCGCAGCGGTATCAACGCGCGTTTCGATGACCCGCTCGCCGATATCCCCCCTGCCCCGCAGGTAGCCCTGGTGGACGGTGAGAAGGCACTCGGCCAGGAGCTTGATCTGGTCGTCACCAAGTACTTCAAACAAGGCCTGCTGCCTGCAGCGATGAGCGAAGCCATCGACGAGCCCGCAGCCCTGGTGCGTTTGCGTGGTGGCGTATTCAAGCCTGGCGATGCCTACGGCAGCGACACCGACTCGCTTATGCATCGGGCCTTTATCGATGTTATCTGGAAATTCTAAGGACCCCGCGCCATGACGCCACGCCCTAGCAAACTCAAACGCGCCATCGGCATTGCGCTGCTGTGCAGCGGCATGCTGCTCGGCGCGCTGCAACCGGCCGCGCCCTGGATAGCCACGGCAGCAGCCGGCGAAGCGCAGCAAACAGTCAAACCGACGCAGAACTACACGGTAACCAGTGCGCCCATTGCCGAGCTGCACCTGGACCCGCCGCAACTGCCCGACCTCAGCGGCTATACCACCGCAGCCGTCGAAGCCAAGATCAAGCGCACACCAGGCGGCAAGGTGGTGGTGCGGCGCATGCTGCAGCAGGATGCGCTGAAGGACTTTATCGGCGGCAACGAACGTATACGCGAGTGGGTCACGCGGCAGAACGGCATGCCCCATGCGATCTTTATCGAAGGCGGCTACGTGACGCCCCAGGATCTGGCGCGCAGCCTGCCGGACAGTCAGTTCAGCGAAGTTGAACCGGGTGTCTACCTGGCGCGCCTGCCCATCGTGGTGGCCCAGGGCGCCACCCTGCATGTCGACAAAAGCACCCAGGAACTGCGCCTGTCCCAGGAGCGCGGCAGCTTTATGGTCAATGACGGCCAGCTGTTTTTCACCGAAACCAAACTCACCGCCTGGCGTGAAGCGGACAACGCCCCGGCGAGCTTTCGCAGCGCCGATGAGTTCCGCCCCTTTCTGGTGTCCTGGGGCGGCAGCGAGCTGTATATCGCCGCCAGCGTATTCACCAGCCTGGGTTACAACACCAGCAAGTCCTACGGCGTCAGCATCACCCAGTACACCCCGGGCATGCAGGCCCGCCTGAAACGCCCGGAGCCCACTGGCTGGCTGATCGATTCGGAGTTCGTCGACCACTGGTACGGCTTCTACTGCTATGAAGCCGAAAACGTGGTGATCAAGGGCAACACCTACCGCGACAACATCGTCTACGGCATCGACCCGCACGACCGTTCCCACGGCCTGATCATCGCCGAGAACCGCGTGCACGGCACCCAGAAGAAGCACGGCATCATCATCTCCCGCGAGGTCGACAACAGCTGGATCATCAATAACAAGAGCTATGACAACAAGCTCTCCGGCATCGTTATCGACCGTAACAGCGTGAACAACCTGGTGGCCTACAACCAGGTGTACGGCAACCATGCGGACGGCATCACCCTCTATGAAAGCTCGGACAACCTGCTGTGGGGCAACCAGGTTCTGAACAATGCCCGCCACGGCATTCGCCTGCGCAACAGCCTGAATATCCGCCTGTACGAGAACGTCGCCGCGGCCAACGGCCTGAGCGGGGTGTACGGGCATATCAAGGACCTCTCCGACACCGACCGCAATATCCAGCTCGACCCCTTCGACACCGAGGTCTCGATGATCGTGGTCGGCGGCACCCTCGCGGCCAACGGTTCCGGCCCGCTGTCCATCGACTCGCCACTGTCGGTTGAGCTGTACCGCGTGGAAATGCTCGCGCCGAGCAAAAGCATCGGTATCAGCTTCAGCGGCATCCTCGGTGAAAAGCAGGAAGAAATCCTCGATCTGATGGTGCGCCGCCAACTGGCCGTGCTGATCGACCCCGTGGAAAGCCAGGCCGAACTCCAGGATTGAGGAACGACAACGTGAACACACAGCCTTTCAAATTCCGCCAACTGGCCCTCGCCTGCACCCTGCTGGGTGCCGCCGCTGGCGCGCAGGCAGAACCGCACTATCAGGTGCAGCGGGTCGGCCCGCTGTGCCCCGCGGCCCAGGACCCCAGCCAGTACAACAGCAAGTACCTGAGTTTTTTCACCGCCCTGGTGCAGGGTGAAGGTGACTGGCTGTTTCGCAGCCGTTATGACCTGCGCACCGACTTTGGCACCACGCCCGCCGGCTACCAAGAGTTCAAGCGACTGCGCGATGCGCTCAAGCGCAAAGGCGTGGAATTGCTGATCGTCTATCAACCGACTCGCGGCCTGGTAAACCGCGAAAAGCTCACCGCCGAGGAAAAGGCCAAGTTCAATTTCGAGCTGGCCAAGCAAAATTACCTCAAGGCCATCGAAGGCTTCCGTCAGGCCGGAATCTGGACCACCGACCTGTCGCCGCTGTTTGACGAACAGGGCGTGGACACCGACTACTACTTCAAGGCCGACCACCACTGGACGCCCGCCGGAGCCGAGCGCACCGCCAAACTGGTGGCCGAGACGCTCAAAGAGATTCCCGCGTTCGACGAGATCCCCCAGCAGCAGTTCGAAAGCAGCATCACCGGCCTGTTGCCCAAGGCCGGCACCCTGCACAAGACCGCCGCCCAGTTCTGCGGCACCAGCTACGCCACCGAGTACGTGCCGCGCTTCGAGACCGCCATGCAGGGTGAAGCCGACAGTGACAGCCTGTTCGGCGACGAAGCCGACCCGCAGATTGCCCTGGTCGGCACCAGCAACAGCGGCCCGGCTTACAACTTCGCCGGTTTTCTGCAACAGCACAGCGGCGCCGAAGTGCTTAACCGCTCGGTTAGTGGCGGTGGCTTCGACAGCGCCCTGCTGCAATACATGACCAGCCAGGAATTTCACGACAACCCGCCGCAGATTCTGATCTGGGAATTCGCCACCCATTACGACCTGGCGCAACAAAGTTTCTACCGACAGGCCCTGCCACTGGTGGATAACGGCTGCGAGGGCCGTCCGGCGGTGATGAAAAACAAGGTCACCCTCAAGCCCGGCGCCAACCAGGTGCTGGTCAACGGCGAAAAACGCGCCGTGCAGGACCTGCGCGGTGGTGATTACCAGATCGACCTGACCTTCAGCGACCCCAGCGTGCATCAGGCTCAGGCCACCCTCTGGTACCTCACCGGGCGGCGCGAGAACTTCAAGCTCGAACAGAGCGACCGCGCCCCTACCGACGGCCGCTACGTCTTCGAACTGCGCAACGACGCCGATTGGGCCGACCTCAACCTGCTCGCCTTGGACATTCAGAGCCCGGAAAACATGCCGGCCAATCTCAGCGTCGAGGCCACGTTGTGCAAGCGCCCCAGCGCTGACAACAAAGCCCTCACGGCACACGCCCAGTGACGGCCCCCATGAAAAGCATAGGAGGCATGATGCAACGCCCCAGCTGGATCCTCGCACCCTGCCTGCTCGGCGCGGCCCTGTGCAGCCAAGCACTGTTCGCCGCCAGCCTGGTGCCGCCGCCGGGCTACTACGCGCCCGTGCCGGTTACCGCGAAAAAGGTGCGCGCCTGCCCGGCAACACCGCCGCCCTACACCGACAAGCTGGTGTTTCGCAGCAAATACGAAGGCTCAGGCAAGGCCCGCGCCACCCTCAATCTCGACTCGGAAAAGGCCTTTCGCAGCAGGACAGCCGCCATCACCGAGATGGAACGCGGGGTCAACCGGCTGATCATGCAGTACCTGCGCGATGGCCAACCCGCGCAGCTCGAATGCGCGCTGCAGTGGCTGAACGACTGGGCAGAAGCCGACGCCCTGCTCAGCAGCGAGTACAACCACACCGGCAAATCGGTGCGCAAATGGGCGCTGGGCAGCCTGGCCTCGGCCTACCTGCGTCTGAAGTTTTCTGCTTCGCAGCCACTGGCCGCTTATGCGCAGCAAACCCAGCGCATCGAAGCCTGGTTCAGCACGATGGCCGAGCACACCGTGCACGACTGGAGCGACCTGCCGCTGAAGAAAATCAACAACCACAGTTACTGGTCCGCCTGGTCGGTAATGGCCACAGCCATCGCCACCGATCGCCGCGACCTGTTCGACTGGGCCGTGGCGCAGTTTCGCGTAGGTGCCAACCAGGTCGACGCCGACGGCTACCTGCCCAACGAGCTGAAACGCAGCCAGCGCGCCCTGGCCTACCACAACTACAGCCTGCCGCCGCTGGTGATGATCGCCGCCTTCGCCCAGGCCAATGGCGTCGATCTACGTGCGGAGAACCACGGCGCACTGCAGCGCCTGGCCGAACGGGTACTGAACGGGGTGGATGACCCGGACGATTTCGTTGGCAAAACCGGCGACAAACAGGACATGGACGACCTGAAAAAACCCAACAAGTACGCCTGGCTCGCGCCCTATTGCGTGCTCTACGCCTGCTCGGCAGACGCCCAGGCGCTGCAGCAGACGATGGGCCCGTTCAAGACCTTCCGCCTCGGCGGCAACGTCAGCCAGGTATTCGAGCCCAAGCACGCCAAGGGCAGTTGATTTGCGCCCTGGGCTGAGCGTTTAGCCCTGGCGCTGATACGTCGGTAAACCCGTCCAGTGACGGGGTGAAACAAGCCTCTCGCTCGCGGGGGGAAAGGGGGGCTTGCGAGCCCCGGAAGAGTTGCTACTCAACGGAGATCTACGGATGGTGTTTTCATCCAACGTATTCCTGTTCCTGTTTCTGCCGATCTTTCTCGGCCTGTATTACCTGAGCAGTAATCGCTATCGCAACCTGCTGATCCTGATCGGCAGCTATGCCTTCTACGCCTGGTGGCGGGTGGATTTCCTCCTGTTGTTCGTCGGGGTCACCCTGTGGAACTACATCTTCGGCCTGCGCATCCATGCCGCTGGAGTCCGTAGCAAGGCGGCGCAGCGCTGGGTGCTGTGGGGGATCGTCGGCAATCTGGCAACCCTGGGCTACTTCAAGTACGCCAACTTCGGGGTGGCGAACATCAACAAGGTGCTCGAGGGTGCCGGCTTCGAGCCGTTCCTGCTGACCCATGTGATCCTGCCGATCGGTATTTCCTTCTATATCTTCCAGTCGCTCAGCTACCTGATCGACGTGTACCGCGGCGACACCAAGCCCACGGAAAACCTGATCAACTTCGCCGCCTTTATCGCCCTGTTCCCGCAGCTGATCGCCGGGCCCGTGCTGCGCTACAAGGACCTGGCCGACCAGTTCACCGACCGCAGCCACAGCCTCGACAAGTTCAGCGAAGGCGCCACGCGCTTTATGCAAGGCTTCGTCAAAAAGGTGTTTATCGCCGACAGTCTGGCACCGCTGGTTGACCATATCTTCGCCCTGCAGAACCCCAGCACCGGGGACGCCTGGCTGGGCATGCTGGCCTACACCGCGCAGCTGTATTTCGACTTCTCCGGTTACAGCGACATGGCCATTGGCCTGGGCCTGATGATGGGTTTCCGCTTTATGGAAAACTTCAACCAGCCCTATATCAGCCAGTCGATCACCGAGTTCTGGCGGCGCTGGCATATCAGCCTCTCCACCTGGCTGCGCGACTACCTCTACGTGCCGCTGGGCGGTAATCGCGGCGGCACCTTCAACACCTACCGCAACCTGTTTCTGACCATGCTACTGGGCGGCTTCTGGCACGGCGCCAACTGGACGTTCCTGCTCTGGGGCGCGTGGCATGGCATGTGGTTGGCCATCGAGCGAGCGCTGGGGGTGAACGCCGCACCCACGGTGATCAACCCGCTGAAATGGCTGTTCACCTTCCTCCTGGTGATGCTCGGCTGGGTGATCTTCCGCGCCGAGAACCTCGACGTGGCCTGGCGCATGTACAGCGCCCTGTTCAGCCCGGCGATGTTCAGCAGCCAGGGTTGGGCCCTGAGTGAACTGAACCGCGCCAGCATCAGCGACCTGCAGATTGCCACCCTGCTGCTGGCCTACGCGGTGATGACTTTCTGCGGCCTGCGCCAGTTCTACCGGCAGCGCGCGGCAACCGCTGGCAACGGGCTGCCGTCCAACAGCGGCGCCCTGCTGCTGGCACCTGCCAGCGCGAGTATCGCCCTGCCCCGTTACCTGATGCGCGGCGCCTTGCTGCTGTTGTTCTGCGCCTCGCTGCTCAAGCTCTCGGCGCAAAGCTACTCGCCGTTTCTGTACTTCCAGTTTTGAGGAGGCCGACCATGACGCGCCCATTACGCACACTCTATGTCGCGCTGTTTATCGGCGTGCTGGGCCTGTTGTTTGTCTGGTCCATGCGCGGGGTGCTGAGTTATCAGCTGCCCAAGCAATTCAGCATCATCGACGGAGGCCTGGCGAAAACCTTCGAAAGCCATTACGACGAGCACTTCCCGATCAAGACCCTCGGCACCAGCCTGTGGGCCGGCCTGGACTTTTTGCTGTTTAACGAAGGCCGCCCAGGCGTGCAGATTGGCGAGCAGGGCTGGCTGTACTCGAGTGAAGAGTTCAAAGCGGAAGTCGACGGCGCGCAGCAGGTTCGCGAGAACCTGGCACTGATCAAGGGTGTACGCGATGAGCTGGCGCAGCACGACGTGATGCTGTTGCTGGCCATCGTGCCGAGCAAGTCGCGGCTGTACCCGGAGTTCGTCGGTGACAACCCAGTCAGCAGCTTGCGCCAAGGGCTTTACCAACGCTTCCTCAACGAGGTGCGCGCCGCCGATATTGCCGCGCCGGACCTGCTCAGCACCTTGCAGGCGGGCAAAGCCAGCGGCGCCATGTTCCTGCGTACCGACACCCACTGGACGCCGGCAGGCGCAGACCTGGTGGCCCAGCAACTGAGCAGCACGCTGAAGAGCGCCATCAGCCTGGCGGGCGAGCCGCAGGTGTTCGTCACCCAGGCCAGCCCGGCGAAACCCTACAACGGCGACCTCACCCGCTTTCTGCCGCTGGAGCCGCTGTTCGGCCAACTGCTGCCACCACCCGATCAGCTGCGCCGCAACACAACCCAGGCCGCCGAGCAGGCGGCGGGGGCCGATGCGCTGTTCAGTGACAGCGAGATGCCGGTGGCCCTGGTTGGCACCAGTTACAGCGCCAACCCCGCCTGGAATTTCGCCGGGGCGCTGCGCCAGCACCTGCAACGCGACCTCAGCAACCACGCCGAAGATGGCCAGGGCCCGCTGGTGCCGATGCTCAAGTACCTGCAAAGCGATGAACTGCAGGACGCCCCACCGCAACTGGTGATCTGGGAGTTTCCCGAGCGTTATCTGCCCATGAGCAACGACCTCAGCGCCTTCGACGCGCAGTGGCTAAGCACGCTCAAACAACCCAGCGGCAACCGCCGCCTAGCCGCCAGCGACAGGCATTAAAGCCTACCGCCGCAACCGCGGTACTGCGTACCGCTTTGTTAACCCACAAGGAGTTCTACCCATGCACAGACCCACCTCAACCTTCGGAATTTTCTATGCCTGCGCGCTGGCTCTGAGCCTCACCAGCCTCACGGCCACTGCAGGCGAAGGCGGCCTGTATGCGCCCAACGCGCCCAAGGGCTCGACCTTTATTCGCGGCTACAACGCCAGCAACAGCGAGCAGAACTTCAGCGTCGGCAACACCGAGCTGAACGACATCGCGCCGCTGGCCTCCAGCGACTTCAGCTTTCTCCCGGCCGGTAGCTACAGCGCTCAGGTCGGCAGCAGCAGCCTGCCGGTAAAACTCGAAGCCGAGCATTTCTACACTCTGGTCAGCCAGGTCGGTGAACCGCCCAAGCTGGTGGCTGAGGCGCCCTTCAATAACAAGCGTAAGGCGTTGCTGCGAGTGCAGAACCTCTCGGACAGCACCCTCAGCCTGAAAACCGCCGACGGCAAACCAGTGGTCGACGCCGTAGCGCCGGACGCCAACGGCCAGCGCGAAGTGAATCCGGTCAAGGTCAGCCTGGCGCTGTTCGACGGCGAGCGCAAAGTCAGCGACCTCAAACCCGTCACCCTGGCCCGTGGCGAAGTGGTGTGCCTGTACATCACCGGCAGCGGCAAGGCGCTCTCGCCCGTATGGGTCAAACGCCCGGCGCAAACGGAATAACCCCTGACAAGTACAAGTGCTGGCAATGACCGGCACGGCAAAGCAGCGCCTGCAGTGGCAGGCGTTTTGGAGTGATCCCCCAGCGCCGTTCACCAGCCTGGGCAACAGGGCACGGCCTGCAGGCCGCAAACCCAACCCGACCAAAAGTGCTTTAGGAGTACATGCAATGATTCCAGTAATTCTCTCCGGCGGCAGCGGTTCGCGACTCTGGCCGCTCTCGCGCAAGCAGTATCCCAAGCAGTTTCTCGCCCTCACCGGCAGCGACACGCTGTTCCAGCAAACCATCAAGCGTTTGCGCTTCGCCGGCATGCAGGCGCCGGTACTGGTGTGCAACCTGGAGCACCGCTTTATCGTGCAGGAGCAGCTCAACAGCCAGCAGCTGGAAACCCAGACCATCCTGCTTGAGCCCTTCGGCCGCAACACCGCGCCGGCCGTGGCCATCGCCGCCATGCAGTTGCTCGCCGAGGGCCGCGATGAGCTGCTGCTGATCCTCCCCGCCGACCATGTACTGACCGATCAGCAGGCCTTCCAGACGGCCTTGCAGCTCGCCAGCCGAGCCGCCGAGAAAGGCGAAATGGTGCTCTTCGGCATCCCCGCCATCCGCCCGGAAACCGGCTACGGCTATATCAAGTCCGTCGCGGACCCAGGCCTGCCCGAGGGCATCATTCGCGTTGCGAAATTTGTCGAAAAACCCGACGAGGCCCGTGCCCGTGAGTTCGTTGCCAGCGGCGACTACTACTGGAACAGCGGCATGTTCCTGTTCCGCGCCAGCCGTTACCTCGAAGAGCTGAAAAAGCACGACGCCGACATCTATGACACCTGTCTGCTGGCGCTCGAACGCAGCCAGATCGACGGCAGCCAGGTGACCATCGATGCCGCCACCTTCGCCTGCTGCCCGGACAACTCCATCGACTACACGGTGATGGAGAAAACCACCCGCGCCTGCGTGGTGCCGCTGGATGCCGGCTGGAACGATGTCGGCAGCTGGTCCTCGATCTGGGACGTACACCCCAAGGACGCCCAGGGCAACGTGCTGTCCGGCGATGTGGTGATCCACGACAGCCACAACTGCCTGGTACACGGCAACGGCAAGCTGGTCTCGGTGATCGGCGTGCAGGACATCGTGGTGGTGGAAACCAAGGACGCCACCATGATCGTGCACAAGGACCGCGTGCAGGACGTCAAGGCCATGGTCAACCAGCTCGATGCCGACGGCCGCAGCGAAACCCAGAACCACTGCCAGGTCTATCGCCCGTGGGGCTCTTATGACTCGGTGGACATGGGCGGGCGTTTCCAGGTCAAGCACATCACGGTCAATCCCGGCGCCACCCTCTCGCTGCAGATGCACCATCACCGCGCCGAGCACTGGATCGTGGTATCCGGCACCGCCGAGGTGACCTGCGATGACAAGGTGTTCCTGCTTACCGAAAACCAGTCCACCTACATCCCCATGACCTCGGTGCACCGCCTGAGCAACCCGGGCAAGATCCCCCTGGAAATCATCGAAGTGCAATCGGGCAGTTACCTGGGCGAAGACGACATCCAGCGTCTGGATGATGTCTACGGTCGCAGCCAAACCGCCAAGCTGAGTCACGCAGCCGGTTGATGCACAACCGCCAGCCCTGCACATGGGCTGGCGGGGCAAAGCATGTACCCAGCCGCCCGGCCTTGTGTAGGATGAACGCCTGTTGATCCCACACAAGGCCGTTTTTGATCATGTTATTCGGTGCAATCTTGGTACTCAGCTGGCTGATCCTGCTGATCCGCTACCCGAGCAAGGCACTGCCGATTTCCCTCGGCGCGCTGATCGGCCTGGGCCTGGTCGCCAGCTGGGTGCTCTGGCAGGAAAGCCGCGAAAACCGCCACCTGGCCCACCTCGAATTACGCCTCGACTACGCCCCGGAGCGCTGCCCAGCGGATCGCCCGCTGGCCCTGAATCTGAAAAACGGCAGCCAAGCCGCGCTGCTTGAACTGCATTGGCAGATCGCCGCCTACCGCCCCGGTGACAGCATCAACCTGGCCGAGCGCCTGTATGAAACCCCACGTTACAGCGGCCCCGGCGAATTACTGCCTGACGCCGACTGGCAAACCTGTCTACCCTTGCCCACCCTGCGCAGCGGCTACCGCGCCAGCACATTAGAATTTCGCGCAGAGCGCCTGCAAGGCAGCTTTAGCCGTTGAGCGTTGCCCCATGAAAACAACAAGGAAAGCTGCATGACCCAGCCCAGCGTACTGATCACCGGATGTTCCAGCGGCATTGGTCGCGCCCTGGCCGAGGTATTCCAGCAGGCGGGTTACCAGGTCTGGGCCACGGCGCGCAAAGCCGAAGACCTCGCGGCCCTGAGCGCCGCCGGGTTTCACGCCGTGCAACTGGACGTCAACGATGGCCTGGCTCTGGGTCAGTTGGCCGAACGCCTGAAAGCCGAGATCGGCGGCCTCGACGTGCTGATCAATAACGCCGGTTACGGCGCCATGGGCCCGCTGCTCGATGGCGGCGTCGAAGCCATGCGCAAGCAATTCGAAACCAACGTGTTCTCGCTGGTCGGCGTCACCCGCGCGCTGTTCCCGCTGCTGCGGCAGAACAAGGGGCTGGTGGTGAATATCGGCAGCGTCTCCGGCGTGCTGGTCACCCCGTTTGCCGGCGCCTACTGCGCCTCCAAGGCCGCCGTGCATGCGCTGACCGACGCCCTGCGTCTGGAACTGGCGCCATTCTCGATTGAGGTGATGGAAGTGCAGCCCGGCGCGATTGCCTCCAGCTTCGGCGCCAATGCCAGCCAGCAGGCCGAACAACTGATCGATGAAGCCTCGCCTTGGTGGCCTATCCGCGACGGCATCCGCGCCCGCGCCAACGCCTCGCAGGACAACCCCACCCCCACCAGCCACTTCGCCCGCAACCTGCTGGCCGCCGTGCAAAGCAAACCCCGGCCAAACCTGGTGCGCCTGGGCAATGGCAGCCGCAGCATGCCGCTGCTGGCAGCGCTGGTGCCTAAACGTCTGCTCGAAGCCGTACTGAAAAAACGCTTCGGCCTAAACCGCAGCCTGTAGGAGCACACGCCTTATGCGCGAGCCCAGCCCCAGCAGCGTCGCGGTTACCCGCCTGGCCCTTGGCGGCGTGGTAGCGGTTGTCGTGCTCAACCTGCTGCTGCGCACCTTCGTCAAGCTCGGCGGGCTGTTTACCACGGTGCTGATCGCCGCATTGGTGGCCGCCGGCATGACCCTGTGGTTCTCCTGGCGCAACCGCCGCGCGCCCCTGCAAGGCGAACGCCGCCGTCTGCTCGCACTCTACGGCGGCATCCTGGCCCTGCTCTATCTGGGGTTACTGGCAATGATGGCGCTGCAGGACGATCCCAGCCCGATGGGTTTACTGATCTTTGGCCTGCATTACTTCTGTTATCCGCTGATGGCCTGGCTGTTTCTCGCCAAGGGCTTTGGCAAGCGCAGTGAGTGACGGCCTCGCCAAACGCCCCACAGGCGCAGCCGTGGGAACGCCTATGTCATCCACCCGCCTTGTCTGCATGACGGTGCTCGCCTTATTTGCTTTCGCCGCCAACTCCCTGCTGTGCCGGGCAGCACTCGCCGACGGCAGCATTGATGCCGCCAGCTTTACCAGCATTCGCCTGATCGCCGGGGCCGCAGTGCTCTGGCTAATAGTGCGCATCCGCGCCGGCAATGCGATTGGCAAGGGCAACTGGCTCTCGGCGCTGGCCCTGTTTGCCTACGCCGCCGGGTTTTCCTTCGCCTATATCGAACTGTCGACGGCCACCGGCGCCCTGCTGCTGTTTGGCGCGGTGCAAAGCACCATGATCGGTTACGGCCTGTACCGTGGAGAACGCCTGCGAGTGCCCCAACTGGGCGGCTTGCTGCTGGCCATTGGTGGGCTGGTCGGGTTGCTGTTACCGGGTATCTCTGCACCGCCGCCAGTGGCTTCGGCACTGATGCTGGGTGCGGGAATAGCCTGGGGCGTTTACTCGCTACGCGGCAAAGGCGCAGGCGATCCGCTGCAGGTCACCGCCGGTAATTTCCTTCGAGCAGTGCCGATTACCCTGACCCTGAGTGTCGTCATGCTCAGCGATATCTCACTGCAACACTCCGCAGGGATTGCCTACGCCATCGCCTCAGGCGCGCTGGCGTCCGGGCTGGGTTATGCAGTCTGGTACAGCGCCTTACCGGCCTTGAAAGCCACGACAGCCGCCAGCGTGCAACTCAGCGTACCGGTAATCGCCGCCCTTGGCGGCGTGGTGCTGCTCGCCGAGCCCCTCAGCCTGCGCTTGCTCCTGGCATCCCTGGCCATACTCGGCGGCATTGCGCTGGTGATCCTGACCGGACAACGAACCAAACCCGCCAGCAGCTAGCGCGGCCTATGAGCTTTTGTAGGAGCCAGCTTGCTGGCGATCAATGCTGAACAAGAGCATCGCCAGCAAGCTGGCTCCTACGGGCTGCGTCGTAATTAACGCTTGATGGTCTTGAGCAAATCTTCCGGGGTGATATAGCCCACCGCGCCGCCCTTGCTCTGGGCGCTGCCCGGTTGCGGCTGATGCAGGATATGGCCCTTCATCTTGCCGATGATATGCATCTCGCACGGCTTGCAGTCGAACTTCAGGGTCAGCACTTCATCCTGATGGATCAGCTGCATATCCGAGACTTTGGTGCGCACGCCGGTGACGCCCTTGGCCTGTTTCGGGCAGAGGTTGAAGGAGAAACGCAGGCAGTGCTTGGTGATCATCACCGGCACTTCGCCCGACTCTTCGTGGGCCTCGTAAGCGGCGTCGATCAGTTGCACGCCGTAACGCTTGTAGAAGGTGCGAGCCTTGTCGTTGTAGACGTTGGCAAGGAAGGTCAGGTGCGATTCCGGGTACACCGGCGCCGGCACGCTGACAGCCTTGCGTCCGCCACGGGGATGCGCGGCGATGCGGGCCTGGGTCAGTGCCTCGATGGCTTCGCGGCGCAGGGCCTTGAGTTGCGAGCCGGGGACAAACGGCACGGCCTCGCAGTCAATCTGCGCGCCGGCGCTGTAATAGATGGTGGTGCCCAGTTTGCTCAAGCCGTCGGCCAGCTGTTCGCGGGCCTGTTCGGCATCCTTGGCAGCGGCGAACGGGCCGGCCAGGCTGACGCTGGCGCTGATGCCGTCAGCGCTGGCGACGCTTACATTCAGCTGCTCGCCGCGCAGGCTGAGCTGCCAGCTGACCGCAATGCGTCGCTCGGATGAGGTCTTCTGCAGGGCCTGCTGCCAGTTGTGGTCGAGGTTGCGATGCAGCGGCTGCAGCGGACGTACACGGTGCATGGCCTCGGGCATCTCGTTGGGCTCGACGCGGTAGCGGTAGCGCTTTTCGCCCTCCTCCTCGAACTCAGCTTTTAGCTCGGCGATATTCGCGCGGAAGCCCACCACTTCACGTTTGATCAGCACGTTCAGGCCATCGCCGTTGGACAGCGGCGTGTCGGTGACGGCGATCAAGTCGCGCTTGTTGACCTTCTCCACCACACCCACAGTCAGCCCGGTAAAGGTTGGCGAGTCGAATGCGCCGATGTCCACCTTGCGGTCGGTGACGAAGTAATCGGTGCTGCCGCGGTGGAAGGTCTTATCGGTATCGGGGGTGAAGAAGTGCTCGGTGCGCCCACTGGAGGCGCGTTCCAGGTGCGGACGTTGTTCGAGAATCGCATCCAGCTCGCGGCGGTAGTGCGCGGTGATGTTCTTCACGTAGCTCATGTCTTTGTAGCGCCCTTCGATCTTGAACGAGCGCACGCCGGCATCCACCAGGTAGATCAGGTTGTCAGTCTGGTTGTTGTCCTTCATCGACAGCAGGTGCTTATCAAACGCCACCACGCGGCCCTGATCGTCCTTGAGGGTGTATGGCAGACGGCAGGCCTGAGAACAGTCGCCACGGTTAGCGCTGCGCCCGGTCTGGGCATGAGAGATATTGCACTGCCCGGAGAACGCCACACACAGCGCACCGTGGATAAAGAACTCAACCGCCGAATCGACGTTGCGGCAGATATTGCCGATTTCTTCCAGGTTCAGCTCGCGGGCCAGCACCAGCTGGGAGAAGCCGGCGCCATCGAGGAAACGGGCTTTCTCCAGGGTGCGGATATCGCACTGGGTGCTGGCGTGGATCTCGATGGGAGGAATGTCCATCTCCATCACGCCCATGTCCTGCACGATCAGCGCATCGACGCCGGCCTCGTACAGCTGCCAGATCATCTGCCGCGCCGGCTCCAGCTCATCCTCATGCAGGATGGTGTTGAGGGTGACGAACACCCGCGCATGGAACAGGTGAGCGAACTGCACCAGCTCGGCAATCTCCGCCACGCTATTGCTGGCGTTATGCCGCGCCCCAAAGCCTGGCCCGCCGATATACACCGCATCGGCGCCGTGCAGGATGGCTTCCTTGGCAATCGCGGTATCGCGCGCCGGGCTCAGGAGTTCGAGGTGGTGCTTGGGCAGGGACATGGTTTGGGTATCAGGCAGTCAATCAGGGCGGGCATTTTACTCCTAAAGGCGGATTTGTCTGTGCCCGTCGGGCAGCGACTTAACCACTGTATAGGCATACAGGCAAAAGCCCGCGTAGAATTGGCCGATCAAAAATGACGTGAGAGCAGCGCGGTGGACTTACAACAGGGCTTTCTGCTTACCCGGCACTGGCGTGATACGCCGGCAGGGACGCAGGTGGAGTTCTGGCTGGCCACCGATAACGGCCCACGGCATATCCGCCTGCCCTATCAGCCCTCGGTGGCCTTTATTCCGGCGGCGCAGCGCGAGCAGGCCGAAGCGTTGCTGAAAAACGAACGCGGCGTCGAGCTGCGCCCGTTGGGCCTCAAGGATTTTCATCAGCGCCCGGTGCTGGGCCTGTACTGCCAGCAGCACCGCCAGCTGATGGACCTCGACAAGCTGCTGCGCCGCGCCGGCGTTGAAGTCTACGAGGCCGATGTGCGCCCGCCGGAGCGCTACCTGATGGAGCGCTTTATTACCGCACCGGTGCTATTTGCCGGCACGCCCGATCCGAGTGGCAATGGCCTGCTGCTGGATGCGCAGATCAAGCCCTGTAGCGACTACCGCCCTACCCTCAAGCTGGCCTCGCTGGATATCGAAACCAATGCCTTCGGCGAGCTGTACTCGATTGCCATCGAGGGCTGCGGCCAGCGCAACGTGTATATGCTCGGCCGCACACCCGAGCAGCCGCCGAATGTGGATTTTCAGTTGGAGTACTGCGCCAGCCGCGGCCAGTTGCTCGAATGCCTGAATCAGTGGATGGCGCAGCACGACCCGGACGCGATCATCGGCTGGAACCTGGTGCAGTTCGACCTGCGCGTGCTGCACGAACACGCGCGCAACCTGGCCATTCCGCTGCGCCTGGGCCGCGACGGCAGCGAGATGCAGTGGCGCGAACATGGCAGCGGCAACGGCCACTTCTTCGCCGATGCCGCCGGCCGCTTGATTATCGACGGCATCGAGACGCTGCGTTCGGCGACCTGGAGCTTTCCCTCGTTCAGCCTGGAAAACGTCGCGCAGACCCTGCTCGGCGAGGGCAAGGACATTTCCACGCCCTACCAGCGCATGGATGAAATCGACCGCATGTTCCGCGAGGACAAACCCGCGCTGGCGCGCTACAACCTGCGCGACTGCGAGCTGGTTACGCGGATCTTCGCTAAAACCGCGATCCTCGACTTTCTGCTGGAGCGCGCCACGGTCACAGGGTTACCCGCCGACCGTAACGGCGGCTCGGTGGCGGCCTTCGAGCATCTGTATATGCCGCTGATGCACCGCCGTGGTTTTGTCGCGCCAAATCTAGGCGATAACCCGCCGCAAGCCAGCCCCGGCGGCTTTGTCATGGATTCGCAGCCGGGGCTGTATGACTCGGTGCTGGTGCTCGACTACAAGAGCCTGTATCCATCGATTATCCGCAGCTTTCTGATCGACCCGGTGGGGCTGATCGAAGGCCTGCGCCAGCCGGACGATGCGCACTCGGTGCCGGGCTTTCGCGGTGCGCGCTTCTCGCGCAGCGAGCACTGCCTGCCGTCCATCGTCGAGCGCGTATGGCAGGGCCGTGAGGCGGCCAAGCGCGAGCACAACGCGCCGCTGTCGCAGGCGCTGAAGATCATCATGAACGCCTTCTACGGCGTGCTCGGTTCCAGCGGTTGCCGCTTCTTCGATACGCGCCTGGCCTCCTCCATCACCCTGCGCGGCCACGAGATCATGGCCCGCACCCGTGCGCTGATCGAGGCCGAGGGCTATGCGGTGATCTACGGCGATACCGACTCCACCTTTGTCTGGCTCAAACGCCCGCATGCCCAGGAAGATGCCGCGCAAATCGGTCGCGCCCTGGTGGCCAAGGTCAATGCTTGGTGGCGTGAGCATCTGCGTGATGAGTACGGCCTGGAAAGCGCCCTGGAACTGCAGTTCGAAACCCATTACAGCCGCTTTCTAATGCCGACCATTCGCGGTGCCGAAGAAGGCAGCAAGAAGCGCTACGCCGGGATGGTCACGCACGCCGACGGCAGCCATGAAATGGTCTACAAGGGCCTGGAAACCGTACGCAGCGATTGGTCACCGCTGGCCCAGCAGTTCCAGCGTGAGCTGTACGAGCGGATTTTCCTGCACCAGCCGCACCAGAGCTATGTGCGCGACTATGTCGCGCGCACCCTGAATGGCGAGCTGGACGAACTGCTGATCTACCGCAAACGCCTGCGCCGCAAGCTCAGCGACTATGAGCGCAACGTGCCGCCGCATGTGCGCGCCGCGCGCCTGGCAGACGAATACAACGCCCTGCACGGCCGCCCGCTGCAATACCAGAGTGGCGGCTGGATCAGCTACGTGATCACCACCGCCGGCCCGCAACCGCTGGAAGCGCGCAGCGCAGCCATCGACTACGACCACTACCTGACCCGCCAGCTGCAGCCGGTGGCCGATGCCATCCTGCCGTTTGTCGAGGATGACTTCGCGACGCTGATTGGCGGGCAGTTGGGGTTGTTTTAAATGCGATGGTCGATGCCGACATGGGGCTCAGCGAACAAAGAACCGGCTTTTGTAGCCCGGATAAGCCCTGGCGCCATCCGGGACCATGGCGTCCCGGATGGCGCTGCGCTTATCCGGGCCACCTGGCTGCCCCATGGTGGATGAAAAAAGCGTCATCCACCCTACATGCTGCCAGCATCCATTAATCAACCGTCAGGACGACACCCATGCTGCACACCCTCGCCGTCGCCAACTACCGCTCGATCAACAATCTGGTACTGCCGCTAGGCCGACTCAATCTGGTCACCGGAGCCAATGGCAGCGGCAAATCCAACCTCTATCGCGCCCTGCGCCTGCTGGCTGAAACCGCCCAAGGCGGCGTGGTCAATGCCCTGGCCCGTGAAGGTGGGCTGGATTCCACCTTCTGGGCCGGGCCGGAAACCCTCAGCCGGCGCATGCTTAGCGGTGAAGTGCCGGTGCAAGGCGGCCCGCGCAAGGAGGCCCGGCGCCTGCGCCTGGGTTTTGCCGGTGATGACTTCAGCTATGCCATTTCCCTCGGTCTGCCGGAGTCCAATTCCGGCGAGAGCCGCGATACTCCCAGCGCCTTCTCCCTGGACCCCGAGATCAAACGCGAATGTATCTGGGCTGGGGGCAGCTATCGCCAAGCTTCGCTGCTGGTGGATCGCGCTGGCGCGATGGTGCGTATGCGTGAGGGGCGCAACTGGCAGGTGATGGCCCAACACCTGCCGAGTTTCGACAGTCTGTATGAGCAGATCGGCAATGATCCCACCTGCCCGGAAGTCTCCCATCTGCGCGAGCATATTCGCCGCTGGCGTTTCTACGATCACTTTCGCAGCGATGCCGAAGCACCCGCGCGCCTGCCGCAACTGGGCACCCGCACCCCGGTGCTGCACCACGACGGTCGCGACCTGGCGGCGGCGTTGCAGACCATCCGTGAAATCGGTGACCCCGCCGCGCTGGACGCGGCCATCAGCGATGCCTTCCCCGGCGCACGTCTGCGCATCGATATGCAGGCCGGCGGGCGCTTTGCCGTCGAACTGCAACAGGAAGGATTATTACGGCCGTTGTCGGCCAGCGAACTGTCGGACGGCACCCTGCGTTACCTGCTGCTGGTAGCCGCCTTGTTAACGCCCAGACCGCCGTCGCTAATGGTGCTGAACGAGCCGGAAACCAGTCTGCACCCCGACCTGCTGCCCGCCCTCGGCCGGCTGATTATCGCTGCCTCGCAACACACCCAGGTATGGGTGGTATCCCACGCCAGCCGCCTGATCGCCACTCTGGAGCAACACCCCGAGTGCAACGCCATCGTCCTGGAAAAACAGCTTGGGCAAACCGTGATCCAGGGCCAGGGCATGCTCGATGAGCCAGCCTGGAAGTGGCCGAGTTAACCCTTGGCGGTCAGGGCAGTTTGTAGGGTGGATGACGCTTCACCCATCCACCGCTTGCGATCCCATGGTGGATGATAAAAGCGTCATCCACCCTACGCCTCACGCACCACTGCCATCGGCATGGCTTTGGGCTTACGAAACACCAGCACGTTACCGAGCATCACCAGCACCAGGCCGAACAGCGCCGGAGCCGTCCATTGATACCCCTCGGCAAACACCGAGATATTCAGTGCCACCACCGGGAACAGCACGGTGCAGTAGGCCGCGCGCTCCGGGCCCATACGCCCAACCAGAATCAGGTAGGCGGTAAAGCCGATCACCGAACCGGGGATGGCCAGGTACAGCAGAGTGCCGACATAGCGGACATTCCACTCGAAGCCGAACGGCGTGCCGCTGACCAGGCAGATCGCCACCAGCATCAACGCGCCATACAGCATGCCCCAGGCATTGGTGGTCAGCGGCTTGAGGCCGGCCTTCTGCTGCAGGCTGGAAAGCATATTGCCGGCGGAGAAACACAGGGTACCAATCAATGCCAGACCGATGCCCAGGAGGGTTTCATGACTGGCCTCCTGACCGGCCAGCTCAGGCCAGAACAGCAAGGCCAGACCGCCGAGGCCCAGTGCGCCACCGGCCAGCACATTGGCGGCGATCTTCTGCTTGAAGAACAGCCGCGCATTGAGCGCATTCCACAGCGTTGCAGTGGAAAAAATCACCGCCACCAAGCCGCTGGGTATCCACTGGCTGGCGGTGTAGAAACACATAAAGTTGATACAGAACAGACACAGCCCCTGCGCCAGGCAGATCAGCTGGCCGCGCTTATCGAGTTTCTGCAGACGGCCACTGAGCAGCAGGATGGCAAACAGCACGGTGGCGGCCAGAGCAAAGCGATAGGCAATGGACGCGGCAATCGCCACCTCGCCCAGTTGCAGCTTGAGGGCGATCCAGGTGGTGCCCCAGATCAGGACGGTGAGCAGATAAAGCGACAGATTCATCAACAGACTCCCAGTAGATGGTTGAGAGTCTGCGCCTGATCAGGCCTGGCGTTCTTGCATAAACTTGCGCTTTTTAGGGTCTGCCATCTTTGGCCGCCACCCTGCGTGCCGTCGCTGCGCGACGTTAAAAATGGCGATACACATTGAGTGCTATGGGCGGGGTAGGTTGGCGTTGAGCGCAGCGAAGCCCAACAGAAATTAGCACGCACCGTTGGGCTTCTGCGCTGCGCGCCTCAACCCAACCTACCTGTCAGCTTCCCTTGAATGCCGAGGCAGCCCAATGGAGATCAACGCCGCCAGCAGCACAAAGCCCGAGGACACCCACAGGCAGGCTTCCAGCCCATAGGCCTGATAGACCCAGCCCGAGAGCAGCGTGCCAATCAGTCGGCCGAGGGCGTTGGACATGTAATAGAAGCCGACATCCAGCGACACGCCGTCTTCCTTGGCGTAGCTGACGATCAGGTAGCTGTGCAACGAAGAGTTCACCGCGAACAGAGCGCCGAAGACCATCAGCCCGCCAAGCAAGACCCATTGCGCCGACAAATCACTGTTAAGGCCCAAGGCGATGGCTGCCGGCAACCCGGCCAGCACGGCTGCCCAGGCGAATGCCGCGCGACCATCCGGTAACTGGCCGCTGGCCTTGCCGGTGATGGCCGGGGCGAAGGACTGCACCATGCCATAGCCAATTACCCAGGCAGCGAGAAAGCCGCCGACCATCCAGAAATCCCAGCCAAACACACTGGACAGATACACCGGCAGCGCCACCACAAACCACACATCGCGCGCACCGAATAAGAACAAGCGTGCGGCTGACAGAATATTGATCGCCCGGCTTTTCGACAGAATGTCGCGAAACTTCGGTTTGGCCTTGGCCTTGCCCAGGTCCTTCTTCAGCAATACCACACTGGCCAACCAGATCAGCGCCAGCACCGCCGCCATGGCCAGCACTGCGCCAGTGAACCCGAGCAGCGCCAGCAACGCACCGCCCATAAAGAAGCCCACGCCCTTCAGCGCATTTTTCGAGCCGGTCAGGATCGCCACCCACTTGTAGAGCGTGCCCTGCTGGCTGTCCGGCACCAGCAGCTTGATCGAGCTTTTCGCGCTCATCTTGTTCAGGTCTTTGGCGATACCAGACAACGCCTGCGCGCCCATAACCCAGGGAATCGTCAGCCAGGCCGCCGGCACGGTGAGCATCAGCAAGGCCGCCACCTGCAGACCCAGGCCGATATTCATGGTGCGATTAAGCCCCAAGCGCGCACCCAGGTAACCGCCGACAAGATTGGTCACCACACCGAAAATTTCATAGAACAGAAACAGCGCAGCGATCTGCAGCGGTGTGTAACCCAGGCTATGGAAATGCAACACCACCAACATGCGCAACGCACCGTCGGTAAGGGTAAAGGCCCAGTAGTTGCCGGTGACCAGCAGGTATTGGCGCACTTCGGGGGCTAGGCGGGATAAGGCGTGCATGTGCTGATTTCCTGATCAATCGCGGTGTCTTTAGCCCCTCTCCCCAACCCTCTCCCCAAAGGGGCGAGGGAGCGGATTTCGCGTGGCTTCGACCGTAGGGTGGATGGCGCTTTATCCATCCACCAGATATTCAAGGTGGATGAAAAAGGCGTCATCCACCCTACGATTTAATCGGCTGCGCCGACCATCCGCGCCAACTCCACGGCACGATTGGCGTAGCCCCATTCGTTGTCGTACCAGGCGTAGAGCTTCACCTGGGTGCCGTTGACCACCATGGTCGACAGCGCATCGATGATCGAGGAGCGCGGATCGGTGCGGTAATCGATGGACACTAACGGCCGCGCCTCATAGCCAAGAATCCCGGCCAGCGGGCCATCGGCGGCCGCTTTAAGCAGCGCATTGACCTCCTCCACCGTAGTGGCGCGCTCCACTTCGAACACGCAGTCGGTCAGCGAGGCGTTGGCCAGCGGTACGCGCACGGCATGGCCATTCAGCTTGCCGCGCAGCTCGGGGAAGATTTCCGCGATGGCCGTGGCCGAGCCGGTGCTGGTGGGGATTAGGCTCATACCCGAAGCGCGGGCGCGGCGCAGATCCTTGTGTGGCGTATCGAGGATGCTCTGGGTATTGGTCAGGTCGTGGATGGTGGTGATCGAGCCGTGGCGGATGCCAAGGTTTTCGTGGATCACCTTGACCACCGGGGCCAGACAGTTGGTGGTGCAGGAGGCGGCGGTAACGATGCGATGCTGCGCCGGGTCGAACAGCTGCTGGTTGACGCCCATGACGATATTCAGCGCGCCCGACTCTTTTACCGGCGCGCAGACCACCACGCGCTTCACGCCTTGATCCAGATAGCCTTGCAGCACGGCGACGGTTTTCATCTTGCCACTGGCCTCGATCACCAGATCGCAGCCGCTCCAGTCGATATCGGCGATGGTCTTGTTGGCCGTGACCTGAATGCGTTTGCCGTCGATCAGGATGCACTCGCCTTCACTGCTCGCCTCATGCTGCCAGCGCCCGTGCACCGAATCGAAATTCAGCAAGTGGGCGTGGGTCGGCGCATCGCCGGCCGGGTCGTTGATCTGCACAAACTCCAGTTCCGGCCAGCCCCAGGCAGCGCGCAGTGCCAGGCGACCGATACGACCAAAACCGTTGATACCTACCTTGATAGCCATAAACCAATTCCCTCTACAACGTGATTAGGCGCTACGCGGCGCAAACATAATGATCGCCATACCGAGCATGGCCACAGCCGCGCCCAGCAGGTCCCAATGGGTCGGGCGAATACCGTCCACCAGCCATAGCCAGATGATCGCCATCGCCACATACACCCCGCCGTAAGCGGCATACACGCGCCCGGCGGCGGTCGGGTGCAGGGTCAACAGCCAGGCGAACAGCGCCAGCGCGGCGGCGGCCGGCAGCAGCAGCCAGATGCTTTTGCCCTGCTTGAGCCACAGGTACGGCAGGTAACAGCCGATGATTTCGGCCAGTGCCGTCAGGGCGAACAGGCCCAGGGTGTTGAGCATGCTCATCTCAGTTGCCGAACTGGGCGAGCCAGCCCGCATGGGCCGGATGCTGAATGGCTTTCGGCCGCAGCGCCTGCACCAGGCTGATGGCCTCGCTGCGCTCAATACCCAGCTCGATCAGGATGCGCGCAGCAATTAGTCCGGTGCGTCCGGAGCCACCCTTGCAATGAATGGCGATGGCCTTATCAGCAGCTAGCAACTCAGTCATCTGCGCCATGGCCACCGGCCAGGCGGCGTCGAAATCCGCTTGCGGCACCTGCTCATCGGCCACTGGCAGATGCAGCCAGAGCAAACCTTGCGCGGCGCACAGCGCGGGCAACTCGCTGGCTGCGTTTTGCGCCAGTTCGGCGTATGGCATCAAGGTCAGCACGGCAGCGGCGCCGGCCTGTTGCAGGGTGTTCAAGGCGCTGTCGATGCTGCTGTCTTTGCTGCCTGGGCACGGCGTGAAGATCAACCGACCGGGGCGATTGGCAATGCTGAGAATGTCAAAAGGATGGGACATGCTGATTGATCCTGAAAATTAAATGGAAGCCTGATTGACCCGTTTGCTCAGCTGCTCGGCCGATTCCTTGCGCTCGGAGTAGCGGTCCACCAGGTAGTCCGCCTGGCCGCGCAGCAGCAGGGTGAACTTGACCAGCTCCTCCATCACGTCGACCACGCGGTCGTAATAGGCCGAAGGCTTCATCCGCCCGGCCTCGTCAAATTCGAGAAAAGCCTTGGCCACCGAGGACTGGTTGGGGATGGTGAACATGCGCATCCAGCGGCCCAATACGCGCATCTGGTTCAGCGCATTGAACGATTGCGAGCCGCCGCTGACCTGCATCAGCGCCAGAGTCTTGCCCTGGGTCGGGCGCACAGCGCCCATGCTCAGGGGAATCCAGTCGATCTGCGATTTGAACACCCCGGTCATCGCGCCATGGCGCTCCGGCGAGCACCAGACCATGCCCTCGCTCCACAGCACCAGCTCGCGCAGCTCCTGCACCTTGGGGTGATCCTCGGGGGCGTCGTCCGGCAGCGGCAGGCCGCTGGGGTTGAAGATCCGCGCTTCGGCACCGAACTGCTCAAGCAGGCGTGCGGCTTCTTCAGTCAGCAGACGGCTGTAGGAGCGTGCGCGGTTGGAGCCATACAGCAGCAGAATGCGTGGCTTGTGTGTGACGGGCGGTTTGGCCAGTTGCTCGTGATCCGGCAGATCAAGCAGCTCGGGGTCGATATTCGGCAGTTCGGGGTACATAAAATCTCCTGGCATCAGAGGCTGGCGATACGGCGCAACTCGGCCTGCAGCGCCTCGCGACTGAGAGTGGTCGGCTGGGCCGCGAAGAAGGCCTTGAGGCGAGCCTGGATAAGCGTCACGCTGGCATCGAAAGCGGCGTCGATCTGCGCGGGCGTGCCGGTCAGTTCAGATGGATCAGCCAAGCCCCAATGCGCCTTGAGCGCGGGCCCGAAGAACACTGGGCAGGCATCGCCAGCGGCCTTGTCGCACACGGTAATCACCAGCTGCGGCGCCAGTTCGGCGTGTGCTTCAGTGCCTTTGCTGCTCAGCCCAGCGGTGGCCACACCAGCGCGGCGCAAGGCCGCCAAGGCCTGCGGATGCACCTCGCCCTTGGGCTGGCTGCCGGCGCTGTAGGCGCGCATACCAGCGGGCGCCAGGTGGTTGAACAGCGCCTCGGAAAGGATGCTGCGGCAGCTGTTGGCAGTGCAGAGAAACAGGACGTTCATGGCATTCCTTGATAGCGGACTCAGCCGCAGATGTTCTGCCGCTCGGGACGATTGCGCATGCTCTGCAGCTTCTCGCTATTGACTGCCAGCCAGGGCTGATTGGCCTGCACAACCACCTGCAACATCTGCTGCGCCCACTCGGGCAGCTGCGGGTGCAGGCGGTAATACACCCACTGACCACGGCGCTGGTCTTCCAGCAGACCGCAGCTGCGCAGTTGCGCCAGGTGGCGGGAAATCTTCGGCTGACTGTCTTCCAATGCAGTGGTCAGCTCGCACACGCACAGTTCACCCTCGGCGGCGATCAGCAGGGTCATGCGCGCGCGGGTTTCATCGGCCAGGCATTTGAAAACAGTCAGAGGGCTTATAGGTTCAAGCATCGGGGGCTCCGCGTTTGCTCTTGACCAAGACGAACATCTTGATGCGTTCGTGAATCTCGTGAAGCGTGTGCTTGTAGGCATTGGCCTGCTGGCTGGTGGCCGGGTCGGCGAAGTTCCAGGCGAGGTACTCGCCGGCACCCGGCAAGGTGCTGCACTCGAAGGCGGACTTGTCGCACAGGGTGATGACGTAATCGAAACGCTCACCGGCAAACTCATCCAGCGACTTGCTGCGCAGGCCATCGCTAGCAACCCCCAACTGCTCCAGCGCCAGACGCGCACGCCGGTCAACCTCATCAGGCAGGGTGCCGGCGCTGAACACCTCATAGCCCTCCGGGTCGGTATGGCGCAGCAAGGCTTCGGCCATTTGCGAACGGGCCGAGTTGGCCACGCAGAGAAATAACACGCGGATTTTCGATGTCATTGCAGCAGCGCCATTAAAATTCGATTTGGCGAATATATTAAAAACCATATATCTTGTAAACCGAATATCTTGACACCCCCACTCGCCACAAGCGGGTAACCAAGGAGCGATTGCATGACCCCGCAAGAGCCTGTGGATGTTCTGATTATCGGTGGCGGCCAGGCCGCCCTGGCCACCGCCTATTTTCTGCGGCGCACCCAGCTGTCGTTTTTGCTGCTGGATGATCAGGCGCAACCCGGCGGCGCCTGGCAGCATGGCTGGGATTCGCTGCGGTTGTTCTCCCCGGCCACCTGGAGTTCGATTGCCGGCTGGCAGATGCCCAATCCAGCGCCCGGCTACCCGCACCGCGATGCGGTGATCGACTACCTCGCCCAGTACGAGGCACGCTATCAGCTGCCGATTGTGCGACCACTGCATGTCGATTCGGTGACACGTCAGGGTGAACTCTTTGTGGTGCAGGCCGGCAACCAGCAATGGCGTTGCCGCGCCCTGGTTAGCGCCACTGGCACCTGGAGCAAACCCTTTATCCCGGCTTACCCAGGCCAAGCGGAGTTTGCCGGCCAGCAGCTGCACTCGGCGCATTACCGCAACCCGCAAGCCTTTGCCGGCCAGCGCGTGCTGGTGGTGGGCGGCGGCAACTCCGGGGCGCAGATTCTCGCCGAGGTCTCGAAAGTCACCGACACCCTGTGGATCACTCCAGAGCCGCCAGCCTTTCTGCCCGATGAAGTCGATGGCCGGGTGCTGTTCGAGCGCGCCACCGAGCGCTGGAAGGCGCAGCAGGAAGGCCGGGTGATCGATCAGCCAGTCGGCGGCCTGGGCGATATCGTTATGGTCGAGCCGGTACGTGAAGCCCGCGAGCGCGGCGTACTGGTGGCCGAACGACCGTTCCAGCGTTTTACCGCAGACGGCGTGGAATGGGCCGATGGCCGCCGCGAGGCGGTGGATGCGGTGATCTGGTGCACCGGCTTTCGCCCGGCGCTGGATCATCTGCAGGGCCTGGATGTGCTGGAAGCCGATGGCAAGATTGCCGTCGACGGCACCCGCGCCTGCAAGCAACCCGGCTTGTGGCTGGTCGGTTATGGCGAATGGACCGGCGCGGCCTCAGCCACTCTGATCGGCGTCACCCGCACCGCGCGCAGTATGGTCAATGAAATAAGCGAAGCCCTACAGGGCGATACAGATCAATAGCAGACCATCCGAACGCCGCTAGACTCGGCGCTCAGTAGCAAGGAAACCGCGATGTCCAGCCAGTGTGAAGTGATCGGCAAGCAAGCCGCAGGTGCCCCGCTGGGGTTTTTCGAGCGCTACCTGACGCTCTGGGTATTTCTCTGCATCATCGGCGGCACCCTGCTCGGCCTGTATGCGCCTGAGGCCGCCAAGGCTGTAGGTGCGCTGGAAATCGCCCAGGTGAATATCCCAGTGGGGCTGCTGATCTGGGTGATGATCATCCCCATGCTGATGAAAATCGACTTCAGCGCCATCGGCGAGGTCTACCAGCAGCGCGCCGGTCTTGGCGTAACCCTGAGCATCAACTGGCTGATCAAACCCTTCACCATGGCCTTTATGGCCTGGCTGTTTCTGCGCCATGTATTTGCAGATTGGCTGCCGGCCGAGCAGATCGACAGCTACGTGGCCGGGCTGATTCTGCTGGGTGCCGCGCCCTGCACCGCCATGGTCTTCGTCTGGAGCAACCTGTGCAAGGGCAACGCCAACTTCACCCTGACCCAGGTGGCGATCAACGACCTGGTAATGGTGTTCGCCTTCGCGCCCATCGTCGCGTTGCTGCTGGGCGTATCGTCGATCCCGGTGCCGTGGGACACCCTGCTGCTGTCGGTGGTGATGTATATCGTTATCCCCCTGGCCATTGCCCAATTTATCCGCGCGCGCCTGCTGCGCCGGGGTGATGCGGCGTTGCAAGCTGTGCTGGCACGCATCGGCCCGTTCTCTATCCTCGCCCTGCTGGCCACCCTGGTGCTGCTGTTCTCCTTCCAGGGCCAGACCATCGTCGCGCAGCCTTTGATCATCGCCATGCTGGCGGTGCCGATTCTGCTGCAAACGCTGTTTATCGCGGCACTCGGTTACTGGATGTGCCGCCAGCTCAAGGTGCGCCACGACATCGCCGGGCCTGCGGCGATGATCGGTGCTTCGAACTTCTTCGAACTCGCCGTGGCGGTGGCCATCGTGCTCTACGGCTTCAACTCCGGCGCCGCGCTGGCCACGGTGGTCGGCGTGCTGATCGAAGTACCGGTGATGCTCTGGCTGGTGCGCATGGTCAATAACAGCAAGGGCTGGTACGAGCGCACGCAGAGCTGACTGCTCACTTGCGGCAGTTAATAGCCATTCACTCGCAAGCCCGCACATAACCATACAGAGCGGTATATGTGGCGAGTCGACAGCCTATGCCCGGCAGGCTAGCGTCAATACAGGGTGCCGCTAACCCATGCGCACCCGCACACTGCCTGAGCCACCCGGCCTTGCCGGTAGCTGTAGCCTGAGGTACGCCGCATGTCTTCTCGCCTTGGCAACGCGCTTGCGTTTGTTTTCTGGTGTTTCCTCAGCTCGACGCTGCATGCCGAAGCCAAGTGGGAGTCGCTGGACTTCATCACCGAAGAATTCCCGCCCTATAACTACACCGAAAGCGGCATCGCCCGTGGCATTACCGTGGACATTCTGCTGGAGGCGGCCGCCAGCGCCGGGCTGCCCATCGCGCGCCGGGATATTCGCTCACTGCCCTGGGCGCGCGGTTATCAAATGGCGCGCAAAGGGCCAGGGGTGATGCTGTTTTCCATGACCCGCACCGAGGAGCGCGGCCCGCAGTTCAAATGGGTCGGGCCGATCATGCCCAGCCGCATCGTGCTGCTGGCGCGCAGCGATCGCCAGATACAGATCAAGCAACCGGCCGACCTCAGCGCGCAGCGCATCGGAGTGATTCGCGATGATGTCGGCCATCACCTGCTTAACAGCCTGGGCATCAAAGACAATCAGCTGCAGATATCTGCCAGCGCGATTCAGCTGGCCAATCTGCTGCACAACAGCCGCATCGACCTGTGGGCCTACGACGAAACCACCGCCTACTGGTTTATCCGCAACCTGGACATGCACAGCCACGACTTCACCCCAGTGCATGTGCTCAAGGAAAGCGCCATGTATTACGCCTTCAGCCTGGACACCGACGCGGTGCAGCTCACCCGTCTGCAGAACAGCCTGAACGCGCTCAAGCAACAGCCGCGCTATCTGGAAATCCTCGACAGCTACAAATAGTCGCGCCTTGCATAATCTTGCGCTTTTCCACCTGCGGGGGCTGGCACGCCGGCAGGCCAGGCGTAGCATGGGGCGACGGAGGATTTATGTCGCAACTTGAGCACCTACAGGTTTTCCAGAGCATGCACAGCTCACCCAACACCCGCCTGCACCGCAGCGCCGAGCTGGGCGATGGGCTGGCGGCGGCCGTGTGGAGCAACCGCCATGATGCGCGCGACTATCAGGCGCCCAGCCATCACACGCTGTCCTGCTACCTGGCCGGCGGCACCGGCACCTTCCGCCGCGAGAGCCCGCACAGCAAAGGCGCGCCGGACAAGTTATGCATCCTCCCGGCCGGGCATCAGTCGGAGTGGGTGATCAACGGTGAAATCCAGCTGGCCCATCTGTATATCAGCCAGGAGCAGTTCGCCCTGGCGGCCGTCAATCTGCTGGACCGTGAACCACGGGAACTGGAACTGCGCGAAGGCACCTTTCTCGACGACCCACAGCAGGCCCAGCGCTTTCGCCAGCTTAGCCAGCTGGATTGGTTCGAGCCGGCCGAACGCCTGCTCAGCAGCAGCCTGGCCCATGGCCTGATCAACCACGCCCTGCTGTCCCAGGTCGGCCGCCGCGAAGGCCTGCGCCTGACCGGCGGTCTGGCCCCTAGCCAGCGCCGACGGATACGCGAGTTTATCCAGGCCAACCTCAGTGAGCCGCTCAGCCTGGGCCAGTTGGCCGGCGTATGCGCGCTCTCCGAATACCACTTCGCCCGGATGTTCCAGCTCAGCTTCGGCTTGCCGCCGCACCGCTATGTGCTGGCGCAGCGCCTGCGCCATGGTCAACAGCTGCTGCAACACAGCACCCTGCCATTGGCTGAAGTGGCCCTGGCCTGCGGCTTTGCCAGCGCCAGCCACTTCAACAACCGTTTCCGTCAGGCCTTCAGTGCAACGCCGGGGCAATACCGCGCCGCCCTGCAACGCCCCTGATTTCACCCCAAGCAGCATCAGCCCGCCGCATACCCGCCTATCAGGCAACGCAGCTTGCGCCCTATGCGCCTGAAAACAGCCTGCTAATCCCGCGCTGGCTGTGCAAGAATCATCGGCTGCCTTCGAGAAAGCTGCCCATGCCACGATTCATCTACTCGCCTGCCCGGTGCCACTGATGGCCCTCGATATCCTGCATCTACGCCAGGAAGACTGGCGCGCGGAATTCGGCGTGGGCGATCTGCAGCGCGGCCAGGGTTATGCCGCGCAAGGCCGCAGCCGTTTGCTCAGCCTCAAGGACAGCACCCTGCTGGCCAGCTGCCGTGGCTCCGGCGCGCAAACCTATCAACAGCGCATCACCCTGCATCATTACGGCCAGGGCTGGGGCGTGACCGGCCATTGCAGCTGCCCGGTGGGCTTCAACTGCAAACACGTGGCCAGCGCCCTACTCACCCTGCAAACCCAGCAGGAACAAGGCGTCGACCTCTCACCGCTGATCGTCAGCAGCCCGCAGGCCCGCGAAGAGTGCTTGGAAAACCTGCAACCGGCCCCGGTACTGAGCCTCGGCAGCCTGGTGCGCGTGCACTTCGATGCGCGCAAGGGGCGCATGCAGGAACAAACCCAGCACCGCGCCGCCCTGGCCTTCGACTACCAGGGCCATCTGGCAGCGGGCAAACAGGGCAAGGACCTGCTGATCAAGCAGAGCGCCCAGCACAGCCTGCGCATCGTGCGTGACATCAGCGCTGAAACCCAACTGCGCAAGCGCCTGGAGCAGACCGGCCTGCAAGTGGCGCTACGGCAGAGTGAAGCCCTGCCGGAAAGCGCCGGCGAAGCCTACGAGCAACCCAATGACGCCGCCTGGCTGCAGTTTGTCCGCGAGCAATTGCCGCTGCTGCGCGAGGAAGGCTGGCAGATCCGCATGCAGCCGGACTTCCAGTTCAACCTGACGCCAGTCGATGACTGGTACGCCGAAGTTGAGGAAGACCCCGAGCAGAACTGGTTCGACCTGGAACTGGGCATCGAGGTCGAAGGCCAGCGCATCAGCCTGCTGCCGATTCTGCTGCAGGCCATCCGCCGCGCGCCCTGGCTGCTCAACGGCGAGGCGCTGAACAAGCGCGATGACGATGAGGTGCTGCTGGTCAGCCTGCCGCACAACCACAAGCGCGTGGCTTTGCCGCTGGCGCGACTGAAACCGCTGCTGGCGACCCTCGGCGAACTATTCGTGCGTGAGCCTGGCGAATCCAGCCAGCGTCTGCGCCTGTCGCGCCTGGATGCCGCACGGCTGAATCACCTGCAGGAAGGCCCGGCACTCAGTTGGCAAGGCGGCGACCAGTTGCGCGACTTCGCCGAACGCCTGCAGCGGCTGGACAGCGCCACCCTGCAGCCACCCGCCGGCCTGCAAGCGGAGCTGCGGCCCTATCAGCTGCAAGGCCTGGCCTGGATGCAGGGGCTGGCCGAGCTGGAAGTCGGCGGCCTGCTGGCCGATGACATGGGCCTAGGCAAAACCCTGCAGACCCTCGGGCATATCCTCTGCGAGTTCAACGCCGGGCGTTTGCAGCAGCCGGCGCTGATCGTCATGCCCACCAGCCTGATTCCCAACTGGCAGGATGAAGCCGCGCGCTTCACCCCGCAGCTCAAGGTGCTGGCCCTGCACGGGCCGAAACGCCGCGCGCTGTTCAAGCAGATCGACGAGCACCAGATCATCCTCACCACCTACGCCCTGCTGCCGCGCGACCTCAAGGCATTGAGCGCCTACCGCTATCGCCTGCTGATTCTCGATGAAGCGCAGAACATCAAGAACCCGCGCAGCAAGGCCGCCGTCGCCGCCGGGCAGTTGCACGCTGGACAACGCCTGTGCCTGACCGGTACGCCGCTGGAAAATCACCTCGGTGAGCTGTGGTCGCTGTTCAACTTTCTCATGCCCGGCTGGCTCGGCGACAGCAAGAGCTTTACCCGCGACTACCGCACGCCGATTGAAAAGAACGCCAACCAGCAGCGCATGACCCACCTGACCGGGCGAATCAAGCCGTTTATCCTGCGCCGTACCAAGGAGCAGGTGGCCAGCGAACTGCCGCCGAAAACCGAAATCACCCACTGGGTCGAACTCAGCGCGGCGCAGCGCGACCGCTACGAAACCCTGCGCCTGGCCATGGACCAGAAGGTCCGTGCGGAAATCGCCCGCCAGGGTTTGGCCCGCAGCCAGATCGTGATTCTCGAAGCGCTGCTGCGTCTGCGTCAGGCCTGCTGCGACCTGCGCCTGCTCGGTGATGAAAGCGACGACAGCCTGACCAGTGCGGACTCCGGCAAGCTCAGCGGCCTGCTGGAAATGCTCGAAGAGTTGTTTGCCGAAGGCCGGCGAGTGCTGCTGTTCTCGCAGTTCACCTCGATGCTGGCGCTGATCGAAGCCGAATTGAAGGCGCGCAACATTCCCTACGCCAAGCTCACCGGCAGCACCCAGGACCGGCGCACCCCGGTGCAGCAATTCCAGGCCGGTGAACTGCCGATCTTCCTGATCAGCCTGAAAGCCGGTGGCGCAGGCCTGAACCTGACCGCCGCCGATACGGTGATCCACTTCGACCCCTGGTGGAACCCGGCCGCCGAAGCCCAGGCCAGCGACCGCGCCTACCGCATCGGCCAGGACAAGCCGGTGTTCGTCTACAAGCTGATCGCCCGTGGCAGCGTGGAAGAGAAGATCCAGCAACTGCAGCAGGCCAAGGCCAGCCTGGCCCGCGGCGTACTGGAAGGCGGCAGCCAGACCCAGCTGCAGCTCAGCGAAGACGACCTGCAGGCGCTGTTTGCGCCGTTAAGCGACTGACCCGCTCTTAGTCATCGCTCTGCGTATCGTCTTTCTCAGCCGCATCATCGGCCGAATTGCGTTTGCGGCGTTGACCGTCAGCCTGCACCGCCGGAAAGCGCGAGGAGGCATAGCGCACCACAAAAATCGCCACCGCCAGCAACAGAATCGCCCCGGAGACCATCACCACGCCCATGTCGGGTTTATGGTTGTGCGAAATGTCGGAAATCATCAGGCGGGTCAGCGCAGTAATCGCCACATAGATCATGAAGCGGATCGGCATGTGGTTGGTCTTGAAATAGATCCCCACCATCGCCGCCAATTCGAGGTAGATAAACAGCAGCAGGATGTCATCGACCGTGATATGCCCCTTCTCCAGCATGCCAAGAAAGGCCATGACTGCCGCCCAGGCGGTGATGGCGCCGATGGCGAACAGCGCCAGGTAATGGAACGCCTCCATCAACAGATTGCCCAGCGATTCCGCCAGCCCATGCATGCGCTCGCGCATCAACTCGGCCCAGTTTGGCTTACCCATAAAAGCTCCTAATAGATCGAAAATGACGACAGCACCGCGCGTCATCATCTAACAGTGTCAGTAGAAGAAGCTTGCTGCGGGCGAAAAAGCACCTGCAACCGCCGCGCCATGCTGGCGGCTGGCTGTTGCAGCCTGAAGAATCGGCTATGTTGTTAGCCGGCATGGCAATTGCTGCTGGCCAAATGCAGGCGAGTTCTTTATGCTCGCAACCACTGTACAAATAAACAGTTTATTGCAACCTATCAGCGTGAAGGCGTAGAGGTGATGAATGGCCGTCGAAGTGGTGTACCGCAGCAGCCGGGATTTGGAGCGTTTATTCATGGATAAAGCCGAAGCCGACCGTCATGACAAAATGCTCGAACTGGCCGAACTGCTCACCGAGGTGCTGCAGAAAGCCGTGCCATCGTTGAATGAAGCCCAGGGTGAAGAGCTGGGGATTTATATGGCGAAGAACCGTGACATCTTCGCCAAGGCGTTCAAGAACCAGCCGGATGCCCTGAGTGAACTGAGCGAACCCGCTGCCGAGTAACCCCGGCAGCGATAAACAAAACCCCAGTCAGTGACTGGGGTTTTGCGTTTATAACGCCACACAGGCATCACATCCTCAGACTGTATTTGAGATCTCGCGAGCTAGAGCCATGCAAGGCAAAAATAGGCGAGGAAGCGGAGTGTACTTTTGTACATGAGCATTCCGAGCCTGTTTTTAACGCAGCAGGGCCGACGCGCAGCAGATCGGGGAGTGCTCAAGAGCCATAGAGCAAACGTTCGGCAATGGCATCGGCAACCCTCGCTGGCGAGCGTTTATCGGCCTGGGCGTGGCCGAATATTTCGGTCAGCCGTCGGCTGATCTGCGTCAGGTGCGCGGTGATCGCCGGCAGCGATTCGCCCTGATGCTTCAGCGCCACGTAGATCAGGCCGCCGGCATTGATCACATAATCCGGCGCATAGAGAATCCCCCGCGCCTGCAGGCTGTCGGAGATATCGGCACTGGCCAGCTGATTGTTTGCCGCCCCCGCCACTGCCGAACAACGCAGCTGGCCGACAGTGGTGTGGTTCAGCACGCCGCCCAGCCCGCACGGCGCGAGGATGTCGCACGGCGTGGCGAGCAAGGCCTCGCTGGCCACCGGCCGCGCGCCCAGTTGCTCGACCGCCAGCTGCACGCGGCCGTGGTCCAGATCGCTGACCAGCAGCTCGGCCCCAGCGGCATGCAGTTGCTCGGCCAGCGCATAACCGACATTGCCCAGGCCCTGAATCGCCACCCGCAAACCTTCCAGGTTGTCACTGCCAAGGCGCGCGAGAGCAGTAGCGCGAATGCCGGTAAACACACCCAACGCCGTGTGCGGCGACGGATCGCCCTCAGCCGTGGTGCTGGTGACATGTTGGGTGTGCTGGGCGATGCAGTCCATATCGACGCTGGAGGTGCCGCTGTCCATGGCCGTGATGTAGTGGCCGTTAAGGGTTTCGATAAAGCGCCCGAAGGCTTCAAACAATGCGCCGCGATTGTCGACATGCGCCGGGCGGATAATCACCGCCTTGCCGCCGCCCTGTTGCAGGCCGGCCAACGCCGCCTTGTAGCTCATGCCCTTGGCCAGGCGCAGCACATCTTCAATCGCGCTTTGGCTGTCGGCGTAGGGTAGGTAACGGCAGCCGCCCAGCGCAGGACCGAGGCGACTGTTGTGGATGGCGATCATGGCCTGCAGACCGGTCAGCGGGTCCACGGCGAAGTGCAACGACTCCAGCCGGGCGGTTTCCATCATGGCGAACATGCTGTGGCTCCCGTACTGATTTGCCACTCAGTATAGGCAGTGGCGCTGCCGGCACCCGCCCAGTGGTCAGTTGCGGACTGGCGCCCGCATAACAATCCACTGGACGAAGCCCCGGCGCTTGACTACAAAGCCAGAGACATCGGGAGATTGTTATGACCCCACGCGCCGCCTGCCTTGCCTGCCTGGAGCAAAACCCGCCTGCGCTGTTCGAGGCGGCGCTGTGGATTGCCGTGGAGCACCAGCCCACGCTGCAACCGGCCGAGGTGCTGCAACGGCTCAGTAGTCTGCAGCAGCAGGTCAGTCAAGGGTTGCCTAACCTGCCGCTGCAGGAACTGGCGCAACCGCTGCTGCGCCGGCTGAGTGAACTGGACTTCCATGAAGACGACGAACGCCCACTGCGGCCCAGGGCGGCCATGTTGGATCAGCTGTTGTTGCGCCGTCGTGGCCAGCCTCTCTCCCTGGCTCTGCTTGCGCTGGAACTGGCCAGGCGCTTGGGGATTCCGCTACAGGGGGTGAATTTCCCGGGGCATTTTCTGCTGCGCGTACCGGGCGCCGATCATCTGCTCGACCCGTGCAGCGGCCGGCGGCTGTATACCCGCGAATGCCGCGAGCTGCTGCAGCGCCATCTGGGCCCGACTGCCGAATTAAGCGCCAGCCAGCTGCAACCCTGTGATGCGCGCAGCATGTTGCAGCGCCTGTCACGCAACCTGCGGCAATTGCATCAACTGGACGATGACCCGCTGGCCGCGCTGCGCGATGCCGAGCGCGTGCTATTGCTCGGCACACCGACCCTGCATGACCACCTGGCCCGCGCGGAGATTTATCAAGTGCTTGATTGTCCGCAGGGCGAACGCTTCGACCTGCAATGCGCGCTGCTGCTCAGCGATGACCCGGCGCAGCACCTGCAACTCAGCCAGCGCCTGCGCCTACTCAGCGCCAGCCCGGCCCTGCATTAGAAAAGGCTATGTGCCGATTATGTGTTGCAGGCCGCTTTTGTAGGGTGGGTTAGCGGCGCGGGGGGCGGTTATGGGGACGCCACGCAATTCGAGCGCCGCGTAACCCACCCTACGTATTACCGCGCCTCATGCATCTTATAGCCGCTCGGAACGACTCAACACATAACGGGTACATAGCCTAAAAAAATCCCAACGCCTTGGCCTTGGCCACCGCCTGAGTGCGCCGCGCCACGCCCAGTTTGCCGTTGATCCGGCGGGCATGGGTTTTCACCGTGTGCAGGGAAATAAACAGCTGCTCGGCCACTTCCTGATTGGACAGCCCCTGGGCGATCAAGCCGAGTACCGCCAGCTCGCGACTGCTCAGGGCATTGGCGCTGGCGGTAGGCGGCGCATTCACCGCGTTATCAACCTGGCTGGCGACGCGAAACCACGGGCGCAGATAACCCAGGCGCCGCTGCAGCGCCTGGCCGGTTTGTCGGGCCTGTTCGGCACCCACTTTATCGTCACAGGCTGCGCAGGCTTCGGCATAGCTGAGCCACAAGTCGCTGAGCAACGCCTGCCGGCCCTGAGCTGATACTTGCTCCAGCAATTGCCGCAGAGGCTCGCGCACATCTTCGCCCTGCACACGATCCAATTGCAGCAACAGCGCCTGAAAACGCGGAATCAGCTCGGGGAAATTCGGCGTCGGCAGCACCGCTTTAACCCGCTGCTCATAACCCAATACCCGCGTCGCGGCGACGCGCGCCCGCGCATGGTGGCCTTGAGCAACCCACAGGTGACTGCTGGCCAACAGCAGAGTGCCGCGGTACAGGGTTTCGCTGACGCGTTGGCGCTGCATCTGCCGTTCGGCGTGTCCAAGATGAGCAAAGGCTGTGGCCATATCGCCCTGCCCCATCGCCAACTCGGCCAAACCGAGGTAGCCATGAAACGCCCCCGGATCACCACAAGCCAGTGCATGCTCAAGCCCGCGCTGCAGCACCGTAGCCGCTGCATCCGCACGGCCCTGGCGCAGCTGCAGACGCCCCAGACGCAGTTCAAGGCGTGCCAGCACCGGCGTGTTGCGCAAGGCAGTCGGCGCGGTTGCCGTCAACACCCGCTGCAGCAACGCTTCAGCGCGGGCAAACTCGCCACGCGTCTCCAGCAGCAGGGCATGGTCCAGCTCCAACAAGGCTTCAAACACCGGATTGCCATGCAGGCGCGCCTGTTTCAAGGCTTCAAAACTGAGCTTCTGCGCCACCTCGAGCTGACCTTCACCAATGGCCACCAGGGTCAACGCCGAACGACACAGCAGCGCCTGCGCCCACGCGCTTTGTGGCAGCCCCTGCAGGGCGTCATGCAAATGGCTGCGGGCATCCACGGCACAGACTCGGCCGTAGGCGATGATGCCCTGGATGGCCTGCCAGTGAGCGAACAGCTCGCGAGTCCGCGCACCGTCACTGCGCGGCTGAAAGCGTGCCAGCTGGTTGATACAGGTCTGTGCTTCATCCAGGCGGCCGACCAGCAGCAACACCCAGGCGTTGAGCAGAATCAGCCGCGGCGTGCTGCACAGCAGGCTGTCCGGCAGCTCGCTGCGCCAGCGCAGAATCAACGCCAGGTCCTGACCCTGCAGCACCTGCTCCTCGGTAAACCGCTCCAGAAAACTGCCGGCCACGTCCGGTTGCCCGGCCAGCAAGGCGTGCTCCACCGCCGCACGAATATCGCCATGGCCGGCAAACCACTGGCTGGCATGCACATGCAAGGCGTTGTACGGCAGATTCGCGGCCTGCCGCTGCAGCAGCCGGGCCAGCGGCGGGAACAGCACATACCAGCCCTTGGCTGCATCCAACTCCTGGATAAACACGCCGCGTTCGATCAGCACGCGTAACCACTGCGCGCCTTCGCCCACACCAAACAGGTGATCACACAGTGCCGGGTTAAAGCGTGGCAGCTGGGCCAGTTGCTGGAGCATCTGCAACAGCTCATCGGGCAGCCCTTGCAACACTTCGCGCTCGACATACTCGGCAAGCAGCTGATCATGCTCACCATCCTGCGGCGCACTCAAGGCAGCCGGCTCGGCCTGCGCCGCCAACAGACGCAGGCGCAAAGCCGCTGGCCAGCCCTGGGTTAACTCATGCAGATCGTGCGCCCAAGCGCTGCGGGTTGGGTCCAACTGCTGCAGCCAGGCCAGCACTTCCGCTTCGCTAAAGGCCAGTTCGCTGGCACCCAGTTCAAGCAGCTCGCCTTCCAGCAACAGGCGCGAAAGGTTGCAGGCCGGCCGCCGCCGGCTGCCCAGCCACCAGCAGATGCCAGGCGGGGTGACCATCAGCAGTTGATTGAGAAAGCCATCGAGGGCGTGATTCGGCTGCGCCGGGTAGTCATTAAGCATGATCCACAGCGGTCGCGACTCCTGCGCCAGGGTCGCCAGCAGCTCGCCACTGCTGAGGTCTGTGGGGTAATCGAGCAGCTTGCCTAGTTGCTGAGCCAGCTGCTCGGCATGCAGGCCTTCAGCAGCGCAGTTCAGCCAGAGCAGGCGGTAATTGGCCGGGCATTCGCGGGCGCAATCGGCCAACAACACGGTTTTGCCAAAGCCGGCCGGGCCAACCAGCAAACGCAGGCGACAGTCGTGCGCAAGCAGTCGCTGTTGCAGGGATAGCCGGGAGATATGCCCAGGCGGCGGGCGCTGTACGCTGCCACAGGACGACGCTGCGGCGCTTTGCGGGAAAGGCGCTAATGCGTTCATGACGGCTCGATTTATTGTTCTTGCAGGAACCGGATCATTGCAGGCTAAACCTCAACACCTATGGTTCACAGCTCTATCACCACAGGTGATGCCGGGCGATAAAAAAGGCGGCCCGAAGGCCGCCCAATTACGGAGTAACACGTGCAGGTTATTGGCCTAGCGAACGCCGGAGCTGCGCAGTGCGGCTGGCGTGTAGTCTGCAGCCGTCGCCTTGAAGCCGAAGTTATAAGCCGATTTTTCTTCGTTCTTCATACCCAGGGCCAAATAACGACCAGCCACCAGGTCATACAGCGCTTCAAGGGTGTAGCCCGGCACTTGATGGTTGTAGTAGTGCTGCGCATGACCTTCGGCAACACGCCAAAGCTGACCGCGGCCATCGTAGTGATCAACCAGTGCGATCTGCCAGCTGTCCTCGTCGATGTACATATGGCGCTTGGCATAGATGTGCCGCTCGCCGCTCTTCAACGTGGCAACCACTTCCCAGACGCGGTGCAGCTCGTAGCGTGTCAGCTCCTGGTTGATGTGTCCGGCCTTGATCACGTCGTCGTACGACAGCGCCGGCGAATCCAGCTTGTAGCTGTTATAGGGAATGTACATTTCCTTTTTGCCGATCAGTTGCCAGTCATACCGATCCGGCGCGCCCGAGAACAAATCGAAGTTATCGGCCGTACGCATGCCGTCAGCAGCAGTACCCGGACCGTCGTAAGCCACCTGCGGTGCGCGGCGTACTCGGCGTTGACCGGCGTTGTAGATCCAGGCCAGACGCGGCTCTTTCACCTGATCAATGGTCTCGTGCACCAGCAGCACGTTACCCGCCAGACGTGAAGGCGCGGTCACCCGCTGCTTGAAATACAGCAGGATATTGCTGCCCTTGGCCGGATCAAGATCGGGCATGTCCGCCGGGAAGGCCACCTCGTCCTCGAACTTCACCAAGCTGTATGAGCCATTGGTCTGCGGCGTGGCCTGCGTCACCACGCGACGGGTGTTACCGCCCCGGTAACGGGTGATGTGGTTCCAAATCACCTCAACCCCAGTTTTGGGAATGGGGAAGGCGTAGTAGCGGCTCGCATTGAAGTTCTGCAGGCCGTTCCCGCCGTCAACGGGCGTGGTATTGACCGCACTGACCCTGGCTGCCTCGCCGATCGCAGCGGGTACGGATGTAGTCCGATGAGTGGGGTATACCGGGATGGTATAGCTGTCCGAGTAACGCTTGAGCATCGCCATCTGCCCAGCGGAGAGTTTGTCTTTGTACTGCTCGGCATTGGCTGCGGTAATCGTAAACAGAGGCTGCTCACTGGCATACGGATCAGCGAGAAACCCCTTGCCATCGACCGCTGCCGCACTGGTAGACAGACCGCCATCCCAGGCAGGGATACTGCCATCAGCATTGCCGGCCATTTCCCCGCCCAGCGGCGTCAAGCTGGTACCCAACTGAGCCGCTTCTTGTTCAGAGACTGCGGCCATCACGCTGCTGGCTAACAAAGTCAGCAGCAGCGCACCAGCTTGCAGGATTCTTGTGTTTTTCATGGTGTACGGATCCTTTTGCACTGCGTTGATCAGAAGTTCACACCAAAGCTCAGGGCAACAAAGTCACGGTCGACGTTGGTGTTGTAATCACCACCAAAGAAGTCGGTGTAACTGAGGCTGGCGTTATAGGTGTTCTGGTAGTCAGCGTTCAGGCCTAGGCTCACCGCCTTACTGCCCTCGCTGAAGTTGGGGCCATAACCATCGACGTCATGCGACCAGGCAATGCTCGGCGTCAGGTTGACCCCGGCGAAAACGTTGCTGTACTCGGCACTAGCCCGCAGGCGGTAGCCCCAGGAGCTGCTGGTGAAGAAGCCATCGTCATTACACTGATCTGGGTTGGCGGCGTTCACCCCTGCAGTACAGGTCGTGTTGGGGTTGAGCTGACCAATGCCATAGACCGGATCGCGACCGAAGCGCAGCTCGCCAACATCATCATTAATACCGCTGACATGGTTGTACCCCACCTCGCCCACCAGGGTCAGGCGACTGGCCCCCAGCACTCGGTCGAAAAACTGCACCGCCGATACTTGCGCTTGGGTCACCGGCTTGCGCACGTAGCCGGCCACTTCCTCACCCACCGCATTGCGCCCATGACCGCTGGTAAATACCGGTGAAAAACCCTGGCGCAGGGAGGCAAAAGTCATGTCCGTGGAGTTGATGCCGATTGGCATATTGGGCCGGTAACTGAGTTCACCCGACAACGCCGTACCTTCGATATTGGTCTGGAAACTGACGCCATACAGACGGATATCTTCCGGGTACTCCAGAAAGTAGCGGGCAGCCTGTGGCGCCCCGGTGCCGACAATGATGCTGCCGCTCGGGGTACGGCTGTGGTAATTCATCGCATACAGGCCAAACTCAGTGTCATGTAACGACTCGGCAAACCAGCGCAAGGCAACGCCGAACTGACCGCTATCACGAGCATCACGGTCGCCCGCGCGAGGAATAAAGACGGGATTGCCCGGCGCACCGGTGTTGTTTGACGCGTCCGGCGCAACATCAGCCCCGGCTACAACCAGGCGGTCATTACAGCCATCGGCGGCCGTGTCGCTGGGCGCGAAGAACGTTCCGCAGTTATCGATAACGGTCTGGTCCCACTCCAGCTGGTAGAACGCCTCCATGCTGATGGTGTCGGTCAAACTCTGCGACACATAGAGCATGTTGACCGGGATTAGGCCTTCCTTGATCTCCGCGCCTGGGCGGCGGAACGCTGCAGCATCCACGGGGTTGATCGAGTTGATCGAGTTACCGATAAAGGTACTTTCACCCCAGCTGACCACTTGCTTACCGACCCGCACACTGCCCGGCATGCTGCCCAGGTTGTAGTTGTGATAGATGAAGGCATCGAGAATTTCCGCCCCGGAGGCTTGTGCCGCAGTCTTGCGATTGTGGTCATCGATGTCATACAGCAGCCGGCTTTCGTCCTTGGTCTCGAAGTCGTACCAATACTTGCCGCGAATAAACACGCCGGTATCGCCGTACTTCAATTCAAGGTCGTGAATACCTTTGAATATCTTCGAAAAGGTTTCACCTTTCTTGAAGTTCAGGCGGCCGTCATCGTTGGTCTGAGAAGACGCCTTGCCACCGTTGCGCGTGCCGATAAAGTCGGGATCGGCACCACGCACGCTCCAACTGGCCCCCACAGAAAGCGATGAGTCGAACTGCGCTTCGACCTCACCGATATTGAATGTAATAGCCTGGACAGGCGCGACACAGCCAACAGCAATGGCAATCGCCAAAACGCTGGGCTGGAAGATGGCATGTCTTGTTGTTGTTCTCATGCGGCTCTCCTGGAAAGCGGGTTTCGTGTTGAGGCCCACACGCTACCCAGCCCCCCGCCAGCGGATAAGCGCCCGAAAGAGGTATTTGCCCCGTCAGCCGAAAGAGTGAATACGCCTCTGGAAAGCCGCTCTCCCGCCGGCCCATGGACCGTTTCAATGGCGCTTTATAGGGTGGGTGAATGGCCACGGCAGCTCAGCAAGGCAATTGGCCGCTGCAGGCGTTGCAACGAAGGCAGCACTACGGCAGCTGCGCCGGGCCTGATCGCTGGCTCCGCCAAGACATTGTATCGATTTAGATACATCGTAATGAAAGCGACACAAAGCGTTCAGCCCGCGACGCCAGAGCCTTTGCGCTGTGCCTGATGGATGAATCGATCATGCGCGTATCGAAATCGCTACATAAGCGGCAAAGATGAATGCATGAAAACAAGTTAAGTTATTGTTTTTATTGATAAAAACAACAATGGCACCTACCTTGCTATGGTCTTTCCACCTTCCGCTCGTGCCCAGCACGTGCGTCCAGCACATCGCCCCCAACAGAAAGGGCGAGTCACTACCCTTGAGGAGTTCACATGAGCGAATTGCGTTTTACCGTTGAGCACGAATGGCTGCGTCAGGATGCCGATGGTCTGGTTACCGTGGGCATCACTGCCTATGCCCAGGAAGCCCTGGGTGACGTGGTGTTCGTGCAGCTGCCGGAAGCCCAGAGCTATGCCGAGGGTGACGAAGTGGCGGTGCTGGAATCGGTAAAAGCTGCAAGCAATATCGCCATGCCGCTGGACGGTGAGGTGGTCGAGGTCAATGGCGAGCTAGAATCCAGCCCTGAGCTGGTCAACGAAGATCCCCTGGGCAAGGGTTGGTTCTTCCGTTTCCGTCCGGCCAATGCCAGCGCGGTAGCCGACCTGCTCGACCAGGCCGCCTACGAGCGCCTGCTCAACGCCAATGCTGACGCCTGAGAGATTGCAATGACCAAGCTGACCACCCAGAACGAATTTGTCGCCCGCCATATCGGCCCACGTGACGCCGATACCGCGGCCATGCTCGAACTGCTCGGCTACGCCAGCATCGACGCGTTGACCGATAACGTCATCCCCGAGAGCATCAAGGGCACCAGCGTGCTGGGCGCCCAGCCGGGCCTGTCGGAAGCCGATGCCCTGGCCAAGATCAAGACCATCGCCGGCAAGAATCAGCAGCTCAAGACCTTTATCGGCCAGGGCTACTACGGCACCCACACGCCGAGCCCGATCCTGCGCAACCTGCTGGAAAACCCGGCCTGGTACACCGCTTACACCCCGTACCAGCCAGAAATTTCCCAGGGCCGCCTGGAATCCTTGCTGAATTTCCAGACCCTGATCAGCGACCTCACCGGCATGCAGATCGCCAACGCTTCGCTGCTGGATGAAGCCACCGCCGCTGCCGAAGCCATGACCTTCTGCAAGCGCCTGTCGAAGAACAAGGCCAGCAATGCCTTCTTCGCTTCGCAGCATTGCCATCCGCAAACCCTCGACGTGCTGCGCACCCGTGCCGAGCCGCTGGGCATCGAAGTGGTGATCGGCGACGAAGCTGCGATCAGCGATGCCAGCGCCTACTTCGGCGCACTGCTGCAGTACCCAGCGAGCAATGGCGATATCTTCGACTACCGCGAACTGGTTGAGAGCTTCCACGCCGCGGGCGCCCTGGTCGCCGTCGCCGCTGACCTGCTGGCCCTGACCCTGCTCACCCCACCAGGCGAGTTCGGTGCCGACGTGGCCCTGGGCAGCGCGCAGCGCTTTGGTGTGCCGCTGGGCTTCGGTGGTCCGCATGCCGCCTACTTCGCTACCCGCGACGCATTCAAGCGCGATATGCCGGGCCGCCTGGTCGGCATGTCAATCGACCGCTTCGGCAAGCCGGCCCTGCGCCTGGCCATGCAGACCCGCGAGCAACATATCCGCCGCGAGAAGGCCACCAGTAACATCTGTACCGCCCAGGTGCTGCTGGCCAATATCGCCAGCATGTACGCCGTGTACCACGGCCCGAAAGGCCTGACCCAGATCGCCCAGCGCGTGCACCAGTTCACTGCGATCCTGGCCAAGGGCCTACGCGCCCTGGGCTACACGGTTGAGCAGGAATTCTTCTTCGACACCCTGACCCTAGCCACCGGCGGCAAAACGGCAGCCCTGCATGCAGCCGCCCGTGCGGCCGGCATCAACCTGCGTGAAATCGATGGCGGGCGCCTGGGCCTGTCCCTCGACGAGACCACCGATCAAGTCGCCGTTGAAGCCCTGCTGGCGGTCTTCGCCGAAGGCAAAGCTGTTCCAGCCTTCGCTGAACTGGCTACCGGCGTAATCGCTCAGCTGCCAAAAGGCCTGCTGCGCGAAAGCGAAATCCTCACTCACCCAGTATTTAACCGCTACCACAGTGAAACCGAGCTGATGCGCTACCTGCGCAAACTGGCCGATAAGGACCTGGCGCTGGACCGCAGCATGATTCCGCTGGGTTCCTGCACCATGAAGCTCAACGCTGCCAGCGAAATGATCCCGGTGACGTGGGCCGAGTTCGGCAACCTGCACCCCTTCGCCCCGGCCGAACAGAGCCAGGGTTACACCCAGCTGACCACCGAACTGGAAGCCATGCTCTGCGCAGCCACCGGTTACGACGGCATCTCCCTGCAGCCAAACGCCGGCTCCCAGGGCGAGTACGCAGGTCTCTTGGCCATTCGTGCTTACCACCTGAGCCGTGGCGATGATCAGCGCGATATCTGCCTGATCCCGCAATCGGCGCACGGCACCAACCCGGCCACCGCCAGCATGGTCGGTATGCGCGTGGTGGTGACCGCCTGCGACAGCAGCGGCAACGTTGACATCGCCGACCTCAAGGCCAAAGCCGAAGAGCACAAAGACCGTCTGGCTGCGCTGATGATCACCTACCCGTCGACCCACGGTGTGTTCGAGGAAGGCATCCGCGAAATCTGCGCGATCATTCATGACAACGGCGGCCAGGTGTATATCGACGGCGCCAACATGAACGCCATGGTCGGCCTGTGTGCACCGGGTCAGTTCGGCGGCGACGTGTCGCACCTGAACCTGCACAAGACCTTCTGCATCCCGCACGGCGGTGGCGGCCCAGGTGTCGGCCCGATTGGCGTGAAGGAACACCTGATCCCATTCCTGCCCGGCCACGGCCATATGGCCCGTAAGGAAGGTGCCGTCAGCGCCGCGCCGTTCGGCAGCGCCAGCATTCTGCCGATCACTTGGATGTACATCAGCATGATGGGCGGCGAAGGCCTCAAACGCGCTTCGCAAATGGCCATCCTCAACGCCAACTACATCGCCCGCCGCCTGGAAGAGCACTACCCCGTGCTGTATTCGGGCAGCAACGGCCTGGTGGCGCACGAGTGCATCCTCGACATCCGCCCGATCAAGGACAGCAGCGGCATCAGCGTTGACGATGTGGCCAAGCGCCTGATCGACTTCGGCTTCCACGCCCCGACCATGTCCTTCCCGGTTGCCGGCACCCTGATGATCGAGCCGACCGAGAGCGAATCCAAGGAAGAGCTGGACCGTTTCTGCGACGCCATGATCGCCATCCGCAACGAGATTCGTGCGGTGGAAGCCGGCCAGTTGGATGCCAACGACAACCCGCTGAAAAACGCCCCGCACACCGCCCTGGAACTGACCGGCGAGTGGACTCACGGCTACAGCCGCGAGCAGGCCGTGTACCCAGTGGCCAGCCTGATCGAGGCCAAGTACTGGCCGCCGGTCGGCCGCGTGGACAACGTATTCGGTGACCGCAACCTGATCTGCGCCTGCCCGTCCATCGAGGCGTACCAGGACGCGTGATAGCAGCCCGCGGCCCGGAACGCATCCGGGCCGCGGGACTGCTTTCTCCCCAATTTTCGACTCACCTCTACCCGAGGCGGGTTAGCTGCACCTCATATAAAAACCAGAGGGCCTCACAATGTTCAGCAAGCACGACCAACTGCAAGGCTACGATGATGCCCTGCTCGCCGCGATCAACGCCGAAGAGCAGCGCCAGGAAGACCATATCGAGCTGATTGCTTCGGAAAACTACTGCAGCCAGCGCGTCATGCAGGCCCAGGGCAGCGGGCTGACCAACAAGTACGCCGAAGGCTACCCGGCTAAGCGCTACTACGGCGGTTGTGAGCATGTCGACAAGGTCGAGGCGCTGGCCATCGAGCGTGCCAAGCAGCTGTTCGGCGCCGACTACGCCAACGTGCAGCCGCACTCCGGCTCCTCGGCCAACAGCGCGGTGTACCTGGCCCTGCTCAATGCCGGCGATACCCTCCTCGGCATGAGCCTGGCCCATGGCGGCCACCTGACCCACGGGGCCAAGGTATCGTCCTCCGGCAAGCTGTACAACGCGGTGCAGTACGGCATCGACGAGAACGGCCTGATCGATTACGCCGAGGTTGAGCGCCTGGCCGTCGAACATAAGCCAAAGATGATCGTCGCCGGTTTCTCCGCTTATTCGCGCACCCTGGACTTCGCCCGTTTCCGCGCCATCGCCGACAAGGTCGGTGCACTGCTGTTTGTCGATATGGCCCACGTCGCCGGCCTGGTCGCAGCTGGCCTGTACCCCAACCCGCTTCCTTTCGCCGATGTGGTCACCACCACAACGCACAAGACCCTACGCGGCCCACGTGGCGGTTTGATCCTGGCCAAGGCCAACGAAGAGATCGAGAAGAAGCTTAACTCCGCGGTGTTCCCTGGCAGCCAGGGCGGCCCACTGATGCATGTGATCGCAGCCAAGGCCGTGTGCTTCAAGGAAGCGTTGGAGCCTGGCTTCAAGACCTACCAGCAGCAGGTGGTCGACAACGCCCAGGCGATGGCCGAAGTGTTCGTTGCGCGCGGTTTTGATGTGGTCTCCGGCGGCACCGACAACCACCTGATGCTGGTCAGCCTGATCAAGCAGGGCCTCACCGGCAAGGCGGCGGACGCGGCACTGGGTGCGGCGCATATCACGGTAAACAAGAACGCCGTGCCGAATGACCCGCAGTCGCCGTTTGTCACCTCCGGCGTCCGCATCGGCACCCCGGCAGTCACCACCCGCGGCTTCAAGCAGGGCGAGTGCCGCACCCTGGCCGGCTGGATCTGCGACATACTCGACGACTTGGAAAACCCGGCGGTAATTGAGCGCGTTCGTGGTCAGGTGGCGGACCTATGCGCCAGCTTCCCGGTCTACGCTGACTAGCACGGCACGCAGTTTTTGCCACTAGCGGCGCGGTTATCCCGCGCGCTGTATCAACACCGCCTCACAAGGGCGGCAGCAAAACACGCAGTCGGAGCAAACATGTCACTTAGCGTTTTTGACCTCTTCAAGATCGGCATTGGCCCGTCCAGCTCGCATACGGTCGGCCCGATGTTGGCCGCCGTACGCTTTGCTGAAGGCCTGCGCCGCGATCAACTGCTGGCCACAACCGACAGCGTCAAAGTAGAGTTGTACGGCTCACTCGGTGCCACCGGCAAAGGTCACGGCAGCGATAAAGCCGTGCTGCTCGGCCTGGAAGGCGAACAGCCGGACAGCGTCGACACCAGTAACGTCGACGCCCGCCTGGCGGCGATTCGCAGCAGCGGTGAACTCAACCTGCTCGGCGAAAAGCCCATCCGTTTTGTCGAGAAACAACACCTGGCGATGATCCGCAAGCCGCTGCCCTTTCACCCCAACGGCATGATCTTTCGCTCCTTCGACGCCGCCGGCTTGCAGATCCGTTCGCGCGAGTATTACTCGGTAGGCGGCGGTTTCGTTGTCGATGAGCAGGCCGCCGGGGCCGACCGCATCGTCGAAGACACGACTGCTCTGCAATACCCCTTTACCACTGGCAAACAGCTGCTGGCGCACTGCGCCGAGCACAACCTGTCGATCAGCCAGGTGATGCTGGCCAACGAGACAGCCTGGCGACCGGAAGCCGAGACCCGCGCGCGCCTGCTGCAGATCTGGCAGGTGATGCAGGATTGTGTCGAGGCTGGTTGTCGCAACGAAGGCATCATGCCCGGCGGGCTCAAGGTCAAGCGCCGCGCCGCCGCCCTGTACCGCCAGCTGTGCAAGCACCCGGAAGCCAGCCTGCGCGATGCGTTGAGTGTGCTCGACTGGGTCAACCTCTATGCCTTGGCGGTGAACGAGGAAAACGCCAGCGGCGGGCGCGTGGTCACTGCCCCGACCAATGGCGCGGCCGGTATCGTGCCGGCGGTGCTGCATTACTACAGCCGCTTTATCCCCAGCTCCAACGACGACGGCGTGGTGCGCTTTCTCCTAACCGCCGCGGCCATCGGCATCCTCTATAAGGAGAACGCCTCGATCTCCGGGGCCGAAGTCGGCTGCCAGGGCGAGGTCGGCGTGGCCTGTTCGATGGCCGCAGGCGCCTTGTGCGAAGTGCTCGGCGGCAGCGTCAACCAGGTGGAGAACGCCGCCGAGATCGGCATGGAACATAACCTCGGGCTAACCTGCGACCCTATCGGTGGGCTGGTGCAGGTGCCCTGCATCGAGCGCAACGCCATGGGCTCGGTGAAGGCGATCAATGCCGCGCGCATGGCCCTGCGCGGCGACGGTCAGCATTTCGTGTCGCTAGACAAGGTAATCCGCACCATGCGCCAGACCGGCGCCGACATGAACAACAAGTACAAGGAAACCGCCCGCGGCGGCCTGGCCGTGAATATTGTCGAATGCTGACACGGCATCCCATACAGCCTGTAGGCGCGAGGCTTTTAGCTCGCGCCTATACAAACAACCTTTACCGACATGGAGAACCGCATGACCACTGAAACCCTGGCGAAAACCCCGCTACATGCCCTGCATCTCGAACTGGGCGCGCGCATGGTGCCGTTCGCCGGCTACGACATGCCGGTGCAGTACCCGCTCGGGGTGATGAAGGAACACCTGCACACCCGCGAAGCTGCCGGCCTGTTCGACGTCTCGCACATGGGCCAGATTGTCCTGCGTGGTGCAAATGCCGCCAAGGCACTGGAAACCCTGGTGCCGGTAGACATCATCGACCTGCCCGTGGGCATGCAGCGCTACGCCATGTTCACCGATGACAACGGCGGTATCCTCGACGACCTGATGGTCGCCAACCTGGGTAACGACACGCTGTTCCTGGTGGTCAACGCCGCCTGCAAGGACCAGGATCTGGCTCACCTGCAAAAACATATTGGCAGCCAATGCGAGATCGAAAGCCTGTTCGAGGCACGCGCACTGTTGGCGCTGCAAGGCCCGCAAGCCGTCGATGTGCTGGCGCGCCTGGCACCTGAAGTGGCGAAGATGACCTTTATGCAATTCGCCCCAGTGCGTCTGCTCGGCGTCGACTGCTACGTCAGCCGCTCCGGCTACACCGGCGAAGATGGCTTCGAAATCTCGGTACCGTGTGAGCACACCGAAACCCTGGCACGCAGCCTGCTGGCCGAACCGGAAGTAGCCGCCATCGGCCTTGGCGCGCGCGACTCGCTGCGTCTGGAAGCCGGCCTGTGCCTGTATGGCCACGACATGAGCACCAGCACCACACCGATCGAAGCCAGCCTGCTGTGGGCCATGTCCAAGCCACGCCGCGCCGATGGCGCCCGTGCTGGCGGCTTCCCCGGTGCAGAACGAATCTTCGCCCAGCAACAACAAGGCGTTGCCAGCAAGCGCGTCGGCCTGCTGCCGCAGGAACGTGTACCGGTGCGTGAAGGCGCAGAAATCGTCGATGCCGATGGCAATGTGATCGGCACCGTCTGCAGCGGCGGCTTCGGCCCAACCCTGGCTGCGCCGGTAGCCATGGGCTATGTGCAGAACAGCCATATTGCCCTGGATACCGAGGTATGGGCCATGGTGCGCGGCAAACGCGTGGCGATGAAAGTGGCCAAGACCCCGTTTGTGCCGCAGCGTTACTACCGCGGCTAAAGCGACCTTAGCGACAACCCTGGTGGGCAGCCCCTTGCCCCCTGCCCGCCAGCGTCCTGTTATTCGCGCAGCTGCCCGACCATGGCGGCTGCCACACTCAGCACATCCTTGCCCAACTGCATCGAACGCGCACTACTCCAGCCGGTCTGCGGGTTGGGACGGTCGTCGTGATCCTTGAACGGCATTTCGATGGTAAAGGCCAGGCAATCAAACTCCATGCCCACCGCGTTGCAGGCCAGGGTGGTGTTGGCCTGGCCGAACTGATCGGGCGTGTAGCCGAAGGTGGTCTGGAATTCGGCACCGTTATCGATCAGCAACTGCTTGAACTGGTTTTCCAGACGTTGCAGGCGCGGGCTATAGCCGGGGTTGCCTTCACAGCCGGCGACAAACACATGAGGAATTTCCTCGTCGCCGTGGATATCCAGAAACAGATCGACGCCCACAGCGCGCATCTGCTGCTGGACGAAATACACCTCGGGGCTGTCCGTCTCACTAGCCGACTGCCAGGCGCGGTTAAGGTCACACCCAGCGACGTTGGTACGCAGATGGCCACGGAAGGCGCCGTCCGGATTCATATTCGGCACCAGGTACAGATCGGCCTGCTCCAGCAGGTTATTTAGCTCGGCATCATCGCGCCGCTGCAGGCGCTCAAGCAGCCCCTGCATAAACCACTCGGCCATATGCTCGCCGGGATGCTGCTGGGCGATCAGCCAAATCTTGCGCTGCGCCTGCGGGTTGCGGCTGATGCGCAGCAACTCGATAGGTCGGCCCTCGATGCTCTTACCCGTGGCAAACAGCTCGGCGCCAGCCAGGCGCTGCGCATCCTCGATCAACTGGCTATGACGCTCGCGACTGTAGGGCTCGAAATAGGCGAACCAGATCTGCCCGTGCTGCGGCTCAATATCGAACTTCAGCGCGCCCTCTGCAAAGCGGCTGGGCACCCGAAACCAGTCACGCTGATCGTAAGAGGCCACGGCGTGGTAACCGCTCCAGGCATTCGGGTAAGACGACTGCCCGGCATTGCCCAGACTAAAGCCGTAACGCTGCCCAGGCTGCAAACCTTCAACCTTGAAGTGGAACCACTGGAAATGCCCACTGTTGAGGTCCGGACGAATCACCAGCTGCACCTGCTGCGGGTTGCTGGCGTCGATGACCTCAATATTGCCGCTGTCGAAGTTGGAGCTGATCTGCATGGATACCTCGAAGGCCTGGATGCATGGAGAGACGCGAAGATGAGCAAGAATCGCAGCTCTGGCGCGCGGGCGAAACGCTGCAGGCGACAAACTGATATGGATTCTGCAGTCCGCCGGGCTGCCGACAGCTCGACCGCCGCGCAACTTGCCCGCATGCCTGTAGTCTTGTGTGTACCCGCTACAGATTCGACTTAACGCTCAACGCCATATCAAGGGAGCAGCAATCCACATGAATATTGCGCCACTACGCCACCGCCCACTGTTGTTGCTGCTCTGCGCAGGCCTGCTGCTGGGCGGCTGCGCCAGCCAACCGGAACAAAGCCAGACCAAACAGCCCACCCAGCAAGCCGATGCGCCCCGCGAAAACAGCGCCGCCGAGGCCAACCTGCGCAGCCAGGCCAACCGTGGCGACCTCGACAGCCAGTTCCAGCTCGGCAGCCTGTACTTCGTTGGCAAGCCAAACAAGGACCTCAAACAGGCCGAGTACTGGTGGAAGCTCGCCGCCGACAAAGGCCACGCCATGGCCGCAGTCAGCCTGGCCTACCTGTATACCGGGCGCGACAACCCGGATTTCAACAGCCCGCAACAGATGCTCAAGTACCTCAACCAGTCCGCCGCCGGCGGCAACCCGATGGCCCAGCACATCCTCGGCAACCTCTACCTGCGTGGCGAACAAGGCGTGCCGTTGGACGCCAACCAGGCCCGGCGCCTGTTCACCAGCGCCTGCCAGCAGAACTACAGCGCCAGCTGCACAGCGCTGCAGGAAATGCCCTGAAACCTCGAATCAGGTCTCGATGGACTTGGTAGCAGCCTGGTCATCCGGCTCTGCCTGCGGCTGCTCGGGCTGTTGCGACTCAGCCTCTTCAGTGGGTTTGCCCAGCCACTCATTGGTCGACTGCTGCACCTCGTCCACCTGTTTGTTGAGTTCTTTCACGGTTTCATCAATCGCTTCGCGGGCGACGTCCACCACTGCCTGCTCGGCCTTCTCCGCAAGTTTCTGCGCCGACTGCTCTGCCGCCTCGCAACCGACCAAGCCAATCAGCACCAACCCCAGTACACCCATTTGCATCGACTTACGCATAACAATCTCCATAACAGCCGTTAGCGGCCTGATTGGCGGCCGCGACCCAGTGACTACTGCCATGATTGAACAGCCCAACTGATCAACCGTGCAGAGGTCTCACCGCTGCGGGCGCAAATGTAGGGAGGCACGCTGGTTTACTCAATTGCATAGAGTTTGCAAGGTATTACCGAGCAGGCGGGCGCGCGCACTGGAAACGCAAGGTGCTCTGAGCACAACCTGCATGCACGCTACCCGGCGCAAACAGCTACTAGGCAAATAGGCTGACACAAGGCTAATAATAACGAGCACCGTGCAGACCAATTAGCCACACTCCGGTCATGCAGCCCCGGCAAGCGTTCATCGCAACTAAAGGATTAAGTCGTGTTGTTACGCCATGCACTGTTCGCACTGACGGCCTTGATTGCGGCCAGTAACTCAGCGGCCGAGAACCTGCACTTTGTAACCGAGGAGTTCCCGCCCTTCAGTTATTCACGCGGTGCAATTGCCAGTGGCGCGTTGCCTGAAATAGTTAACGCCACATGCCTACTCTTGCAGTGGCACTGCCGTATTGAAGTATTGCCCTGGCGCCGCGCGCTGCAGCAGGCCGAAGATGGTGAAGTAGACGGCATATTCACCGTGATTCAATCTCCTGCGCGGCATCAGGCATTTCTGATTACGCCCATGCTGGTGACCTCCGGTTACGACTTCTACACCCTGCGCTCGAATAACTTCTATTACCGCCAACCAGAGGATTTACGCGGCCACCAGGTCGGCGTGTATGGCCCGTCAGGCACCTCATTCGTACTCCAGGAAAGCCTGAAGAACACACCGGATGTCGAGGTTAAACTGGTGACCAATAACCATCGGCTGTTATTGATGCTCAATGCTGGGCGTTTTGGTGAACAAGGTGTTGTGGTGCTTAACCGCGATGTTGCCCGGCATTTGATTGAGCATGAATACCTCTATGCGCTGCGCAACGCCGGGCATTTGACGTCAATTTCATACGGCATTGGTTTTTCCCGCAAGAAAGTCAGCCCTGCGCAGTTTCAGGCATTCAATCGCGGGCTGGGTACGCTGCGCAATAACGGCCAGCTTGCAACCATTTTGCAACGCTACGGTCTACAACCTGCCAATTAAGCAGGCTGGACATTTAACTTGGCTTCGCCATAATTGCCGGGCGCAACCTAATTAGCCCTTTAACAAACCTGACAATTCGTTCAGGTAATCCACAATTAAAGGGCAAACCAGCGCGGCAATAGTCATTGAAACTATTCGCCATGCTCAATAAATGCGTGAGCTAAAACTGTTTGGCCGTCTCAGGTGCCCAGGTCATATGCCTGGCATCCAGCCAATATTCTGTTCAAGACCATGGGTAACTACGTGACGAAAGACGAACTGCGCGCCGAACTCGAGCGCCAGGCGCAGCGTTACAAGGATGTATACGGCGGGGAAGTGATTACCTACGCCGCTCAACCGGACCCCGAGCGTAAGCCGTGGCGCAAGAAGGCTAACCTTCTCGACCAAGCGTTTGAAAAAGAGCTGGTAAAAATCGAAAAAGAGCTGCAAACCAAGGCCGACGAGGCCTCTGGCTGACGCCCCGCAACCTTGATGTTAGAGCACACGGCCATCCCGGATCGGGATGGCCGCTGGCTCAGCGCCCCTTACCGCCCATCAGCGAACCCAACAGACCGCGCACCAGTTGCCGACCAATCTGATTGGCCGCCTGGCGCATGGCCGTTTTCATCACCTGACTGGCCAGGCCGCCAAGCAACTCACCCGCCGCACCGCCAATCCCACCGCCTGCTTCGGCCGGCTTGCCGACAGCGCTCGGTTTGCTTGGCTCTGCCTGTTGCGCAGCCTGCTCAGCGCGGGCGGTCAGCAATTCATAAGCGGACTCACGATCAATCGGCTTGTCGTAGCGCCCCCGCAACGGCGATTGCTGAATCAAGGCCGCACGCTCAGCATCATTCAGCGGACCGATACGCGATTGCGGCGGCGCAACGGCTACACGCTGCACCATAGCCGGCGTGCCTTTGGCCTCCAGCGTGCCGACCAGGGCTTCGCCGATACCCAGCTCGGTAAGTACCGTCAACGTGTCGATGGCCGGATTGGGCCGGAAGCCATCAGCCACCGCGCGCAGCGACTTCTGCTCTTTGGCGGTAAAAGCGCGCAAGCCGTGCTGAATACGCAGGCCAAGCTGCGCCAGCACATCGTCCGGCAAGTCGCCCGGCGACTGGGTGACAAAGTACACCCCCACGCCTTTCGAGCGGATCAACCGCACCACCTGCTCCAGGCGTTCCTGCAAAGCCTTCGGCGTTCCGGCAAACAACAGGTGCGCTTCATCGAAGAACAACGCCAGCAGCGGCTTGTCGGCGTCACCGCGCTCCGGCAGTTGCTCGAACAGCTCAGCCAGCAGCCAGAGCAGGAAGGTCGCGTAGACCTTCGGCGCTTCATGCACCAAGCGGCTGGCGTCGAGCAGGTGAATGCGCCCGCGACCATCGCGGTCCGGATGCAGAATATCTTCCAGCTGCAATGCCGGCTCACCAAAGAGCGCCTCGGCACCCTGCTGCTCCAAACCGGCCAGCTTGCGCAATAAGGCCTGCGATGAGGTGGAGGTAAACAACGCGCTGTCTTCGCCCAGCACTTCGGGGTGACTTTTCAAATGAGCCAACAGCGCCTTGAGGTCTTTCAGGTCGAGCAGCAACAAACCTTCGCGATCCGCCACCTTGAACGCGGCATAGAGTGCGGCCTGCTGGCTGTCGGTCAGTTCCAGCAGCGCGCCGAGCAGCAAAGGCCCCATCTCACTGAGCGTGGTGCGCAGCGGATGGCCGCTCTTGCCATGTACATCCCACAGGGTTACCGGGTAGGCCATGGGCTGATGGTTAAGCCAGGGCATACTGGCGATACGCTCGGCCACCTTGCCTTGCGGCGCGCCGGCAGCACCCAGGCCGCAGAGGTCGCCCTTTACATCAGCGGCAAACACCGCCACACCGGCATCACTGAAGGTTTCGATCAAGCGTTGCAGAGTCACCGTTTTGCCAGTGCCCGTCGCGCCAGCAATCAACCCGTGACGGTTGGCCAGGCGCAACGCCTGCCCCACCGGTAGCCCCTCAAGATCGGCCCCTACAACAAACTGATCGGTTTGCGCCATCTTGTTATCTCCATGGTTAAAGCTTTACTGCAACTAAGCCGACATAGTCAGCATCGCCGCACTGTCGGCGGTGCCATTGCCTTACATCAGCTCAAGACTGATGCCAGAACTCACCGGACGCAAGAAGCCATGACCAACAACCTGAAGTTCAGCCACAAGATTCTGCTCGCCGCCTCGTTGGTAGTGATTGCCGCATTCTCGCTGTTCACGCTGTACAACGATTACCTGCAACGCAACGCCATCCGCGATGATCTGGAAAGCTATCTGCAAGAAATGGGCAATGTCACCGCCAGCAACATCGCCAACTGGCTGTCGGGGCGCATCCTGCTGGTGGAAAACGTCGCCCAATCGGTCGCCCGTGACTCTTCCAGCGACGCCCTGACCGGCCTGCTGGAACAGAAGGTGCTGGCCTCCACCTTTGCCTTCACCTACCTGGGCAGCGCCGACGGCAGCTTCACCATGCGCCCGAACGAAGACATGCCCGATGGCTATGACCCACGCCAGCGCCCCTGGTACAAGGACGCCATGGCCGCAGGCGGTAGCACCCTCACCGAGCCCTATGTCGACGCTGCCACCAGCGAACTGATCATTACTATCGCCACGCCTGCCAAAGCAGCCGGGGTGGTCGGTGGCGACCTGAGCCTCAATACCCTGGTCGAGATCATCAACTCGCTGGACTTTGCCGGCATGGGTTATGCCTTTCTGATCAGCGCTGACGGCAAGATCCTGGTGCACCCGGACAAGTCCCTGGTGATGAAGAACCTCAGCGAGGTCTACCCGAAAAACACGCCACGGATCAGCGGCGAGTTCAGCGAAGCGGAGCTAAATGGCGAACCCCGCATCCTCACCTTCGCTCCGGTCAAAGGCCTGCCCTCGGTCAACTGGCATGTCGGCCTGTCCATCGACCAAGCCAAGGCCTATTCGATGCTCAGCGAGTTCCGCGCTTCGGCTATCGTCGCCACGATCATCGCGGTGGTGCTGATCATGCTGCTGCTGAGCATGCTGATCAGCGTGCTGATGCAACCGCTGAATGTCATGGGTAAAGCCATGGAGGACATCGCCCAGGGCGAAGGCGACCTGACCAAGCGCCTGACCATTCAGTCCAACGACGAATTCGGCCGCCTGGCCAGCGCGTTCAACCAGTTTGTCGAACGCATCCACAGTTCGATCCGCGAAGTGTCATCCGCCACCAGCCAGGTCAATGAAGTGGCGAAACTGGTGGTCGGCGCCTCCAACTCGTCGATGATCAACTCCGACGAGCAGGCCAGCCGCACCAACAGCGTCGCCGCTGCGATCAACGAACTGGGCGCCGCCGCTCAGGAGATCGCACGCAACGCTGCCGACGCGTCAAATCAAGCCTCTGACGCGCGGCACCTGGCTGAAGACGGCCGTCAAGTTGTGGAAAAAACCATCCAGGCGATGAATGAACTGTCCGGCAAGATCAGCGCCTCCTGCAGCAATATCGAAACCCTCAACAGCAAGACGGTGAACATCGGACAGATTCTTGAGGTGATCAAAAGCATCTCCCAGCAAACCAACCTGCTGGCGCTCAACGCCGCCATCGAAGCCGCGCGCGCCGGTGAAGCCGGCCGTGGTTTCGCCGTGGTTGCCGATGAAGTCCGCAACCTGGCCCACCGCACCCAGGAGTCGGCGCAGGAGATCGAGAAGATGATCGAGGAGCTGCAAGTCGGCTCCCGCGAGTCGGTCACTACCATGACCGAAAGCCAGCGCTACAGCGAAGAAAGCGTGGAGATCGCCAACCAGGCCGGCGCGCGCCTGAGTAGCGTGACCGAACGCATCGGCGAGATTGACGGCATGAACCAGTCAGTGGCCACCGCGACCGAAGAGCAAACCTCGGTAATCGAATCGCTCAACGTCGACATCACCGAAATCAACACCCTTAACCAGGAAGGCGTGGAAAACCTCAACGCCACCCTGCGCGCCTGTGGTGATCTGGAGCAACAGGCCAGCCGGTTGAAACAACTGGTCGACAGCTTCCGCATTTAACAAATGCGTAAAAAAGGCTGGGAGCCATTTTTAACGTCGCGTAGCGACGGCCCGCAAGGGTGGCCGCCATGGATGGCAGGCCATACAAACAAACGGGGCGCTCACTGAGCGCCCCGTTTTTATTTCTGCTTGTCGCTATTCACTGGCGGTTGTTGGTCTTGCTGCAATTGCCGCCACAGCTCGGCGGCCTCGGCAAATTCGGTGCCGTCCTCGGGGGTAAGCGCCTGGGGGTCATAGCGCTGCGTACAGCCCTCGCCGAGTACCGGTGGCGCGCTGGATGTTCCACGCGCAAGCGGATCTGTCATAACACCTCCAACGTTCTTCGCCAGTCTTCAGTTAAGCGCCAGGTGGCCTTCATCATGCTGGGCAAACTCCTTGACCGCACGCAGTACATCACTGCGGCTGACCTGCCCGATCAAACGGCCTTCTTCGACCACCGGCAAACGCCGACGCCGGCCGCGCAGAAAGCGCTCGGAGATTTCGATAATGTCCGCCTCGGGCGATATCACTTCCACCTCGGTGGTCATATAGGCACAGACATCGCCGCCCGCCGACTCGTAATAAGCGCCGGAGAGAATCCCGCGCAAACAATCACCTTCCGATAACAAACCCACCAGATGCCCTTGCCCATCGACCACCGGCGCGCCGGAGATACGGTGTTCAAGCAAACGATTGATGGCGGTGAACAGGTTCATTTCAGGACGGAAAGTCACCAGATTGCGGGTCATGTAATCACGTACTTTGATTGACTTGAGCATCAGTAAATCCCTCTTTCTGTACTGAACCGAACCGCAACATGCACCTCAGTCGAACACCACTGTCTTGTTATCGTGCACCAGCACTCGGTCCTCTAAGTGATAGCGTAGACCACGCGACAGCACCATCTTCTCTACATCCTTACCCAGGCGCACCATCTCCTCGATGCTATCGCGGTGGCTGACGCGCACCACGTCCTGCTCGATGATCGGCCCGGCGTCCAACTCCTCGGTCACGTAATGCGAGGTCGCACCAATCAGCTTGACCCCACGCAATGACGCCTGGTGATACGGTTTGGCTCCGACAAACGACGGCAAAAAGCTGTGGTGGATATTAATGACGCGCTGGGAGAACTCGGCGCAGAGTGGCGCAGGTAAAATCTGCATATAACGCGCCAACACAATCACGTCAGCCGCATGGGCTTTCACCAGGCGCGCCACTTCATCAAATGCTGGCTGCTTATCCTGCGGGTTGACCGGTACATGGAAGTACGGAATGGCATGCCACTCGACCATGCTGCGCAGATCATCGTGATTGGAAATCACACAGGGGATATCGCAATCCAATTCATCGCTGTGCCAGCGATGCAGCAGATCGGCCAGGCAGTGCGATTCGCGACTGGCCATCAGCACCACGCGTTTCTTAACCGCCGAATCGGTCACCCGCCACTCCATGGAGAACTCACGGGCAATCGGCGCAAAAGCCTGGCGGAAACCATCCAGATCAAACGGCAGCGAATCGGCGCGAATTTCGTGACGCATAAAGAACCAACCACTCTGGTTATCCGAGTGGTGGCTCGCTTCGGTAATCCAACCGTTATAGGTGGCCAGAAAGTTACTGACCTTGGCCACAATGCCGACCCGGTCCGGACAGGCAATGACCAATCGAAAAGTACGCATCAACGGCTCCAGCGCTCAAATAAAGTCGGCCATTCTAGTCACAGCCAGAAAAAACTGCAGTACTCAAACAGCGTTTGCCAGCACAGCAATAGCGCAAGATCGAACAGTGCCTGCCAGGCAAATAGCGCAAACACCACAGCGATAACTGGTGAATAACTAGGCATGTACAACAGACAAGGCCTGCTACAAGTTACTTAACAATACAATTCATAAAAAATACCGATAAAGCGGTTTACTTGTGAAAAGTGCCTGACTACTATTGCTATCACTTAATCGCCAATCCCGAATACAGGTACCCCAACATGTCGTTGATCAATGAATATCGCGCCACCGAAGAAGCCATCAAAGAACTGCAAGACCGCCTGAAGAACCTGTCGCAAGACGACAAGCTGAAAAAAGAACTGGAATTTGAAGGCAAACTGCGCGCACTGATGGGTGAATACCAGAAGTCACTGCGCGACATCATTGCCATGCTCGATCCGGACGCCAAAGGCAGCAAAGCCACCCGCGCCACCAAAACCACTGGCACCAAGCGTGCACGTAAAGTTAAGCAGTACAAAAACCCGAACACCGGTGAAGTTATCGAAACCAAAGGCGGCAACCACAAGACTCTGAAAGAGTGGAAAGCCAAGTGGGGCGGTGACGTCGTTGAAGGCTGGGCAACCCTGCTGGGCTAAGCCTGCCGCGCAAGCAACACGCTCTAAATAAAAACGCCAGCGATGCTGGCGTTTTTTATGGGCGCTGTTTCAGCAGCGCATTCAGTATTTGCCCCCACAAATTACAGGGCGTAACGCTGGCGTAACTGCTCTGCATATTCCCGCCATTCCAGCAAAACAGCTTGCTGCTCCGCACCAATATCTGGAAGTACCGCAGCAAGTGCCTGACTGAACTGTTCGAGCGTGTTCGGCGCACCATATTCGGGCTGGCTCAAACGCTGCTGGCAGAATGTCCACCAACGTTGTTGCTCTTCCGCATTCAGGCTCGCGGCAAAGTTGCGCGCCCGGTAACGAAACAACAGCTCCGGTAAACGCCCATCATCAAATGGCCAAACTGCCTCGGCCAAACGCTGCGGCTCGGCACGTCGCACCTGCTCGCACAGCCGGCGATCACGATCACCAATAAACCCGTCATATAGCTGTTGCTCAGGATCTTGAGTGGCGGCGAACTGCTCCTCGGCATACACCTGGGCAAGTTTGTCCTGCCACAGCCCAGGATTTCCGCGCAATTGTTCGGCCTGCGCCTGATAAGCCGGCACATCGAGTTGCAGGCGCTGAATATCTTCCGCGCGCAATACATTCATCGGCGCAACAACCGGGCAACGGTTGATATGCAGCAACTTCAGCGGCACCGGCAACTCACCCTCAGCCAATTGATCGCGCCGTGTGTACAGGCGCGTGCGCAATGTCTCAGCGGATTCATTGAGCAGCGGCGAAATATCGGCCTGCAGGTCACAGACGATCAACGCATTGCGGTTACGCGGATGCCAGGCCAGCGGCAACACCACCGCCAGATAATGTCGCGCCCCGGCGTAACGCCCGGAGATATGCACCAGAGGCTGCAACAGGCGTATTTGATCCTGCACGCGCTGTTTGCTGCGCAGCTGATACAGGTAGTCATAGAGCTTGCGCTGCTTGCTGCGCAGCAGTCGCGCCAGAGCGATGGTGGCCCGCACATCGGACAGCGCATCGTGGGCCTGGCCATGCTCGATGCCGTTGGCCGCGGTCAGGCGCTCCAGCTTGAGCGTCACCCGCCCCTCTTCTTCCGGCCAAACGATGCCCTCCGGACGCAATGCATAGGCCGTACGCACCAGGTCGATCAGATCCCAACGGCTGTTGCCGCTCTGCCATTCACGGGCATAGGGATCGAAGAAGTTGCGATACAGGCTGTAGCGCGTCACCTCATCATCGAAACGCAGGCTGTTGTAGCCCACCCCGCACGTACCGGGCTGCGACAGCTCGGCATGCACGCGGCTCATAAATTCAGCCTCATCCAGGCCATGCTGCGCCAGCGTGCTCGGGGTAATCCCGGTGACCAGGCAAGCAGCCGGATGCGGCAGGATATCGTCGCTGGGCTGGCAGTAGATGTTCAGCGGCTCCGCGATTTCATTGAGGTCTTCATCGGTGCGAATCCCCGCGACCTGCAGCGGCCGGTCGCGCCGTGGGTCAATACCGGTGGTTTCGTAGTCGTACCAAAAGAGGCTGGAAGTCACTGTCATGTCCTGATGTTGAGGCGCAGGCAGTCTACCACTCGGCAAGCATCACGCAGATAAGCGCCAAACCTTGCGCCAGCGCACGCCCCACGTGGGGTCCGTGCCTTGTAGGGCGTCCTGGCGACGACTAAAGTGGGAAACTCGAATAACCACTCTGCACAAGGACGCCCCATGAGTGATATCAACCCCAGCAATCCCTACGCAGCCCCTGCCAGCGCACTGCAGGAAGCGCCACGCGACAGCCAGGTGCCAAGCATCGAAGAAGCCTTGAGCCATGGCTACGACTTCAACATCAGCGACCTGCTCAGCGAAGCCTGGCAGCGAGTAAAAGGCACCAAAGGCATCATCATCGGCGGCTTTCTGGTGTTCTACGCCGTGCTACTGACGGCATCCTTCCTGATTGGCGGATTCTTCGGCCTGCTGGGCGTGGTCAGCGACAGCCCGATGCTCGCGGTCGTGGCCGAACTGGTCATCGGCATTCTGGCCTCGGCCCTGGCCTACCCCTTTATGGCCGGGATCAACATGATCGGTATCCGTCGCGCCGCCGACCAACCGATCAGCTTCAATGACATCTTCAGCCACTTCGGCCGCACTGTACCGCTGGTGATTACCGCGATTATCAGCATGCTGCTGATTTATCTCGGCATGTTCCTGCTGATCATTCCCGGCCTGTACCTGGCCATCGCCTATATGTTGGCCATTCCGCTGGTGGTTGAACGCGGCCTGACGCCATGGCAAGCCCTGGAGACCTCGCGCAAGGCGATTACCCAGCGCTGGTTCAAGGTTTTTGGCCTGTTCCTGCTGCTCGGCCTGATCACACTCGTCAGCGCAATCCCGCTGGGGGTTGGCCTGGTCTGGACCATTCCATTGTTTGTCATCGCCATGGGTGTGCTCTATCGCACCATCTTCGGCGTATTGCCCGCGCCGCAATAATCCTCACTAAATAGCCCCGTTGCGCCGGTTCAGATCACTGAGCCGGTTGCTTCCCTGCCTGCTGCTGGCTAGCATCGGGCTTTCCTCGACGCAGTCTGCCGATGTCGCCCACGCCAACCACTGCTTCAGTCGCCGCTCGCCCGCTGCTGGATACCCGCTATAAGGTGGAAACACCGGAAGGCATCGACCTGATCCTGCGCCCGGCGGGTGTAGTGCCGCGCGCGCTGGCATTCAGTATTGATCTGCTGATTCGCGGTGCACTGCTCGGCGCGATGTTTGCCGTGCTGGCGTTGCTCGGCCAGTTCGGTATGGGCCTGGGCACCATCCTGCTGTTTCTTGTGACCTGGTGGTACATGGTGCTGTTTGAAGTGCTCAACCAGGGCCGCTCGCCCGGCAAGCAGATGATGGGCCTGCGGGTGATCCATGACGACGGTACACCGATTGGCTGGGCCGCCTCACTGACGCGCAATCTGCTGCGTTTCGTCGACATCCTGCCGTTTGGCTACACCCTGGGCATTCTCAGCTGCCTTAATCACCCGGCGTTCAAACGCCTGGGTGATATCGCCGCGGGCACGCTGGTGGTCTATCGCGATAACGCCCCAACAACCCCAGAACTGCCGCAAGCTGAAGCCCTGCGCGCGCCCTTCAGCATGAGCCTGAGTGAACAGCGCGCCCTGCTCAGCTTTGCCGAGCGCGCGCAGAGCCTGTCCAGTGCACGGCGTCAGGAGCTGGCAAGCATCCTTGCTGAACCTTTGCAGGTACCTGCCGAGCAGGCCGAGCAGCAGATCCACGGTATTGCCCGTGGTTTGTTGGGGCCGACATGAAACAGAGCCTGTTTGAGAACCAGCACCAGGCCGACTGGCAAGCCTTTAATACGCAGCTCGAAGCGCTTGAGCGCGGCAAGGCCGACAGCCAGCAGTGCAAGGCCTTTGCCGCCGACTACCGCAGCCTGTGCCAGCACCTGGCCCTGGCACAGAGCCGCGGCTACAGCAGCCACCTGATCGAGCAGTTGCAGCTGCTGGCCATGCGCGGCCATCAGCAGTTCTATCGCCACCGCAGCCCGCTGGGGGCGCAACTACTCGGGTTTATCCTCGCCGGATTTCCACGCCTGGTGCGCGCCGAGTGGCGTTTTGTCGTGGCCGCCAGCCTGCTGTTCTTCGGCAGCCTGCTGCTGATGGGCACGCTGGTGTATTACTTCCCCGACCTGGTCTACGGGGTGATGGCGCCCGACCAAGTGGCCGAGATGGAAAAGATGTACGACCCCGACGCCAGACGCATCGGCCGCTTCAGCGAACGCGACTCCGGCGATGACTGGATGATGTTCGGCTACTACATCATGAACAACATCGGCATCGCCTTTCAGACCTTTGCCAGTGGCCTGCTGTTTGGTCTGGGCAGCCTGTTCTTCCTGCTGTTCAACGGCCTGATGATTGGCGCAGTAGCCGGCCACCTGACGCAGATTGGTTATGGCGAAACCTTCTGGTCGTTCGTCGTTGGCCACGGTTCGTTCGAGCTCACCGCCATTGCCCTGGCCGGTGCTGCCGGCCTGAAACTCGGCTGGGCACTGCTGGTGCCGGGGCGCCTGCCACGCGGCGAGGCCCTGCGCGTAGCGGCTGGCAGCAGCGTGCGGTTGGTCGGCGGGGTGATCGTGTTTCTGCTGCTGGCGGCGTTTATCGAGGCCTACTGGTCATCCATGGACCTGGCCAGCCCCGCGATCAAATACGCAGTCGGCGGCGCACTCTGGCTGTTAGTGCTGAGCTATCTGTTGCTGGCTGGCCGAGGTGTGCATGCGCCTGACTGATGCCAGCGTCGCCATTCGCCCGCGCAGCGCCTGGGAAGCCGTTGACCTCGGCGTGTTATTGGCCAAGCAGCACGCCGGCCTGCTAATGGCCAGCTGGGCGCTGGTGACCGTGCCAATTTTTGCCCTGCTGTGCCTGCTGCTGTGGGATTACCCAAGCATCGCCCTGCTGATTTTCTGGTGGCTGAAACCGGCTTACGAGCGCCTGCCGCTGTATATCCTCTCGCACGCCCTGTTCGGCGCCACGCCGAGCCTCAAGCAAGCGCTGAAAGCCCTGCCCGGCTTGCTCAAACCACAACTGCTGGCCAGCCTGACCTGGCGCCGGCTAAGCCCAACGCGCAGCTTCGACCTACCGGTGATGCAGCTCGAAGGCCTGTCCGGCAAAGCCCGTAGCCAACGCCTGATCGTCCTCGGCCAGCGCGATGCCGGCGGCGCCAGCTGGCTCACCATCGTCGGCGTACACCTGGAAATGGCGCTGTGGTTCGGCATCATCAGCCTGTTCTACATGCTCCTGCCGGCACAGATAGAGCTGAACTGGACCTGGGAAAGCCTGATCAATGCCGCCTCGGGCGAGTGGCTGTGGCTGGAGCACCTGTCCAACCTGACCTACGTCCTGCTGCTGATTCTCTGGGAGCCGATCTACGTCGCCTGCGGCTTCACCCTCTACCTGAACCGCCGTACCGCCCTGGAAGCCTGGGATATCGAGCTGGTATTCCGCCGCTTGCGCCAGCGCCTGACCGGCGTGGCTTATGCCCTGCTGCTGGGCTGCGGCCTGCTGTTGATGCAAGTGCCAAGCAGCGCCATGGCCGCCACAACCGCAAACAGCTGCCCGTTGCCGATTGAAGACCCTATGGGGCCAGAGGCCGAACGCCTGCTCAAACAACCGCTGACCAGCCTGGAAGCGCAGGAAAGCATCGGCCAACTGCTCGACCAGCCGCCCTTCGAACACCGCGAAACCGTTACCCGCTGGCGCCTCGGCGAAGAGCCCAAGGAGCCGAGCGAGGAAGACGCCAAGGCGCTGATCGAACTGCTGGAAAAATTCTTCAAACTTACCGAATTCTGGAAAAGCGTCGATGGCGTGGCGCTGTTCTTCGAAGTGCTGCTGTGGGCCGCATTGTTCAGCCTGATCGCCTGGCTGCTGTGGCGTTACCGCGACTGGTTGAGCACCTTTGCCGGGCGCCTGCGTTTGCCGCAAGCGCGCAAGTACCAACCACCAGAACAGCTGTTCGGCCTGGAAGTGGCGCCGCAAAGCCTACCTGCCGATATTCCCGGCGAGGTTGAGCGGCTTTGGGATGAACAGCCGCGCGCCGCCCTCGGTCTGCTCTACCGTGCCCTGCTTAGCCGCATGCTGCATGAACAGCGCCTGCCGCTGAAAAGCTCGCACACCGAAGCCGAAGTGCTGCAACTGGTGCAGGCACTGCAGCAGAAAGACCTCAGCCACTTCAGCCAAGCCCTGACTCGTCACTGGCAGAACCTCGCCTACGGCCATCGCCTACCGCCTGCTGCGCTCAAGCAGGGCCTGTGCACGGCCTGGCGGCGCCTGTTCGAACAAGGGGCGCAGGCATGAACCGGCGCATCCAGTTTTTCCTCGGCGCGGGCCTGCTGCTGGTACTCGGCCTGCTCGGTATCTACCTGCTGGGCAAACTTACGCCCTATCAGGAAACCCTCAAACACGGCCCCGATCCAGAGGCCCGGGCCAACCCCTACCTGGCTGCCGAGCACTTCCTGCGCAAGCAAGGCCTGCAGGTGCAGCGCGCCGATGGTCTGGAAGTCATGAAGGACCTGCCGAGCGCCGGCCAGACCCTGCTGCTGCTCGGTGATCGCAACCGCATGACACCCAAACAGGCCGAACGCCTGCTGGCCTGGACCGCCAAGGGCGGCCACCTGCTGTTTGTCGCCGAACGGCTGTGGGATGAAGAGGAAGGCAAAAGCGGCGATCTGCTGCTCGACAGTCTGGGCATCCAGCAATACGAGAGCGAAGAGCTTGATGAGGATACCAGCGAAGCAGCGGATGAAGAGGCCGCAGCAGAGGACGAACACGATGCCGAGCAGCCAGCCGAGCCCATGCCAGAAGAGGCCCAGGCCGCTGCAGACGCAGGCAACGCCTACCCGGAACTGACCCAGCTGTATCTGGAAAACGAAGAGGCACCGGCCTACTTCAACTTCGATACCGACTTCCACCTTTACGATGCCGAAAACCGCGCCCACGCCTGGGCCAACAGCGATGCCGCCACCCACCTGCTGCAGCTCTACCATGGCGATGGTTTGATCAGCGTAGTCAGTGATAGCTGGATCTGGCAGAACCAGGGCATCGGCGAATACGACAACGCCTGGCTGCTCTGGTACATGACTCAGGACAGCCAGGTCACCCTGCTCTACCGCGCCGACCGCGATGACCTGTTCAGCCTGCTGCTTGAGCACTTCCCCCAGGCGCTGGTCGCCCTGGCGCTGTTGCTGGCATTTGGTTTATGGCACCTGGGCATGCGCCAGGGCCCGCTGCTGCTGCCCGCCAGCCGCAATCGCCGCCAATTGCAGGAACACCTGCGCGGCAGTGCCGATTTTCTGTTGCGCCACAACGGCCAGCACAGCCTGTTACAAGGCCTGCAGCAGGATATTCAGCGCCGCGCCCGCCACCGTCACCCCGGTTTTGAACGCCTCGCCGTGGCCGAGCAGTGGCAGGTGCTTAGCCGCCTGACCCGCCAGCCTTCCAGCGTTATCAGCCAAGCCATGCGACCGCTGCCCAAGCAGCGTCTGCCCGCAGCCGACTTCACCCGCCAGGTCGCCAACCTGCAAACCCTCAGGAATGCCCTATGACGAGCGAACACACCCCCGAACAGCCGGACAGCGCAATCGAACCCACTGCCGTAACCACTGAGCCCGTCACCGAGGCCCCGGCTGCGGCACCCGTTGCGGCACCAGCACCAGCACCAGCTGCGGCCAATCCGAATGCCCAGCGCCAGCGCGCCAGCCAGTTGGCTCAGGCGCTGCGCGCGGAGTTGCAGAAAGCCCTGATCGGCCAGACGGCGGTGATTGATGACGTGCTCAGCGCCCTGATCGCCGGCGGCCATGTGCTGGTCGAAGGCGTTCCCGGCCTCGGCAAAACCCTGCTGGTACGCGCCCTGGCGCGCTGCTTTGGCGGCGAGTTCGCGCGCATCCAGTTCACCCCGGACCTGATGCCCAGCGACGTTACCGGCCACGCCGTGTATGACCTGCAGAGCGAGCAGTTCAAGCTGCGCAAGGGCCCGGTGTTCACCAACCTGCTGCTGGCAGACGAAATCAACCGCGCCCCGGCCAAGACCCAGGCGGCGCTGCTGGAAGTCATGCAGGAACGCCAAGTCACCCTGGAAGGCCGCGCCCTGAATGTGCCGCTGCCGTTTATGGTGCTGGCCACGCAGAACCCGATTGAGCAGGAAGGCACCTACCCGCTGCCGGAAGCCGAGCTTGACCGCTTTATGCTCAAGCTGCGCATGGATTACCCCGAGCAAAGCGAAGAGCTGAACATGGTTCGCCAGGTGGCGCGTTCGAGCAAAGCCGACATGCTCGAAGTCACCCCGCTGCGCACCCTGCTGCAGGCTCGCGACGTACTGGCGCTGCAGAAGATCGCCAGCGACCTGCCGATTGACGAACAAGTGCTCGACTACGCCGTGCGCATTGCCCGCGCCACCCGCACCTGGCCAGGCCTGGCCATTGGCGCCGGGCCGCGCGCCTCGATTGCCCTGGTACGCTGCGGCCGGGCCCGCGCCCTGTTGCGCGGTGGCGATTTCGTGCTGCCGGATGACATCAAGGGTTGCGCACTGGCCGTACTGCGCCACCGCGTGCGACTGTCGCCGGAACTGGATATCGAAGGCCTGTCGGTGGATCAGGTGCTGCAACAGCTGCTCGACCAGGTTCCGGCACCGCGTCTATGACCCGTACTTGGCAAAAGCCCGCATTGAAAGGCGCCCCCGCATGAAGCCCTCGCGCGCGCTGCTGGCGCTGCTCGCCGGCCTGTTCGTCCTCGGCATTGCGCTGGGTATCTGCAGCGCCCTGAGCGTTACCGTGCCGCGCAGCTTCACCCCGATTTACTGGGGCCTGCTGTTGGTACTGCTCGGCCTGACACTGATCGACGCCCTGCGGCTGCGCCAAGTGCCCTCGCCGCGCATCGAGCGCCAGCTACCCGGCAACCTGCCGCTGGGACGCTGGAGCGACGTGCGGCTGAACCTGCACCACAGCTACAACCGTGCGCTGCAGGTGGAAGTGTTCGACCATCTGCCCGGCGATATGGCCTTCGAGCACCTGCCGCTCAAGGTTGATCTGCACCCCGGCGAACAGACCCAGGTCAGCTACCGAGTACGCCCGCTGCTGCGCGGGCACTTTCACTTTCCCCAATGCGAAGTCAGCCTGCCCAGCCCCATGGGTTTGTGGCGCGCCCGGCGTTATCTGCCAGTGGCCGGTGAAACCCGCGTCTACCCGGATTTCGCCCGTCTGTACGGCGCGCAACTGATGGCGGTGGATGACTGGCTCAGCCAGCTTGGTGTACGCCAGCAGCAACGTCGCGGCCTGGGTCAGGAATTCCACCAGCTGCGCGAATTCCGCGACGGCGACACCCTGCGGCAGATCGACTGGAAGGCCACCGCACGCAAACGCACACCGATTGCCCGCGAATATCAGGACGAGCGTGACCAGCAGATCATCTTCCTGCTCGACTGCGGCCGACGCATGCGCAGCCAAGACGGCGAGCTGTCGCACTTCGATCACGCCCTCAACGCCTGTCTGCTGCTCAGCTATGTGGCGCTGCGCCAGGGTGATGCGGTGGGCCTGTCGACCTTTGCCGGCGAGCAGAACCGCTTCCTCGCCCCGGTCAAAGGCCAGGCGCAGCTGAATGTGCTGTTCAATGCCCTGTACGACCTGCGCAGCACCCAGCAACCGGCGGACTTCACCGCCGCCGTGGAAAACCTACTCAGCCGCCAGCGCCGCCGCGCCTTGGTGGTGCTGGTGACCAACCTGCGAGATGAGGATGATCAGGCCCTGCTCGGCGCGGTCAAACGCCTGAGCCGCCAACACCGCGTACTGGTCGCCAGCCTGCGTGAGGAAGTGCTGGACACCCTGCGCCACACACCGGTGCAGGACCTTTCCAGCGCCCTGGACTATTGCGGCACCCTGGATTACCTGAATGCCCGTGCCGGCCTGCATGAACGCCTGATTGCCAACAAGGTACCAGTGCTGGATGCGCGCCCCAGTGAATTAGGGCCGCAGCTGGTAAGCAGTTATCTGGCCTGGAAAAAGGCAGGTGTTCTCTAATACTGGCTAATGCAGGTGCCGACGTAGGTTGGCGTTGAGCGCAGCGAAGCCCGACAGGCTGCACGACTCACAACCACGTCACGTGCTGCTCCAAGGGAAAGCGCAAACGCGGGTTATACACGCCCTTCTCGTCCTGCTTGCCCACCGCCAGCAGCATGATCGGCAATGCCTGGCGCGGGATATTCAGAGTCTTGCGCAGGCGCACCTCATCAAAACCTTCCATCGGGCAGGTGGCATAGCCATGGCTCTGGAAGGCCAGCATCAGGTTCTGCGCCGCCAGCGCCGTGGATTTCACCGCCCAGATGCGCATCTGGGCCTGGCTGTTGGGCGCGCGCATCAACGGTTTGCGCCAGGCCGCCACGCGCAGCAGCTGGCGTTTGAACAACCCAAACAGACCGAACGGCCCCTGGTTGTACTGAAAGGGTGCGGTCTTGTTGTAGAAGCTGCGAATCCGCGCCGGCACTTGCGGCTCCGGCCAGTAGTCGATGATGTTCTGGCAAGCCTGCTTCCAGGTGTCCGGACGCGCCAGTACGGCAATGATCAGTGGAGCCTTGGCCGCATTCTGACTCATGCACACCGGGTGCAAACGGGCCAGCAACGCCGGGTCGCGAATCACCTGGAAACTCCAGGGCTGCAAGTTGCAGGAGTTGGGCGCCAGCACCGCCAGTTCCAAACAGTCACGCACCACCTCATCAGGCACTGCTTCGGCCGTAAAGCGGCGTACCGCGCGGCGGCTTTCGATCAGCTCACGCAGTGCGGCGGGGGTCGCGGGAGAAATGGCGGTATCAGCGGGAAACAGGCTCATCAGGGGCATCCTCGACAGGTTGCCCGATTAAGCCGCGATGCCTGGCTGCGAACAAGCCGTGTACAAACTTAGTCCGCAGCCTTGGCGTAAATGGCCTTAGCCCAAGGCCTTTTCGATAGCCTGGATGATGCTCGGATCATCCGGCGTGGTGCGCGGGGAGAAGCGTGCCAGCACGCGACCGTCGTGACCAACGAGGAATTTCTCGAAGTTCCAGGTGATATCGCCCGGAAATTCGGCACCCTCGCCCGCCAGCAGACGATACAGCGGATGACGCTCCGGGCCGTTCACCTCAAGCTTGCTGCCCAGGGGAAAGGTCACTCCGTAATTGAGGCTGCAAAACTCGCGAATGGCTTCCTCACTGTCGGGCTCCTGCTCGGCAAACTGGTTGCACGGCAGGCCCAGCACGCTGAAACCCTGACTCTTGTACTGCTGATAGAGCTTTTCCAGGCCGGCGTACTGCGGCGTCAGGCCGCACTTGGAGGCCACATTGACCACCAACACCACCTGCCCCTTAAAGGGTGCCAGCGGCAGCTCTTGGCCATCCAGTGCACGCAGGTTGAGGTCGTGAAAGGCACTCATGGCTAACTCCTTGAGAACACACAGGTTACGTGTAGCGGACAAAAAATGGCCGGGAGCCATTTTTAACGTCGCACCGCGACGGCCCGCAGGGTGACCGCCAAGGATGGCGGCTCATAAAAAAGGCGCCTATCTGAAGGCGCCTTTCTTCTGTTGCAGCTTAGCAGTCGAGCCAGCGGTTGATACGACCATAAGTCGACTCGCGGCTATGACATAAGGCTAAACCTTAATGGTGATGACCACCTTCGCCATGGATATGGCCATGAGCGACTTCTTCTTCGCTGGCATCACGCACGCTGATGACCTTGACCTTGAAGTGCAGGCGCTGGCCAGCCAGTGGGTGGTTGCCGTCAACAATCACGTCGTCGCCTTCCAATTCGCGGATGGTGACGATCTGCATGCCGCCGTCCGGGCCGGAGGCGTGGAACTGCATGCCAATTTCCAGCTCATCAACACCTTCGAACATCGAACGGTTGAGGGTGGCTACCAGCTCGGCGCTGTATTCGCCGTAGGCGTCTTCCGGCTCAACGGCAACTTCCAGCTCGTCGCCAGCTTGCTTGCCCAGCAGGGCTTTTTCCAGGCCGCCGATGATGTTGCCGGCACCGTGCAGATAAGCCAGCGGCGCGCCGCCTGCGGAACTGTCGATCACCTCACCGGCATCGTTAGTCAGGGTATAGTCGATGGAGACGGCCTTATTGGCGGCGATCAGCATGGGGCGAGACCTTTTGCTTGGAAATAAAGAGCGGGCAAGTTTACCCAAGGGCACGC